>Ga0307991_1000031_pt1 | contig 122525 bp, 103 predicted proteins | sample EllFjometagen131_FD_203146 | JGI IMG/M metagenome (GOLD analysis project Ga0307991, IMG submission 203146) | Marine microbial communities from Ellis Fjord, Antarctic Ocean - #131 | ecosystem: Environmental > Aquatic > Marine > Unclassified | place: Southern Ocean | collected 2014-10-08
ACATTACTGGATCAGGGAAAAAGCCGTTACTTTCATCAAAATTAATGGTGTACTGGCAATCTTGCGAAGGTGTATTTTTATCAGCATACACAGTGAAATCTATTTCATCAACATCACCAGGTTTTATTTCGGAGAGGAATCTCTGGGTTCTGTGATCAAGAAATGGATAATTTCCAGAAGGTTTCAGCGTTGCAGTAATTCCATAGGCAGAACCGTTGCCAAAATTCTTAATTTTTATAGTGAGTGTACCATATTCATCTCCTTCGAGAAACATATCACTATTATTGTCCTTAAAATCAACTGCTACAACTCTAAGATCAGCCGGTTCTGCTTGTTTTGATTGAACATAAATCGGCGTAGTTGCTTGAGATTGTGTCCCAAATGCGTAGGACTGTCCATTATATTGAATACTCCAATTATAGTATTCCCAGTCCTCGTCTATAGTTAGTTTCCTCAATCCCTTAGCAGTCAAATTGCTTGCATCACTCTTGAATTGAGAAGCTATAGAAAGCGGAACAAAGATGCTTTGATTTTTCCCTTCTTTTGTAACATAAATACTAAACTGTTGTTTATCCGCGTTGTAGTTCTCTACGGTAATTGAACTCGAAACCACTTCTTGGGATGCATCAAGTAATTGCTGGATTTCCTGCGTGATTTCGGTTTTTCTTTCATTGAATTTTCTTTGTGCATACTCAATTTTTTGTGCATACTCATTCTTAATATCTTCTTTTTCTTTTTGGATATTTGCCATTCGTTTATTATACATTTCTGTTGTTTCGAATTCACCTCTTTTTTTAGAAGATATTTCTGCAATTTTTTTATCACGTTCTCTTTCGAGAGATTTTGATGAAAATGATACATCTTTCAATTGTTTGAGCATTCGTAGTTGTTCTATGGTATCCATCGCTTGCAACACACTGCTTAAAATCAGTATTAAAACAAAAATTATAAGAACCTTCTTCATCATGGTTCCTCCAAATGATTTCCCTTCGATATTGCTAGTCGAAGGTATGTTAACTCACATATTTGAATGGATTTTGTTGTCAAGAGTTTTGTGCTGGATGTAAATATATAATTTTTCTAGATATAGATTAATAAAAATTTGACAGAAAACTGTACCTTTACAGCATATATATAATAATATATTTTCAGAATAAAATCTTAGGAGGAATTTCATGAAAATATTAAGTTCATTTTTACTGGTAATGCTAATTGTTTCATTATCTCATGCTCAAGATGATCTTAACGATTTTGAAAGATATCAACAACAACAGGAACAAGCATTTCAGAATTATAGCATGCAGCAGGATTCATTGTTCATTCAGTATAAAGATCAGGTTGAAAAGGAATGGAACGAGTTTATCGAATCAACCCCATCTGATTGGGTGTCCTATACTGAAGATTTCAAGGGGCGAGGTCAGGTAGATTTTGAAGAAGGACAGTTAAAAGTTGAAGCTGTTGTAGATAAAAATGATCCGCAGAGTAAAGAAAAAGCAAAGGAAATTGTAAAGGAACAACTCACAAAAATTCTCGAAGAAAAAGACTCAAATAACAAACCCGTCGTAGCAGACCAGATTGAAGTTAAGGGGATTGGCGAAGTAAATAAAAACAATATTGAAGAAGTTGCTGAAAAAATAGTTGAGAGCGGTACTGTTTCAGAAACAAAGGGAAGTGATAACAGCAAAAAAACAAGATTTACCATTATTTTGAATTTAGTTCCTGATCATATCCAGGTCCGCATCAATAAGTATAAGCCAACTATCGAACAATTATGTGATAAATATAAAATCGACCCTAAAGTAGCACTTGCAATAATCCACACTGAATCATTCTATAATCCCAATGCCTATAATAGGCATGGTAATGCATACGGTATGATGCAAATTGTTCCCAAATATGCTGGTGCAACCATGAATTATGAACTTAATAAACAGAGAAGCAATCCAACCTCTTCATATCTGTATAATCCGCAAAAAAATCTTGAAATGGGTATTGGATATATGAGATGGCTTGCTAACAACAAATGGGATGAAGTTACAAACAATGATAATCTCTATTACTGTATTATCTGTAGCTATAATGGAGGAACAGGAAGTGTTTATAAAGCAATGATAGGAAAAATGAATGGCATATCCGATCCAGAATGGAATAACATGATCTCCTCACTGAATAGTATGTCAAAAAGGGATTTATTTAACAAACTAAAAAGAGATATTCCCTGGGAAGAAACCAGAAAATATATTCAACTAGTGCAGGATCGTATTGATAAATATTATCAGAATATCTAAGAAAGTTAATCATTGTATTGAGGATTAATGGTGATGCAAAAATTCTTTATCATTCTTTTATTTTTGGTAGTAATCCCCCAGCTTTCATATTCTGATTCAACACCGGAATGGGTGGAGAGATATAAAAAAGGTAAGTCCATAAAAAATGCATCAGAATATTATTTTGGTGTCGGAAGTTCAATTGACAACCAAGCTAATGCAGATAACAAGGCCCAAGAAGAATTTGCTAAGAATGTTGAAGTACAGGTAAAGGATGTCGAGAAAGAAATTCTTAAAGAAAAGAATGGAAAAGTGTGGGAAAGCTATGTGTCAGTAACTGAAATTGTTACAGATGTCAATCTTAAGGGGATACACATAGCTGAACGTTATCGAGATCCTGGCTCAGGCACTTATTACAGCATGATTAAAATTCAAAAAGACGAGTACAATCAAATTGTTTTTGAAGAGTTACAAAAAGAACTGGAAAGAAATATCTATGAAAATAAAATAGAGGAAGCGAAGCAAAAAGAAGGCATAAGAAGCTCACAGGAACAGTTCAAATTATGGCTGGAAAAAGAAACAAACAATCTCAAACAAAAAATTGAAGAGTACAAGTTCAAAATCAAGCAGAAACAGATTCAAAACAATCTTCTTGCACAGAAAAAGCAGGAATTCAAGGATTTTATTGAGCTGAAACCACCAGCAGAAGCACTCACTTTTTATAATGCTGAACTCCCAATAAAAAATAACACTGTGTCTGCAGAAATTGGCATTTCTCCCTTTTCAATTCAGTCTGTAGAATATATCAGAAAAATATGGAAACTTACTCTCAGTAGTTACTCTGAGTTCTATGATAACAAATTCAATCGGCAGGATATTGCTCTGAAATATCAGATATTGCCAAATTCAGGAAACATCAACAAGATAACCCTGGCGATAGGTGCGGTTGCCTATGAGCATTCTCTATATGATAAAAAATGGGATGAGCTTAAGGTCCGATTCACTCCTTGTGTAGCCGGCAATATTTCATTGCTCACAAAACTGAGACTAATCAAAAAAGATGGCGCGGAATGGTACAAGAAATGAACTGAGTTAGTATTGGCTTAGTGAAAATTTGATAAATCAATAAGAACATTAAATTTAGTTTAGATTCATGCCTAAAACCTTTCTTTTCATCCCAAACTACCAATCCTTGACAAACCATACTGGTCTTAAAAATCTGACCAAAAATCAACATTAATTTCAGGAGGATCCTCTATGAATATCCCTTTGTTATGGATTGTAGCTCCCGCTGGTGCGATCATTGCCCTCATATTCTCCTTCGTTCTTTATAAGAGTGTAAAGAAAGAAGACCCGGGTAATGAACAGATGCAGAAAATCGCCAAGTATGTGCGAGAAGGAGCATTCGCATATCTCAAACAGCAATATAAAGGTGTGGGAAAATTCTTCATTGGTGCATTCATTGTATTTAACATCATGGCATGGGGGCTGAAAGTGCTCCACCCGCTTATTCCATGGGCGTTTTTGACCGGTGGATTTTTCAGTGGACTTGCAGGATGGATCGGAATGAACACAGCAACCCTTGCCTCAAACAGAACCGCTCAGGGTGCGCGTCAAAGTCTTAATAAGGGTTTGACTATCGCGTTCCGTGCCGGTGGTGTGATGGGGCTCGTAGTTGTCGGACTTGCACTGATCGACATCTCTACATGGTTCTTTGTGCTGAATCTCTTCAAGGTTGATCTTCATACAATAACCGTGATCATGCTGAGTTTCGGAATGGGTGCTTCAACACAGGCGCTTTTTGCCCGTCTCGGCGGAGGTATTTATACTAAAGCTGCTGATGTGGGAGCCGACCTAGTTGGCAAAATAGAAGCTGGTATTCCTGAAGACGATCCTCGTAATCCTGCCACTATCGCAGATAATGTTGGTGATAACGTCGGTGATGTTGCAGGTATGGGGGCTGATCTGTATGAATCTTATTGTGGTTCTATATTAGCAACTGCCGCACTCGGCATGGCTGCGTTCACACAAATCTCTATAAAAATACCAGCATTGCAGGGCATTGCTATCCGTTTCGTTACAACTCCTATGATCCTTGCCGGCATCGGTGCATTCCTCTCAATACTTGGCATTTACCTGGTTTCAACAAAAGAAGATGCCACCACAAAAGACCTTATGTCCGCACTGAATAAAGGAGTGTATGGCAGTTCGATCCTCATTGCAATTGTTGCATTCTTTGTCACCAAATGGATGCTTCCTCCTGAATATTCACTTGGCGTATTTTTTGCTATGGTAATAGGATTGCTTGCGGGTATTCTGATCGGAGTTTTTACTGAACGCTCAACATCTTATAGCTTTAAAGCAACCCGAGGAATAGTAAAACAGGCGGAATACGGACCTGCAACTGTGATAATAGACGGACTTGCAGTTGGGATGAAATCCACAGGTGCTCCAGTTATCATAATTGCCATTGCCATTCTTTCTGCATTTGCAGTGAGTAAGGGTTTCAGCATTCCGGAAATGGGATTGTACGGAATCGGTTTTGGTGCTGTTGGCATGCTTTCTACACTCGGTGTCACCCTTGCGATGGACGCCTTTGGTCCTATAGCGGACAATGCCGGTGGAAATGCCGAGATGTCCAAACTTCCAAAAGAGGTACGGGAACGCACCGATGCCCTCGACTCAGTCGGAAATACAACTGCTGCAACAGGAAAAGGATTTGCAATCGGTTCTGCTGCGCTTACTGCAATGGCACTTCTTGCAGCTTATTTAGAAGAAGTTCGAAAGGGTTTGGAATTCGCAGGAAAAACAATGATCGCAGGCGTTGACCTGAGTACTGCCTCTATTGCCAATTTTGTTGATTATTATAATATTACACTTATGAACCCCAAAACGCTCATAGGCATATTTATTGGTGCCATGGTAACCTTTGTCTTTGCAGCGATGACGCTCAAGGCAGTTGGTCGTGCGGCGGGTGATATGGTTGCTGAAGTTCGCAGACAATTTAAAGAAATTCCCGGCATTATGGAAGGCACAGCCGAACCTGAATATGCAAAGTGCGTATCCATTTCAACTAAAGGGGCTCAGAAAGAAATGGTTGCTCCAGCAGTTCTAGGCATTCTCACTCCTATTGTTGTTGGTCTAATTCTTGGTGTTGCCGGAGTGATGGGACTTCTCGTCGGAGGACTGACAACCGGTTTTACTCTTGCAGTTATGATGAATAACTCCGGTGGTGCATGGGATAATGCAAAAAAATATGTCGAGATCGGACACTACGGCGGCAAGGGTTCGGAAATTCACAAGGCATGTGTAGTTGGTGATACTGTCGGAGATCCGTTCAAAGATACTGCCGGTCCTTCTATTAATATTTTAATTAAACTGATGAGCATGGTAAGTATTGTTTTTGCAGGTTTAATCGTTGCGTTTTCACCAGCCATTCAGCAGTTTCTTGGAATAATGTAAATCTCTTAACCCCCAAACATAAATAAAAGCACGAATTCGATTTTGATTCCGTGCTTTTTTTATTAACTACAAATTAACACAAACTATTTAATCGAGCCGTCAAAGACCACACCATGATGGTCAATCCGAATAATGAAAACTGAACACTGATATAAGATTGAAGAAATAATCAAGAATTTTGCGAACGATCTAAGCAGAGATCTTTAAAGCAAGAGAATTGTAGCGCAAGATTCCAATCTTGCGTACTCAACATCGGAATGTTGAGTTACTTCTCTCTACACTCAATTCTTTACCATCCATCCTTCACGCTTTTTCACTTTTACACTTATGCGCTTTATCTCAATTTCACCATCTTCCTCACTACCGCCTGTCCATTGTACTCCAATTTATATAAATACGTTCCGGGTGCTACCTGCTTGCCCTGCTCGTCCGTCCCGTTCCAGACTATTTTTGTCTTAACCCAAAAGTCGTGTGTTGTTCCATCAAACCTGCGAACTAACTGCCCTTTGGTATTGTATATAGAAAGTGTGTAATCTTCAACTCTCTCGTAATCTGCAGTGATGAAAAGTATTTCCGTTTCATTGGCAAAAGGATTTGGTGTATTCTGGAAAAGATACAAATTATGAATAAAACTCGTATCCGGGTTATCTACACTGACCGTATCCTGACATTCGTATGCACCGATGTCTATTCTTCCATTAAATATTCTTGGATTACCCGCTAAGTCCGTTGCTGGGAGATGCAATCCTATTGTGTCCGGGGTACCTGCATCGATGCAGGGAGAATATTTTGTGAGTTCATAACTAAACGGATCTCCGCCAACAAAAAGCGGGTCTTCGTCTATATTACCGTCTCCCCAATATACCGTACCATTATTATTTGTATCTATTGCATCTATGCCACCTTCAATATTACAATACTCGACCGAAACTGAATTAGGGTCATGTTGAGGATGGAACCATATTTCTGTTTCGGGATCGTTCCTGAGGATGGTGTTTATGAGTGTTACATGTGCATCATAAACAAGACTAATAGTACCCTCTAAACAATGATCATTGTTTACTACCGTACAATTTATTAAATAGATATTTTCATCAGGTCCATAGGTTGCCCTTATACCACTGCAAATATCACCATAATTATTTGCTATTGCGCAGTTTATTAAAATTGGATAAGAGTTAGTAACAGCAACCATTGCACCAAAATTTCCTGTTAAAGGATTTGATTTATTATTCGTAATATCGCAATTAATAAAAATCGGATTACAATTGGAAGCGCAACCTATTGCCCTGGAGTTAATCTCATTACTTGAAGTTACTGTTACATGTTCAAAAATTGGATTAGAATAATCTTGGCAGGAAATATGTACTTTTCCCAATTCTCCAGAAATGTTATTATCAACTAAATATAAATGTTTTATAATTGGGTGTGAGTTATCATCAATATATATTCCTCCAGTTAATCTATCATATCCATGCTGTAGAGTCATTTTTTGTATTGCAAATTCTGATACGTTTTCTATTAAAAACAGTTTATTAGTTTGCTCTGCATCAAGAATAGTCAATTCTTTACTAACTCCGATTATTGAAATATGCTCTTTTCCTCCAAGCGCAAAGAACTCACCAGTAGCGGATGGTGAATAAAAACCTTCTTCAACATGAATCGTATTGGGATTTGTGCTGTCTGATTTTACCATAATAAGTGCATGATAAATATTATTAAAAGCTTCATCCCCATTCAGTCCATTGTTGCTGTTATTTCCATAAGGTGAAACAAATATATCCTGATTAATCGGTTCAATTTTGTTATGGAGAATATTCATAGTAACGTTATCTTCGGGTGAATATACATAGAATTTATCCGGTTCTTGAACAGTAAAAGTATCAACATAGACTGTCATATCTCCATCATGATTATAGATATCGCTTCCCATAGGTGAATAGTTCATGTAAATATTACAGAGGTCTTGTTGTGAAAAATTTATCTCGGCATCATTTTGCTTACAAACTCCACCCCCTTGAATTGACGAAAAATTATTATATATATTTGTTCCTTTTAATGAAGTATTTTGTGAAACACCAACATAAATACCACCTCCCATTCCTGCTTTGTTATTTTTTATCTCGCATTTCTCAATTATTAATGATGCACTATGAATATTTATTCCACCACCAAAGTGAGTGTTATTAGCATAAAATCCATTGCCATGTTGAAGTGTAAATCCTATTAAGTACGCATTAATTTCATCAGAATTGATTAATACACAACTGCCATTATCATCTCCATCGATGATAGTATCATCGATATATACTTCAACTCCAGTGGTATAGTACTTACTGGCGACAGTAATATTCTTCCCGCTATAATCTATATTCTCATAATAGGTTCCGGGATAGACGAGGACAATATCTCCACCCAATGCATTGTTTATCCCTTCCTGAATTATTGTGTAGTCTCCTGTGCCGTTGATGTCAACGATGATGGTTTGAGGATTAGGATTTGGGATATAAGGGCGCGGTTTTTCTTTCTTACGTAGTCTATCTTTGAATAATTTGATCTTGTATTCTTTGTTATTATAGATTTTGGGATATATGAAGTGATATTCGCCATTTTCGAAGTATATGATCGGTTCATAATATTCTTTTATCCCGGATGTGAATTTCTGAGCAACGTAATACAGGCTCCCGTTCTCAATGAATTCAGCAAAGATAAATTCAGGGTCACCTCCTTCCTGTCCTAACCAGGAGAAGGTTTCCGTGTAGGTGATATAGTTGTCATCTGTATATAGATTTGTGAGTGACGCAAGCAATACTATCGCAGTAATAAAAATCAGTTTTCTCATTTTATTATCCATTTTTCCTACTCTTAATTTTTTTCATCTTTCACCTTATCTTTAAAAATGTCATTGTGCTTTTTTTCGTAAAGAATTATTTCTCGCCACTTATTAAAAAACACCTATTTTGTGACTCCACCACTCAAGAAAGTTGGAATTATTTCATTTAGAGCAACTTATCCAATATGTCCTTCGGAGGTGTTTGACGCCTCCCTCCCTTGAAGCTTATCGCATCCACCGGACAGCTCTCTATGCATGTTGCGCAGGAAAAACAGTCGGGGATCGTTTTCTTATGCTTTATGATAGCTTCCATTGCAGTTGAGGGACATCTTTTTATACACGTTCCGCACGCGATACACTTATTATAATCAACCTTTATTTTCGTGATGCTTATCTTCTCGGCAATCCAGCCAATTAATCCGAAAGGGCAAAAGAAATGACACCACGGACGATACACGACCAATGACAAACTGAAAATAATTGCTGCAAAAATAATACCTATGAGACCGAGTGTTGCCGGTTTGAATATTTTGAAAAGATCGACCGGTTCGATAATATCAAAAGCCCATATCAGGGCAATTGCAGCAAAGATGATGAAAAATAGAATTCGTATTGAATTGGTTATTATGAAGGGAATTTTAACCTGGGTGATGACCGGTTTCCCGTTTTTGCTTTTATTTATCCTGAAGATCAAATCCTGAAAAGTGCCAATCTGGCAGCCCCACGAGCAAATGAATTTATTTGCGAGAATGACCATGAGCAGCATGAGTGAGAGTGCAACCAATCGTGGTGGGAAGAGAACATGATAAGCGCCAAAGAGTGCGAAGTTATCTTTTATCGTACCCATGGGCGAAGGATCAGCGCTAAGGATCACGCCGAATATCATCACTGCAAAGAAGTAGAACCAACTCCTGTTTGCAGTTTTGATTTTTTTCTTCTTCATCATTACAAACATGAAGATCAGGAACGCAAACCAGAGACCGAATTTGATGACAATTTTCATCCAATTCTTAGAAGCATCTTCTGCCTGCAGCGCCATAAATTTGTTTATCCTGCTTCTCGCTTCTTCCTGTGTGAATGAGAATTCTGAAAATTTCTTTTTCATATCTTCTTTTGTCTGAAGTCCGAATGCATTCTTAAGAACGATATTCTCAATATCGTTCGCTTTCCCGATCTCTGCAATGGTCATATTTTCTTTGATGATGAGTTCGGCTGGCTTGGCGAGTTTCTCTCCTTTTCCTGACCACAATCGTACAGAGATTATCGATCCCACAACAACGAGCAGAATGACCAGTAGTAACTTCAAACTAAGTAAAATTTTATCTTTCATATTATTCCTCTCATTCTATAATAATACAAATATCAAACAACCATTGATCATTTTCTTCAGGTTTCTTTCTTTTCATTCATATCCTTTTAGCTTTATTAAATTTTTTATTAATTCTCCAATTCGATTTTTACTATTTTGCCATTGGGGATTATTTGCAACTCTTATTTAATACTCTGTATGCAATAATTTTATCCACTCCTCAAAAACAGGATTTATGATTTCATAACTCCCTTTTGCCTTTTGAACCAAATTCTTTTTTATTAAACTATTTATAGTTGAAGTTAACGAAGATGTTTCAGGCAGATTATACTTTTTTCGATATTCTCCTGAAAATAGTTTTTCATATTTTAAATTTGATATTGCAATTAGAGTTTTTCTTTGATTTAAACTTAATTGGTCATATATATTCTCAAAAATAAAGGACTGACTATCAATAATCCTTTTCATCCATAAAGTATTAAAAGCGATGTTTTTATTATCAAAACCCTCCAGTATCATTTCCCAGATCACAGCCGCAAAATATTGCGTGAAATGCGGGTGACTTCTTGATCTTTCCAAAATATTTGAGATTGTATTATTGCTGATTTTCAGCTTTGTTTTTCTGAACCTGTTTTTGATATAAGATGTCAGATCACTATTTGATATCGGATAAATCGGCATTTTGAAACCGAACTCATAAAATGGTGAATTCATATCCGTAAATATAAACTCCATAAGAGATTGTTTGCTTCCTAAAAAAATGTATGACACTTTCTTATGGAATTGGAAAAGAGAACGCATCCAATTGATCAGAAAAGGTTTTATTCTTTGAACTTCCTGAAATTCATCAAAAGCAATACATATTTGGATATCTTTTTTTTCAGCGACTTTTTCGGGAATATTTAGAATAGTTTCAATATCGGCATGATCTTCTATATTCTGAATTTCGAGAGAGACTGACGGATTTCCATAAGAATCAAACGAAATTTTCGGATAAAGATTGTGAAATAATTTTCCGATTGTCTGGGTTAATTTCTTGATTCCAATTTTCCAATCGAAAAGTTCTTTTGCTAATAATGCAGAATACTCTCTGGCAAAATTATCCAATGTTTCGAGCTTATACATATCGAAATAGACCGTGATAATATTCTTATCATCCAGTTCATCAAATGCTTTCAAAATTAGTGAAGATTTACCGAACCTTCGAGGAGAATACATCCAAAAAGAATATCCGTTGACAATTGCCCTCTTGATTTCTTTTAATTCTTTTTCCCTGTTACAGAAATTTTCTCCCGAAACAATTTCTCCGTATTTAAAAGGATTTTCCATCAAACCTCTTTTCAGGTCGTCGTTTTACGACTCGCTATTTAACGACCCAATCAACTCACTGTTTTACGATACGTATTTTTGTGACCCCGTAAGATTAATGTCAACTGTTTTTTTATTCGCAACATTCAAGTCCCAATTGTACAACCTTCAATTCAACGAGCTGAATATTACCCAACTTCACACCAAGTAAAATTTTATCTTTCATATTCGAACCTCCCTATATTAGTGCGATCATTATTAGAATGATCCCGATAAGAAAACATACCAAAATCATAAAATAGTAAATGAACGGTAATTTTTCTCTTTTGAACTCTTTTGGATTTTCTTTCCACTTTCTCGGGTGCTTAATACGCAACCTGCCTGATGTCAAAGCATAGAAAGAATACAGCAGGAGCACAATGCCGAAAACCAGCAATAATACTTCAAACGCTGCCATGTTTACCTCCTATACGGTTTCCTTTTTATGTAAAACGACATTTCTTTCTGCCAATTTATTTATTATAAAGTTGTAGTTGCTCTCATCCATTCCGATATATTCCGGAGGGCATATACCCTTTGGTAGTTTTTTCTCTTGGAGCAGAAGTCTGGCAACAGCCGTACATGTGTACCCGGTAGTTCGTGCCATAGAAGTTGTGCCTGTTTTCTTATCATAAGAATCTAGCAGATCATAGGTGAATGAATAATTCGAATCGCCCTTTTTGCCATCAATAATAACCCTCATAATGGTAATATCTTCTTCGCCTTGGGCAAATTGCCAGTTCTTGAAAAGCAGCTTTGATGTCATCTCTATCGGCTTGATCTTTTTCCCATTCACATCCATCTCCTTGTAGCTCAGGAAATCATTGTCCCGCAGTACTTTCATGATCTGGGCATGTCCGGGATATCTCAATGTTTTTTCTTTCATAAATGGGATTTGAACGGTTCTCAACAAAGTTCGAAGCCCATCCGTATTAAACGCTTCCAGTGTCCCAACTCCAGGCACCTCGATATGTTCTATATCAGAAAGAGCAGGTTTTATGATTTCTTTATCAAACTCGATAAAGCGTGCAGGTCGTATATACTCCTCCAGCACATCTATCGGGGAAAATCCCGCTTTGTACTGAAAAGGCATTTTGCGCACTTTCGGCAATCCGCCTACATAGCATTCATATCGTGTAATATCATCCATTTGGGCATTCTGATAACCCAGTATAATATTGCATAGACCGGGAGCCACTCCGCAGTCTATTACTGCTGTCACATTTTGCTCTTTTGCAAACTCATTGAGGGGGAAAGGATCCTCTGGAAAAAAGGCAATATCAACTACATTTGTTCCTGTCTTGATAATTTTCAACAGTGTTTCAAATCCCATAAAACCCGGTACTGCCGAAATTACAAGATCGATTCCTTTTAATAATTCAGTAAAATCCGTTTCTATTACAAGGTCCACATGCCGAACTTCTAATTTGTCTATGCCTTCAAACTGAGTGAGCTTGCTTGCGTCCTTGTCAAAAACAGTAATATGGTATTTTTCATCTTTTGCCAGATCTCTTACGATCTCATGACCGACAAGTCCGGCTCCAAATACTGTGATATTTTTATTCATTGAACCTCCTTCTCTATTCAATGAGGTCATAGAGAAATTTTATTTCGTTTTTCCAATTTTCTCTATCGGGTGTTTCCAGAATGAGAGGTATGTCATCAAATCTTTCATCATTCATGATATACCTGAAACCATCTATGCCGATGAAACCTTTACCGATAGGAGCATGTCTATCAATTCTGCTGCCACATTCTTTTTTTGAATCATTGAGATGAGCTCCCTTAAGATAATCAATACCAATCTCATCTTCGAACCGCTTCATTGTATCTTCATATTTCATTTTAGTGCTGATATCGTATCCTGCTGCGAAAATATGGCATGTATCGATGCACACGCCAACTCTGGATTTATTCTGAATTTTCTCGATAATCTGTGCAAGTTCTTTGAAAGAAGAACCCACACTCGAACCCATTCCAGCTGTTGTTTCTATCGCGAGTATCAGATTCCGGGTTTTCTCAATCGTGATGTTGATTGATTCTGCAATAATTTCAAGGCATTCTTTGGAAGTAATTGTATTCAATGCGTTGCCGGGATGAAAGTTCAGGTAATCCAACCCCAATAATTCACACCGTTCAACTTCATCGAGAAAAGCAGCACGGGATTTTTCAAGAGCATCTTTTTGCGGATGACCGAGATTTATCAGATAGCTGTCATGTGGCATAATATATTTTGATGAAAATCCATGTTTGGAGCAATTTTCTTTGAAATTTGCAATAACCTGGTATTCAAGCGGTTTTGCGTGCCATTGCCTTTGATTCTTTGTGAACATAGCAAAAGCTTTTGCTCCAATTTCATGAGCATTAAGCGGGGCATTCTGCACACCCTTGCTAGCACTTACATGCGCTCCGATATATTTCATAATAAAAAAGATGCACACAAATTATTCATTCATGTGCATCCAAATTTCCATAAGAGATTTTATAATTTCTCTAAAACGTTTTTTTCAATTTTGTCTGTTAATTCAACGGATTGCTTAAGGATTTTTTCTGCTTCTTCGCGGGTTTTATTTTGGAACTTTTTATCTTTTACGCCGGGCAGGTTTATGAGCACATTGAAATACGCACTTTTCAAGCCGGTAAGAGCTGTTATTGCAGAAACGCCTGCATCGGAAAGTGCATTTTGATTTCCATATTTTGCTGCAGTCTCAGCCAGGACAATGACTTCCCAGCACAACTTCATCGTGTGTAACGGAATCAGGGTGGCATCCTTTATCGCTTTTTGAATTGCTTCTGATCTTCTTATCTTATCTTCTTCAGTCTTCTTTGGAAGCTTCATTGCAGCCATATAATTATTGAATGCTTCGGTATCTTTATCGATCGCTTCAATAAGCTGCTTCTTCATCTGCTGCGATTCCCACGCCATGGTGAACATTCGTGCTTCATTTTCTTTGTAAGCGATTCTCTCTTCAGAGTTTTTAAATTTATATTTTCCAGTTGTGAGATTGCCGACCATTGCAGTCAAACCTGCGGCAAGACTACCGCACAACGCAGCAACGCTTCCTCCACCAGGTGCAGGAGAATCAGATGCAAGTTCATCAACAAAATCTTTTACGGTGAAATTTACCAATAAATTATGCTTTGCAATTTTATACTCGATTATCTTTTCGTTTGGATCGAATTCTGAGATGTCATTCAATCCGAGAGAAACAATAGCAGTATGAACCAGCTCTTTATCAGACACCGCATAAGATGAGCCCTGTTTTTCCAAAAAATATCTTCCTGCGTTTAGCATTGCTTCAAGAGGTATCAGTCCCACAAGCTCGCTGCCTGTGACGACCAATCCTTTTTCAAATGCAAACTCGCGAACTTTGTCGAACACAAGATGGGGAGGTGCAATTTTGTAATTGGTAAGATTTATTGAAATTTGTGCCTGTCCATATTCCGGGATATACCAACCGATCGCTTTTACATGATTAAAAATGCCGGGGGTCATGATGAGATTTCCTTCATCGTCTTTGACGGGCTGGTAATTTTCATCACGCATCCTGCGCCCCTTTTCACGGATCGTCAGTGCAAGCTCCTTTGCTTTTTGTGTATCTTTGGTGTTCAGGTCTATGTTATATGCGATAAGGAATTCACGCGCGCCGGTTGCCAGAGCACCAGCATTTTCATGTATTTTAGCAGGACCGAAATCGGGTTTCCAGTGAGGATCTTCAAGTTTCTTAGCCATTCCTTCAAATTCTCCCTGCCGTATATTTGCAAGGTTCTGCCTCTCTTTTGTTGATGCAGAATGCTCATAAAGAAACACGGGAATTTTTAATTCTTCTCCAACTCTTTTTCCAAGCTTTTTAGATATCTCGATGCAGTCTTCGGTCGTAACACCTGCTACAGGTACAAAAGGACAGACATCGGTTGCTCCCATTCGCGGATGGGCGCCGGAATGCTGCCGCATATCAATTATCTCTGATGCTTTCTTGATCGCTCTGAATGCTGCTTCCTCGACACCTTCGGGAGTTCCCACTAAGGTTACAACAGTTCTATTCGTATCTTTACCGGGATCGACATCGAGCAGCACCACACCATCGACTTCCTCGATCTGGTCAGTGATCTGTTTGATTATCGCTTCATCGCGCCCTTCACTAAAATTTGGAACACATTCAACAATTTTCATACTTTATAAACTCCTTAAATATTCTCTATTTATCATCCTCTTTCGATTCGCTCTTTTTCAATTCCCCTACATACAGCATCTTCAAATTTGAGATCGCTTCATTGAGAATTGCTTCTTCATCTTTATCCAGATTCCCTTTTGTTTTCTCTCTCAGAGTTACCAGCATTTCAATAGAAGATTGGGCTACTTCCGGTTTCTTTTCAGACTTTTTTAAGGATGGATGTTCAATCTTCCCGAGAGCAATCAATCCCTGCAATTGAAAAGACAATATTATCTGTTTGAAAGCATCTATATTCTCCATGTATTCTCCTACTTTCTACCGCCCGAACCGGGTTTTGTGATGGGAATATTCTCTTTGCACAAAGGGCATTCATAAGGTTCGTAAGCTTCGATCTTCAACGTTAATAAGGGAAATACGGGCACTCTGAAATCAATCGTACCTCCGCTTCTATCAACAACGAGCCCGACTCCGACAATATCTGCATTTCTCTCTCTTACACAATCTATCACCTCAAAAACGCTTCCGCCTGTTGTGGTCACATCTTCGATTATAAGAACTTTCTCGTGGGGTTGCAGATCGAATCCGCTGCGGATCGACATCTTTCCATCTTTTCTCTGAGTGAAAACAAATCTCTTACCCATCTGCCTTGCAACTTCATAACCGAGTACGATTGCACCAAGGGCGGGACTTACGACGACATCGAAATCAAGATGGTTACATTTCCTTGCAAAAGCTCTCCCGATCTTTACTACATCTTCAGGTATCTGGATGAGTTTTATTTTTTCGACATAATACTTACTATGCTTACCTGATGTAAGTTTGAAATGCCCTTCAAGGAAGGCACCGGAATCTACTAATATCTTTTCAATTTCTTTGCTGTTCATGAGTAATCTCTCGTCACCGATCTATTCTTCATTATTTTCGAAACGTGATTTTCTTGACGCTCAATCATGAGTATCTGAATTTTCTCACTCGTGCTGAAGTGGCGGAAGTGGTAGACGCGCTAGGTTCAGGACCTAGTGTCCATTATGGATGTAGGGGTTCGAGTCCCCTCTTCAGCACCAATTATTTATGATTCAGCTCTTAAAACGAGCATATCTGTTGTCAAGAATAAACCTATGAATAAGATTATGAAATCGGGAGAAATTTTGGATATACAAAAGCAAATGGAGATCATTAATCAGGGAGTTGAAGAGATCATTCCCGAAAATGAACTCATTAAAAAACTCAATTATTCTCACAAGAAAAATATTCCACTCAGGATAAAATACGGTATTGATCCCACTGCTTCAGATGTTCATATCGGGCATATGGTACCCATCCGCATCATGCGCAGATTTCAGGACCTTGGACATGTCGGCGTGATCGTTATCGGTGACTATACTGCACAGATTGGCGACCCGACCGGTAAGAACGAGTCCAGACCTCATCTTTCTGCCGAAGAGGTGAAACAAAATGCCAAGAAATATATGGAACAGCTTTACCATGTGCTGGATAAAGATAAGACAGAAGTTCGTTATCAAAGCGAGTGGTTTGGTCCGATGCAGCTTTCTGAATTCATTTCATTACTCGGAAAGTTTACAATGGCGCAGATCATGGCGCACGACACCTTCCGCAGACGCTATGAAGAGAATCTCCCTTTTGGCTTACACGAGCTGATGTATCCTATTTTGCAGGCGTATGATTCCGTAGCCATCAAAGCTGATGTCGAACTTGGTGCAACCGAGCAGAAATTCAATATCCTTGCAGGGCGGGATATGCAAAGATACTTCAATATGCCGGAACAGGTTGCAGTGCTGATGCCCATTCTCATCGGTACGGACGGTGTGGAAAAAATGAGCAAAAGTCTGGGCAACTACATCGCAATTTTTGACTCGCCCGAAGATAAATACGGCAAGATCATGTCCATTCCTGACGAGCTTATCGAGAATTATTTTCTTTATGCCGCCTTTTCATCACCAGAAGAGATCGCAGCCATGAAAAAAGAACTCGAAAAAGGGGTAAATCCGAAGCTTATCAAACAAGAGCTGGCTCGCCGGGTCGTTGAGCTTTATCACAATAAAGAAGCTGCTGAGAAAGCCGAGATTCATTTCAACACTGTTTTTGCCCAAAAAGAAATTCCTGATAAAATTCCTGAATATAAAGTTATGCCCCAAAAGATATGGATTGTTCAACTTCTCAATGATGCAGGACTTGTACAATCCAATGGCGAAGGTAGAAGAATGATCAAGCAGGGCGCCGTTTCCATTAATGGAAAAAGAATTTCAGATGCGAATTACGAATTTCTTCCTCAAGACGGCATGGTCATAAAGGTTGGCAAACGGCGTTTTTGTAAGCTGTTCACTGAATAGAAAATAATGTATTTCTTGACAGTTTACTTATAATGAAAAAGTTCAATTTAAAATTTGTGGAGGTACACATGAAAAAGATTGTATCAATTTTCCTTTTTATAGTGATCTGTACTGCTTCTCTTGTCCAGGCAGATATTATTACTGATCTTGCCAAACTTGGAGAAGAGAACGGCAAAATGTATATCAAACCCTTTGTCAATGCCTTTGGGAGTGACTTAAATTCCGGTTGGTTCAGCACAGCAAAGACCAGCCCCTTGAGCTTTGGGCTTACCTTTAACGCAATGCTTGCTGTCGTCCCAGATAAAGATAAGACTTTTTTAGCTCACAATCCTAATACGGAACTTTACAATGGAGATTATGAAACCTCAGCAACCGTTTTTGGAAAAAACGGAGCAATATTCACCACTAAAGACCCACAAGTTACACCTGATTTATTTCTACCTCCAGGAGTAGATTTCGGTATGGTTCCGCTTATTGTTCCTCAAGCCCATCTCGGGCTGCCTGCAGGATTCGAAGTCGAAATCCGTTATATTCCTTCTTATGAAGTAAAAGATATGGGTAAAATCTCCTTTGTGGGCGGCGGTGTGAAATACCAGGTCAGCAAACTTATCCCCATGCTTTCTACGTTACTTCCGATTTCTATTCAAGGTACCTACCAACAGTTGAAGCTGGGCGATGAAGTAACAGTAAACAGTTCGTTTATAAACATCCATGCCAGCAGGGGACTGGTTGTTCTTCCTCTCACTTTTTACGGTGGTATTGGATATGAAAGCACGCAACTCAAAGCGAAATATACTTATACCGAACCCTGGTCTGGTACGGAAGTGCCGATTGATTTTGATATCAACGGAGACAACGGTTTCCGATTTACTGCCGGTGCCCGTTTAAAAATATTACTCCTCGATGTAATGCTCGACTATTCAGTTGGCAAATATCAAACAGTCCGTGCAGGTGTTGGATTTTCGATTTAATAAATTACTTACAACATTATATCAAACCCGGAGTTTTTGCTTCGGGTTTTTTTGACGAGGGAAAATTAGATTTTTATACAAGACCAGTACAGATTGATAATTTAATCAAGCGTACTGTTAAAAACAAATTTGACAAAAAATTAAATTGAAATCTAAAAGGTAATATGGTATTAATATGAATAAAAGACAGAGAAAAAGAATAACTAATACTCACACTCTTAAGCGTAGAAACGGATTCATTTTATAATATCCTCTCTATTTATTGGTCCCGGATAAAGAGGGTTACAATATGAAAGAGCAACGCAAATTTGAGAGACATGATATTGGACGAGGAACTGAGCATGAGGGATTTCTTCCAAACGAAATGATTATAAGTGTAGGTGGAAAAACTTTTTTATAAAAAATAATTTCAACTTTTTTAAGTGGTGTCGTCACAAAACAGGTATTTATATAATATATAAGTAATGAGAGATTATAGATGATAAGAAAGTTTATGAATTTCGAAAATTTAGCATATTTATCTTATTTTATCAAATTTAGTAGAAAAATATTTGGTGCTAATATCCTGTTTTCCAGTATAATGCCGAAGAATGGGGGCTACAATGAAAAATAAAGTTATTCTTCTTTCTTTTATTTTTCTTCTTTTTACATATTCCTTCTTGCTGGGAGAGAACAATATGGAGCTTATCGCAGAACTCACAGGGGAACATCCTCGTTCCGAATTTGGTTTCCATGCTGCAAGCTTGGACTTTAATGGAGATGGAATTGATGATCTTGTTATAGGTTCATATAAGTGGGATCCTGAATATCCTGGTTGGCCCGCTCAGCCATATAGTTGGGGAAAAAGTTATTTCTACTTTGGTAAAGAAGAAGGATTTGGTGATTCGATTGATTTCACAATATCGGGTTTTGATAGCCTTAGAGGATTTGGCAAACACTTAGAAAATCTTGGTGATATGAATGGTGATGGTTATGAGGATTTGGGATATAGGACATATTATTATGATCCTGATGAGGACTTATCTCATTATTTTGCAAACATTTTATTAGGAAATACTGTTATGGATTCGATCCCTGATCATACGTATGAGTTTCTCGGAAGTGAATTCAGTCCAACTCATACACCAAATTTAATGTGGCTAGGTGATATTAATGGAGATGGATATGATGATGCAGGATTTGTAATTTCAAAGAGAATAGGAACAAAGGAGCAAGAAGATTGGGTGTACTTGATTTACGGTAATGAATTCGAACTGCATTATTTTTGCCAGTTTGATTTTTCTACTTGGTGGACATCAATAAATGGCATAGGAGATGTTAATAATGATGGTGTTAGTGATTTTATCATAGGACATGACGAATATGGTTATATCACTAAACAACTTTATTTCGGAGGAACAGAAAACGATTCTATCCCCGACATGATTTTAACAGATATGATTCCTAATCCCTATTATGACACAACTGGAGGAATAGCGCTTGGAGACTGGAATGGAGATGGAATTGATGATTTTAATTCTGGTATAGATTGTAATGGACCTGATATCTGGTTTGGGTCTGAAACAACACTGCAACAAAAAATGCACCTGGAGTTTTACGACTGGTTGGTCAACAGAAACAATGGATTTGGTGATCTGAATGGAGATGGGAAAGACGATTTTGCGGCTGGAAATCCTGGAGGAATGGGAGGTCTTGATGGAGATGCTTATATTTATCTAGGATGCCAGAACGGTACGATTGATTATCATATTGAAGGTGAATATGGGGTTGGCTTGGGATGGTCTGTAGCCGTAGGAAATTTTAATAACGATAATTATGATGATGTTGCAGTTGGGGGTAAAGGGTATAATGCTTCAGGTTTAAACGATTGCTGGTGCGGCAAGGTCTATGTGTATGCAGGTAATGCATTGCTGGAAGAAGCTGACCCGAATATTGCTATAGATGAAGAACCAAGACCACCAGCAGTTCCTGAACTTATTGCTTATCCAAATCCCTTTAAAAACCAAATCGAATTTGAAATAAAAGCAGAATGTCTTAATTATCTGAAAGTGCAAATATATAATATTAAAGGGCAGTTGATCGAATCTATTAACGTACAAGAGAGGAATTTTATATGGCAGCCTAAAGAAAGGACGTCAGGAGTCTATTTTTGCAGACTGTTGTATCAGGACAGGGTCTTATCTATGAACAAGGTAACATTCATTAAATGATTATATTAGAATTTATGAAAAGACAAAAATATCGAGTGGTGATGTTACAATTTGATGATTTTATAATTATGTATAAATACCGGAGTTACTATGAATAAAAAAATAAAAAAGCGGAATCAATTACTCCTTTTGCTTTTAGTTTTTTCCTTTCTTCTTTTTACATATTCCTTCTTGCTGGGAGAAAACAACATGGGACTTATCGCAGAACTCACAGGGGAACATCCTCGTTCCGAATTTGGTTTCCATGCTGCAAGTCTTGATTTTAACGGCGACGGCATTGATGATCTTGCGGTCGGGGCACACCGTTGGGATCCGGAATATGAGGGTTGGCCTGCATTGGCAAACCCTTGGGGAAAAATATACATGTATTTCGGTAAAGAGGAAGGGTTTGGTGATTCGATCGATTTTACTATCTCGTGTTTTGATAGTCTGAAGAATATTGGTAATCATCTCGAAAATCTCGGTGACATGAACGATGATGGCTATGAAGATTTGGGATATTTTGCATATTATTATGATCCTGACGAGGACCTATCACATTATTTTGCAAAAATATTATTAGGAAATGCCGTTATGGATTCGATCCCTGATTACACGTACGAATTTCTCGGAAGTGAATTCAGCCCCAGAGATACACCAGATTTGATGTGGTTAGGTGATATTAACGGAGATGGATATGATGACGCAGGGTTTGTAATCTCAAAAATATTGGAAAATAATGATAAGAAAGATTGGGTTTATCTTATCTATGGTAATGATTTTGACCTGATCTATTTCGCACAGATTGGAAGAGAAAATACTATAATTAATGGAATTGGGGATGTTAATAATGACAGCTTCAGTGATTTTATTATTGGACATTATATTGACGGAACAGTAAGAAAGCTGTTGTTTTTCGGTGGAGCTGAAAATGATTCCATTCCTGATATAATTTTAACAGATATAATTCCAAATCCTTATTATGACACAACAGGAGGAATAGCAATTGGAGACTGGAATGGAGATGGAATTGATGATTTCAATTCTGGTATAGATTGTAATGGACCTGATATCTGGTTTGGGTCTGAAACAACACTGCAACAAAAAATGCACCTGGAGTTTTACGACTGGTTGGTCAACAGGAATAATGGTTTTGGTGATTTGAATGGAGACGGGAAAGACGATTTTGCGGCTGGAATATCCGGTTATGCTAATGGAGATACTTATATGTATCTCGGATGCCAGAACGGCACGGTCGATTATCACATTGAAGGTGAACATCATGTTGGCTTGGGATGGTCTGTAACTGTAGGAGATTATAATAATGATGGTTATGATGATGTTGCTGTTGGAGGTACAGGGTATAATGCTTCAGGTTTAAACGATTGCTGGTGCGGCAAGGTCTATATGTATGCAGGTAATGCATTGCTGGAAGAAGCTGACCCGAATATTGCTATAGATGAAGAACCAAGACCACCAGCAGTTCCTGAACTTATTGCTTATCCAAATCCCTTTAACAACCAAATCGAATTTGAAATAAAAGCAGATCATGTTAATGATCTGAAAGTGCAAATATATAATATTAAAGGACAATTGATCAAATCTATTAACGTACAAGAGAGGAATTTTATATGGCAGCCTAAAGAAAGGACTTCAGGAGTCTATTTTTGCAGACTGTTGTATCAGGACAGGGTCTTATCTATGAACAAGGTAACATTCATAAAATGATTATGGTTACCAAAATTAAAATAATCCAACCACTAAAAATTTATTAAAACCATGGAGGTAATAATGCGTAAATTTATAATCCTATTAGGTCTTTTCCAAACAATACTTACTCTATCTATGATTTCAGAACTCTCAGGATACTATTCCGACGAGTTCCCGATAGGTACCTATACTCATTATCAAAATATTGATAATAGTATCGATTCCATTGCAACATATCTTCAGAACGCACACTATAATGTCGTAACAGACGGTTATGTGCCCAGTGATGAAATAGTAATCTTCGACGCACATAATGTCGATATCATCTTTGGCGACAGAAGTACGGAGAGTAAATTACGAAGAGCTTCAAAAGCAAACTACTGGGAATATCAAGCCGAATACTACAGTGATTACAATAATACAGGGGTTCCCTCATACGATCCGAAATCGGTTTTTCCCCTCAGATTTACCAGAGAGGATGCCTGGCCCGAGGAAATGTGGTATTATGCTGTTCAAAGAAATTTCGAAGAAGAAGATATCTTTGATCCTGAAAATTTTAATAATTCAATCAATTCTAAATACTACATTCGTTGTGAAGAGGGATTAGGTGAAGGGTTCGTTGTCGATACGTTGCTGTACCATTCAAAAGAAGAAACGATTTATTCTCCTCAAATAAGCGATAATTTCTATGGCTCCAGTTACACGTACAAGATTAAATATACCATGAGAATACCGGAACAAAGCGAATATCCCACACCCGAAACAGAGGTATGTAAAGTAGGATTGAAGTTATTAAGAGTAGATAGTCTCGGAAATAATGTCCACGAACTCATACCCTTAACCGGAGATGTGGCAGAATTGATCACTCTTACAAAACAGGACTTTATCGATGCCGGGGCAACCGGATTAAATTTCGGCACTTTTGAATACAGCATATCGAGATACACTATGCATAGTTACAATAACTTAGGCAGACTAAATTTATGTCCCGTAATCTGGTATAGCGATAATGGAACGATTGAAATAGATGCTGTTTTAATAACCGATACTATCAATGAAGCACTTGATAATCCCAATAGTACTGTATCAACGAGGGTTAAAAATCGAGTAAATGAATATATCGGCTACCAAAATGTTTGTGGATTTGCCGGAACCGACGAACCGTCTACACCACAATTTTATGCCAATTGGAAGGTAAAGGAGTTAGTTGAGGGAGAAGGGTCAAAACTGCTGTGTTGTGTTTGCTTGAGAGGATGGTATCGTGCAGATTATTATGGATATCCTCATCATAACATAAATCGAGCATATAGTTATCTCGTTAATCCTTCACAATTGATGCCGGATGTTTATCCGTCTAAAACATACATAAAGTGGAATACAATTACAACAAACAAATGGTCATGTTTTCAAGGTCGGATAGACAAAATGAACGAAGTTTATGTGAGCACTAAAAATGAGTGTTTGTATAAAGAAAGCAAATTTTATCCTATCGCTCAATCTTTTGGTAGAAAAGGACAAATTAATGGAGAATTTATATGGGAAGGATACTTACTCCCACCTGATGAATCTCAGAAAGCGTTATGCTATCTACCTTTGTGTTATGGTTCAGATGGTGTATTTTATTATGTTTTTGAAAATATGGGCTCCCCTAATGATCCCTATGAGGATGAAATAAATGGAGATCCGATCCATCCAGATATTGATGAACCGAAAGATGATATTCCACGATATCAGATAGGACTTGTTAATAACTATAAAGATGGTGCAGGTTGGTGGATTACCGACCAGTATTATTCAGTCCAGGAAGCAAATGCTGAAATTATACAATTAGGAGAAGATTTTATCAAACATCTTGATTGGAGTGAAGAAAGAACTGCGACATTAATGCCTGATACTACTATTTTCACCTTAAATTTGAGCAGTATAAATAATGTTGAAATGTGTGCATATGATCCAACGGGTTTAGATAACCATGGTGAATACTCGGAAGGATATGAAGGATATGTTGAGTGTTCTGTTTATATTGGGAATGATATTCCGTACTTCATGTTAGTAAATAGAAGAGGTAATTTCCCTTATCATGATTATATAGACGTAAATGGCTCTCTTATACCTGAGAATATACCGGATAATACTAATGTAGCTTTTGGAACAGCCGATCCTCAAACCGTCACATTTTATTTCAGCGATCTTGAGCCCTGGCGGGAATATGCCTTTACAGATATGTATGAAGATGACACACTCTATACAGAGCACACAATAATTGCTCAAGTATCCGAAACAGGTGAGCTGGTATTGAGCATGCCGATAGAACCGGGTGATGGACGGCTGATCGAGATGAGCATTCATCGGTCGATACCCGACACGATCGATACGGAATTTATCGTTCCGAATAATAAACACTGTGTTCTCGATTATCCTGTCACCGTTACGGAAAGCGGAACACTCGTCCTCAATGATGGCGTAACGCTGCATCTCGATGAAAGCGGTTCCTTACAAATATATGGAAATATAGAGATAGGAGATAATGTAATATTCACAGCACCAGAAGGCGGATCCTGGGATGGACTTTATCTGCTTAATACTTCAGCAACAATTACTATGAACAATGTAACCTTTGAGAGAAGCAAACTTTATTGTGAATCTCCGTTCTTAGAAATAAATAGTTGTGACTTTACAAACACCTGCATTGAACAAAAGGGTTTAGTCTTAGAAGTAGACTATACTAATTTTGACAATAGCAATATCTATGCCTTTAGAGGCGGCAGTAAAGGGCTGCCCCCGGGTCATGGGATGCCAGCACATATTGAAGTTGATGTTAATAATTGTTATTTTGAAAGTTGCAGTGATTATGCAGTTTCAATAAACAATTATCCATTATATGAGTTTCAAAATAATGTTATTACAAACTGTGGTGGTGGTTTTGATATATCAAACAGCGGTAATCCTATAAAATGTATTATTTCTGATAATAACATACATAATAATTCAGGAGCAGGCATCTGGCTTCATAATTCGTTCGCTGATATTTGCGAGCGCAATAAAATAGAAAATAATTATGTTGGTATAGTTGCTCTTGATAACAGCTCAATTACGATGATAGGAAATCCAGACTATCCTCATTCTACTATCAAAGACAATATGCATCAGGAGCTAATATTTGATACCTCAAGTTTTCCAACAAAAATTAGTTATAATAAGGTTATTGATGATGCATATACTACTGGTAGTCATGATCAGTATTTAATCAGAACTATTGAATTCCTTTTCCCTGTAACATTTGACATAAAGGATAACTATTGGGGGACTGTGTGTGAGAATTGGAATGAAGGAGATGGTGACAGTCGTTTTCATCCTGAGGCATGGTATGAGTATTTACCTATATGGATTCCGGGACCACCTGTTGACCCTAGAAATTTGACAGAACCAGAAGAATTGTACACATCTGCAGATTCCTTAATTCAAATAGAAGAATATGAAACTGCTAAACAGGTTTATAGAGATATAATAGAACTATATCCAGAAAGCAAATATTCAATATTCAGTATGAGGAATCTATTACCCATGGAAACCGTTTCTGGACGGGACTTTTCCACACTCATGGAATATTATCTCACAGAACCAAACTGCAATATCAATGATGAGAGAACAAAATTAAGTCAATATCTTGCTAACTACTGTAAGATAAAAATGGAGCAATATCCTGAAGCGATCAGCTTTTTTGAAAATATTATTGAAGATCCTGATACGGAATTAGACTCGGTCTATGCAGTTATCGATGCGGGTTATACTTATTTGCTGATGGACAATGGTGGTAAATCCGGATACGTAGGAAAGATGGCAGAATTAAAACCAAAATCTGAAAAAGAATTTCGAATAATGAGAGATGGTCTATTATCTGAGTTGTTTGAAATTATTGAGCCAGAACCGGAAGAACCAAACGTAGAATACACATTTGATCTTAAGCATAATTATCCCAATCCTTTCAATTTTTCAACAACAATTTCATTCTCACTTCCACTGTACATACAAAAAGCAGAGCTGAAAATATACAACATCAAAGGACAATTGGTGAGAAAACTTGATATCGATAATAAATCCGGAATTGGAAGTATAGCTTGGGACGGATTAGATAGCTATGGAAAGAAAGTCTGCTCAGGTATTTATTTCTATAAACTCACTGCTGATAAAAAAGAGATCGTTAAGAAAATGGTTCTGATGCGATAATCATAATCAAACATTACAAATCAAAGGAGCAGATAATTTTCATCTGCTCCTTTTTCTAATCTCATTCAAAATAAAATTGTCACTAAAAACATTTTTCTTGACAACCCTATGTTTTTATTGTGATTGTTTCTCAATCTTATAAAGATTTTTTATGGAAAACGCAATAGTAAAATTTAAAGACTTCCTTAAGACCCACAACTCTTTGTGGTCTAAAGAAAGAGAAATTATAGTCAAATATATTTTTTCATTACAGAAACATTTCACTGGAGATGAGCTTTTCTTAGATCTAAAACAAAAGGGATATTCAATATCACGAGCTACAGTATATCGAACCCTTGATTTATTAGTTAGAAGTTCACTCGTCTCAAAACTTCAACTTCAGAGTGGCACATATCTATATGAAAGAAATTCAGATGACCATCATCATGATCATCTCATTTGTGCTAAATGCGGTAAAATCATTGAATTTCATTCAGACGCAATTGAGGCGATCCAACAACAAATTGCCGATCAGAATAATTTCAAAATTACAGGGCATAATCATCGAATTTGTGGTATTTGTAAAGAGTGCCAGGAAACAGAAAAGTAGAGGTTATTAATGGATAGAATTCCACTTACAGCACTGAAAAAAGGGGAAAAAGCAATTATTGTGTCTCATAAAGGCGGCAGAGGTTTTGAGAATCGAATGAGCTCGCTTGGTTTGCGTCCAAATGCTGTTATCAAAAAGATCTCATCGCAGCTTTTCCGAGGACCGGTAACAATTCAAATTGGAAATTCACAAGTGGCAATTGGTTATGGTATGGCGAATAGGATTCTTGTAGCGAGGATTATCAATGAATAAAATCCTGTTAATCGGAAACCCTAATGTCGGAAAAAGTGTTATCTTTTCACGTCTCACCGGCGTGAATGTTATCGCATCTAATTATCCCGGAACAACTGTTGGCTTTACAAAAGGATTTCTTCGCCATGACGGCATGCGTATCGAGATCATCGACGTGCCCGGCACATATACTTTAGATCCCACTTCTCGAGCGGAAGAAGTCGCAGTGCAGATGCTCGACGACATAAAAAATAACGAGCAGGCAATTGTTCTTAATATTGTTGATGCGACAAATTTAGAGCGAAATCTCCACCTCACCCTTCAACTGATACAAAAAAAGATACCGATGATTATCGTTCTAAATTTTTGGGATGAATGCAAGCATACCGGAGTATCAATAAATGTAGAGAAACTGGAGCAAGAACTTGGCGTTCCGATATTCACTACTTGCGGTATCACAGGCGAGGGAATAAAGCACCTTGTGGAATCTTTAGAGCAGGTAAAGGTCAGCACATTGCAGTTTGATGCAGAAAATATATGGAACGAAATCGGACTAATAATAGAGAAAACACAAAAGCTATCACATCGACATCACACCTTTTTTGAACGTATAGGCGATGCCTCGATCCATCCATTTGCAGGGATTCCAATTGCAATTATTATACTCGCTGTTTCTTTTTATATTATCCGATTTATAGGTGAATCTATTATCGGACACATCGCAGAACCGCTCTTTGATAAATTATGGACTCCTGTTCTTATGAAAATTTCGGGTCTTCTCGGTGGCTCCGGATTCTTTCATGACATCTTGCTTGGCAAGCTCGTGGATGGTTCGATAGATTATGTGGAATCTCTCGGATTGCTCTCAACCGGTTTATTTGTTCCGCTTGGAATGGTTCTTCCTTATATAATCTCATTCTATTTAGTGTTAAGTTTTGCTGAAGATTCCGGTTATCTGCCAAGATTAGGAATACTTATTGATAAGTTCATGCACAAACTCGGCATTCATGGTCTTGCGATCATTCCAATGCTTCTTGGTGTGGGATGTAATGTCCCCGGTGCTATGGCTACAAGGGTTCTTGAAACGAAACGAGAGCGATTTATTGCAGCGACTCTTATGGCAATCGCTATTCCCTGTATGGCACAGATAGCTATGATCTTCGGACTTGTGGGCGAATATGGTGTTGGAGCAATTTCTATTGTATTTGGAACTCTATTTATTGTCTGGATCGTACTTGGGCTTATTCTCAACACATTTATGAAAGGGGAGAGCCCGGAGATATTTGTCGAGATACCTCCTTATAGATTTCCGTATATTCCCGGTTTGCTGAAGAAAGTGTGGATGAGAATCCACTGGTTCATAAAAGAAGCCGTTCCTTTTGTCATGCTTGGTGTTCTCGTTGTAAATATTCTATATTTTTCAGGTATAATTCAATTCATCGGCAATCTTGCAGCACCTGTTGTCAAAGGAATATTCGGCTTACCAAAAGAAGCAGTTGGCGCACTTGTCATCGGGTTTCTAAGAAAGGATGTTGCAGTGGGAATGCTCATTCCACTTGGACTTTCAAAATCGCAGATGATCGTTTCCTCTGTCGTTCTCACAATGTACTTTCCATGCATCGCAACTTTCGCCGTGCTTCTAAAAGAACTTGGGATTGTTGATATGCTGAAATCTGCTGCAATAATGATACTTTCCACAATTATTGTTGGTGGAATTCTAAATCTGATTTTGTAGATGGTATATTTTTTTAATTGTGTATTGAGATTGCGTCTTAATCTTATGCTAAATTATGTTTTTATCAAAATAAAAGAAAGGAAGTAAGAAAATGAAGAAAACAGGTATTATTCTAGTCATGACACTGGCTTTCATTGCTATGAATGCCCACTTATTGGCTGAAGATGTGTTAGGTTGCCCTAAGGGTATTATGAAAGGAACGATTTGGCCTCGGATAGATGTATCCTATGTGGACGCGACACAAAAGTTTGATTTCTCAACCTGTGAGATGGTCGACATCAATAAGGGTACTGGTTTACAAAAAAAAACAAAAACAGTAATGGGATTCAGGTTGGGATACGGACTCACCACTAAGATGGATATCGGAATCTTGGCAAAATACTCGAAAGTTAAGGTAGAAAAGCTGAAAAACAGCCAAGTTACCAAAACTGACGAGTCTGTGCTCACGGGATTGTGGTTGAGTGCAAAGTACATATTCCTTGATGCTGCGGAAATGAAACCCTTTTCCTATATGAAATTAAGCGCAGGTGCAGGATATAAGATTCCTCTTTGCAAGGATGATGACCTGATAACCAAATCTGTATCTAATGGCGCATATGAATTGAAGGCAGGTTTCCTGACTCATGGTGGGATTGGACCTCTCGATTTTGCCGGACATCTTCTCTATTGGTATCGCGGACAAGCAAAGGAAGTTGAAAACACTCAGGGAAAACCCGCATATGGAAAATCAGGCGTCGAACTTGCTGACAGAATCAACTATATGCTGAAACTTGAATATGATATTCATCCTGTTATCGGATTGGGTATTGGCGGAAGCGGTTGGACAAATCTTTCAAAAGAAAAAACCTGGCAAAATAATGTTTGGTACGAAGAAAATTTCTATACACACAACGTAATGCTGTCGTTGGATATAAGACCTTTTGGATTGGATTATGAAAAACGTAAACTATTCTGCCATGTGGGAATTCCCTACGCAGTAAAAAATAACACCGCACCTGATTATACGCTTAAAACCGGACTCATGTACACCTTCTACTAACCCAATGAACCGGCGGGGGTGCTCGATCGGCATCCCCGTTCTTTTTTAGGATTTATCATGAAAAAAATTACTTTGATCTTAATAACTTTTTTCCTGTTGCATTCGTTTCAGTTAGATGCAAAAAAGTCATCTCGAAATTCTGGATCAATAAGAATGCAGAATGAAGAATTCATTACTGAAATTCAAAAACTATATCCTTACAACGACATAAAAATTATCATCACCGATCTTGGGAGATTTGCCATAGCATCTTCTGATTCAACGTTGCATATTGCGTTATCCACTTCTGACTATACGTCTTTTAAAGGATATAAGGGTTACAGTAATCTTTTAATAATTTTAGATCAGAATGGAAATATTGAAACAATAATATTTGTTTGTTCTGATGATACAAAGCCCTATGTGAAGAATATTCTCAAATCCAAAATTCTTTCCGTACTTTCTAAACAAAATATAGAAAATGATGAAAGACCTTCTTACTTAGTATCTGGTGCTACAATTACATCGAATGTTTTTACTGAAAGTATCAACAAAACATTGGATTCGTTCAAAAAAATATACAAGCATCTTGTGTTTGAAGATTTTAAATGTATAATTTCTGATTCCTTAATGAAAATAAAGTAAGGTAGTTATATGTTTGATATTGTATTGATGGTTATCAATTATATTGAAAGGTTATATTTAAATAAAATTGGAGTGTTTTAAAATGAATAATACAAGAAAGATCGCACTTAATACAGTTTCGCTCACACTCTTTTTCTTCGGTTTTACCTATATGCTTTTGGTGATCACCAGCAGGACAGGTAAGATCCCTTACCTCTTTGCAGGTTTGTTCTTGCTTGGATTGGGAATTTACCTCTTTCTTATTTCCCCAAAAATGAAAACAAATAAATTTTTGAGCAATCTTCTGGCAATAATCAGTGGCATTTCTCTCTGGGGATTTTTCGGAGAATTTTTGGAAAATGCTGATTTATTCATCAAAGATGCAACAGTAGAAATTGCACATTGGAATTTCCTTCCCATCCTGGTTTTAGTGATCTTTCTATTCCTGAATTTGAAAAAGCATTTACCTGTTCCTGTTCAATTCTCCCTTTCCAGTTTCCTGCTCATCTGGATGATGCATTACATAATGATCTTCCAATATGAAGTGTTTTCCCGAACGCATTTCACAACTTATATTATGTGCGGAATTTTCTTGATTCTAACGGGACTTTCAATTTATAAAGCTAGGAAAAGTAAACATATTCATTCAATAATGTTCTGGTCATATTTTGGTTTGCTAACAGCCTGGAGTGTTCTGGAATACATTTGGGGATGGAGATTAATTCCAGGTCAGTATGCTATTTAAAAGGATTTTGTCCTGCTTAAACGCCTTAAACATATCATAAAATACCCACCCCGTCCAAAATCCCTTGAAACCATTATCGTTAAATATACAACTTGTTGTAATATCTATAAACATGTGCAGATGCGCATGAACTTTGGTGGCTGCAAACAACATTAACAATAATGAAAATGAAATAACAAATTAAGTGATGCATATGCTGTGGTTAAATGATGAATTAATCTAATTATTTAATGGGAGAATTACAAGTCTAAATCCAAGATTCTCATTACAGAACAGTGGGCATGACATTCCAGTTATTGGATAATCTGAGAAGTTATTATTATCATTTTTTAAGTAATACATTTCTCTACATCCCGGTCCACATACCGACATCCTCGAATCCGGTGAAGCTAAAAGCCATTCTGCCACATTACTTTGAATATAATGAATTAAATATTCTCCGTTATCTGAAATTTCATTGCAAACTGGATTGCAGAGAGAGTCATTTTCAACAGAACTTTTTGCGAAACAAACCTCCATTTGATATAATTCCGGTAAAGTTCCACTCATCCAATTACAAAAGGCATTTGCCTCGAACCATCTGAGAGTTGTAACAGGTCCATAAATAAAATTGGATGAAGCAGATTTCCAATAATGCATTTCATCTAAGTTCCAACCGAAAGGGGCACTCATTTTGAATCTTCCTTGAAAATTCCAACCCACCTCCTGATTTTCCATTACTCCTTCTTTGACCAGCCAATATTCTTTAATCTCATAACCATCATCATTGATAAATGCTGCAAACTGCTCATTTGACACTTCAAATTTGGATATATAAAATACGCCGGTTCGCTCAAATTCTATCAGATCATCTTCTATGACGGCAGGGTGTTTCCCTTTCGGAATCTTCAACATTTCATAATAAATCCGACCTTCGAATGTTAATTTTGGAAAGCATACATACTGTTCTAAATTGAAATCATCTGGCAAAAATGCGAGATCGATAAAAATCTTATAATCCTCTTCAGGTGAGATAATACCAAAGCTGCCCTTCATTGTATCATTTTTGATTGTGAACAGCTTTTTAGAAGATCTTTCGAAAATATTAATTCCAATATCTACACCATCTTGAAAGTTATCAATATTATAGGATATAATTAAATATTCCTTATCCATCTTCACTTGCACGCCTGTTAACATAGGAGGGGAAAATGCATTAATCTCAAACGGTATTGACAACAATATAAAAATCACAATTATATATTTTTTCATACCCGTTATCTTTTTAAAACTATTGTTAGTGTCAAATATATCATGCAAAATAAATGTTGTAATTATTATGCTTTCTGCTATTATTGTAAGTAGTTCTACCGGCTGAATTTTGTGATCGAAAATTTATTCTCTTGACAATCAAAAATAACAAATTGAAAAAGCTATCACGCAAGGTGAATAGATCATGAAAAAAATTATCATATTTTTACTCGCAGTCCTACTTGCCATCATGAGCTGCTCCAAATCTTCTGAAAAGCTATTGGTTATATACAGCTATCATCCGGAATATGAATGGTGCCAGCAGGAAAAGACGGGCATTGATGATGTCTTTAAGGATCAGAATGTCATTATTGAGTCCTTTTACATGGATACAAAAAGAAAGACAAATAAAACATGGGAAAAGAACGTAACGAATGGGGCGCTTCAGAAAATTGACTCCTTCAAGCCCGATCTTGTAATTGTGTGTGATGACAATGCCTGCCGGCTCGTTGCAACGCAGTTTATTGATAAAAAACTTCCATTCGTCTTCACGGGAATTAATGAAGACCCGAAAGTATACGGCATGCCAGCAAAGAATATTACTGGTGTTGTAGAACGCAAACTCATTCACGGCACTATCGATCTTTTGAAGAAACTTATTCCCTCCGTAAAAACAATTGCCATTATTACTGATAACAGCTCTACATCCCAGGCGACTGTTGGCAGATTTACCCAGGGAAATTTCCCTGTAGAATTATATGAAGTACATAAAACCAACGCTTATGATGACTGGAAAAAGTACGTAAGAAAGATCCAGACAGAAATTGATGCGCTTGGTATTTATTTGTACTTCACTCTTGAGGAAGCGGACTCTGAAGAAAGTGTCCCTGATGCGCACGTGCTGAAATGGACATTGGAAAATAATACACTTCCCACTTTCAGTTTTGAAGATTTCTCCGTGAAAAACGGTGTGCTTTGCGGGGAGACCCAGTCGGGTTTTGAACAAGGAAAGGAAGCCGCACTTATGGCCAAGGAAATTCTCTCCGGTGCTACTCCCTCTAACCTTCCGGTAAGAATGCCCAAAAAGGGAACGCTTATGATAAATAAAAAAACAGCAGACAAATTAGAAATAGTCATTCCCGAAGATTTAAAACAAAAAGCAAAAATAATACATTAAATGTAATTCTGAAAGGAGAAATCTATGATAAGAGTCGGAATTAACGGATTTGGAAGAATTGGGCGGCTTGTGTTTCGTGTGATGATGAATCGTAAAAATATTAAAGTAGTTGCTGTAAATGATATTACAGATGCAAAAACTCTTGCTCAACTTCTGAAATATGATTCCACCCACCGCAAATTCCCCGGAACTGTAGAAGAAAATGACGGTTCGCTAATCGTTAATGGTAAGGAGATCAGGGTCTTTGCAATTAAGGACCCCGCAGAACTCCCCTGGAAAGAACTTGGCGTAGATGTGGTAGTCGAGGCAACAGGTATATTCCGCACGCGAGCACAGATCGCCAAACATCTCGAAGCTGGTGCAAAAAAAGTTCTACTCACCGTTCCTGCAAAGGATGAGATCGATGCAACAATTGTACTCGGCGTGAATGATTATATGCTCAAACCCGAAGACAAGATAGTCTCAAATGCCTCATGCACCACAAACTGCCTTGCACCCGTGGTAAAAGTGCTCAATGATAATTTCAAGATCAAATATGGGCTTATGACCACAGTGCATGCCTATACAAGTGATCAGAAGTTACTCGATTCACCTCACCCAGATCTGCGTAGAGCTCGCACCGCTGCATCTAATATCATACCCACAACAACCGGAGCTGCAAAAGCAACTGGAAAAGTTATCCCGGAACTGAACGGAAAGCTCGATGGTATGGCAATGCGCGTGCCTGTGCAGGATGGCTCGATCGTTGACTTCCTCTGTTTAGTTGAGAAAGATACTACAGAGGAAGAGATCAACAAAGTAATGAGATACGCTGCAATGGGTGAACTTAAAGGAATACTTGAATATTCCGAAGAACCTCTTGTCTCAACAGATATTATCGGCAATCCTCATTCCAGCATTTTTGATGCACCGCTTACAAAAATAATGGGTGGGAACTTCATCAAAGTGATCTCTTGGTATGATAATGAATGGGGTTACTCTAATCGCGTGGTTGATCTTATTGAGAAAATAATGCAGTAAATTATTATAATTGCAATAATAAAAAAGGGACGATTCCGAAAAATCGTCCCTTAGTATTTTATAATTACTTTTACGGAATTGCAATTACAAGACCTGCACCAATTGTAAGATCGGTTTCCTTGTTATCTCCTTCTGCATCTCCAGAATATTTACCAATTCCCATAATATAGTTTGCACCAATATCAACGAATACATTATCTACTACCGGTAGTAGATAACCAACTCCGAACCCTAAAAACATTCCGTTTTCCGTCCATGTGTCATCATCTTTACATTCGCATTTAGAGCTGTAAAGCTCATAGAGAATTGCGGCCATGCCATAGATATTTCCAAAATAGTACGAGCCGCCAACACCAATTAGAATATCATTTTCCTTAGAAGTAGAAGTATCTTTCATATAATAAGGTTGAGAAACACTTCGCCACCATAAGATAATGTCCAGTGAAATATCAGGCATGAGGAAATATCCGACATAAGTATCCAAGGAAAAAGTATTGATGGCATCAATATCCTCAAACTGTTTATAGCTTTCATATGAGACTGATCCGCCAACGATCTTTGTGCCTGTGTCAAACGCAAATACGCTTGTGGTAATAAGTAAGCATATTATTAAAGCAATTATTTTTTTCATATTACTCCTTTTCTGAATTGTTTTTTGTTTTTTTTCCTACCTAAGAAATTAACATAATTATAAGCCGAAACTTTGCTATGTACGACATTTTATATCTAAAACACGGTTGACTTTTTTCTCGAAAATTAAACGCTCGATGTCAAGATTTTTATAAAATTATGCTTTACCTGCGGATCCGAGCACATTTTTGTTTTTGTGCTCATACATGGCGATCAGCTCTGTTCGTGCGGGACCTAAATATTTTCTCGGGTCAAAAGCAGAGGGATTTTTCGCTAGAAATTCACGTATGATCGCTGTCATGGCGAGTCTTCCATCTGAATCAATATTTATCTTACAGACTGCGGATTTCGTTGCTTTTCTCAGTTGATCTTCAGGAACTCCTGCAGCACCCTGCATATCGCCACCATATTCATTTATGATCTTGATATATTTGGGTATCACAGATGAAGAGCCGTGAAGTACGATTGGAAATCCGGGAATTCTGTGTTCGATCTCTTCCAGAATATCAAAGCGTAAAGGGGGAATTTCTTCTCCGGGTCCAACCTTGAATTTATATGCGCCATGAGAAGTGCCGATAGAAATAGCCAGAGAATCAACTCCTGTTCTTTTCACGAAATCTTCTACATCATCCGGATCTGTGTAGTGAGAAACTTCTGCCGAGACATCGTCCTCAATACCTGCCAGAACGCCTAATTCACCTTCGACAGAGACATCATGCTGATGAGCATACTCTACTACTTTCTTGGTAAGTGCAATATTCTCTTCATACGGAAGGGAAGAACCATCTATCATGACAGAGGAAAATCCGGATTCGATACAGCTCACACAGAGTTCATAACTGTCACCGTGGTCAAGATGCATTGCAACAGGAACTTCTTTGCCCATCTGCTTCATCATCTCTATCGCACCCTGTCCCATGTAGCGCAGCAGTGTTTCATTGGCATAGTTTCTTGCGCCCTTTGATATCTGTAATATGACAGGAGAGGCAGTATTTACACATGCAGTGATGATCGCCTGGAGCTGCTCCATATTGTTGAAATTATAGGCGGGGATAGCATAATTGCCATCCACCGCCTTTTTAAACATTTCACGGGTATTTTTAAATCCTAATTCTGTATAATGTACCATGCGTTTCTACTCTTCCTCCTTTTCTTCGACATCGACCTCGACATCAACTTCTTCCTGCACAACATCATTTTCATCTTTCTCTTCTTCATCTTCTTCTTCAGTATCTTCTATCTCATCATCTTTTCTTTTGGGATAGAATTTATCCTGTGATGAGAGATAAATGAAGGTTTCTGCTGCGGTCATATAGTTGAAGAAATATGAATAAAGAATTGAAGCTATAAGAATCAGAAATGCGCTTATTATGAAACCGGGTATCAGGTAGTATCCTCCGATTCCGAATCCCATATTCAAGCCCGGGAAAAGAAGTCCGATAAATCCAAAGAATCGCGGAATAGTTATCTTTGCAAACTCCTGTCCCATAATAAGGTGAGCACCCCAGCTTGTCAGCGCTACAGCTCCCTGAACAACAGCAAATACAAAACAGAATGCAATACATCCGACTATCCATGAGAGCACATGAGTGGCAATGATATAAACACCATGATCTTTAATGAGATGGAATAAGCTGATAATGCTGTCCATTGCAGATTCCTGCTCCACACCAACAATGACTGCTCCATAGGTACAAGCAAAACAAAGAATGACAAGAGCCAGTACTGCAAAGAGTGAGATGGCAAAAGGAATCAAATACATGATCGAAAGCCACAATGAGCCCACAAAAGGTATCATGCCGATCACATAGAAGAAAAGATGACCAAGTATGATCAGCACAAAGAGTAATATCCATCCCAATACATAAAATACAAACGTTTTTATGTGCTTACCCAAGAATTTAAATACGTCTTTCCAGCCCACAAATATCTCATCATCTACTACCTCAGTGCGGATAGAATATGCAATGCACATTCTCGCAATGAACATTATGAATGCAATGAGAATTATACCTATTATAGATTTAACAGAAAATAGACTCAGAGCGATTACCAGAGAGTCTTGTATTCCAAACGATGTAATCGGGGCAAGAAAATCATCGAAAATAAGAAAGTAGGTAATAAGCCCCATAAGTATGTACGCAATACCTGATATCATCAAACGATGAAATCGAAATGTATGATTCCATGCTTTAAAGATATCCTTGAATCCGAAAACCTTAGCTTGTTTTTCTTCCATAGCATCTCCTCTGATGTTTTTCAATGTTGTTCAATGTTTACGAAAAAATTATAAATGCTGTCAATTATTTTCTTTTTTGTAATAAAAAATTTGACACGAATTAAACGAACACAACCAAGTTGAACCAATTCATTTTTGAACCAATTCATTTTTGAACCAATTCATTTTATGGAGAATATATGACCGGATTAAGAGAAAAAAAGAAATCCGAAAGAAAAGACAGAATTTTTTCTGCGGCAGTTGAGCTTTTTAATGAGAAAGGTTTTTCAAAAACCTCTATGCAGGACATCGCCGACAAAGCTGATCTTGCTGTCGGCACTTTATATAACTACTTTCCATCTAAAAACGACCTGCTTCTTGATATCATGCAGGAAAAAATGGAACTCACAATTACCGGCGATGATGCACTCTTTAATGTCAACCTGCAAAATCATAATGCAAAAGATATTATTAAATCGCTATTAAAAAAGATCTTTAGTATCCCCCTGCTTGTTAACAAGGAAAGCATGAAGGAAATATTCATTGCAACCTTTTCTTCAGATGTACACATGCAGAAAGGAATGATCCTCGACATTGAGCTTATGAAAGCTTTTCAAAGTTTATTGGAGCGGCTCCAGAAAAACAACATGGTCAACCCTGGAATTAATTCATATAATGCAACAAAAATTTTCTATTCTATATTACTTGTTCAGATGATGATGTACCTATTCGATCCTGAATTTGATAATGAAAAACTTTTTGAAAATACTGATGAGATAATTGACCTGATCTTTCAGGGCGTGAAACCATGAAAAAAGTAAAAAAGAAAAAAATATTGAACCACGAAATATACTGAATTCACATAATATGAAACAAATTTTGAGAATTAAGAATTTTATAGTTTTGTTTTCTAAACAGGGTCTGGCTTATTATTGCGTTCCCAGGCAGGGGCTTGGGAACGAGTGTACGTTTGACTTTTCCCTAGTTATATTTTCGTGTCTTTCGTGGTAAAAAATTTAGGAGATATATATGTCTAAGATGTTCACAAAACGAAAAATTCTTTTCGTTTTCATTTCATTATTTCTATTTTCCACTCAACTTTGTGCATTGTCTTTGGATGATGCAATTTCAACCGCACTAAAAAACAATAAGAGCTTCACCGCACAAAAGTACTCATATCTGCAATACAAGTGGAATGAAAAGAATGCACTCACAAACTTTTTCCCAAAAGTTAATTTAAATGCATCTGCAGTCCGTATTGATAATGACACCTATAAAGAGGCAAATTCGACCTTCCACCTGAAGGTGTTTGATGCCCTCGGTGTTCCGACAGGCGATTATGTTCCGATTACTGTCGGTATGATGGCTGGCGGTGTTTATAAAACAACTTACATTACCGATCTTACAATCCGGCAACCGATCTTCAACGGGGGAAAATTATTCCTCGGATATAAGATCGCTCAGTTGAGCACAAAACAAGCACTGCAGAATCTTGCAAGCTCTCAGAATGATCTGCAATATAATGTGGCAGATTCTTATCTCAATATTCTTAAAATACAGGATATGATAAAAATCGCTAATAAAAGTCTTGCATCAAGCAAGGCACAGCTTAAGAAGATATATGATAAGTTTGATGTTGGAATGGTGAAAAAATCTGATGTGCTGCAATGGGAAGTAAAGGTAGAAAATGATAAGATCACACTGGAGGAACTCAAGAACGGTTTGTCTGTCCTGAAAACTTATTGGTACAATATTCTCGGGCTGGAATCTTTATCCCAGGCAGCGATGCCAGATCGGATTGCTCTTACTTCCTATGATAATGAGATTACGCTTTTGCATTCTATGTCTGAAGTAACCAAATTTGATACGCTGAGTTACGTGCTCTCTGTTGTAAAAGCGGAAAATCCTGACCTGAAAAGTTTTGCACTCTCAGAAAGAATTGCAAAAACAGCCCAGAATTTAGCTATCACTAATTTCCTGCCTTCTCTCAACCTTCAATATACAAAAACTTTTGACCAAGATGACAAACTCAATTTCGACGGTGCCAAGTCATGGAATATAGCTGCCGTCTTTTCTGTGCCCATCTTTCATTTCGGAACAAATATCACAAATCTGAAAAAGAGCAATTTCCAATATAAAAGCATACAACTCCAGCTTGAGGATGCTCGCGAGAAAATTCTGATGGCAGCAGAAAACAGTGTTTATGACCTTATTACAAAAGCAAAAAGAGTAATAAGCGGAAAGCTCGCTTATGAAAATGCAAAACAAAATTATAGTATCGTAAATGACCTTTTCGACCAGGGAATGGTGACGAATACCGAACTTATGGACGCCGAGGTAATGCTTTTTGGTATTGAGCTCAATCTTCAGACATCATATTATGATTTTGTTCTTGCAAAATATGCATTAGAAAAATTTACAAATAAATAAATGAGAGGATCAAATGAAACATAAAACTATAATCCTGACAATTACATTGATAGTAGTATTTTTAAGTGCCTGTTCCAAAAAACAGGAAGCAGAACTCGAAACGATTGCTGCTGCGAAAAATTATGTAGATGCCGCAGAAGTTGAAATAAAAACTATTGAAGAAACCGTGACCTATTCAGGAACACTTGAAGCCGCTAAAGCCGCATTTGTCGGACCGGAACTCAGTATGAAAATCAATAAACTTCTAGTTAATGAGGGAGATGTCGTCACAAAAGGACAATTACTCGCAGTAATGGACAACACTAAGCTCAAACAGGCAGAAGCACAGTTCGATATGGCAAAGAAAAACTATGATCGCATGAAATCTCTAAAAAATGCCGGTTCAGTGGACAAGCAGACTTTTGATCAAATCGAATCCGCTTTCAAAACAGCTCAATCCGCATATGAGTTTGTAAAAAACAACACTCAAATAGTAGCACCGCTTGATGGAACAGTTACACTTCGGACAAAGCAGGAAGGTGAATCTTATTCTGCAATGCTCCCAAGTGCCTATGGAGATCCTGCCCTTTTCAGAATTGTTAACCTCGATGTTTTAAAAATGAATGTGAACATTTCTGATGTTGACATCAATAAAGTCAAAAAAGGACAGAAAGCATACATCTATGTGGATAGTGAGCCGGGACAGGCTTTTATAGGAACAGTATCTTTTGTTTCTCCTGAAGCAGATATGATGTCCGGCACATTCCCATGCGAAATCGCCATTGCAAACAAAGACCATGTTCTTAAACCGAATCAATATGCGGAAACTAATATTGTTATAAAGGTCTCTGGCAATACATTTGTAATCCCCAAAGATGCACTTATCGATGAAGGCATTGTGTTCGTTGTAAAAAACTCAGTTGCCTCAAAGATAAAAATTAACACAGGTCTTTCAAATGAAAATGAAATTGAAGTGATTTCCGGACTTCAGGGTGGAGACATGGTAATTATCAATGGGGCAATCGGTTTACCAGAAAATTCCAATGTTGTTATAAGAAATCAATAATGCCCTGCATGTACAAGGAGAAAATATCATGAAATTACCAGAATTTTCGGTCAATAGACGAGTAACCGTTACAATGCTCACTGTGCTGGTGGTCATACTCGGACTTGTTGCTTTTTTGATGCTGGGATTTGAGATGCTTCCCGACCTGGACTATCCAACTATCTCGATCGTAACCTATTATCCCGGAGCATCGTCACAGGACGTGGAAGAAGTAGTCACAAAGCCGCTTGAAACTGCTATTGCCGGAGTAAAAAATATTAAGAATCTCAAATCTGAAAGTATGGAAAACATCTCTCTCATTCTTGTGGAATTTGTGTGGGGCACCAATCTTGATTTTGCAGCTCAGGATCTGAGGGATGCTATCGATATGAGTCTTGATTATCTTCCTGATGAGGCTAACCGTCCAATGGTTGTGAAATTCAATCTTGCAGAAATGCCTGTTATATATTATGGTGTGACCGGCATGGAGAATACATTTCAGCTTAAAAAAACACTAGAAGACGAAGTCGAACCCAAACTGAAACATCTCAATGGAGTCGCTTCTATTATGATGATGGGTGGAGACGAACCACAGAAACAGGTCATTATTGATAAAGTAAAGTTGGAACAGAACGGCATTTCTATTGATGATGTTGTGCAGGTTTTAAGGGCACAAAATCTCAATATGAGCGCCGGTTACGTCGATGAAGGCATCGATGAATTTATGATCCGTTCGCTTGGAGAATTTAAGTCCACTGATGAGATCGCCAATACTCCTATAAGCGTCAGCAAAAGTGGCAAAGTAATTTATGTGAAAGACATCGCACGTGTCGAAAATGGTTTTAAAGAAGTTCGCTATGATATACGAACTAACGGCAAACCGACTGTTATGCTCTGGATAAGTAAGGAATCCGGTGCGAATACACTCAAGGTTTCCAAGCTTGTTAAAAAGGAACTCTCTAAACTGAAAACGACTCTTCCCGGTAACATAGATTTTGTTGAGATATTTGATCAGGGAGATATCATAGCCAGGATAACTTCGAAAACCATAAACACGGTTATTTATGGCGGAATAATAGCCATCCTGATCATGTTCTTATTTCTAAGGAATTGGCGTCCTACTCTTATCATATCTCTTGCTATACCAATTTCCATCATTGCAACATTCATCCCGTTATACCTTGCAAAATATACGCTGAATATTATGACCCTCGGAGGTCTGGCGCTTGGGGTCGGCATGCTTGTGGACAACTCTATTGTGGTGATCGAGAATATCTATCGTCACCTCGAGAAGGGCATAAAACGCTTCGAGGCGGCAAAGATTGGGGCTTCACAGGTTGGCATGGCGATCACGGCTTCCACGCTTACTACAGTTGCCGTATTTCTTCCTATGATATTTGCCGGAGGATTTACGGGCCAGCTTGTTCGCGGACTCGCTCTTACAGTTTCCTTTTCACTTTTTGCCTCTCTGTTTGTTGCACTCACTATTGTTCCCATGCTTGCATCGGTCATCTTTAAAAAACGAGCTTCCGGTAAAGAATACAAACAGGCAACGGGAAAGTTTTTTATTAGGATCAGAAATTTCTATTTGCGAGCACTTCGATGGTCACTTCATCACCGCGGAAAGATAATACTCATTACACTTGCCTTCTTTGTACTGGCAGTCGTATTAGTTCCATTCATTGGTGCCGAATTCATGCCGAAATCCGATATGCCCATGCAAGTGATCAGTGTGAAAGCTCCGGTAGGAACAAGTTTAGAGCAAACAAGCAGTATCATCAAAGATATGGAGACAATAATCCAAAACATGCCTGAGGTTACTGATGTAATGTCTGCAACAGGCGCAATGACAGAAGGTATGGCTGCAGCAGATCCCACAAATCCCCAGGGTTCAAACGAAGCTCAAATTTTCTTCCGAATAACCTTTAAAGAGGAACGGGATGTGAGCTCTGAACAGATAAAAGAAACTATCAGACAAAAACTTCCTCAGCTCGAAGATGTTGATATCACCTTTACTGATATGTCCGGTGAGATGATGGGTGGATCCGGCGCTCCTATCTCTATTAAAATATTTGGCAAGGACCTTGATTATCTTCGCAAGATAAGCATGCAGATCGAGGAGAAAATATCTGCAATCCCCGGTATTGTGGACATACAAAATACTTATAAGCAGGCAAAACCCGAGCTTCATATTAATATCAATCGGGATAAGGCATTTCGATACGGGCTGACAACTGCACAAATTGAATCGGCGATCAGAACTGCAACGTATGGCACTATTGCAGGAATATTCCGTGAAGCTGGAGATGAGATCGAAATTCTCGTTCGATATGACAAGCAAGACAGGAACAACATCAAAGACCTCGAGGAGATCACTCTGACCTCACCAATGGGTTTTTCCGTACCGCTGAAACAGGTCGCAAGTTGGGATTTGGGAGAAGGTCCTTTGACCATATCCCGCGAGCATCAAGCCAGAAAGGTGACCATCACGGCAGACCTTGCAGGTAAAGACCTGAGCAGTACTGTCCTGGAGATCAAGAAAGAACTTCAGGGTATTACAGATGATCTTCCGCTTGGATATTTTATCGAATACGGCGGTGCATATGAGGATATGAAAGAGAGTTTTCTGACTTTGTTCCTCGCACTTCTGCTTGCAGCCCTTCTCGTGTATGTGATACTTGCATCTCAGTTTGAATCTTTCAAGCAACCCTTTGTGATAATGTTCACGCTCCCCCTTGCTTATATTGGTGTAATCTATATACTTGTTGCGACCAGCACGACACTCAGCGCGATAACTTTTGTAGGAATTATTGTGCTCTCCGGTATTGTGGTTAACAACGGCATTGTTCTCATCGACCATATAAACCAGCTCCGTAGAGAAGGACAAAAACCGCAGGAGGCGATTGTTCAGGCGAGTTCGGACAGAATGCGTCCAGTGCTCATCACTGCGATCACTACAATCGGTGGTATGATGCCGATGGCGATCAGTACCGGTCAGGGTTCCGAGATGCGTTCACCGCTAGCAATTGCGGTCATTGGCGGACTAATTACTGCAACCTTTTTTACGCTTCTTATTATTCCAACGATCTATTCATTTGTTGAAAGGATTTCCTACAAGAAAAGCAAGAATCTCTCCGATTAAATAGATTCAGTTGATTTTCATAAATTAGGAATGCTCCCAATGCGGGGAGCATTCCTATTATTATCGTTAAACCTTAAACTCCTTTGTTTGAAGTTTTATATTGCAATTTCATTATTTAAGTCGACTTCTATTGATATTCAATAAGGAAATTCGAGAATATATTTATTGCTCCTTTATGAATATAGATTTCATTTCTCTCCACATTAATATTGACACGATCTGTTTAAACTCTAAACTATCAATGAAAAAAATAAATGGAAAAGATAACTTATTATGTTTAAGAAAACTCATAAACAAATTGCTATTGAAAAAGCAATTCTCTCTCACCTTGAAGGGAAATCCGCGGAAATTGCAAAATATATTTTTAATGATCCGGAAATACAAACCCTTCAGGACTATGCAAATACTGTTTCTATAAAACGGCTCGGTTTCAATGATCACGGTCCGGTTCACATGAGAACCGCTGCACTGAATGCACTCATCATGTTCGACCTACTTCATGATGCAGGTATTAAGCTCAATCTTGAATCTGAAAAGCTGGGCACTTATGAGGATAGTGAATTATGCGTGCTGACCGCATCACTGCTTCACGATATCGGCATGACTGCCACTCGCGATCATCATGAGATTATCGGAATTATCTTTGCCGAACCGATCATCCGACGTTTGCTCGACGCTGTCTATAAAGACAACATCCACAAAAAAACAATTTTGAAAGCCATGATCATAGAGGGCATTTTCGGGCATATGGCTACAGAAAAGATATATTCTCTCGAAGCAGGTCTCGTTCTCATCGGTGATGGTTGTGACATGGAAAAAGGACGCTCGCGCATCACAACACTCCTCTCTCAGCAGCCGCGAGTAGGAGATATTCACAAATATTCTGCAAGCTCGATCCAAAAAGTAAACATTCTTCCTGGAAACAAGAAACCTATTAAGATTTTGATAGAAATGTCTCAATCTGCCGGTTTTTTCCAGATCGAAGAAGTGCTTTTTCCGAAAATCATTTCAAGTCCGGTAAAGCCCTATATCGAGCTTTATGGTCAGGTCAAAAATAAAGAAATGATGCAGTATTTGTAATTACTGTTCTTTGAAATCTCACTGGAGGGTTTTTTCTGTTTTAAAGGGAAATTTATTTAGAAAAGTGAGCATCCTGCTGATCGGATAGTCTTTCTCAACATAAAATACATCAAAATTATGAAGGGTGGAATGAAGCTTTTCATCTTCAATTCCCTTGTCACAAAATACAATGCCCTTTTCGTATTTTAGTAGTGAATCCACCAATTCTGCGTTATTCGGTAGATATAAGATGTGTTGTTTGTTTCTAGTGGTAAAAGAATCCCTCAAAGCGCTGAATTTAAATTTGCCAGAGAATACTCTGGCAGACTTAGTTTCATTAAAAATATTAGAAATATTTTTTAAAAAAATGCTGGTAGCTACCGGGCTTTTTTTTTGCTATACCGTTATTGGAGATAAACTCCCGTTCCAATATAATAGTTCGTTCCCGGTATAGGCTCGACGTATCCTATTTTCTTATATTCGGTATTATCGTTAGGTTTCTGCCAATAAAATTCCACAAATCCGCCGCCATTCCTAGCGGTTTCACACGATATTTTACCTACAAAATTTCCATGTCCATCCTGATAATTGCTTAAATCTTTTCCTTCCAGTTCCTTTTGAACGGCATGGGCAATATTGATGTTGTCATATGAATAAATGTAGAAATATCCGGTACTATCAGGATAAAAGCGGATGGGAGTGATGAAATTTCTCAGAAATTCAATTCGCTGCTCTTCATCCTGAATTTTGGATAGAGCTGCACCAAGTCCAACTGCCATCGTGTGGGTAACGTATTGGGCGATTTCTTTGAAATTGGTAGACTGATCTTCACCATTCAATTGGAAGGCAGCAAAAATGAGAATAAAAATTAACAATAATTTTAGTGTCAAAATACGCATTTTTCTTCTTGTTTTTTTTTGATTCTTTTAATTTTTCGAAAATTTATCCGTCAAGTGTTAAATTTGCGTAAAATATTTCGAATCTTGCAATTGAGCTTTATGGTCAGGTCAAAAATAAAGAAATGATGCAGTATTTGTAATTCCTTATTTCTTACTTTTTGTCATCCGTTTTATGTATTGCCTTTACCGGGCATGCGTCTGCACAGATACCGCAGGATATACATTTTGCAGTGTCAATCACTGCCTTCCCTTCTTTCATTGTAATCGCACCAACGGGACATTTGCGGACACAGATCTTACATCCAATACAACTCTCCGCATCAACCACATACATTGATTGCTTAACTTCACTGGAATCGGCAACTTCTAACACAATTTCTTTTTCTATCTGTGCGGTGCTGTCCACAATTTCTATTTCGTTTATAGCACCAAATGGACATTGTTCGGCACAGATACCGCAGTCTATACATTTGCTTGCATCAATCACTGCTTTGCCGTTTATCATCTCAATCGCATCAGTTGGACATTTTCCACTTCGAACGCAAATCGTACAACCGATGCATTTTGATGCATCTACCTCAAACACCTTAGTCGCGCTCTGTGCAAATATAATAAGCGGTATTGCTATCAAAAGAACTATTATTATTGAATATATTTTTTTCATCTAACAAACCTTAGTCTCGATAAATACATTTACTTTTCTCTTTATCAGTTTTTGAGCACTGACGCACACAACTCATACACTTAATACAATTTACGTCAGATATTTTTTCATTATATCCAATGTCAATGTTCATCGGGCAGTAATTCAGGCAATTAAAACAGTTTATACTTGTGTGAATATTCCTAAAAATTTTATATCTTTTTATTCCAATAAGATCTGCGATCTTCTGGACAATATTCATAAGTGCTGCGTAAGGACAAAGATACCTGCACCAGAACCGCTCAACAAAATAGCCAACAAATACAATTATTCCCAGCACTACAATTCCAAATATTGTAATATTTTGAATATGAGCAATCGCCAGAATGGGACAAAATTTCATATACAGATACTGCACCCCAAGAAAAGCTGTTATCGCAGTAAATAAGAATACAAAATATTTGATAATGTTCAAATATTTATGAATTTTATAGGGTATAAATTGATTAAATTTTTTCTTTGTTTTTTTGGTAGAGTAGATAAGCTCCTGAATAGTTCCTATGGGGCATACATACCCACAAAACCACCTTCCGAAAAATAATGAGCTGAATGCAATTGCAGCTCCAACAATAACAGCAGCAGGAAAAAGGAAAGGCGTAAACTTCGCGCCTAACTTCCACACACCGAAACATACTGATGCATAAGGACAGTACTCGTGCGCGACAGTAAGTGTGCCCTTTATCAGCAAAACAAATAAGGATACAGATATCCCAAGTGAAACAAGCTGGATTACCCTTCTTACTCTAAGCTTATCAATCTTCATATTTATTTTAGAACATCAATATTATATTCTTTAATTTTTCTTGATAGTGTATTACGGTGAATCCCAAGCATTTCTGCCGCCTTCACCTTATTATACTCGCACTCTTCCAATATTTTCATAATATGTGCACGCTTTACATCGGCAATAGTTTTTGTATTTCTTTCTTCGTCGAAAGAATGATATTTTTGTATCTCATCAGGAAGTTCTTCAATCTGGATCACGCTACTTCTTGTCAATGCGATCGTTCTCTGTATCACGTTCTTCAGTTGCCTGATATTCCCCTCCCATTGATAATTCACCAGTTTCATGAGCGCTTCATGAGAAAAAGATATATCTACTTCTTTAGAATATACTCCAAGAAAATGATCGATCAATTTGGTTATATCCCGTTTTCTTTCACGCAATGGCGGAAGATGGATAGGAATTACATTCAACCTGTAAAACAGATCTTCTCTGAAATGCCCTAATTGCACTTCAGTGTGAATATCTCTGTTGGTCGCGGCAATAATTCTTACATCCATTTTTTTTGTTGTAGAGCTTCCAACAGGTTCAAATTCCATTGTTTGTAGCGTACGGAGAAGTTTTACCTGGATCGACGGAGCAATATCTCCGATCTCATCAAGAAAAAGTGTACCTTTATCAGCTTCTTCAAAACGCCCCTTTCTGTCGCGGATCGCACCTGTAAAAGCTCCCTTCACATGTCCAAAAAGCTCACTCTCGAGAAGGGTTTCCGGTATGGCAGAGCAGTTGACTTTTATCATTTTTTGTTTTTTCCTGGGACTGAGATGATGGATAATGTCCGCAATGACCTCTTTCCCTGTTCCGCTTTCTCCGGAAATGAGTACAGAAGCATCAACATGTGCAATCCTTTTTACAATGCTGAGGATTTCATTGATTTTTGGGCTGTCTCCAATAAAAGTCACTGGTAGTTCTTCATCGGCAATAACATCTTGAACTTTTTTACTTTCCTTCTCCACCTGAATATAATTTTTTGCATTTTTTATTTTATTCAACAGCAGTTCGAGATTGATTGGTTTCTCGATATAATCAAAGGCACCAAGTTTGAGCAGTTCTACCGCATTATCAACCGAACTGTATGCAGTGATGATAATGACCGCAGTGAGAGGATTTATCTTTAAGATATTTTCCAGCACCTCTTTTCCACTCAGTCCCGGCATTCGATAATCTGATATCACCACATCCACGGGATGCTTATAAAATGATTTTATACCTTCTTCACCAAAGGAAGCAGTGAAGATTTCGTGATCTTTTGATTCGAGAAAATCCGCTAATATTTCTCTTTGAGATGCATCGTCTTCAATAACTAATATTTTCACTCCGCCTCCGATTTTGGCAGTCGTATTATTATCTCAGTACCATTTTGAGTACTGCGTTTAATATATATCTCCCCCTGATGGGCTTTTATTATCTTCCTTGAAATAGGCAAACCCAATCCGTTTCCGCGCTCTTTTGTACTGAAATAAAGATCCCATACTTTTTTACGTTTATCAAGGGAAATCCCGCTGCCGTTATCAACGATCATTATCGTCATTTCTTTATCCTTCTCAAAAAATTCTATTTGGATTTTCATGTTTTCTTGTTCCGGTAAAAATGATTCTACAGAATTCTTTATGATGTTGATCAAAACCTGGGTGAGTGCATCTATGTCAAAATACCAGAAAAGGTTTTTATTTCCTTTTATCTGAATATGTATGTTCTTATTTTTATATTCTTGATCAAAAATCTCAACAATTGTTCCTATGAAATCATCCACATTTACTTTTTTAATTTTCAATATGATCGGTCGAGAATAATCAAGAAATCTTTCTGCAATGCCGTTGAGCCGCTCAATTTCATCAAAAGATACAGACAGCCATTTTTGCAACTCCCCTTCTTTATCGGGAATGGCTTCATCTCGAATTCTTTGAAGTATCATCGAAATCGCATTAAGAGGATTTTTGATCTCATGAGCCACTTCCCTTCCAAGCTCTCCGATGCCTGCCATATACTCGGCTTTTTGGAGAGATTCCGTTATCCTGTTTATTTTAATATGATTGCGATAAAAGAGGTATTCCAGTATTAAAACACCAGAAAAAATTATCGAATAAATAATAAAAAGGAGTGTGCGGTTTCTTTTCAGAGATTCAATTCTGTCTACGGATACTCCAAGACGAAGAAGAATGGATTCAGAATCCTCAAGAGAGAATGGACGTACGATCTCAAGCACTTTTTTATTCTCAAAAGAGGTCTCGCGTGAGGCAATGGTTTCACTTTCCAGATTTGAGCTCAAAAATGCATCTGAGGATATTTTCTGCATTCGGTGCACATTTTCTGTGGCTGCGATTATCCCCATTGAATCCTGAATTACAAGATATCGTATCTGTGGTAGCGTTTCTATTGATTCGCTTACCGATGATATTCCCTGGCTGAGTTGAGAAAAGATAGTAGAAAGTTGAATCGGTTTGAGCAGCGAGAAATAGTCTTCCTTTTTTATTGATGCAATGAACCATTTCTCATTTCGAAATGATACAATGTACACTGTTTCGGGATGATCCTCAAGTTCCAAAAGAACAAATTCTTCTGTCCTTGGAAGCTGGTCGATCGTCAGCTCTTCTGTGCAATCCTCCGGCAATGAAGACACAAGATATCCAAGCGTATCAATAACGCAGATATGATGGATGAGCATCTTTTGCCTTAGCGAATCACTTATCTGTGAGGTGTGGTCCTCCATGACAAGATGAATGAGCATCTCTGCGCGTTCGAAAAATAGCGTTTCTATCACATCCTGTGAGTAGAGGTTGCTTTGAATTATATCATTTACAAGTTCGAGATACAAACGCCCATTCAATTCTATTGTTTTATATACTATCTTAATATTGTGATTCTGCACATAATAGACCGAAGCCCACAACAAAATAATAATGATAGATATGATTACGAGCAGATATTTAATGCTCTTTTCTTTCTTTTCTACCGGGCTGTTGTTCATATTATTTCACAAAGAGATATCGTATCCCAAAGTTGGCTTCGTATGAAGATATACTTAGGGTGGAATCAAACAAAAAAAGAATATTGCTATTAGAATATATCAAAAAATTATTGCCGATCGGGTAGTCTGCGTAAAGTGACACTCTCAATCCCGTTTCAGAATAAGAACTCTCGGCTGAAGAAGTATTATACACCTTATGCTGTGCCGAAATTTCCGGCTTTAAAAGCAGGTCATTTAAATATATAGTGCCTCCCAAATAAATTTTATACATATCATACGCAAAGGGATCCTGCAATTCTGAGTTCACATAGATAAGCGAATCGGTGGATATAATATTTTTGTTGATATACATTCCGTATTTTAGCCCGATATTTCTTTTAATTCCACGAGAAAAGTATAACTCGATCGATGCTTTTGTCAGCTCAATTGACAGATCTGACATGTTATTAAAATATCTATATGTGAAATCAAGATATGTGTGCATTGCATAGGTTCTGTAAAATCTTTTATACATCAGGTAAAGGGCAATATCGATATGGTCTAAATTCCTGTAATCAGGATAATATGTGTAATCAAAAATGTCTCCATATTCAACAATATACCGTTGCTTTTCTACAGTGCGATATATCTCCCCTGTTGCTTTGATGAGATCGTTCAGCAAATCTGCTGTATTTTGATAATAGATATGAGCGCTTGTTCCTCCCCACGGGAAGAAGATCTCCCCTAACGCGGAAATATTGCCCTCAACATCAGAACTGTCGAGAGGAGCTGCGATCTGTGATCCGATATCAATGTAGTAAGCATCATCGAAATACTTAAAGCTTCCACCCAGTATTCCCTTATTTTCAACCGCTTCATCTGTGCCTCTATGTAACGAACCATAAAAATACATATCCCCTTCGGAATTTTGTCCAAAGAGGAGTGGGGGAAATACAATAAGAATCAGAATGAGCCAGACAGGCATCTACTACTGACCTCCATGATGACCCGGGTTTCCTCCGTGTTGTCCGTTTCCACTTTCTCCTTTTTTCAACCCGCTTGATGAGCCGAACTCGCATCTGAACTGGTAGTCATATTTATAAGAAATCATTCTGTAGTGATGAATCTTTTGATGGCGAGAGAATATTCCCTTATTTCTCAAGGTTCTATTATCACAAATACCATCGCCGTCTTTATCTATGAAGATGTCAAAATCAGCTCCACCATTTTTTTCTTCGATGGTAATCTTATCGGCAGATGCCGGTGCTTTAGTTGAATCTGCTGCATGCAAAGACACAGTTAATAATATTACAAATAATCCAGCAAAAATTATGGATTTCATTTTTACTCCTTAGAGAGAAAATTCGACGGGACCGAAATCCCGTCAATATTTCTCATGTCCGTAGACTAATAGTTGATGAGGTGTCTGATTTTGAATTGCTTTGCTGAACCACCACCACTGCATGGTTCAAGAGCGAAATCAACGACTACGCCATTTTCATCAATTACAATGTCTTCAAGAAGTGATGGCATATAGGTATGCGGTTTTAATGCACGGGCTTCATAATTTCCTTCTGGAAGATCAACGATGTTGTAATAACCATTTACATCAGTCACTGCATTATATACATTAAATCCATGACCACCATTGCCGCCACCATGACCACCGTTATTGCCATTATTACCATTGCCGCCGCCGTTTCCACCACCGTCCGGGCAGATTTCATCAAGGAAATGAAATCTAACGATAGCATTCTCAATTCCATCACCTGTTTCCATATCTGTTACATAGCCACTTACGGTGGCTGCAAATGCGATACTCACACTGAGTATCATCAAACTTACGAGTGCGATGAATTTTTTCATGTTAACTCCTTGTATTCATTTCTATTCGCACTCATTCTATATGCAAAAATCGTGCCAAAAAAATCATTATCCCTTTCGTTGTTCTTGCCAATCTGCTTCTACTTTGTAAGTTGCAAGTTATATTTTTTATTTATTGAATTTGAATTTCATTTTTGAGATTAATTTGTGCACAAAATTGGTGCAGTGATTTTATTAAAATGATGCATATTAATTTTCCGCTGATCACGGACAGCATGATAAACTCAGCCCTCGTTTCTACAAAGCAAGAGACAGACACTGCTTTAATTCGTATATAAATATCTTTTAATTTTCTTTGTGGGGGTCTTCTCAAAGGGATCTGGCTGCTCGATCATTTTAAGAATTCTTGAGAAAGATGACATGTTGCTATTGACTTCATTCCTCATCTTTTCAAGTATCTCTTCAATTCGCTTTGCGATTTGAGTTTCAGTCATTTTTTTATGTTTAAATTCTTTATCCAATTCTTCATAATTAAGATGAACACGTACAACAAGCTGTCCATTGTCCTGATAAACCAGGGATTCGAGCACATCGTCGTATTGATTGATTTGTGATTCTATCTCTTCTGGGTAGATGTTCTCACCACTCGGTCCAACGATCACATTTTTTAATCTACCAATTATAAATAAATACTCATCTTTATCCATATAGCCGAGATCGCCGGTTTTCAGCCATCCGTCTTCTGTAAATATTTCGTTTGTTCTATCCGGGTCTTTATAATAACATTTCATCACATTGTCGCCCTTGACCCATATCTCGCCTTCACCTGTTTTCTTATCTGGTTTATTAATTTTTACTTCTACTTCAGGGATGATTATTCCTGTAGATCGGAATCGTGTATTTTTTACTCCACTGCCAGCAATCAGCGGGGAAGTTTCTGTCAATCCGTATCCAATCGCATAAGGAAATTTCCCTTCACGCAAGAATTTCTCCACCTCGCTGTTCAAACCAGCGCCGCCGATGCCGAAGAATTTCATCTCTCCTCCGAAGAACTTCATCACTTTTTTGGCTGCTACTTTATGAAGCTTTTTTCGCACAGCCGGCACTTTCATTAATAGTCTGATCAATCCGCTTTTGGATAATTGGGGAGCAATTCTAAGCTTATATATTTTCTCTATGACAAGAGGGACTGTGAGCATCATAGTAGGTTTTATTTTTTGTAAGACTGGAAGTAATACACGGGCAACAGGCGGTTTATCAATATAATATATTGAAGCCCCGCGAATAAATGGAATCAAAAAACCAATGGTGAACTCATAGGAATGTGAAAGCGGAAGGATCGAGAGCAACCTATCTTCCTCTACCACATTTTGAATTTTGAGGGTTGCTTCCGCATCAAAAATTAAATTTTTATGTGTGAGCTCTACTCCTTTTGAATGACCTGTTGTACCGGATGTATAAATAATAGATGCCACATCGTCTTCTTTAAGGGAGCTCTGGGCGGGATATAGAAGTTTCATGGCGGATTCTCTCAACTTGGCAAATTCAACTTCCCCTTCCTTTATTAACTCTTTAAGTTTATCTACTGTTGTGTTTGGGGGTATTATACTGAAATCGTCAATATGAAATATTGTGCTCAAACTCCCCATCTCTACATCTTCCAGTTTGTTATACTGGTCCTGAGATATGAAAATCGCTTTTGCTTCGGAATGTATGAGAATATGTCGAATTTCATTTGCATGAAAATCAGGAAGGATTGGAACGGCTATCGCCCCAAGTGTCGTGATCGCAAAATACGCAATGCCCCACTGTGGTTTGTTTTCAGACAGGATTGCAACCTTATCTGCTTTTGCAATTCCTCTTTTCTGTAGTATCTTTGAGAGTATTTCTACTTTGCTGCCAAATTTTTCATAGGTGAAGGGTTTGCCACCCACCATCGAAACTGCAATGTTATCTCCGTAATGTAGTATGCTATTGCGTAGAACATTTTTGAATGTTTTCTGTTCATTTTTTTTCATGTTTATCCTTATTTATGTTCATTTAGCAAGAAAATATTTATAGTAAGATCTATAAATACCCACTATCGAAACTCAGCAAGATAAAATGTATATATCCTGTCAATTTAAATGTTTTTAATGATTTACTTGCAGTAATTGCAGTTGTTTGTATAATTTGATAATAAATAATGGTTTGAACAAAATGAATTTAAACTTTTTTCTCTTAAAGACGTCTAAACAGATAAACGAAAATGTATCATGAAATCGGTTGAGCTGAATCAACTGATTGAAGAAAATTATCAAAAGATCTTTTTGCTTGCACTAAAAATGTTGAAAAATTATGAAGATGCTGAAGATGCAACTCAGGATATTTTTTTGAAGGTCTATGAAAATATTAGTTCTTTTCGGCAGGAATCTAAATTCACGACCTGGGTTTACAGAATCGCATTGAATCATATCTATTATATGAATAACCAAAAGAACAAAGAACTCAAACAGTTTCCGAAAGCCCACGACGTGCGAACGGAAATGAATGCAAATCCTTCATCGGTACTTCAAGAAAAGGAACTTTTTGAATCACTGGAAAAGGTTATCAATTCTCTTTCTCCCCGCCAGAAAGAGGTGTTTATAATGCGGTATTATAATCAACTTCCTTTTAAAAAAATCGCACAGATATTGAAGAAAAGCCTCGGAACCGTGAAAAGCAATTATTTCTTTGCTATGCAAAAGATAAAAAAAGATCTACAGAATCAAAACCTGATCGAATTTCAGGAGTAGCTATGAAATGTATTGATAAAAATATTTTACTCGATTATTTGAACAATGAGCTTTCTTCACGAAAGAAAAAGCAAATTACCTCACATCTCTCGAAATGCGAACATTGCAGAGAAGAGCTCAAGGAATGGAAGAATATTCTGGATATTACCCAGGAGTTTGTTGATCAGGATGTAAAAAATAATCATGTCCCTCCACATGCGCATATCACACAAAGGTTTGATAACCTCCCTCAGAAACAGGAAAGACCATTCTGGATTCGATCCTGGGCAAAGCCCGTACTTGCCACTGTGGCAGTCCTCTTTATGACGTTGATGATCTACTTCCTTTCTCCGAAAACAGTGTCCGAATCAAAAGAAAATTATTATTTGATCGACAATGTTACATATACTGAAACCGTGCCATTGAGCGATGGGTATCTTGACGATCTTGAGACAATGTATCTTCAGGAAATCTATGAGAACGAAAAATTGACACTTGATATTCTTTATGGTGATTGGCAGTATTATGAAGAGGTTCTGGATAATCTTGATCAGGATGAATTACAGAAATTAATCGATAAAATGTATGATAATAGCATAACATAATTTAGGAGCTATAATGAATAAAAAGTTAATACTGATTGTTATGGGAATGTTGATATTTTCCACAGTTGCGTTTGCTCAGCCGGGGTTCATGCACCCCATGGATGAACATAAGAAAGTCATCTTGCAGCTCAGGAACCTCGAACTTCTCAAAACTCTTGATCTTTCCGATGAGCAAAGCATGAGAGTCCTTCCAATCATTAAAGATATTGATAATCTTATGAGTGATTCCTATGAAGCCCACCATGCGATCATGAATGAACTGGAAATTGCGTTAAATAATAATGATAAAAAGAAGATCACAAAAAATATTGACCTCCTTCTTGCACAGGAAAGTGAACTCAACAAAAAGAAATCAGTACTTTACAAAAAAATTCGCAATGCCCTTGGGGAAGATAAATTTGGACGTTATCTTCTTTTTATGCAGAGCTTTGGAAAAGACCTACAGGATAAAATCAGGATGATGAAAGAAGGAGATAAGTTCCAGGGGCATCCTAAGATGGATAGTAATAAATAACTAAATTCCTGTTGCAAATTTTATGAAGTGATAGATGGAAATTTGAATAACTAAAACCAAATATCTAATTTCTAATACCAAATATAAAAAGATTAGTCATCAGAAATTTTGTTTTGGTATGCTTTGCCATTTAAGCTTTGACATTTCATTTGTAATTTGAAATTACCTGTCACGGCGTATTTCCGAGTGTCGGAATGAAGACGGAGGAGTTAGAAATTTTTATTTACTATTTATATGAATGTCTGAAAACTGTGCACTCTGAAATATACTGACCTTTTTCCGCTTTATCAGCTCGAGTATCGCGAGAAAGAAAGCAATAAGTTCTATTCTACTGCTGTTTTTTATTAGGTCGGAAAAGAGTATTTTTTTATGGCTGCGAAGTAGCTTACTTAGCTCCTTTATCTTTATCTCTACTTTGTATTGATCGAGAGATATATCTTCAGAGATCTCTTGCGGTTTTTGAATGATGTATTTTTGCAACACCTTGATAAGGTCATAAAGATCAACATCTTTTTGTTCCAATTCATAGCTTACTGCCGACTGTTGTATTTCTTTTCGCACATCATCATCCATTGATCTGTAAAAATAATACCTGTTCTCTTCGGCAAGCCCGGAAAGTATCTCTGTCGTTTCTTTTACCTTCTGGTATGCAAGAAGGTTGTTCACAAGCTCTGTACGTGGATCCTCGAGGTCTTCTTCAACTGATCTCGGCAAAAGAGACCGGAGTTTTATCTGAATAAGCGTTGCGGCCATCTCCATGAATTCGCCTTCAATAGAGATATTCAGATCCTCCATCGCGTTGAGATACGTCAGGTATTCCTCCAGCATAAAGGCGATCGGGATGTCGTAAATATCAATCTTGTGTTTGCGTATGAGGAATAGGAGAAGATCGAGAGGACCTTCAAAATTAGGTAATTTTATATTGTATTTATCTTGGGTTTCTGCTTGGGCTGCTTCTACTTCCATGTTTATATTGAAATCCCTGTCAGTAATCTCACAAAAAATCTGATGGGAGGAAGAATGACGCCACCAACGATATTTAAACCGGCAAAATTACTGATCAAAATTATCGCAATAAAAAGGAACATACCCTTTCTCTCAAACTTCTGATATTTGAAATACAATCTGTCCGGAAGGAGTGCCCCGAATATTTTTGATCCATCAAGAGGCGGAATTGGAATAAGATTAAATAATCCCAATGCAATGTTAATAAATATCGTATAAAATATTATTATAAGAAAAATATTTTGTGATGTGGGTGAATAAAAGAGGTTGAAAAGAATACTAAAAGCGATCGCGCTGATGAAATTTGCCAGCGGTCCCGCAAAGGAAACGATAGCTGTGTCCCTTTTAAAATTCTTAAAATTATATGGGTTGATCGGAACAGGCTTTGCCCAGCCGATCTTTGCGATAAAAAGCATTATCGTGCCGATAGGGTCGAGATGCTTGAGTGGATTGAGCGTCAGTCGGCCTGCCCTTTTGGCAGTATCGTCTCCAAGCTTGTATGCGGCATAGCCATGTGAGAATTCATGAATGGTCAATGCAAAGAGTACGGGAAAGATCAAAATAAAGAACTGCTGTATAATATTCATATTAGAAATATATGCTGCACTGATATAGTGTCAATTTTTTCAACACCTCCGGCGACATATGAAAATATTGACATTGCATATACCCTTATGGAATGTTGCTTTTCGCAATAAAATAATAGCCTGTAAGGAGACACTATGCAACTACAGCAAGCGTTTATTTCCACAGCGAAAAAATTCTCCAAAAAGATAGCTATCTACGACCAAGCTACAGAAAAAGACATAACCTTTGATAAAATGCTTATTGCCTCTCTTATATTAACAAAGAAATTCTCCGCATACCATGGTCAGTATGTCGGGATAATGATCCCAACCTCTGCCGGATGTATGCTTTCTATAATCAGCTCATTAATGTGCGGAAAGATACCTGTGATGATAAATTATTCGACAGGCGCCGCAAATAACTGTGTGTTTGCCCAGGAAAAATGCAGCTTCAAGACGATCATCACGAGTAAAAAACTTTGCGAAAAACTCAATATAAAATTTGTGCCCGGTATGGTCTACCTTGAAGATATCATGGCATCTTTAACAACCGGAGACAAGCTCAAGGCAGCGCTTCGTTCCAAATTACCAACCGGCATGCTTAAGAACTCAGTTCATCATGGAAATGAAGATGAAACTTCAGTCATTCTTTTTACAAGCGGCAGCGAAAAAGAACCAAAGGCAGTGCAACTGACTCACAAGAATATTTTTCACAATATCAAAGCGTGCACCGAAGTATTTGAATTTACCCATGAAGACATCTTTTTAGGAAATCTCCCCCTGTTCCATGTATTTGGGCTTACGACCAATTTATGGATACCGATCACTGTAGGTTCTGCTATCGTCACACATGCAAATCCGCTTGAATATAATAATATAATTGATTCAATCAAAAAATATAAAATTACCATCATGATTGGCACTCCTTCCTTCTTCTATGGGTACCTGAAACGTTCTCAACCCGGGGATTTCTCTTCAGTGAGAATTGCAGTTGCCGGAGCGGACAAGCTTACAGATAATCTTCGTGAAGGATACAAAAAGCATCATAATATAGAACTTCTTGAAGGATACGGTACCACCGAGACAAGTCCTGTGATCTCGGTGAACGTAAAAGAAGCAAACAAACCCGGTAGTATAGGAAAGCCCGTGCCGGGAGTTCAGGTTAAAATTCTCGATCGAAAAACTGATGTAGAGCTTCCTTGTGGTAAAGAGGGCAAAATCGTCGTCAAGGGCGATCTTGTCATGAAGGGCTATTATGGTGATATCGAAGAAACTACTCTCCGCATTCATAATGGATGGTACGACACGGGTGATATGGGAGTCATGGATGAGGACGGATTCCTCTGGCATCGTGGACGACTGCGCAGATTTGTAAAGATCGGTGGCGAGATGGTCTCTCTGGTAAAGGTCGAAGACGTTCTTAACAAATTGCTGCCCGATAATGTGATCTGCTGTGTCGTGGATGTTCCCAATCCTACAAAAGGTGCAGACATAGTCGCAGCACTCACTACCGGTGAAGTCGATTTCAAAAAAATCAAAAAACAAATGGCAAAGGACCTTCCTTCTATAGCCATACCAAAAGATTTCCACGTTATCGAGGATATTCCAATGATGGGAACAGGTAAAGTTAATTTCCGTGAAGTAGAGCGGATCTGTCGTGATTACCTCGAAAACGGCAAAAAACACAAATCATAATACCTAGGATGGAGACGAACTGAATGGCAAAATCTAAGGACAAGAAAACTGAATTCAAAGGAAGAAAGAAAAAGAAATCCGTACTTCGCGAATGGATCGAAGCAATAATCTTTGCAGGCATTGCCGCAATTATCATTCGGACTTTTCTCATAGAGACCTTCCTTATACCTTCAGAATCTATGGAAAGTACTTTTCTAAAAGGCGATCAGCTTATAGCAAATAAATTTGTTTACTGGTTTAGAGAACCAAAGCAGTTCGAACCCATTATTTTCAAATTCCCTAAAGATCCCTACAACCCTGAACCTGCAGAAAGATATGCTAAACTCATTCGACCTATCTACTGGGATAAGAAAAACTTCTTCTTCAAATTCTACAAGCGTAGAGATTTTATCAAACGTCTCATTGGCGTACCTGGTGACACATTACAACTCATAGATAAAAATTTATATATTAACGGAAAGCATATTAAAGAGAATTACGCTCAGCATACCGATTTCAGAATCATTCCACGCGAGCAGGGGCGCCTGTATATTAATAATGATTTCATGGGAAGCAGGGATAATTTCGGACCCATTATTGTGCCGGACAGCAGCTATTTTGTCATGGGTGATAATCGGGATAACAGTAATGACTCCCGCTACTGGGGATTCCTTGAAAGGGAATATATAAAAGGTGTTCCCATGATCATTTACTGGTCAATGGGAGATCATCATAAGATCAGGTGGAGCAGAATACTCAAGATCCCGAAATAACAGTATCGTATCAAAAGCTTGCTCGCAAAGTGAAAGAAATTTCTCTCTATATACACATTCCCTTCTGTACAAGGAAATGTAATTATTGTAATTTTTACTCTATTACATATGATGCAAAACTGGCTGAAAACTATATCCGATCACTTACAAAAGAAATATCACAATATAAAAATAAAAACTATGCTTTAACCTCTATCTACATAGGTGGAGGAACACCTTCTCTTCTGTCTTTCCCGCTTCTCTTCTCGCTTTTTTCTGGTATCAATGACACTTTTTCTATTTCTCCAAATATTGAAGTAACTATCGAAGCAAATCCGGCATCTATCACAAAAGATGCATCACGTTATTGGAATATTCTTGGTATAAACCGCGTGAGCATAGGCGTGCAGTCTTTTAATGACGATGAACTTAAAATTCTTGGAAGGATTCATTCCGAAAAAGATATCCAACCGGCTTTCGAAATTGTGAGAGATCATTGCACTAAAAATATTTCTCTCGACTTGATGTATGGAATCCCTGTGCAAACACATGGCACACTGATGAAAAGTTTGCAAAGAGCTATCGAGCTGGAGCCAAAGCACATATCATCCTACTGCCTGTCTCTGGAAAAGGGGACACCACTTTTTGATGCACGGGCTCATTATACGTTTCCTTCTGAAGATATTCAAAAAGAGATGTATTATTCGATGTTATCATTTCTTGAAGATAATTGCTTCCATCAGTATGAAATATCCAATTTTTCGAATAAAGGATATGAATCTCAGCATAATATTTCATATTGGAGGGGAAAGGAATATATAGGATGCGGGGCGGCAGCGCATTCATTTTATGACATGACCCGCAAAGAAAATATTTCGGATGTACAACGCTACATCAACAACATGCAAAACGAGCAGTCTGTATGCAAAAGCTCAAAATTGATTTCGAAGAGAGAATACATCTCTGATATGATTTTTCTTGGTCTTCGCATAACAAAAGGTGTGCCACTGTCTTATCTTAAAAAGGAGCTTGGTTTTGACGTAATTGTCGAATATTCTGATACAATAAACAAGTACTCGAAGCTCGGATATTTGACAGTTGAGAATGATCATCTGAAACTAACAAAAAAGGCACTCTTTGTGTCTAATGAAATATTAAGCGAGTTTGTATAAATGAAAAAAATAGCGATCTTTATCCTCATTTCCTTCATTCCTTTTTTAGTATATTCTGAAATTCTCATTCCGATGGATTTCTCTCAGACCGACCACCTCAAGGCATATGGCATAGTTTATAAAACTCTTGAGAAGGGCTATGATGGGAAATGGCTTTTGAATTACAGGGGGGGCTCATTTTTAATACCTGAAACTGATGAACTTGAAGTCCTGTGCCGACTGAAAGGTGTTTCCTACGATCACATTTCTCCAATGGATTATCTTGCTATAGAGCAGACAATCGAAAAATCCAATATGGACATCGTTTATCTTGAAAAAGCTCCGAAAATCGCAGTGTACACACTCCCGGAGAGCAAAGCAGGACAACTGAAAGGTTTTGCCGGTGAACCCTGGGACGATGCGGTCACGCTCGCGCTGACTTATGCTGAGATTCCCTATAATACAGTTTATGATGCAGAAGTTCTACAGGGAAAGCTCGAAGATTATGATTGGCTTCATCTCCATCATGAAGATTTCACTGGTCAATTCGGAAAATTCTATGCGGGATTTCATAGCACAAACTGGTACAAGGAGATACAGCAGATCGATGAAGAGCTTGCTCACAAACTTGGATTCGACAAGGTGTGGCAGCTCAAGCAGGCAGTTGTGCAGATGATCCGTGAATACGTCCGCAATGGGGGATTTCTCTTTGCAATGTGTGCAGCAACAGACACGTATGACATTGCCCAGGCAGCTTATGGTGTGGATATTTGTGATGTCCCTTTTGACGGTGATCCTATGGACCCGCAAGCCGAGCAAAAGCTCGATTTTGAAAGAACATTTGCTTTTGAGAATTTCTCTCTCGTGAAAAATCCATACGAGTATGAATTTTCAAGTATTGATGCAAGCAACTATGCGCAAATCCGGGGCGCTGAAGCGGACTATTTTACACTATTTCAATTTTCCGCAAAATACGATCCCGTGCCTACAATGCTCACACAATGTCATGTCAATGTGGTGAATGGTTTTCTCGGGCAAACCACATCTTTTCATAAGGAGTTTGTAAAAAAAAGCGTTATTATACTGGGAGAAGTCGAAGGTGCAAATGAGGTAAAATATCTTCATGGAAATTTCGGTAGAGGAACTTTTACTTTCTATGGTGGGCATGATCCTGAGGATTATCAGCATAGAATTGGTGATCCCCCCACACTTCTTGAATTACATAAGAATTCACCGGGCTATAGGTTAATACTTAATAATATCCTCTTTCCGGCAGCAAAGAAGAAAAAGCTGAAAACGTGATCGGAGAATATTTTTCTCAAGTTTCGTAGAATATATTGTAAAGATCTGTTACGAATTCATCGAGGATACTATGTTAAGCACAATTGCGCCTAATGGTTGGCGTGTGCGGTGCTCTTTCATTTTCTCTTCTTGCTTGGCTGTGGAGCTGTTTGTTATATGAAATATTTTTAACAATAAATTACTTAATGTTGTATTCAAACAAATTTTTGCATGTTTTACACACCTCATGTTTTCCTGCATTTAGAGCATATTTAGTCCAAGCCTCTGAAGCTCTAATATAATCTAACTTTTGCTGATATATATTACCCAAAATTAAATCGTTGCTATATCCAATTGATCTTAAACAAGGGAACACATCTCCATTAGCCATAAGATATGCATTTTTAGATGGAATTTTGCATGAGTATTTAGAATAAAAATTTTTCCCATAGTAACCATTCGAAAAATCATTGATTTCTGTTTGAAATTTTTTAATGTTATTTTGAGTCAAAAATTCCAGCATGCTCAAATGCCTTTTCTCCTTACTTGAAGAATTTGTAGAGATTAATTCGACAATCTCTGTAAACATAGGACTAACTTTTATTCTAATATTATATTTAATACCAAATGAAATCAACTTTGGTACAATATCAAAATAAAATTTTCCAATTTCTTCTTTTCCTAATCTAATTGTGCTATTATCAACATCTTTTAAATTATCTACTAAGCTAAAATTAGCTTCATTAGCACCAACATTAACAACAAAAGTTAGCACATCAAAAGCCTCTAAATAATTCATCATTGTTATAACCATATTGATTCTAATTTTTAAACTATGATTTTTTTTTCTTAACATATTTATTGCTTCAAGACTTCTTCTAAAACTACCTGGAATTCCTCGTATCTTCTCGGTAGTTTTCTCTAATCCATGAAATGAAATCAAAAATTCTTTTACTCCAGAATCAATCAACATAGAGCTTCTTTTATCATTATTTAAAAGGATGGCATTTGTATTTACTTTTGGTATCATACTTAATTTAGAGCATAGCTTTATCATATTTGATAAATGAGGATGTAGAGTTGGTTCACCACCATTAAATGTGACTTTATTTACATTTAAATCTGAAAACTGCCTAATCAAGTCAGATGCTTTATCAAGAGTCATTATTTGATTTTTATATTTTTTATCCCTCCAATGATTACAGAATACACATTTTGAATTACAATATCTTAATATTCGGAGATTCAATTCTTTCATGTCATTACTTATACGAGGTAAAGTTATAACATTTTGAAAAGATTTTTGATCTTTTTCTTTATTGTTACTAGCTACTCTAATAAAAAATGATAAATTTTCGTTTCTTGGATATTCTAAACATGTCTTTATTTTTTTTTCTTCTTGATCGGATAAACTGTTATGAACTTTTAATATTATTCCCCTATAACCTTGATGGAGATTGTTTCTAATTTCAGAAATTAAATCAAGATTTTCATTTTCAAAATACTTTATAACAGGTACAGATTTCTGATATGTATTTTTGTATACTTTCATAGCAGAATTATAATTTTTTTCCCACGATGGTGTTGAGTTGTGTAATAATTTAAGTATTAAATTAGCGGATTTTGATGCACCATTAGAATTAGTAAAAAATTGCTTTGATTGATTTTGAGTCTTCATCAATTTTTTGTTAATATTTAAATTTATTATTTTAATTAATTTATCAGGTAGTTCAGTAAATGTTTCGCATATTTCAATAAAGTGATTTTTTTTTGATACTTCATAAACCCGTTCAAATTGGTTATCCCTCCTACGAGGCATTGGTAAAAGCAATGCTTTAGTACCAGATTGTTCCACTTCAAGAACAGAATTATATCCACCAAAACCAATAAATAAATCTGCTGCATGAATAAACTCTTTTAATTTGGGATTAAATGAATGAAAATTAATTGAGGAAAAGGTTTTTCCGGTTTTCTCATAATCATAAAAAGCTCCGCTAAAAATTGATATGATAACATTATCTTTTTGGGTTCCAATAATATTTATGGTTTTGGTTAAAGCATTTATTAATTGTTTTAATTCATTAGGATAACCTCCTCCTCCGCAACTAGCAATAATCCATAATTTATCAGAGGAAATTTTGAAATCTTTTCTAATTATTTTTTTAGGTGTATTATTAATATTGGGGTGATGTATTTTTCCAACATATTCAATATTTTGAAATACATTTCTTTCGAAAAATGGAATATTAGGATTATGTGGAATTATAATTAAATCAACTGAATGAAGCCAATAATTTTTTTCTAATTGTTTCATTTGAAATGATTTTTGCTTTCTTAGAATGATACAAGTTTTTACTCCTAATTTAGATAAAACAAACAATATTCGAGGTACAACTAAATAGTCAAATACAACAATATGAGGTTTCTGTTTTTTTAACGATTCAATAAGTTTTTCTTGAAATTCTATATTATTACATGTCTTTTGTTGAATTACTTGTTTATAATGTTCAGAACCAATCTTTAAAGGTAAAGGACATAATTTTATCAAATCATTATCAATTAATCTTCTATTAATACTTGATGAATGTAATGTAATTTCTATGCTTTCATCTTTTTTCAATATAGAATTTGCAATTGCCAATATTCTATTAATATGCCCAAACCCTTTTCCACCATTAGCATAAAATGCAATATGTTTATTCATAACCACTTCATTTTCAATTTTCAATTTACATTTATTCGTTAATTAACATCTTTTTTTTGTCGGCATTTGCACAACAATAACCAGAACTGGGACATTTTACAGGTTCAGAAGGCACATTGATTGATTTTGAAATAATATTAAATAATGGTTTGTATCCCTTTTTTTTAAATTCATTACATTGAAAGACATTACCGTTTACGTCAACTCTCAAATAGCAAATTCCAGCTTTACATTTACGGCCATAATAACTCTCAGGATAAACGTCATTATGAAATTTAGTATTGTTAATTTTCTCAATTTCATTTCTTGAAAACTTTAAAACTTTACCATTAAAACGTTGGGGTTGAAATTTAATATTAAATCCATATTTCGAAAATTTATTTTCAATTTTCTCAAGATTTTCTGTGAAATTAGGCTTAACAACATATCTTGCTTTTATTTTTGTTCTTGAATCAAAAAGTTTGGAAACCAAGTTCATTTTCTTAATAAATTCATCAGTAGTAAAATATTCGGAATGAAAACTTGCGGATATTAATAATAATTTCTCTTTTGTGATAATAGATACATCTTTGAATTTTCGGATTGATGGAGTTAAATTCGTTCATATTTTAATGTAATGATTAAATTTTATTACTTCTTGAATAATATTCTCAAAGTTTGGGTGAAATAATGGTTCTCCACCTGTAAAAGATACAATCCATTTTTTAGGCAATTGTTGGAACAATCTTTTTAACGAATGAATATCATTCAATTCTCTTAACATATTTTTTCTTTTTGCTTGTATACAATATGAACATTCAAGATTACACTTTTCAGTAATTTTTATTTTTATAGTTGGTAAATCCAATTTCATAACCTCCAAATTCTTTAAATAATACTGGTTACATATTTTCATATAATGTTTGGAGTGTGCGGTGCTCATTCATATTCTCTCTCAATCTGAGCACTGACACTTTTGTTATGCACTTTTCCATTTATTTAATACTCTTAATGAATTTTACGAATTCAGGATTATTTTTCCAAAGAACATCCGAACGTTGATAATAATTATAAGCTTCTTCACTACTTCTTGGACTTTCAGCTCCTAATCGAAAAGCTAAGCTATCAGGTTCAGCGTGTTGTTTTTTTAAGATTTCTTTAATTAGTAAGGGATAGTTTATAGAGAACTCAGTTAATTTCTTTCTTGCTAAATCAATTTTATTTGTTTTAAAATCTGCAAAAATAAATCCAAATTCACCATCTACACCAGTATCTTCGTTATCCGCATAATGTTGGTAAAAAGAGTTGTAATCACCTTGCTTCAAGTATAATGTAGTTAATAAATATCTAACACCTTGATTATCATTTGGATTTGCCTTTAATATAAATTTGTAAAGTTTCTTTGATTTAATGTAAAAACCATCTTCTTCGCAATCAATTGCTGCAAAAAGAAATGCCTCTAATAATGGTCTATTATCATGATTATACCAGTTTATTTGAACAGGGTTTTTGTAATACTTTTCTGGAATAGAACTTTCAGCTAACAACAAAGCTCTTGATATTAATGATTTTCCTTCGAAGATACGTTTTTTTCTCTTTAGTAAAATTCCATAATAAATATAAGATTCTAAATCACTTAATGGTAATTTTTTTAATAGTCGTTTATATATTTTAACTGATTCCTTTTCGTCTTTGTTTTCAAGTTCAAGTGCATTGTAAAATAATTCTCTGGTTTCATACCATTCTTTAGGATAACTCATTGCCCATTCATTAAATTTTTCATCAAAAATCAGTTTAATTTTCTCCATCTTACCTCCAGATTTCGTAATTACATCATTAAATTCTATACCAAATGAATGTATTATTTTTCATATTTTTTAAGTGCCAAATTGAAATCATCTTCGCTGATGGTTAGTTGTTCTAAATTTATATCAATGTCAGTATCATGAATTAACGAAGCTAGATCAATGTTTCTTCGTAAACAATTATAAGCACTTTCTGTAACAATAAATGAAATGTCTGCACCAGTTAATCCGAACATTTTTTTTATAAAAGATGATTTATTGAAATTATTACAAATTGGCATTTCTTTTGTTAATATCTCAAAAATATCATTACAACCTTGTTGAGTAGGTTTCTTTATTTCTATACAATAATCAAAACGACCAGGTCTTAATAATGCTTTATCTAATAATTCTGGTCTATTGGTTGAGGCTAATACTTTTATATTACCAAAATTTTCAACCCCGTCCATTAAAGTAAGAAGTTGGTTAACAAATTTAGAATCAATTCTTAAATTTTCCTCACTTGATCTTGATTGAGCAATTGAATCAATTTCATCAAAAAAAATAATTGAAGGTTCTAAATCTCCTGCTTCTTCAAAAATGCGCCTTAAGTTTTCTTCTGATTGTCCATGCCATTTGCTCAATAATTCAGGACCTTTAATTGATATGAAATGGGCTTTTACTTCGTTTGCAATAGCTTTAGCAATCATCGTTTTCCCACATCCAGGTTCACCAAAAAGTAAAATACCTTTATGAGGATTTATTCTTAAATATTTAAAAATTTCAGGTTTTTTAATAGGAAGTTCAATTATTTCTCTAATCGTTTGGACTAAATCATCCAGACCTCCAATATCTGAAAATTTAACATCAGGTATATTCCTACAGATTTCGTTATTTTTTTGAGAATTATTGTAAATATTGTTTAAATTTATTTTACTTGAGGAATTGTCATTTTTTAGTTTAATAGGTATTATACTCTTATTTACTTTTTGAACTGTTATTCCGTTATCAATTTCTTCAACAACATATTCCCATTTATCAGAATTTTCAATATCAATTTCATCTGGAAGGTTATTAACTATTTCAGTTATTTTATCAATATTAAAGTACTTACAGACAGGCAAATTTTTATTATTTGTTTCTTGTATTAGACGTTCTATAATAATATTTTTATTAATAATCCAAATTCCATTTTCATTAAATTTACCAAACTCAAACCAATATTTTGAATAGTATGGTGAACTATTATATGCATAATAATTTGAACCTTCATTGATATATCTCTTAATTGATTGAAGTTTTTTACAACCCCAACCTTCAAAAATATTTGAGTCTAAAAAACAGTAATTGTCATTTCCTATAGTATTTGTTTTATTAGTTGAACATTTAATGATTTCTTTATAAGGGAATAAATCCATATAATTGATTGATTTGTTATTAATAGCTATTTCAGAAGACTTCCAGTTTTTTATAATTTTTAAGATTTCATCGATTTTATTAAAGTAATTATTAAAAGATTCTAAATCTATAGAAAGACAATTTGCTTTATTATTTTCTGAAATTGGCGAAAAATCTGAAAAACAATTACACAATTCTAAAACTTTATCATAAAGCTTCGATGAAGATTTCGAAAACTTTATCTTTAAACTAAAACTCAACAATACCTCCTAAATAGTGCATAATGTTTGTATCCCCGACATTTTTGTCGCGAATACCTTCGATTTTGGGGTTGTATACGACAAATGTCGTGAATATTTCTTTTAATTTGCATATCCAATCCTATTCGTATAATTTTCATGCATTGTTGTTTGAACAGGATTTTATCGTCAAGAAATTTACCTACAGTTAATAAACCGGCTGGAGGGAAAAAACTGAAACGCAGTGAAGACTTGTTGTTAAAAGTTACTTTTCCCCTCTCTTCTTCGCGAGATTTTTTCACGATAATTTGTTTGTAATTTAAATTTTTTAGTGGCTAAAGATTATTTTTCCCTAAACATCATTTTCGTGTTTTTTGTGAATTTCGTGGTTAAAAGTTCCTTTGGTAATAACTATCCTTTTTATGCAAACTTTTATACCAACATACCCCCAGTACACACCGCTCCCAAGTATCATTCCAAAGACTGCCCCCCCAATTATATCGAGTGGGTAATGGACACCTACATAAATGCGGGAAAATCCTATCACCACAGCAAAACCAAAGAAATAGCAGAAATATTTTGTATAAAAATATGAGAGGACTGTGGCAGCAGTAAACATGTTCATCGCGTGGTTGGATGGGAAAGAAAAAGAGGTTTTCATACCAATGAGATATTTGCCGCTTTCAATAAAATATTCCGGATGACACGGTCTCAATCTACCAAAAAGAGGTTTTAAAATACGGTAGGCAATAAGGTCTGAAAGTGCTGCTGCAATAACTACAAGTACGATTACTCCGAGTGCTTTCTTTTTCTCTTTAATAACAAAAAACACCAGAGCGATCAGCACAAAGATCAGCCAATTTCTTGGTTCTGTAATGACTGGAAATATCTTATCAAAAAAAAGGTTTGATAGCGTGTTATTAAAAAACAGGAAGACAGATCTATCAATCTGAATAATAAAATTGAACATCAATAAACTAAATTTTCTTAATTAATCTGGCACTCTTGAATTACAGCAAACTTAGAAGATATCAGTGCACCTGTCTTGAAATGCTCATTCGCGGTTCCGAATTTCTCGGAGACGAGTTTTGCCTGTACTGTTTTACCTGCAAGTTGATCAAAATTTCCATGTGTAATAGTGTAGCTGCCAGTGTCAACGCTATCCTGGTGAATCCCTACATTTACTAAACCGGCACCCGAATCATCATCATAACTAAACTCAATCCACAAAGAATCACTTGAAATGACCTGTTCCCACGTTACCTGGATACTATCCGTGTGACTGAAAGTAACAGGTATATTGAATGTATGAAGATCCTGGAATTGAGTTCTTACCTGAGAATTATACGTATCTCCATTGCTCATTTCGACGGTCATTGTGTAATTCGTATTCAAATATACCGGATAATCACCCGGTGTTTCATAATATGGGCCACCGGTAATTAAATATTCAAGCGTAAGGGCTGTGCTGTTCACGGACACGCCGCCGTCTTTAATTTTTACGAGATTAAAATTCTTATCCCAGAGATAGGCAATAGCTTCACCTTTGAGAGTTTTAGAATTATCATAGGTGCGCTCTATTGTAAGCACGGGGGCTATCAATGAAGGATCATTGAGGGGTTCGTCCGAAAGTGGCGAATCACAGTTTGTCAGCATCATTGATGATGCGAATAAAATAATTCCTAATGAGACTTTTATGTACTTTTGCATAGTTAGCTCCTATTTTTTTTGTTTATATGAGAAATATCCTCAAATCAGTCAAGATATAAGTAAGTCAATACACTATAGTTGTAATTCTTTGACAATTATTCAATCATCAAAAAAAGAGGTGGAAATATTTTATCAGGATGGTCGCATTATGGCACAGCCCATTGAAATTTATAAATTTATGAATGTAAATCGTATTATCGACCTCGTGTCTGACAATAAAAATGACGCGCTGAAAGAACTCGCTGAAGTAATAGGAACAAGTGACATTGTCTCGGATGAAGCTCTCTTTTTGAAAAAGATCTATGAAAGGGAAAAATTGATGAGTACCGGCATAGGATACAGTATCGCAGTTCCTCATATTCGTGATGCATCGGTTAAGGATTTTGTTATTGCTTTTGGTAGAAAAGCAGAGGGGCTGGATTATGAATCGATTGATAACAAACCAGTTAAACTTATATTCATGATCGGTGCCTCTGAAACGCAGGATAAGGATTATATCCGCCTTCTTTCACGAGTTGTCCTCAGACTGAAGAATAAAACCTTTGTAAAAAATCTGCTTGAAGCAGAAACTCCCGAAAAAATTTACACGCTTATCAAGGATCAGGATTAAATGGGGACGACTCCTTTTATATTTCTTTTTCTTGGAATATCGCTCATTGCTGCACTCATATTCTCAAATGGAGCAAAACTTCTCAAATCACCTCTGATCGTCGGGTATATCATTGCAGGAGCTCTTCTCGGACCCAGTGTTTTCAATCTCATCTCATACGAACAGATACAATCCCTTGAGATCATAAATGTACTTACGCTGTCTCTTATTGGTTTTGGTATCGGCGGAGCATTAAGATGGAGCGAGATCAAAAAGCTGGGAAAAGTTATAATGTACACGCTGTTCTTCGAGTCATTCGGGGCATTTATTTTTGTCGGTATCGCGCTCAGTATTTTGCTCAAAAGCATTCCGCTTGGTATAATATTCGGCGCACTTGCCGTTGCCACAGCTCCGGCTGCAACGGTCGAAGTGGTTCGTGAATACAAAGCTAAGGGCACACTCACAACCACTTTGTACGCTATCGTAGGACTGGATGATATCCTGGCGCTTATTATTTTTATCCTTGTTCTGCCTATTTCGCTGATCTTCCTTGGTGATACACAAATCGGAGCTTCAGCATCTATACTTACTGCTCTTGGCACTGCCGGATTGGAAATGCTTCTCTCCGTTGTTATTGGAACAGTTATGGGATTCGTTATGATATTCATAACCAGACGAATTCATGACAGGGTAAAACTGCTCATATTTTCATTGGGCATCATCTTGTTGAACTGCGGTATTGCCGAGGTGTTGATACTATCACCCATACTTTTAAATATGGCAATGGGCATTGTGGTCATTAACTCAAAACCAATTAATGCAAGAAAGATATTCACTGCTCTTGGAGATTGGTCTCCTCCTGTATATGTCTGGTTCTTTGTTCTTGTCGGAGCTCGTTTGGACCTCTCATTATTGATCAAATTCGGTTTGCTTGCAATTGTGTACATTCTCGCCCGTTCTTCAGGAAAATGGGTGGGTTCATACGTGGGCGGTTCACTCTCAAGCGCTACGGAACCGGTGCGTAAGTATCTTGGTTTCTGCCTTCTCGATCAGGCAGGTGTTGCAATCGGGCTTGCTCTCGCAGCATCAAAAACACTCGAAAATCTTGGAATGACATTGTATGCAAAGCAGATAATCAGCACTGTTACGGCGACTACTTTTCTTGTCATGCTTGTCGGACCCTTCTTCCTCAAATGGGCTCTGTTCAAATCCGGTGAAGCAATGGCAGATACAGAGAAATAATTTTTTAGGAGAAGATCATGTATATGATTTTACAGCTCTATAAAGCAAAATATCTGGATGATGTTATGATGGCTCTGGCAGAAGCCGGGGTCGAAGATACGATCGTGCTGAGTGGTGAATCATTAAATCATAAAATGACTTTCAGCATGCCATTGTTCGCAGGTTTCCGCAATTCATTTGGTTCCGAAAAACAATTCACTAATCTTATCATGGCTATTGCTGATGATACTCAAATTGATTTTATGCTCGATGAGCTGAAGCGTTCAGATGTAAAGTTTGTAGATGATAAGATCGGAAAAATATTATTGCTCCCGATTCATAAAACCATCTAATATTTATGAAGAAAACATTTCGTAAAAATATCATGAATAAAGATTATCATTTTTATGAAAAATTTTAAGGATTTCCCAATATCTTTGTAAAAAAATTGACAGGATAATGATGAGATATTCTTTAACTTTGTTGTAATTATAACTGAATAATTGTTGGAAGTGTTATGGAGTATGTATATAATGATATTATCAATCCTGTTGATGATTTTTTAAATAGGTTAATTTGTTGAAATGATAAAAAGAATATATCAACAATTGTCGTTATCCCACCAAATGGGGGGAATAACAGCAGTAGATGATACACATACGTTAGGGGCAAGCTAAAGAAATAGAAAGAAGATGACAAACTTGCTACAAGAAAATATTGAAATGAAAAGCCCACGCACAAATAGCACATTTGGTTTTTTGCCGACACACGAGCAAACCCAAAAAAACCAAAAAAGCTATTTCAGGACTTGCCACACAGAGAAAAATGAAGAACAAATAGTAAATTGGTAGCAGAACCGAAAGTTAATTATGGTAAGAAAAAATAATATCTCCGATAATTATATTAGGTGATTAGCTTAAAAACGGACCAAAGTGAATATTGATCAAAAAATGGAACAAATTTTCTTTTCTATAATTGTATCTAAACTCCATTTCTTTAAGGTACGTCAAGAAATGTCTTTTAGATACCCCATGATATTTAAGGAACCTTTCTTTCGCAAAAGACCAGAAGCCTTCGAGACCATTAATATGTCTCCTTCCATTGGCAAAATATGAGCCATGATCAACCGTAATATGCTTTCCAAAAAAGGTCAAAGATTTATAGGATTTGAACTTATCAGTATAGAAAACACTCCCTTTCTCGGCATGCCTTTTTATCTCTCCCATAATAGTCTCAGCAGATACATTATCAACAAGAGTTGTGTAGATTTTACCCTTCCTTTCAAGCATGCCAAAGACGGTTACTTTTCCCTGTGCACCCCTGCCACGATTGCCTTTGCGCCTACCGCCGAAATAACTCTCATCACATTCAATCTCGCCGGAAAGCTTACTAAACTCATTCTCCAAATAGTCACAAATCTCTTTTCGATATTGCATATATTTTCTTCTTACTTTATCATAACTGAACTCGAGATCTCTCGCTGTCTTATTGGCTGGGATCTCAAGACTAAAATAGTGAAGTATCTCCAGGTCATCTTTCATTTTCTTAGGGCTATATTTATAATAACATTTTGCACATTTGAAGCGATCATCTTTGAGTTTATAAAGATGATCACTTCCACATTTTGGATACTTAAAACCGTGAATCGCTCTCTTAATTTTTTCTTTCATAACCAAGCCTATTTTCTAGCTTGGTCCGGAAATAAGTCAATTACCTTATATTATTATTGTTGTTGAGAAAATTGAAATAAAATAAGAGGAAATTAAGTAATGAGTGAAAATATATTTATAAAACATGATGTGCCAGTAATTGACTCGTTTATTGAGAAATTTGCCCGTAAATATATTGAACAACGTAGTCAGACTAAGGCAGGTATAGACGCTCTAAGTGAAAGTCAATTATTTGCAAGTCACGGTTTTGATAGTTCATTGCTTAAAGATATCATTTCAAAAAACTCGGTTGCACTTGATTTTAAAAGAGAACAAGGAATAACCCCATCAATACTAAATGATATTTACCGAAGTGATTTGGGAGAATTACTAATGACTTATTATTTTGAGGAAAAAATTGAAGAGGGTTCCCGATTTGTTATTCCACTTAAAAACATAACATTTAGAGAACGTGATGATATGCCCGGCAGAGGTATGGATGCCATTGGATACAGGATTGGTGAAAATAAGTTAGAAATTTTACTTGGTGAAGCAAAAGTTTCTGCACAAAAGAAAAATCCACCTGATGTTGTTCATTCAACACATGATTCAATTTACAAAACTCAAAAAAAGTATAATAATAATCTGGATGTAGTTGTTAGAAGATTATCAGATTTTAGTAAAAGGCTTAATACTAAAGATGCTGTAATAATAGGTCTTGCAATTCTAAATATTGATTCAAAGAAAAAAGATAATTATTCGATAACTTTTGGCTGTACATTAATTAGAGATTATACCTGCGTAGATAATCAAAAAGATTACGGAAAAATGAAATCTAAGCAATATGAGTTTAAACATGATAATATTCATTTTTCTATATTGTCATTTATTGAATATGATATTGAACAAACAGTTCAAATGTTTTATAAAAAAGTACAGGAACTTATTAAATGAGCATGTTTATAGATAAAATATTAGACGATGAAAATATTCAATCGCTTTTTTATGAAAGTGAGTTGCAAGTTCTATTGTCTGAAGTATCGGAAACAATAGATGTCAGTATTGACAGTCGCAAAATATTAAGACTTGCTTTTTTGTTATTTAATAATATTTTTTCTTCAAATGAGCCTAACTTAGAAAAACTAAAAAAAGTCTATATTCTATTAAAATCCATTAATATTTCAGATAAAGAACACTTAAATCAATTCCATGAAATTTTTGGCATTGATGGTATTGACGATGAGCTGTTATACTATTTTTATTTTTCAGTTATTTCTATCAGCAATGATAAAATAATAAATATCAGAATAGACCTTCTTGATTATTCTGAAAAATCATTAAAAGAAGAATCTGATATTTGGAGAAAGCGTATTCTGAATAAAATTTTTAATGCCTTTGTTTTTTTATCCAGAAAAAAAAATGGTTTTGAAGATATTCGAAAAGCAATCACTTTAATTAGAGAATTGCAGCAGGAACAATTGGAATTTGAAAAAAAATATCTTGATAAATATAAGTTAAATGAAGAAGTAGAGAAAGCCTATTCATTATTGGGATTATATCATTTGTCAAAAATAATTGTTGAAACAGCTACTTATCTTGAGACCGGATATAATTATAAAAAAAGAATAGAATCCGAAATAAGGCAACATGCTGATACTGCCAAAAAACTTTTTCACAAAGAACCGCGTCTGCAAAGCATTGTTTCAATTATGGAAATTTCATTAAAAACGATTTGCAATAATTCTATATGGAACAAAACTTCTTTTAACGATAAAGTAAAACAACTTTGTGATGCCAAAGCAAAACAGGGAATGATTGATTTATTGCCATCTCAACGTGATGCTCTAAATCAAAATCTTCTTGATGTTGTTTCAAATGTAACAGTACTTCAAATGCCTACAAGTGCAGGTAAAAGTTTGCTTGCAGAATTTAACATGCTTGTTACAAAAGCATTAAGGCAAGATGCTAAAATAATTTATATCGTTCCATCAAGAGCGTTAGTAAATCAGGTCTATTTTGATTTAAAATCTGACCTACAAAGTTTGGGTTTAAATATCGAAAAAACATCATCAGCTATAGAAATTGATCCAAATGAAAATAATTTTCTTAACAGTGAAAAAATAGACATATTGGTTTCAACACCCGAAAAATTAGATTTGTTAATACGACGAAAACATCCATCAGTTGATGATGTTTCTCTTTTTGTTGTTGATGAGGCACATACAATACAAAATGGAATTAGGGGAGCAAGACTTGAATTATTATTAACTCTTCTCAGACGAGAACGCCCAAATGCTAAATATATGTTGTTGTCGCCTTTTATTAAGGATGCAGGCAAGACTATAACAGAATGGCTTGGTGGTGGTAATTCTATTGAAATTGACTGGAAACCTGCTGAAAAACTATTTGTTGGAATTGATGTTCATAAGACAAGAAGAATCAATGAAATAAAATACGAAATTTTAAATTCGCCTTATTCTACTTTTTCTGTATCTCAAAAAGGATCATTCTCAAATCCTATAGAAATTTTAAGTAACGGTAAAAAAGATTCGATTTTAGAATTTTCCGTAAATTATTTTGCTAAAAAAGATAAAACACAATTAGTTTTGTGTTGGGGTAAAAAAACCGCTGATAACCGTGCAGAATTTATTTTTAATCATATACCCGAGAAACAAGTTTCAGATGAAGTTAATTTAGTTCGTAAATTTATTGACGATGAAATTGGTAGAGAAACAACTTTGACAAAAGTATTGAGTAAGGGAATTTGCACTCATCATTCCGGTATTTCTGATGAAACAAAACTTTTGCTTGAGCATTTAATAAGAAAAAAGCAGATTAATTATGTATGTGCAACTACAACTGTTGCCGAAGGAGTAAATTTTCCAATATCATCTGTATTTTTTGACGATTATAGAAAGGGGCGCTCAATAAAAGGAAAGAAAAATGTAATATCTTCAAATGATTTTTGGAACATTTCAGGAAGAGCTGGACGAACACTTGTTGACAATTATGGGAAAATCATTTTACCTTTTAATAGCCCAAATAATATAGAAAAAGTCAAAAACCTTATCAAACAAAGTGCTGATGAATTAGTAAGTGTGTTGTCAGAATTATTTGTTAATGCAGATAAAATAATTTCGTCAATAGAGAATAATCAAATTAATACAATATTTAATAACTATTACAACTCTATTGCACCTTTAATTCAGTATTTTATTCATATCATTTCTGTTGGTGGTCATGAAGCTTACTCAAGTGAAATTGAAGATTTGTTTAAAGACAGTTTTGAATATTATAAATTAGATTCTTACGATAAAAAGGAAAAATTCATTCAAGTTTGTAAAACTATATACACATATCTTACAGATAAATATGGAGAGAATAAAGGTGTTTTATCTTTTGCTGATAAAATAGGTTTTTCTGTTCCATCTGTTTTAAGTGTAATGCGAGAAAAAAGGTTAAATCCAAATATATCTGATTTAAACAGTTGGAATCCAAACAATATTTTTGACAGAAATAATCCTAATAATTTAGCTGAAAAAATTGAAGTGATTGCAGCTTTAAGAGAAACAAAAATAGGTACAGATTCTGATAAAGCCCAATTTAATCCTGAAATAATTGCCAACATTCTTATTTCGTGGGTTAATGGAGATAATTTTGAAATTATGTCTAATATTCATCCATATTTTAAATCTTTATCTAACAATGAAAGAATAAATGAATTTGTTTCCAAAATGAATGATATTAGGTTCAAATCATCTTGGGGTTTAAGTGCTTTGGAAGGTATTGTAAAAGGAAACGAAGCAGAAATAAAAGACACATATGTTCCTTCTTATGCATATTACGGAGTAAATAATGCAAAATCATTAGCTTTAAGAATGATTGGTATCCCACGGGGTTTGTCAAGTTCGCTTTCTCAAGTTATTGTAAAAGATATTTCATCATATTCATTGAATAAAATAAGAACAATTATAAAGGGTTTAGGAAGTTCAGATTGGAATAATTTGAAACCAAAAAAATCAACATTATCAGGTTCGGAATGGAAAAGGATTACAGAAATTTTAATAAATTAAGACAATAGTATGTTTTAGCAATTAAATGGCAAAATCAATTATACCACCCCAAAGCCATACGCATTTGCAATTCACACGAGCCAACACTTGAACAAAAATTGCAAATGAGTATGTCTTGCCAACGCACCGTAGAAATAAAAAGTTGTAGCAAATTTGAAAGAGAAAATGACTGAAATGAAGGAAAACCAGCCCCTAACAAAGGCTATAAAAAATAGGCGGTTTAGTAGTGAAATCAAGGTTTATAGCCCGTTTAAACTTCGTCGTAAGTTGAAAAATTATGCTTCGCAATCGCCTACATTTTCATAGCCTAAGCCGGTTAAAATATCCACCATCATAAACCCGTACCTCCAAAAGATTTGGAAATATTCCAACTATAAATATCCAATATATTTGACACGCATTATAATTAATCCCAGCATCCTCCTCAATAGTGTGTAATATATAAGGTGCTTGTGCATATGCCTTTGGCATAAATCAAGAGGGAATTCCGTGAAAATCGGAAGCGGTCCCCGCCACTGTAATCAGCATCTTTTATCAGGGAGACGTCACTGTCCGCCAACCGGTGGATGGGAAGGCATCCTTGTTCGGCTGTAAGCCAGGAAACCTGCCTTATATATTAGACAATTATTTTTCGGCGGAAAGAATAATTCTCATACATTGAGAACCCATTTTCCACCGAGATTGGGGTTTTTTTTATGAAAAAATATTTCTTCCTGTTTGCGCTGATTCTGATCGTAAGTTGCAGTACTCCGAGTGATAAAACAGAAGCTCCTCATCCGCGTATTGTAGTGCTCTCGCCTGAGCTTGCTGAGATTATTTGTTCGCTCAAAGCTGAAGATAATATTGTCGGCATTACTCAGGAATGTGACTACCCGAAAACCCTACAACAAAAAGATATTACCGGTAGTTTCAGTGCGCCAAATTTAGAAAAATTAATTTCTCTAGCTCCAGATGCAGTCTTTCTTACAGGCATGGAGCAGGAAATGATCAAGCAGAAATTGCAAAATCTCAATATCCCGATTCACCAATTCTATCCTTCATCTATTAATGCGTTTTATGATACAATTTTTTCTTTAGGAGAGTTACTTCAAAGAGAAGTGGAAGCAGATTCGCTTATACAATACTTGAAACACGCTATCGTCTCTACTCAAAAGTCGGGAAAAAGCCCAACTATTTACATCGAGATCTACGACAGACCGCTTATGACCGCATCTTCTAATTCTTTTGTGGGAGATGTCATCATCAAAGCAGGATTGAAGAATATATTTCCTGACCTGCCTCGTGAATACTGTGCTGTTTCATCGGAAAAAGTTGTTGAGCTCAATCCTGACATAATCCTGATCACCTATCCGGGTGTTAACAAGGGCGATATCAAAGAGCGGTTGGGCTGGAGTACGATTTCTGCAATTAAAAACGATAAGGTATTCACTACCGAAGATATTGATCCGGATATTATTCTGAGGGCTGGTCCGAGAATCGTTCAGGGAATACGGGCATTATCACAACTTCATGTTCAATATAATGAATAAGAAATTATATCTCCTCTTCGGTTTTATTGCATTACTGATCGCAATATTTATATCCTTGCAGGTTGGTGGGAGCTCCATCAATCTTTTTTCGCTTTCGGAAACAGGCAAAAATATCCTATTTAACATTCGAATACCACGCATCATACTTGGAATCGCTGCCGGTCTCGTGCTTGCAACAAGCGGTGGTGTACTTCAGGGCATGCTGCATAATCCACTTGCGGAACCTTATCTTTTAGGCATTTCTTCCGGTGCGGCACTGGGAAGCATTATCGGACTTCTTCTTAAGAAGATATATTTGATGCCGCTTTTCGGATTCCTCGGTGCGCTTATTACAATGATTCTCGTTTGGAAAATCGCACAAAAAAATCGTTATATCGATAAAACCAGACTCATACTTGCAGGTGTCGTGGTGAATATGTTCTTCTCAGCCATCATTGCTTTCCTAATGAGTATTTTTCACAAGGACCTTGCTCAAATATTTTCTATTCTTATGGGTAATCTTGGATTTATTTTTTCTCAATCCACCTCTTTTTTACTTTGGATGATCGCTGGCTTCTCGATTGTCGGTGTGATAGTCCTTTGCTTTTTCTCGGTAAAATTGAACATCCTCTCCACAGGAGAGTATTCTGCAGAAACACTCGGAGTGAATGTTTACAAAACGCAAAAATTTCTTTTCATTCTGACTTCATTTCTTGTTGGGATAATTGTATCTTTTGTTGGAATTATCGGATTTGTAGGACTTATTATTCCCCATATAGCACGACTTCTCATCGGATCTGATAACCGCTATATGCTCCCGCTTTCAGCACTTCTGGGAGCAAGCTTTCTCGTAATATGCGATACTATTGCTCGTTCTGTAATGGTTATTGAAATTCCTGTTGGTGTAGTGACTGCCCTTTTTGGTGCACCATTCTTTGTTTATTTATTAAAAAGAAAATAAATCGTTCTTTATAAAATTATAGAGTGTAGATGAGCACAAGGTTTCGCTAAACCAGCGAAATCTTAACTGACGCTATATCCGGAAATTTCTCCAGGCGTTCATTGATCTCGTGTTTCACATCATCAAGAAACGGATCATCTTTTTTGACGGCAATCTCAAGCAGCACATTATTTTTCTCGCCAACTCCGATATATTTAAGCAATTTCAAGCTTACGATATCGACACCAATCTTACCGTATATCACTTTCTGAAGTTCTTTTACAATGTTCTTTTTGTTGAGACTATCATCAATTTCTTTGCCGAGATGCTTATGTTCCCAATTTTTGATCGCAGATCTCAGTGCATCCACGGCAAGTACGGAGCAATGCATTTTTATAGGTGGCAGACCACCAAGTTCATCAGCCGCTTGTTTCCACGTGATCCCTTTTGCCTGTTCCAGCGTCTTGCCAAGTGCAAGATCGGTAATTATCGAAGCAGTGGCAATATTGGACGCACATCCATAGGACTGAAACTTTATATCCTCGATAAGTTGTGTTTCGGGATTTACTTTGAGATACACAGTAAGCTGATCTCCGCATGCAGGACTTCCCTCAGTTGCCGATGCATCCGGGTTTTCAATAGTTCCAACATTATGCGGATTCTTAAAATGCTTGATCACCAATTCTGAATATTTGATAACCATTATTGCTCCTTCTTACCAAGCGGACTTCTTCGGCGAAGTTCTTTCGCTGTTTTCTCCAGCGCATCGACCGTTTTAATAATATCCTCTTTTGTGACAAATCTATCCATCGTAAAACGTACAGAGCCGTGTGATTCCTCGTGGGTTCTTCCTGTATTCATAAGAATGTAGTTGGGCTGAAGGTTCCGGGATGAGCATGCAGATCCGGTTTCAACATGGATATTGTCAAAATCGAGCATCATCATTATTGCTTCACCTTCTATAAAGCGGAATGTCACGTTAAGATGAGTAGGGCTTCTTTCCCCAATTGGCGGTCCATTCAGAACCGTATCTGGAATTCGTTTTATGATCTCGTCATAAAGCAATGCCTGAAGTTTTCTATATCTCTCGAACTGTTTATCAAAATCAGAAAATGCCATCTCAACAGCTTTTGCGGTGCCCACAATTCCCGGTACGTTGATCGCTCCGGGTTTCAATTTATACAATCTTACTATTCCAAACTGTGTCGGGATGATCTCCGTTCTTTTCTTAACATATAGAATGCCCATGCCTTTTGGTCCGTTAAATTTATGTGCAGAAATTGAAAGGGAATCAATTCCCAGTTCTTCAACGTCTATCGGAATTTTTGTATATGCTTCACAAGAGTCCATAAACAAGTATATTTTATGGTCTGCCTGATCAAGAATATTTCGGATCGTTTTTGAGTCCTGGATCGTGCCAAGAATATGGTTTACATGCGTGAACGCAGCAAGAATTGTGTCTGGTCTGATCGCCGCTTTGAGCTCTTCCAGATTAATGTATCCATCCTTATTTGCGGAGATATAAGTCCCTTCGAATCCCTGCTTCTCCAATCCCTGAAAGACCGCCAGAACCGATGGGTGTGAGATAGTTGAGCAGATAAAATGTCTGCCCTTCTCTTTGTTTGCCTGTAGGATTCCTTGTATCGCAATGTTATTCGCATCTGTTCCCCCGGAAGTAAAAGTTATCTCTTCGGGTTTAGCGTTTAGCGAATTGGCAACAGTTTCCTGCGCTTTCTCGATCACTTCTGCGACCTCGGTTCCAATGCTGGTAAATGAGCCGGGATACCAGTATTTACCTGTTAAATAAGGCATCATTGCGTTAAGAACTTCTGGGGCAAGCCGAGATGTCTTACAGCTGTCGAGATATACTTCCTTACCGCTCATCGAACACTCCGTTATTTTTCCTTTTCAAGAAAGTCAGCTAATGTATAAGATTCAAGAAAGTCATTAATATGAGTATTAAAATCAGTCCAGAAATCCTCAAACGAGCATTCATCGAGAAATTCGCAAAGCTTTTCGGCTTTACGCTCCTCACAGCTATGAATATTAGTTCTGCCATCAACCGCTTTTACAATATCTTTGGTAGTTATCTTATTGGGGTCGCGAGTAAGCATATAACCACCCTTGCGTCCCTTTACGGATTTAACGATCCCGCCTATTCTCAATCTTCTGAAAAGTTTCTCAAGATATTTATGAGGGATTTTCCTCTTGGTTGCTATCTTAACAATAGAGTAGGGCTTTTCCCTATCCTGGTAAGCAAGTTCCTGCAAAGCTCGCAGGCAGTAATCTGTATCTATAGACATTTTCATTATGACCTCCATGATCATGTTTTACTAAAACATACAAAACAAGTATATTAACGTCAACAAAAAAATGATAAAAGTTGAAAATTTATTTTATTCTTACTCAGACAAACCTGTTCTTGATGATGTTTCATTCACTGTAGACAGGAATGATTTTGTTGGTGTGATCGGTCCGAACGGCGCTGGTAAGTCAACACTTCTTAAATGCCTGTGCGGTTATATTAAAGATTATCAAGGAGATGTTTATTTAAATAATATCCAGCTTTCTGATTACTCCTCTCTTGAACGAGCGCGCCAGGTTTCTGTTGTGGTTCAGCAACCTCATTTCGAGTTTGATTTTACTGTCCGGGATGTCGTACTGATGGGTAAATATCCCTATCTCGGTTTTTGGCAGAATTATACAAGTGGGCAAATTGTCAAAACCGAACAAATATTAAAAGACCTCAATATTGGTCATCTTTCAAACAGGTATCTCGCCGAACTGAGCGGTGGAGAATTTCAACTCATTATGATCGCCAGGGCTTTAAACCAGGATACGGATATTCTGCTCTTTGACGAACCGGCCTCTCACCTTGATATTCATCACCAGATAAGAATTTTTTCACTTCTACAACAACAAAATCTAAAACAGAACAAAACTATTTTTGCTGTCTCTCATAATATCAATCTCGCTGCTGAGTTTTGCAATAAAGTTCTCATATTGGATAATAGTCGAATTATTGCTTTTGGTAAAACTGATGAAGTGCTTAAGAAAAAAGCGTTGAGAAAAGTCTTTCAGGTTCCGATAGAAGTTATCAAAAATCCTTTCACGGGTAAGCCGAATATTCTTTATAATTATACTGAGAATGGAGAATTGGATGACTAAGGTAGGATGTATCCTTCTCATGATCCTCATCTCCCCAATTCTGCTAAATGCAGAAATTGAAGGAAGGATCTTATGCGCAAAAACAGAAGAACCGATCCGCTATGCGCTCATAAAAACAGAAAATGCTGATCATATCACAATGTCTGATGATAATGGCTGCTTCACGTTGCCGGTCAGCGAATTTCCATGTAAAATCCTCATTTCGTCACAGGGATATGAAGAAAAAAAATTTACTGCTAATTACCAAAAAAATAATCTCATTTATCTCTCAATTGACCCGATCAGGATCAAGGGATTAAGTGTAAGTACAGATAAGGTCACTGCCCTCAAATTATCATCCGCAGATGTTGAGATACTCGTCCCTGAAGATCTCGGACAAAAGAGCACGCAGGAAATGGTTTCATCGCTGCCCGGCTTGCTCATAAAAGAAAGTGCAACCGGCGAAAAGCAGCTTCAGCTTCACGCTTACGAAGCGCGTCACTGTGTGTATCTTATAGATGGAATGAAAACTGGCAATTCTATGGGAAATCCGGTTTCTGCAATTCCCGTTGATATGATAGACCATGTGGAGATTATCTCTCATAATGCAGGAAGCACTTCAGGAAATTCTGCGATTGGAGGAATAATAAATATCGTGCTGAAAAAATCTCGCTCTCATCTTCACAAACATGAAATTATTTTACATACTGGAAGCTGGCAAAACTGCTCTTTCAACTATCAAAATAATCTTCCTCTTGGAGGGTCTTCTGTATTGTGCAATCTTTACGGTCGTACGGCACAAAACAATTTCAGTTACTATAATGAATACGATGAAAAAACGGTCAGCCGTACGAATAATGACATAAAAGAGGGCTCTGTATCGCTTCAATCACGGATTGCTCTCAAAAACGATGTATACTCAAAATTATCGCTCCTTTATTACAAAGCTGAAAGGGGTACTCCGGGGCAGTCCAATGACTATATCTGGTTCGAGAATGCGCGGGGGAAAGCTGATAGATTTTATATCAATAGTGAACTGCTCGTTCCATTTGGTAAAAATCTTTTTATGAGTTCATTATTTTACCAATTCAATAAAAGCCATTACGAAAATACTACAGGAAATCCTTTTTATATCGGAAACTCAACAAATAAAACCTCTACTTTTGAAGCTCGGGCAAAATTAAATTCAACAGGTTCAGTTCTGTCTTCGATTTCACATCTTGGTGTGCGTTATGAGACCTATCAATTTGATGATCACCTTCATCCTGAAAGTTCGATCTCGCAAAAGAACAGAACATTTCTCTATTTATCAAACGAAACTTCGATCCCCTTTTTAATAGGATTACAGAAATTTTCTCTTATTCCCTCACTACGCGCGGACTACTTTGTTGAGGATGATATGTATCTGTCCTCTCATTTTACGATTGAATATCCAGCAAATTCCGAAAATTTTCAAATGAGCATATCTGGAGGAAACTCTTATGCGATGCCGGAATTCAGTTCTCTTTTCTGGAAAGGGGACTCTCAAGTGCAAGGGAATCCTGATCTCGAACCCGAACGCTCTTATGGAGTAAGCGGCAACGCAAAAGTAAAATTCGACTCATTCACTCTCTCAGGCGAGTCATACTTCAACCGGATTGAAAATCTCATATATTGGTATAGAACTGCGATTGGAGTATGGAGACCGGACAATCTTGCTGATGCGGAACTCTATGGATTTTCCGGCTCAATCAAATGGATGGTCTCCGATAACTTTGAGTTCGAAGTGAATGGCTCAAGAAATTATCCAATTAACAAAACTTCTACTGCAGATCATTATAATAAATATCTTACAAATAAGCCACTGCATAAAATGCAGGGAAAAATTACATACTCTTTTTTGACTCTCTCTTTTTTCGCTTCAGTTCTCAATGTTGGAAAACAGTATGATAATTTCAGCAATACTGTAGTTGTTGATGGGTATACAACCTGCGATGCAGGCGCACATTATACTCCACAGATCTGCAAAAAACTCAAAACTACAATTGCTATTAGAATAAATAATATCTTTAATGTTGAATACGAAACTTCAAGAAATATCCCGTCACCAGGAAGGAACTATGAAGTTTCATGCTCAGTGCAATTTCTTTAGAAAGGAATCAATGAAAAAATTACTGCTCATTTTTCTCGTTCTCATTTTTTGTTCATCTCTTTTTGGTTATGATGTATATATTGTGAACAGCAACGATGAGACACTGTCCCATTATGACACAGAAACCGAAGTTCTTGAAAATCATATACTGCAACTCGGACAGTATGCCAATCAAATTGTCATTCATGGTGACAGGGCATACGTAGTAAACTCCGGAGTTCATAACATTCAGGTCATCGATCTTGAGAACGAAACTACTCTTGCCCATATTCAATGTCCAAATGGCTCGAATCCTTATTGGATGGCAATTCATCCTGACGGTAATAAAGCGTATGTGAGCGGACTATTTACTAATACAGTGTACGTGATCGATCTGATCGGAAACTCTGTCATAAACTCTATTCCGGTCGGTTCTACTCCAGAAGGGATGGTTATATATAATGATAAATTATTCGTGATGAATTCCTCATATGGATCAAGCGCTGGAAGTATAACTGTTATAGATGTGAATAATGATTCAATCATCGACCAGATACCAGTTGGGAACAATCCCCAGTTCGGTGCGGTTGATGCAATTGGAAGATTGCATGTGGTGTGTACCGGAAATTACGGCTACGGCAGTCCTGCAGTGTGGGGAGTGATTTGTATTATAAATACTTCAACTTATGAAGTCCTAAACACATTGGGAATCGGTGGCTCACCAACAAAAATTGCCATTCATTCGAACGGAACTGCCTACCTCGCAGATGGTTTCGGGCTGGGATATATGGCGTATAATGCACTTTCTCTCACCATTATTCACTCCTCTGTAAACCTCTGGGCAAGCGGGGGAAGCTTCATACAAATTGATGAAAGTGGAACTTTATATCTGGGCGACTCTATGGACTGGATCAACAATGGAAAGGTGTATATTTATTCCGATACCGAGGAACTTCTTCACACACTTACGGTCGGAGTTAATCCTCAGGATGCCGGATTCTACTATCCGGGAGTAGGTGTGGATGCTCCCAATAATAACAAACTTACTGTATCCAACTACCCTAACCCATTCTCAACCTCGACCACAATCTCATGTAACGTAAACATGAATTCACACGAATTATCTCGAATAGAAATCTATAACATAATGGGGCAGAAAGTAAAAACATTCATATCGTTCCCAAACAGGGGTTTAGGAACGAGAGGGGTTGTGTGGGATGGTAAGGATGAAACTGGAAATACTGTCTCCGGAGGTATTTATCTTTACAAGATCATTACAGATGGAGTAGAAACTGCATTTCATAAAATGGTCTATTTAAAATAATATGAACTATAAAGAATTTCTAAAAGAAATATTTGCAAAAACTGCAACAAACAGAAAAATAGAGCTCACGAGAATTAAACAGTTTCTCGATGTGATCGGCAATCCTGAAAAGAAAATTCAGGGAATCCATGTAGCAGGCACAAACGGCAAGGGTTCGACCTGTGCAGCGATAGAGTCGATTTTGCATGCACACGGATTTTCGGTCGGACTCAATACATCGCCACATCTTGTTGATTACAAAGAACGTTTCCGCATCAATAAGAAAGAAATTATTCCCGAAGAACTGCTCGAATTGTATCTCAAGAGAAAGGAAGCCCACGAAAGATGCGATACCACCTATTTTGAGATTTCAACTGCAATTGCCTTTGAACTGTTTTATCAAAAAGGAATTGATTTCTCTATTATGGAGGTCGGGCTCGGCGGACGGCTCGATGCGAGTGTTTTGCTTCATGCAGTTATAACTGTCATTACAAATATCGAATATGACCATACAAAATCGTTGGGTAAAACTTTGCCGAAGATAGCAATCGAAAAAGCAGGAATTCTAAAAAGCGGAGTTCCACTTGTGCTTGGTGCAACACGCCCCTCAGCGCGAAAGGCAATTCTGCAAAAAGCAAAATATCTCCATTGCCCGGTCACAGAGTATTCTAAAACAGTTACTATATCTCATGAAAGATATAATGAAAATGGTATTTTTTATAACATCTCGATTCCATCATACGATATAAACTGGTCGCACATACACTGCAATCTTGCGGGAGCGCATCAGGTTGGAAATACTGCGCTAGCGATCCTCATTTGCGCTGTGCTTTCAAAAATGTATGGATTTCAACTTGATGAGGATAAAACAAGGAATGCACTGCACTCTGTTGTCTGGAATGGGCGCTTGCAAAAGATTGGAAAAAATCCCACGATCATTCTAGACGGAGCACACAATCCTTCGGGGATGAGACAGCTCGTTCGGAATATTAAATCGATCTATACATATAAGAAACTCATCGTTGTGATTGGCATACTTTATGATAAGGAAATCAAGAAAATGGTGCGTTCGATCTCTGAGATCGCAGATATTATTGTCATCAGTAAATCGCAATCACATAGGGCTGCTGCTGTTGAAACTCTTGAGAAGGAAGTTCGGAAAACAGGAATACAATATTATAAATTCCCGAACAGCATTTCAGCATTCGAGCATGCAAAGAAAATCGCAGACAAGGAAGACCTCATCTGCGTAAGTGGTTCGTTATATACTATTGGTGAAGTGCTAGCACATTACCAAAAAAAAATATCTGATTAAATCAAGTTCTTTGCCTGGCTCTCCTTCTGTGTTATATCATTTTTCTTTTTACGAATTGATACACCAAAAACGAACTTATCATAGAAATTATAAATGAGATCAAGGTTCCCCAGAACAATCCGACACTTCCATAAAGATAGCGCACCGCAACGGCATACATAACGACATTCACCGGTCCGCTTACGGTGATTATTTTGAGCACTGCGATTGAAAATTTTGTCCCATGTGCAAAATGTGTAATGATCATTGTTGAGATCATAACCGCAGGAAATACCGAGAACATACCACCGATAAGAGGACCCGCAATCTTTGCAATAAGTACTGCAAATGCTATGATCGAGCCACTTAATATTCCTCTTATTATAAGCATTGGCGCAGTGTATTTTGTATATTTTTTGGACTCCGAAGGGAAAGTCTTATGCTTTTCAAGAATATAAAAAGAAAGCGCTACAAATACAGCAAAACCTATCAGTGAAATTAAAAAGCTGTTAAACCTTAACAATACAAGAATAAAGGATGAAACTGCCCAGAATAGAAGTGCTCCTCCAAGCGCTATAAGAAAGTTTCTATTAATTAGCAGTGCATACACTACCACAAAAAGCGCATCGATCCCCATGATAATTGGCACAACGGTTGTTGCTTTGGATGCAATTATTGGGGATTGTGTCCAGCCGATGAAGAAAAGAGAGATTATGACGGTGCTGGGAAGTCCCGCAAGAACTCCACCGAGTTTGGAACCAAGTTTTTCAGCTATGACCGTCGAGAACGTGATCCAGATTCCGCCGATAAAGAAATTAAGCAAAAGCTTAAGCAGAAAGGATTGATCCATAAAATTTTATTATTTGCGCAAACCCCAGCCATAAAGCAAGACAGCTGCTAAGATTGAATATTTAGCATCAAAATAGTGAAAAACATGCGGCTTCTTTAATATATTTGTGAAGTTTATCATTGTAAGATATTCTACTCTATGTCTAATAAACATTAATAACTAATTTGATAATTCAATATTACCGTCAATTATTTTATAATGTACAATTACATATAAATCGGATCTTGGGAGATCAAATAATTTACACCAGATTATTTCAGAGTAAATTTATCTTTTAGTATATATTAAATCCCGTTTGTCATCACATGATAAAAACTGAAATAGTAATAATTCTCTAAAAATTACTTATTAGTAATATCCCTTACACTTTATATCAAAAACTAATCTGCACCCCGAATCTATTTGTTGCTTCTGATTCAAATATATCAGGACAATAAGCATAATCTATTTGGAAAGGTTTTATTCTAAATGAAGCACCAAAATTGATATTTTCATCATTTAAACCACATCTCAAAGCAAGTATATTAAATAACCATGTCTCAACACCTGCATGAAAAATCATCTCTTCATCAGTTGTTTGAGAAACATCAAAAGCAATAAGTAAGGGCTCATCTTTAACTTTAAGATCAAGAGCACATCCAATTCTCATTGTTAAAGGAATTTCTTCTTTTGTGGATGATTCCGTATCCCATTCAATACTTGAACTAATATCTTGAGCTGTAATTCCAAAACGAAGCGAATTAAAAATTCTACTTTCAAAACCAATATTAAATAAAAGACCTGCATCATAACCAAATCCTTTGGCTTCTTCATCATGTAATGAGTGATTTAAATATTTTACTGTAAAACCTAAACCAAGCAATTTTCCAATACTTTTACAAACACCCAATGAAATTGCTAATTCTGAATCATTATATTTCCCTGTAAAATTGCCATACTCATCCCAACCGGAAATATCAGAAATTCCAAATTGTGTTCCACTCAAAGCAAAGGTTAAAGATGATTCTACAGGAATAATTATACAAGCATAATTATGAATTCTATCTTGTGACATCAGAGAATACATTCCACCGGCAGTTACAGTTTTAAATTGAAATAAACCACCCGGATTCCAATAGAGAGCAGAGATATCATCTGCAATAGCTGTAAAAGAATTACCCAAACCACCTGCCAGAGCCCCAACAGGAATTCTTAAAAATGCACATGGTTGCCCACCACTATAATCACCTGCAAAGAGACTTACAAAAAGAAATAATGTAATTAATAATATGACTAATAATTTATATTTCATTTTCATCTCCGTTTATTTTAAAATTGATAGTTTGTTCATATAACTATCACCGGTATTTGATTTAATTATGTAAAAGTAAGTTCCATTTGCAACATCTTTTCCGCTTGCATTCTTTCCATTCCAATTAAATTCAAAAATTTCATTAGTTGTTTGAGAACCACAATCAAGCTCTATAACAATTTGATTGGAAACATCATAAATTGTGATTGTATAATTACCTGAAGATTTGGGAGTATATCTAAATGTGCCGATGATTCCTGATTCGGGATTATATGGATTAGGATAAAAACAGTTTTTTGCAACAACTATATAATTCTCTTTTATAATTGTACCACTTTCATTATTAGTATCAGTAACTATTAGAGAAACAGTATATATCCCGGATTCTTCATAATTATGAGCTGGATCTTGTGTATTACTTGTTTCACCATCTCCGAAATCCCAATTCCAATAATTTATATCTCCGGAACCTGGAATAGATTCATCAGTAAATTCTACTTCCAAAGGCGGTTCACCGCTTATGGGTAATGTTGAGAATTTTGCTTTAGGACCTTTATAAACCTTTATGCAATCTTCTGAAATTACACTGTCCTCCAAACCATTTGAATCCCTGATGATTAATGTAACATAATAACAACCGGGATTATGATAAGTATGTGTTACATCTTGATGTTGACCGGGATCTTCAATATCATCGCCAAATTTCCAATGCCAGAAGACTATTTCTCCCGAACCTTGTTGAGAATTATCCTCAAAATAAACAGTTAATGGAGGTGGACCACTATCTGGAGAATAAGTATAATCTGCAACCGGTGGTTCCCAGACTTCTATCATATTCTGTTCAATTGTTGTATCACTTACATTATTAGTATCAGTAACTTTTAGAGAAACAGTATAATGACCGGAGTCAGGATATGTGTGAGTTATTGTATTAATAAAGGAAGTATAGGTAGTATCTTCACCATCACCAAAATCCCAATGCCATTCATCAATTTCCGCATTTCCCGGATGGTATGATTCATCAGTAAAATTAACAATTAAAGGTTTTACACCTATTGTGTCAACTGCTGAAAATTTTGCTATTGGTTTGTATCTTACAAAAATAAAATCTTCTATAAATTTACTATCAATCAACCCATTTGAATCTGTTATAATTAAAGTTACATCATAATGACCTTCGTCTGTATATTCATGGGTTGGATTTTGCACTGATGAACTATCTCCATCTCCAAAATGCCATTTCCATCTGTTAATGGTTCCAGAACCTTTAATAGATTCGTCATTAAATTTAACTTCTAAAGTTGGTTCACCTTCAAGTGGAGGAACTGCAGAAAAACCTGCAATTGGTGGCTCCCAAACTTCAATATAATTATTTTTTGTTATTGTATCACTTACATTATTAGTATCAGTAACTTTTAGGGAAACAGTATAATGACCGGAGTCTTGGTATGTGTGAGTTATTGTATTAATAAAGGTTGTATAGGTAGTAGTTTCACTATCACCAAAATCCCAATACCATTCATCAATTTCCGCATTTCCCGGATGGTATGATTCATCAGTAAAATTAACAATTAAAGGTTTTACACCTATTGTGTCAACTGCTGAAAATTTTGCTATTGGTTTGTATCTTACAAAAATAAAATCTTCCTTTGTAATACTATCTTCTAAATTGTTTGAATCTGTTATATATAAAGTTACATCATAATGATCTTCTTCAGTATATTCATGTGTTGGATTTTCATCAGTGCTTGTTGAATCATCACCGAACTCCCAATACCAGCTAATAATTTCTCCAGAACCTGGAATAGAATCGTCATTAAATTGAACTTCTAAAGGTGGTTCACCTTCAAGTGGAGGATCGGCAGCTAAATTCGCAATTGGTGGATCCCAGACTTCTACCAAATTTGGTTTAACCTTTATACCGATTTCTTCCTCTTCATCTGTTACTGTAAGAGAAACATTATAAAAACCTGCATTTTCATAAGTATGTAAAATTGTATCAATATAGGTAGAATATGTTGTATCTGTTCCATCACCAAAATCCCAATACCACATATTTATTTCTGCACCACCTACACCTGGATGTGATTCATCAATAAATTTAACAGTCAATGGTTTTACACCTATTGTATCTACAGCAGTGAAATCTGCTGTTGGCGAACCGCGTGGTGGAACGATTAATGGACCAGCATAAATAGTGTTTCCATCTTCTTTGGATGACTCGATTTTATAAACCCACCTTGAGTGGATATCATCCTTAGAAATTTGGAAATGATGCTCGGTTGATAAAACGGCACTGCTTTGGATAGTATCTTGAAGCGAACTTAGATTTTCACCATAATATAACCAACAATCTGAAGGTTCATTAGTAGATACTTCCACTATTAATGAATCAAATTCAACATTCCAATATGGTCTAATATTATTAAATATAAATCCACTTATAGGATTACTAAAGGAGTATGCCCAATCTACAGTAAAAATATCACCATTTGATCCATAAATAGGATTAAATAAACCATTAAGAACTAGTTCATATACAACTCCAGTTTTAAGCAAATCATCTTGATATTTCCAAATACTAGCTGGTGCTTTACTTGTTTGAAAATTTCCTTGTAAATTTGTGAGATTTAATGTATCAGTTTCTGTTACATTTTTTAAAATGAGTTTGAAGTCTTCTTCTGGTGGTGAATCTGAAGACCATGATATTGTAAGAATCATATAATCATCTATTAATTCCCAACCATAATTATAGCCAATTTGCCCACCTGAACTATCTTTTGAAATTTCAACATATCTTGATGAGTCGTTTAAAATTTCTAAACGCAATGTTATATCAGAAGAAATTGAAAATTTAAATCCATCTATTTGGATTAGATCAAATTTCAAATCATCTTCATCATCAAAATAGGGTTGCCAATTTAAGTTCATGCCATCATATTTTGAATTTAAAGAGAAAAAGGATGCATTTGTTGTATCATAAAAAACAAAACTGTTTTCTTCTAGTAAAAAGTTTTCATAATTCTCTATAGGAGCAATTCTTTCTAAAAATGTACAACGAGTATTCTTGTCTGTAAAATCTGATTCCCATAAGACATTTAAAGTATCAGCAACCTTATTTTTTTCATAAAAAATCCAATAGCCATTTATACAAACACTATTTTCATATATAATTACTGAAGCATTTAAAATTGGTAAAATTCCTAAAAATTTTACTATACAATTACCTTCCATATAATAAGATTCATAATAATTTGTAAGCCATCCTTCCAAAGAGAAAGGTAAAAATGAAAATGGACTATATACACTACCCTCTAAAAAATAATATGGAACCTGATCATCATTGTTACCCCAGAACAAATACATTAAAACATAATTGGGTGATGGTTGACAATCCGGGGCACTTTCACCATAGAAAACTCTATTTAAACTTAATCCATTAATTTTTACTTCATGCCCGCTTTCAATACATAATTTGAGCTTCTTCTCATTTTCATTTAAAGTTATATGAGCTTGAGCTGTTTCCAGTTCTATATCAACAAGTGACCACAGTATACTAATTCCAGCAGATAGCTCTGCATCTATATTGAATTCTGTTGGTGAAGAAAATTTAATGTATGAATTTGCTTTAATTTTTATACCAACATTAACACTAGCCCTTGTACCATTTTTGCTATCTGTTATTTCAAAAATGTAACCTTCTCTTAATAAGCGCTCATATTCTTCATCTCCCAATCTATCACGCAATACTGGCGCTGGCAGGGGAATTGAAATACCAACCTGATTATCCTCTGTAAATTCTAATTTGTCTTCATTTCCATCCCATCTAATATGAATTACAGCAGTAAAAGGTGAATTAAAATTAATAAAATAAAATTCTGAACCATCATTACTAACATATTTTAGATGAACTCCATTTCCGATATTAGCATCAAATTCAATTATATTTTCAGACATATAATATTTAAAAGAAACATAATTATTAAGAATCTCTAATACAATATTATTTGAGATCAATAAATCTTCACCCATTTCATATGTGAAACCGAAATAATCTAAATCAAAACTGATAGTAAAAGATATTGAAGAACTTGGATACATTGGATTAGAAAATACCGAATATAAACCATTGAAATCTGCTGAACCAGTAAGTGTTTCATGTTCAAAATCAATCAACCAATTGTATCCCAACATCGCACCTGCAAGTCCCAAATCAAGATTAGAAGAAATTTCAGCAGTTCCCGCATTACAATCAAAATCCCAACTTGTTCCAGAAAAATTCCAATATGGGGAACCAATAATACTAAAATTATCATCATCCTCAATAGTAATTGTATTGTTCTGCGAATTAATATATACATGACCACTTGGTATTGACACAAGATAGTCTGCATTTTGTATATGTTTTATCTGAACATTTCCCCAAGCTTCTGTTAATTCAGGATTATAATTATCTGCATTTACTACAAGCACACCACACGGAATTCCATCAACTTCAACAAAATGTGCTGTTACTGATTTTGGTGAATTCATAATTATATAACAGGGATTTTCTGAAGTGCTGATATCATCACTCCAATGGCTAAATGACCATCCAGTTGCGGGGGTTGCAGTAAGAGCTTGTGTTGAATTTATTGGATAATAATCCTCTATAGGTGAGACGCTTCCCTGTCCTTGAATATCTATATCAAGATAGTAATGTGTTGCATTATAATATGCGGTGTAAGTTTTATCTGTTGCTGGATAGACAGTTCTTGGATTTTGTGTACTGCCATTTTCCCAACGATCAAATGCATATTTAATATCATTTTTATTTTGAGTATATCCCTCTAGTTCAAGGGAAGCCCCAGGCACCCAATTTGTATAGTAAGGTGTTGTCTGATTACTACCATCCACCTTTACCTTTAATCCAGACGGTGAACTGTTTATGGTTATTGATATATTACCTTCTTCAACTTCAACATCATGTGGTCCATAAACATTATCCTCATTACTTTCAGGGACATTTTCCCAACTATCAATTACGTAGTACTGATGTTTTGTACCTGTTGAACTATAATACATATTATCATAATCAAAAACATAAGAACTATAAGCACCTGCATCAAGCCCAGATATCCAAATATAGAAATCTCCATCACATGGAATCGATGGTGCTGAACTTTCGTCGATGAAAAAATCTAACCAAAATCCACCAGCATCTCCTTCACCGATGTTTCGAAAATATACAGTAGCATTAAAAGATTCATTTTCATCAAGAGGTGGGGTAGGTGAAATTGATACACTTGTAATCTCTAAATCTGCTGGCTCATATTCCCACCTTGTTCTCACCCAATCAATATGATAATCATCATTATCCGTGGAGGTATCAAAATCATATTCATAATACATACTAATACGTCCATCGGATGAACGCACATATTTATCTGCATAACTGGTAATATGTGCTCCATACCATCCGCCTCCACTTGGTTCATCTCCTGGAATATGACATATGGGATCAGAATCCCAACCACCAGTACTCCAATTCCATAGGTAAAGATCCACCCCACCCCCATTATACTGATTATCATTTGATCGACCACGTACTCCTACCACCAGATCTTCAAAAACTATCCCTACAGGAGCATAAACACGATAGTAAGCACGACCCCAAGTAAGCCATTCATCTCCCAGTACAACATCAGAAAAATAAAATTCAGATTCGTTTATCCCATAATCTCCTTGGTATTCCCAGCCCTCATCTCCTTGAACTGTATCTTCACCGATTTCTCTACCAACACCAGATATTTCAGCTTTTAGTTCATATGCTGTTTGTAAAGGTAATGATTTTTTTGGGCTTGTTGTTTTTATTAATTCATCGTTCTGATAATTGGAATCTACTTTTACTTGCCCAAAAGCATTTGAAACAAAGCAGAATAAAAACATTAAAATTAGTAAATATTTAATTTTCATAAAATCTCCATAATTTAAGAAAATAGTTTACTTTCAATCATATCATCCATTATTAATCTTCCTCACTAAATTTTAATTACTTTAAAAAAGTATAGTCATAAGTAAGTAAATTTTTTCATTCTGTCAAATTTTAACCTTTTATTTTCATCCTCTTTCATAATAACTATACGTAAATTATATCCTTATTCTATAATTTTAGACTATATCACCTCTAGTTTATTGAATAGTATAGATAAAGCGTTTTATCTTTTTTGTCGGTGTCTTTTCAAACTCTTCCGGGTAAAGCTCAAATTTTGAAATGAAGCTATAGGTGGGTAAGATCTGGTTAATATTTTTTCTGTTCTGCTCCATGAGTTCTTCGACCTTTGCTTCGGAAATGTGCTCAGCATCGATCTTGTCCATATTAGCGTATACAAGAGCAACGAGTTTTCCATTTTTCTCGATCACAAGGGATTCCTGGATATAGGGAAGATTATTTATCTTTGCCTCAAGCTCTTCAGGATAAATATTTTGTCCTGATGAACTGAGTATCATACTTTTTGCACGACCTTTGATAAAAATGAAACCATCTTCATCTATTAATCCAAGATCTCCAGTATGTAACCATCCGTCTTCATCAATTGCAGCAGAAGTTGCTTCTTCATTTTTATAATACCCATCCATTACCACTTCACCTCGAACCAAAATTTCTCCTACAATATTCTGCGGATCATCAGAGTCTATCTTGGCTTCCAGGAAATTTATTGTCTGTCCGCAGGAACCAGCTTTGTGGATTTTCCAGTCTGAATAGCTAATGAGCGGTCCGCATTCCGTCATACCGTACCCGATAGTGAAAGGAAATTTGATGTTTTGGAAAAATGCTTCGGCTTCCTCATTAAGCGCTGCGCCACCGATCACAACCTCGTAGAAGTTATCACCAAACGCGGTGACCAGTTTTTTCTTGATCTTGTTTTTGATCACTGATTTCAATCCGGGAAGCGATAAAAGAATCTTCATGCTTCCTTTATCAATAACGGGTTTGACCTGTTTGCGATAAATTTTTTCTATAATAAGCGGCACCGAAAGAATGAGATGAGGTTTCACATCGGCAAACCCCTTGAGGATTATCTTTGGTGAAGGTAATTTTGTAAGAAATGTAATGTGGCAACCAAGCGTGAATGGGAAAAGAAATTCAAAAGCACAACCGTATGCATGTGCAAGTGGTAGGAAGGAAAGGATCCTTTCTCCAGCTTTGAGAGGCATGTGCTCATGAGCATAAACGACATTCCCGATCAAGCTGTTATGGGAAAGCATCACACCTTTTGAAAAACCGGTTGTACCTGATGTATAAACAATGGCAGCGAGTTTGTCATTCGCAATTTTTTCAAAACTGAAAGAGCTTGGAGTAAGATTTTGTGCAAATTCCGTATCCCATTGAATTGCCGCTTTTGTGATGTTTTCTTTGAGAGATTTGTGCTTTTGATAGAGAATTGAGAAATCTTCCTGTGCAAAAATTACATTGATGTTTGGAATTTTGTTTTCATCAATATCCTCATAAAGCCCATCTCCCACAAACAGCATTTCCGAATCCGAGTGATTTAGAATATGGTGAATATCATCAGCTTTAAAATCCGGAAGGATCGGCACAATTACCGCACCGTATGTGACTGCTGCAAGATACGTAATTGCCCAGTTCGCTGAGTTCTTTCCCAGCACTGCGATCTTGGCACCTTTTTTCAGATCAAGGGCTTTGAATATATGATGGAGTTTCAGAATCTCTATTGCGGTTTGCCTGTAGGTAAGTGTATCACCTCTGTAATTAGTAAATGCGTTTAGGTCCCAATTCTCTTTGATCCCTTTCTCAATATAATCGATAAAGTTTTCTTTTAACATTGCTACTCCTTCTTAATTTTTTTAGAAAAATTATACTGATAATTCCCGTTCGTGAGCTTTGACCACATAGTTAAAAAGTTCTTTTCCAAAATCGGAAACAACCGTCACTTTTTCAAAGTCTATATCAACATTGTTTAGATATTGTAATCTTAGCACATCTCCGTCAAACATTTCAGGAATAATACCTGCAAAGAAAAATCCCATCATTTCCAATGGTGCACAGATCTGCTGCGTCATTGGGTGGCTTAGAGGTAGATCGATATAGATACAGTCTATCTTTTGAAGACAAAGCTCATGTAATCGAAAACCAATAAGTTCCGCAACATCCTTGCCAAATTGTGAAACTCTCATAAAAGCTCTACCCGGTTCGGTTTGTACCTTTATATCAACCCGGGACTTTTCATCTATATTTTCTAAAACATTGTGCCCTGCTTTTTCAACCTTTCTATTCAATCCGCTCATTTCGTATATCTTGTTAATCATTGCCTTATGGTGAAAGGGCGGATACACTTTCTTCTGCTCTTCGTCCTTCAGCTTGAGATAGAAAAGAACTGTTGTTTGCCGTTTTGTTCTCTGCTGCTTTTCGATCTTCTTGAAAAACATGGTTGAGGGAGTGAACCCGATCAGAAAACCTGTTTCATGAGCACCAAGTGAGATATTGCCTTTTTGCGTGTAAGGATGAACTGCAACTGCTTCGCTGTAGATGCCGGCCATATTTCTCTTCGCAGCATAATCGACAAGGAAAAGTTTCGTTTTTTTGAAAATGCCGTGTCCTCGATAGTGGGGATCGACCACAGCCATTCCTGTTTCACCGATCTTTGCCCCGGGAGAATCTAACATCATTGCAAGATGACCGACCAGCTCTCCTTCTGGATTTAATACAACACAGGAATGCAGCAATCTACTTTTTATGAGCTCTTTGACTTTTTCCGGATAATACACAAAATCATTTCCATACGAATACCCATAAGAACGATACATGCATCGTGCCATGGAAACTGTATCCGCAGCAGTCATCAGACGGTATGTAAGCTCGACTTCTTTCTTCTCTGAAGGGGATTCTTTTTTTTCTTCCTTTACTTCGTCGAATTCAGTGATATTTTTGTAAGGAAGATTTTTTATAAAGACCACCTCTTTACCTTCACGTCCAAGATTCATAAAATGAATTTCGTCAGCAAATGCCTTCATCAAAACCATGCCCAACCCCGAATTCTCCCCTGGTTTTATTTTATGGAAATCAAAGGGAAGTCCTTTATCCCTAATTGCAATAACAAGCTGCCCGGGTTTGCGGATTATACTGATCTCATAATTTCCTTTTTCATCTTTGTCAAATGCGTGCTCGATGACATTCAAACTTGCTTCTTCTACGATCAGCTCGAGCTTTTGTGCATCCATTTTTGGGAGTCCAACAACGACCGCAATATCCTGAATAAAATCCATTGCAAGCGGTAAATACTTCTTATCTGCAATGAGGGTCAACTTCGCTAGTTGTGTTTCATAAGATAGTTCTTCCATGTGCATCCTTACGAGATTTTATAAAAGCGTGTAAATTATTGCTAAATAGTGAAGTATTGCGTCAAGAAAATTAGACAATTATGCAAAATGAATAAGCTGGTCGGTAAGATTATTACTTCTTTTTCTTTCTGCCTGACTGAAATCCTGCAGCAGTTCCGATCAGGGCTCCGACAACTACCGGGCTGGCAAATGCCTCCTGCCAATCTGGACCCAGAAATATTTTGCTGATTATGAACCCCGCAATAAGTCCTGCTCCCAGACCGATCAAAACACTTAAAGCTCTTTTCATTTTTACCCTTTTTGAATATTTAATAATATTCTTATTTCATCTGCTGCCTTGTAAAATTGCTTCGGCAGTTTAATGCGATGATCATTCATTCCATCGAGGAGAATAATATCGACTCTTTTGGCAGAGATCATTTTAATAAAATTGCGATATTCAATCTGGCTTGTATATCTCACATAGTTGTTATTATCCTCAGAAGCAAGAGATTCTACCAAAGACGGTGCAACCGCAGTAGTGTCATTGAGGATGAAATAAAGCACCAGTTCATCATTAAAGGGGGTATTTTGTTCAAGAGTATAGCTGAAGGAGACAGGGTCGGCAGGTTGTGTTTTTTTATGTGCTCTAACTGTAAAATCTATACTTAAGTTAAGATCTCCTTCTTTCCACTCGATCGGGTGCACAAAATACTGATTTGTATTTTCTGAGAGAAAGAAAACCTCGATATACTTTCCGCTTGCTGCTCCGGGCATCACTTTTGTTTTTGATGCACATTTGGTAAGCACTAATATGCTAACACAGCAAAGAAATACTACTGGAATCTTAACGTATTTCATTTTCATTAATTGGAATTGTTAATTGTGCTAAGGAAGCGTCAAGAAATTAATTGAGTATTGGTTTAAAATACTATCTTCACTCTCGTTACCAAGCCCCCAGACTTTGTTAAAACTTGTGAAATGCTCGATATTTTCTCAACCCCCCTCTAAATCCTCCTATTTAGGGGAAGGACCTATCTCCTTTTGCCGTAGGCATTTCCCTTTCCCTTCGATAGGGGGAAGGGTCAGGGATGGGGATAATTTTAACTTAAAGAAATCGTTTTCACACAAACCTACCCGCCTGGTAATGGAAACGCCGCCCTCATTCCCAAAGAGGGCTTTGGGAACGAGAATATAGGTGGGTTTTGGGAACTGTAAAAAGTGAGCTTTAGGAACTAGTAAAGCTAAAATCATAGAGCATTTATTTTTGGAAATCCTCAAGCGCTTCCCAGGTTGAATTATAATTTGCTCCGGCATTCCAGAAAAGAAATCCGGCATCCAGTCCCGCATCCTTGACTGCCTGTATCTGGGCAGAGATCGTAAAGGGGTCTACCGAATTATGGTACAATGAGAAAGACTCAAGATATGGTATGATCTTGTTATCGTCTTCAATTTCATCTCTAAGCACACTGCATATTCTATAAATAAAATAATACGGCTCTTTTCCGGGATATGATTTTCCCCAGAATTCGCCATAAAAATGTGAAGGATAGATCATTGGATGAATTCTGTCTAAATATGGCATTATCCTTCTAATATCCTGCCCTGTATTTTGTACATCTTCAGGATGCTGAAGCGCAACGATCCCGAAAATATCAGCAGAGAGTTTTACTCCTTCCTGCTGAGTTATTTCATATACTTTTGAAATAAAATCGGTGATCACACCCTGTTTCGTCATCGAGTCCGGTATGCCAAAATCCGCATCGAGCAGGTGTCCCTCTGTCGGAAAACGTACATAGTCGAGTTGTATCTCGTCCACTCCGAGAGAAATTATTTCTTTAATTATATCAAGTTTGTATTTCTGGACTTCCCGGTTATTTGGATTCAGCCAGCGTTCTTCATACTTCTTTTCAGATGCAAGAGTATCTGTTGAATCAGGAATAATAACAGGTCGCCATTCTGGATAGTTATATGCAAGCGTCGTATCTTTGAACATTGTGACCCGGGCAATAAGCTCAATGTCGTATTGATGAAGGAGATTTGCAAGTTTTTGTGGATGGCTGATAATCGGAGTTATCAAACCATTTGTACGTGCTATTGTATTGTGAGATGAATAAAAAAGTGTGCCTATGACATTTGAAAAATCCACCACAAGGGCATTGCATCCGAGTGAATCATATTTACTTATGATCCTTTGTATATTATTCTCAGTCAGAGAATAGGTGTTAAAATAAATCCCACATAAAGAATCATGATGGATTACTTCGCTGGCAATAATGTCTGACCCTCCTGTTGGGATCAATAATACTTGATCGATGTGAATAATATTCGAATCTGAAATACCGTTTGCACTTTTGATCTGCTCGACAAATTCACCGAGAAAAAGAGTGGGGGATTGGTCAATATATTTTCTGGCTATCTTGTACAAATTCTCTCCGGGACTAACTTTATGCTCAATAAACGAGGAATCTTCTCTTTCTGCACACAATGTATTAAAACATAGCATCAAGAGAAATACTAATGATATGATCGATATCTTTTTTTGTTTTTTCAAATGTATCACCTGCACAAAAAAATAGCTATACTCACATATAGCTATTTAAAATTTTGCGTCAACGAAATCACTTAATGAAATCCTACTTCGCTGATCTGGATACGGGCAATGGCTCTTCTCAGTGAACCTTCTGCACGACGGAGATCAGTATTTTCCTTTTTTTCCTGCAGGCGTTTTTCTGCTCTTTCCTTTGCGCGCCCAGCCCTTTTTACATCAACGTCCTCAGGATTCTCGATTATCTCGGTAAAAATTCTCACCTTATTAACATCGACCATCACGAAGCCATTCATTAAAGAATAGAGTTCCGGTTTATCGTTTTTATAAATTTTCAAGATGCCGGGTCTGACTGAAGAAATAAATGGAGTGTGTCCGATCTGCACGCCGAAATCACCCTCTGTTCCGGGTGCAACGAGCTCGCTTACATCATCTTCAAGGAATACTCCCTTGGGTGTGATTATTTTTAAATGGAGCAATTGAGAATTATTCGCCATTATTTCGATTTTTTATTTTTCTTTTTATTCTTTTTCTTGTCTTCAATTTTTTCTTCGGGTTTCGCATCAGATTTTTCTTTTATGTTTTGCTTTTCCTCTGATATTTCTTCTTCTATAATATCTTCTTTTTTATGGGATTTCATATTCTTGTAGCGTTCTTTAACTTCTTCAATTGTTCCAGCCATAAGGAATGCCCGTTCGGGAATATGATCACACTCACCTGCAAGTATCTGCTGGAAACCCGTGATAGTATCTTCAAGTTTTACATACTGTCCTTTATAGTTGGTGAATTCTTCTGCAACGTGGAAGGGCTGCGAAAGGAATCTCTGAATTCTACGCGCTCGATTCACGGTCAGCTTATCATCTTCAGAAAGTTCTTCCATACCAAGAATCGCAATAATATCTTGCAGTTCTCTGTATTTCTGTAATACTTGCTGAACTTCTCTTGCGACAGAGTAGTGTTCTGTTCCAACAATGCGAGGGTCGAGAATTCTGGAGTTTGAGTCAAGCGGATCAACTGCAGGATAAATGCCAAGTTCCACAATTTTTCGCGAGAGCACAGTTGTTGCATCGAGATGAGCAAATGCTGTTGCAGGAGCGGGGTCAGTCAAATCGTCTGCGGGCACATAAATTGCCTGTACTGAGGTGATCGAACCATCTTTTGTTGAGGTAATTCTTTCCTGCAACTCACCCATTTCGGTTGCAAGTGTCGGCTGGTAACCAACTGCTGAAGGCATTCTTCCCAAAAGCGCAGAAACTTCAGAACCTGCTTGAGTAAATCTGAAAATATTATCGATGAATAACAGCACATCCTGATGAGCTTCATCGCGGAAATATTCTGCAACTGCCAGCGCGGAAAGTCCTACTCGAAGTCGTGCTCCGGGCGGCTCGTTCATCTGACCGAATACCATCGCAGTTTTATCAATAACTCCGGATTCTTTCATTTCGAGCCAGAGATCATTTCCTTCTCGTGTACGTTCACCCACACCTGCAAAAACGGAGTAGCCGCCATGCTCAGTCGCAATATTTCTGATAAGCTCCTGAATAATTATAGTCTTGCCAACACCGGCTCCGCCAAAAAGACCCGTTTTACCACCTTTTGAATAAGGGCACAGCAGATCAATGACTTTGATACCTGTTTCTAATATCTCGTCTTTTATATCAAGCTGGGTATACGTAGGAGCTTCTCTGTGGATCGGATAATACGTTTTTGTTTTAATCTCACCGAGATTATCAATTGGCTCACCAACGACATTTATTAAACGCCCAAGTGTACCCTCACCTACAGGAATTGAGATGGGCTTGCCTGTGTTTATGACCTCATCTCCTCTCTGCAGTCCGTCAGTTGAATCCATTGCAATAGCACGAACCCTGTTTTCACCCAGATGTTGCTGTACTTCGAGCACAAGAACTTTTTCGTCCTTCCTCTTTACATGCAATGCTGTATAAATTCCAGGTAAATTTTCTTCTGAAAATTCTACATCAACTACCGGACCAATAATTTGAACTATTTTGCCTTTTTCCAAAACTCCTCCTGTGCCTGTTTTACTGTAATCCTTCTGCACCGGAACATACCTCTATGATTTCTGTGGTTATCTTGCTTTGACGCAAATGATGATATTCGAGCGTCAAATCTTTTATCATTTCATCTGCATTATCCGTCGCTGCATCCATAGCAGCCATTCGCGCCCCCTGCTCTGCTGATGATGACTCCAAAAGCACGCGCCATATCTGAATATCGAGGTGCTTCCTGATAAGTTCATCCAGCAATTCTTCGGGTGAGGGCTCAAACAAATACGCAGCATATCTGTCTTCTTTATCTTCTTTCAATTCTCTGATAGGAAGAAGCTGTTTGAGAACGATATTTTGCTGTATTGCAGATTTAAATTCATTATAAACTATGAGCACTTTATCATATTTCCTTGAGATAAATTTTTCGGTCACAAGGTGCATGATATCTCTGCTGTACTCGAATTCCAATTTATTGAAAAGCTCAACATAATAAGCTTCAATTTTCATATTTAATCTTCGAAAATAATCAAATCCTTTTTTACCGACACATATCAGATCGACTTTTTTATTTTTGTGATCATGAAGATACTCTTCCGCCCTTTTTATGATGTTCATGTTAAAAGCGCCGCAGAGTCCCTTGTCTGCTGTGACAACTATCAGCCCGACATTTTTCACCACATTTTCATCTATTTCATGAAGGAGGGGATGAAGCTGTCTGCGATTTCGAGAAGCAAGTGAACGCAAGAAAAGATTCAATTCATCAGAATATGGGCGTGCTTTCAAAATAAGCTGCTGTGCCTTCTGCAACTTTGCGGCAGAGACCATTTTCATGGCACTGGTTACCTGCCGTGTACTGATGACCGATCCTATTCTTTCTTTAAGTTCTTTCAGACTTGCCATATAATCTGCTTAATCTTCTTCTTCGATTATTTCTTCAACTATGACCTGATCTTCAAAGACTACTTTGACTTTTTTGGATAATTCATGAAGCTGTTTCTCGACGTCTTCTGTTACGCCTTCGGGTTTTATCAGTTCTTTTTGAAGTTTCCGATACTCTTCATCCATCAATTCGAAAAGCTCCTCCTGTACATCCTGGATAATATCCAAAGGGAGGTCATCAAGATAACCTTCATATCCCATGAAAATAATAGCGATCTGCTTGGCTACAGGAATGGGTTTGTATTGCCCCTGTTTGAGTATCTCGACATACCTGTACCCGCGGTTGAGTTGATCTTGAGTATCCTTATCAAGCTCTGCACCGAATTTTGCGAAAGCTTCCAGTTCTCTGAACTGAGCAAGCTCGATACGCAATCTTCCTGCAACCTGTCTCATTGCTTTAATTTGTGCTTTTCCACCTACTCGGGAAACTGATAATCCAGCATTGATCGCGGGTCGAACACCTGCGTGGAACAGTTTAGATTCAAGATATATCTGCCCGTCCGTAATTGAGATCACATTTGTGGGAATGTAGGCAGAAATGTCACTTGCCTGTGTTTCTATTATTGGCAACGAAGTGAGTGAACCGCCTGTTTCCGGAAGCTTATAGAACTTGAATTTATCATTCCCTAATTCCTTAAGATCTTTTTTCAGCTCTTCTTCACTTGACTGAATATGTTTTCGATATTCTTTTTTATTCACACCCTCTTTTGCGCTTTCCATTTCTTTGGGTATGATAATATATATTTCTTCTAGTTTTGATGCTCTTTCCAGAAGTCGAGAATGCAGGTAAAAAACATCGCCTGGATATGCTTCACGTCCGGGAGGTCTGCGGAGCAAAAGTGATATCTGACGATAAGCAACAGCATGTTTGGACAGGTCGTCATAAATTACAAGCATATGTTTACCCCTGTCGCGGAAATATTCCCCCATCGTTACACCGGAGTATGGAGCAATATATTGGATCGCTGCAGGATCAGATGCAGTTGCCGAAACAATGATCGTATAATCCAACGCACCGTGCTCCCTTAACGCCTCGACGACCTTTGCTACCGATGACCTCTTCTGACCGATTGCCACATAAATACAATATACATCCGTATCTTTTTGGTTTATAATCGTATCGACAGCAAGGGCTGTTTTCCCTGTTTGCCGGTCACCAATAATGAGCTCACGCTGTCCGCGCCCAATCGGTATCATTGAGTCGATCGCTTTTAAACCGGACTGCAATGGCTCTATCACGGGCTGGCGTGCAACAACTCCGAGTGCTTTTCTTTCTATAGGCATGCTCAGTTTCGATTTTATCGGTTCTTTACCATCAAGAGGTATTCCAAGCGGATCCACCACTCGTCCGAGCATCTCTTCACCTACAGGAACCTGTGCGATCTTCTTTGTCCGTTTGACAATATCTCCCTCTTTGATCTTATCACTTTCGCCGAGAATGATACATCCGACATTATCTTCTTCAAGGTTGAGCGCCATACCGTATATTTCATCATTGAAAAGGACGAGTTCCGACGCCATAATATCCTGCAAACCATACACACGTGCGATACCATCACCGACCTCGATAACTCTGCCGACTTCGTCTATATCAATTTTATAGTTATACTTTTCAATTTTTTCTTTGATTATTCTACTGATTTCATCAGGTTGTATTTTCATCATACTCCTAAAATAATCTGCTTCATATATTAAAACTCCCTCTTCATGGCATCAAGATTGTTTCTGATCGATGCATTGATCGCCAGTTCATCATTGTATGCGAGAAAGCCACCTCTGATATGCGGATCAATAGTTTGTTTAAATATTACTTCTCCATTCACATATTTTGAGATGAATTTTTTTATATTTTCAATCGTTTTTTCATCAACGTCATGTGCGGTTTTAAGCTCAAAATCGAAGATGCCGAGTTTCTGGTGTACTTGTCTGATTATTTCTTTTAGAATATCTGATATAAAGAAAATTCTTTCTTTATCGACAAGCACATTCAAAAAATTAAGTAAGACTTCCGTCGTTTCGCTTTCTTTTATTAGAAGAGAAATAATTTCGCTTTTATGATCATTTTCTACAATTGGAGAAACAAGAAATTTTTCAATCTCCGGCTCATCTTTCAGTATAGTCTGAAGTGCGATGATCTCATTCTCAAAATGTGGTAAGTCATCCTTCTTAATAAGCTCAAGAAGTGCAGATGAGTATCGTCTTGATATGATATTTTTAATCAACAGATGACTCCTTTTTGCGGCTCTCTTCTTTGATCATTTCGTTAATGAGCTTCACATCTTCATCTTCAGTGAGCTTCTTGCCGATTATCTTATCAGTCAGCTCGATGACAAAATCTCCGATCTGTGATTGTATTCTTTCCTTTGCTTTTATCACTTCGACATCGATAATTTCCTGAGCTTCTTGAATTATTGCATCCTGCTGTTCTTCAGCATCATGAAGAATTTGCTCACTCTGTATTTTTGCACTCTTTGCCGCTTCATCACGCATACTTCTGGCTTCTTCTTTTGATTTTCTGAATAGCTCTTTCTGCTTCTCAAGGATCTTTTCAGATTCTTCTTTATGCTCTTTTGCGCCCGTGAGGTCTTCTCTTATCTGAGATTCTCTCTTATTGATATATTCCATGAGCGGCTTATACAAGAGCTTTTTCAGGATAATCAGCAAAATTATGAAGTTCACTATTACCAGAATAAGCGTATAATCAATACTAACCATACTTAATACTCCTTTCCGATATGACTGGAGCTCCTACACTGCGAAAATAAGTAACAGGGAAATGACCAGTGAATAAATACCTGTTGATTCGGACACTGCCTGACCTACAAGCATTGTTCTTGTGATAAGCCCTGCATTTTCTGGCGAACGAGCAATAGATTCACAAGCTTTACCTGCGGTAAATCCTTCTCCCAAACCAGGTCCCAAAGCACCCATACCCATGCAAAGTCCTGCCCCTAAAAGAGCAGCTGCTCTAACTATTTCTGACATTTTTCCTCCTGACTAAATATAATTATGTCACGAAAATTAATAAAAATGCTACAACTAATGAATATATTGATGTTGATTCTGCAACAGCAGCACCCACAAACATTGTTCTTGTCAGTAATGGAGATTGTTTAGGAAATTTACTTATTCCATCAACTGTTTTGGCCGCAACCATACCAATTCCAAGCCCCGGTCCAAATGTCCCCAAACCCATAGAGAACACGGCACCCGCCAATGCAAAGGATTTTACTATGCTGTTCCCTACTGGCGTAGAATATAATAATATCATGGCAATTACCAACGCAAAAATGGCAGATGTTTGAGATAATGCCTGACCTATTAACATATTTGCAGTAAGCAAATTAGCTTCTCTTGGTTGTCTCCCTATTCCTTTACAGGTTTGTCCACCCGTGTAGCCATTTCCTAAAGCAGGTCCGAGACTTCCTAATCCTACTACTAGTCCGGCACCAAAGAGAGATACAACCATCTGCCACCCACCATCTGAATTAGTTATACCCCCAAATAAAAGGAGCATGGCAATGACAAGAGAAAAAATCGCACCGGTTTCAGTAAGCGCTTGACCAATAAGCATAGTTTTCAATAAACTTTCGCTTGCTTTTGGTTGTTGCATTAATGCCTGGGAAGTATTTGCAGCAATAAATCCTTCACCAACACCTGCCCCAATTGACGAAATACCCACTGCGAGCCCTGCGCCAATGTAGGAAGCAACATGCACTAAGCTAAAAGTGTCAATCATATGCTCTACTTAATTGCTACTGCTGTATAGGACAGCACAAGCATAGTGAACACAAATGCCTGTACCGTTCCGATGAACAAACCAAAAAACAGATTCAGTCCAACTGGGATTAGTATGAAACGTGTAAGATTTGAAACTACAAGAACAATAATTGCACCGCCGAGAATATTACCAAAAAGACGGAAAGAAATTGAAATAACCTTTGCAAATTCACCGACGATATTGATGGGCAGCATAAAAGAGATCGGTGCCGTAAATTCTTTCAGATATTGAACAATACCCTTTTCCTTAATGGCTGAATAATGTACAACAATAATCGCCATTAATCCAAGTCCAAGCGGAACATTTAAATTCCTGGTTGGTTCAAGATTTCCAGGAATGGGAATCATGCCTATTATATTACATAACCAGATAAAAACGAAAATTGTAAAAATATATGGAGTAAAATATTTCTTTTCCTCTCCAATAGTTTCTATCACAAGACTGGAAAAGAAAGAGTATGTCGTCTCTGCAATGATCTGTAATTTGCCCGGAATGATATGCATCTTACGTCTGACGAGTACTGCAAATAATATTAGAAAAAGGTCAACGAAAAGAATAACGCGTATGACACTCCAATTTATTGTAAATTTCCCAAAGAGGTCTATCATATGGTAGTTCTGAAATTCATGATTGATCTGATCCTGGATGGATTGTTCATTCTCAATATTTCTGATGACGAATCTGCCGTCGTCAAATCCAATCTGCAACTCGCGATTAACTCCGACAGAAAGAATTCCCTCAATAATGATTATTGTGAGAATGATGATCAGTGCTTTCTTGGACTTTTTTTTCATAAAATAATTTTAGATTATTCAGAATCCTGATTATTTTTTCCGGTAATAATACCATCAATAAAAACGATAGCTGGAGCAATGAGCAACCCGGTAAGAAGAGAATAAACATTTACTTCTAAAAACTTCACAAAAACAACTACAAATACGACCAAAACCAAATATCGTATATAAAAATTTCTGAATACGCTTAATTTTGCACCTGTGGGGCTTAGTCCCACTCTGCTCTCTGCGCCCTTTGCCTGAAAATAAAAATTCAAACTTGAAAGAATTGATCCCAGAGAATAACCCAGCCAAAGCTTCAAGTTTTGTGTGATAAGCAAAAGGGCTGGAATCTCTGTCAAGAAAATCAACCCCAGAATGTGATACACGTACTTACGAAAACTATTTGTCAGAATTTTCATTCTTTTTTATCAGCTTGTAACATGAAAATGCGCCTGAAATAACTCCGCAAAAGACTCCAATCATTATTGAAATTCCTTTGAGATGCCATTTTTTTTCAATAATCAATCCTATGAAAAAAAATATCAAAATATTAACAACCATTGTAAGTCCGAGCTGTGCGACAAGCCCGAGCCCCTCAAAAATTTCTTTATAATACCCCTTATTCTTCAAAGGCATATTGGTTATTTTTCTTTGCTCTTCGGGGTATCAACCTGCCTTATGCTGCACTTCCCGTTGATCTGAGTTCCCGATTCCATAGAAAGCACCTTTGCAATTATATCACCATTAATGAACGCTGAACTTGTTAATTCCAATTTCTTCTCAATGGTTATATTCCCCTCAATCCTGCCGGAAACGATCGCTTCGCAGGACTGAATATCAGCTTTTATATTTGCCTTTTCGCCGATAAGCAAAAAACCATCACAATGAATTTTTCCTTCAACTTCACCATCAATACGAACACCACCCTCAGAATGAATTTCTCCATTGAACTTCGTATGTTCTCCAATAATTGTATCCAGGTTATTTTCAGCGTTTTTCATCTAAAACCTCCATCTCATTTTATTTGTTTCTCAGGATCGATATTTTTGTCATGATATAAAATTTCAAAGTGCAGGTGTGGTGCAGAACTAATACCAGTGTTGCCTACTTCCGCTATCTTCTCGCCCTTGCGAATAAATGCTCCAACCTCTACATTTATGTGCGAGTTATGTCCATAGCTTGTTTTATAACCATTCAGGTGATCTAAAACTAATATTTCCCCATATATCTCATTGTTAAGATCAATTGATTCAACCACCCCTGAAGCTGCGGCATAAACCGGCTCACCAATTTTACCAGCAAGGTCAATGCCATAATGGCTTCGCTTAGGTAAATATGGTTTTGTAAGTATTAATTCGGCAAGAGGGCAAAAATTCGGAATATACTGCTGATAGTTAATAAAATCATCCGTTGCGTCTTCGAGTTCTTTCTCGTGCGCTTGAATGTTTTCTACAGATTTTGATGGGATTACCGGGCCTTTTATTTCTGTGGGCATAGAGGCAATAATATCTTCGAGCTGTTTGACCTTGAGGTCCAAGCCCTGCTTTTCCTGTTTTAAAATTTCGTTTTTTGAAGAGAGGTCATTGATGAGATAAAGTGACACAACAATATAAGATGCCACAACAATTATAATGATCACTGAAAGGATTACGACTAATCTTCTATGTTTCATTTTTATTAAGTATCATATTGAGGATTTTTTCAAATTCATCCTCAGAATGGTAATAGATCTCGAATTTGCCTTTTTTATAACCCTTGATTTTCACCCTGGTTCCAAATCTCTTCTCGAGATCCTGCTCAAGCGCAACTAAATGAATGTCCCTTTTTGCCGGCTTTTTTTCTTTTATGAGATTTTCAAACTTTTTCGAAATCTCCTCAGCGTTATGCACCGACAGCTCGTTCTTCACAATGTAATTAGCAAAATCTATTTGCAAAGATGGATCAACCTGGAGAATTGCGCGTGCATGACCGGCTGTAAGAATATCATTCTTTATCATTTCGATAACTGGCTCAGGTAATTTCAAAATCCTTAATGCATTCGTGATCGCCACACGGCTTTTGCCTACAATATCGGCAATTTTTTCATGTGTATATTTGAACTCATCAATAAACATTTGATATGCCATTGCTTCATCAACTGCATTCAGGTTTTCCCTTTGAATATTTTCAACAAGTGCGAGTGCGAGCATTTCCTGATCCTTTGCTGTCCGCACTATCGCAGGTACTTTTGTGAATCCTGCGAGCTTAGCAGCTGTGATTCTTCGTTGTCCGGCAATGAGTTCATATTTATCATTTTTTGTTTTTCGTACAATAATTGGCTGAATAATACCATTTTCTGAAATGGAATCTGCCAGTTCCTGCAGCTGATTTTTATTGATGGATTTCCTCGGTTGATAAGGATTGAAGGATATGTCCTGAATTGCGATCAGCTTTACGCCGGTTTTGTCATCTTCATCAATCTGAACAAGTGCTTCCAAACCTTTTCCAAGTTTACTCATGCGTTTTCCTTTCCATCTTTTTTTAATACTTCCTGTGCAAGATGCAGATAATTTTGTGCTCCGCGAGAACTAATATCATACGTCAAGATCGGTTTTCCATAACTCGGTGCTTCACCCAATTTCACATTTCGGTCGATTATTGTATTGAAAACTATATCTTTAAAATATCGTCGAACCTCTTTTGCGACCTGTTCCGCTAAGATTGTCCTTCTATCATACATGGTGATAACTATACCAAAAATGGAAAGATCGGGATTAAGTTTCCGCCTGATAAGCCGAATTGTTTTGAGCAATTGGGCAATGCCCTCGAGCGCATAATATTCAGATTGAATAGGAATAAGCAGGTCGTTGCAGGCGACCATCGCATTTATTGTAAGGATGTTGAGAGACGGCGGGCAATCTATTATGATATAGTCGAACTTTCCATCAATAACTGAAAGCACTTTCTTCAGACGCTGTTCTTTGTCTTCAAAGGTGAGAAGCTCCACCTCACAGCCGATAAGGTCTATCGAAGATGGAATAATACGCAGGTTTGCAATGCTTGTCTCATGAATTGAATCATAAATGTTTAGATCTCCAAGCAAAAGATCATATATCTGACCATCTAGAGAATTCTTATCTATTCCTATTCCGCTTGTGCAGTTCGCTTGGGGATCGAGGTCTATAAGCAGTACTTTTTGCCCGTATGAAGCCAGGGAAGCAGCTAGATTAATGGCTGTTGTGGTCTTACCGACTCCGCCTTTCTGGTTTGTGATCGCGAGTGCTTTAGCCATGCTTTTTTACTATGATAACGGCTCTTTTACCGAGCCCGGAATACTCTTTTCTTATTATTTCTATTGTATCACAATTCGCATATTGCTTAATCTTGTCAACTTCATCATTATTAACTTTTGATTTATACAATATGAGTTTCCCTGAAGGTTTCAGAAGTGAAAATGCCTTGAGGAAATATTCGTCATTCATTTTTACTGCACGCACTACGAGGTAATCAAAACTGTTTTCCAGGCTTTGTTCCAAATCTTCAAAGCGTGAGTGAATTATCGTGGTTTCTGATAAGTTAAGCTCCTGTTTTAATAATTTGATAAATAATACTTTCTTTCGAATTGATTCAACACAGAACAGTTCTATAGAAGGATATATGATTTTTAGTGGTATTCCCGGAAAGCCACCCCCACTCCCAAAATCCATAATGCGGGAATCACTTAAACCGAGAAAATCTGCAATAAGGATGGAGTCAAAAAAATGTGTGAGCCAAAGATTTTGAATGGATGATTCTGAAACCAGGTTGAATTTTTTGTTTTTTTCACGAAGAATTACCTCATATAATTCAAACAAATTGTAAGCACTTTCAGAAATGCCAAGCTTCTTCAGAAAGTTATGAAGTTGTGATTTATAGTGCATCAAGGGCTTTTAATTTTACCAGAAGTGCAGACACATCGGCAAAAGTTACCCCCGGTATTCGAGCAGCTTGCCCAACCGAGAGCGGTTTTACATTTGTGAGTTTTTCTCGCGCTTCATAAGAAATAGTATCAAATTCCATGTAATTGAAATCTACAGGAATTGATTTATTCTCAAGATAATTAAACCGTTCAATTTCCTTCTTTTGGCGTTTAATATAACCTTCATATTTTACTTCGAGCGATATTTTATCTTTGATCGCATCTGTTACATCATTTTCGACTTTATATCCAAACTTAGCTAGATCATCGAAAGCAATTTCCGGTCTTCGTAGAATTTCTATCATTTTGTATGCTTTGTCTGAATCGGTCTTTGCGTTAGCCTTTTGTATCTTTTTTAACTCTCTATTTTTGATCTTTAATGCTTCGGTAAATTTTTTATATCTTTTATCGGCAATTAAACCCAATTCGTAGCCAAGGGGCATTAGACGTTCATCTGCATTATCCTGCCGCAGATGGAGGCGGTATTCTGCTCGCGCTGTGAACATTCTGTAAGGTTCATCAACTCCTTTTGTGACGAGGTCATCTATGAGGACACCGATATAAGAATTATCTCTACGCATAATGACGGGATCCTTTTTCAACACAAAATGTACAGCATTAATGCCAGCGATGATCCCTTGTGCGGCAGCTTCTTCATAACCCGATGTGCCGTTTATCTGACCTGCCAGAAACAGTCCTTTTATTAACTTTGTTTCAAGACTATATTGGATACATTCAGTGGGAATGCAGTCATACTCGATTGCATAACCGTATCGCATCAACTTTGCTTTTTCAAGCCCCTCGACAGAATGGATCAAATCCAATTGAACCTGTGGAGGAAAGCTTGTGGGCAAACCGTTTGCATACATTTCAAAGGTATTAAGCCCTTCCGGTTCTAAGAAAACTTGATGCCTGTTCTTATCGGGAAATTTCTTTATCTTATCTTCAATCGAGGGACAATATCGAGCCCCGATTCCTGTAATATTACCGCTGAATAATGAGGATTTCGACATATTATCTACAATGATCTTGTGCGTTCGTTTATTAGTGTAGGTAAGAAAACAGCTCGCATAATTTTTAGGTTGAATCTCTGTATAATAAGAAAATTTTGGGGGCGGTTCATCGGGTGTTTGTTCTTCCAGTTTTGAATAATCAAGAGTGCGAGAATCGATTCGGGCAGGAGTTCCTGTTTTAAATCTCACCAGTGGAAAACCAAGCTCTTTCAAAGAATCCGATAACTTGAGTGATGCAAATTCGCCTGCCCTTCCAGCAGAATATTTGTTCTTGCCGATATGTATTGTCCCATTGAGAAAAGTACCTGCAGCAATTATCACAGTTTTTGCATAATAAGTCTGACCGTATTGTGTCTTAACTCCTTTTATATGCCCCTTTTCTACTATGAGCTTCTCTACAAGTGCTTCTTTTATCTCCAGATTTTCCTGATGTTCCACAACAGAGCGCATTTCCAACTGGTACTTCATTCTGTCGGCTTGAGCTCGTGGTGCCCATACGGCGGGACCTTTACTCTTATTGAGCATTCTGAAATGTATCCCGGTTCTATCTATGACCTGCCCAATCGTACCACCGAGTGCATCTACTTCGCGAGTGAGGTGCCCTTTTGCCAGACCTCCCACTGCCGGATTGCACGACATGCGTCCAATCGTTTCGAGCTTTATCACGAACATAAGTGTATCGGCACCCATCTTTGCAGCAGCGAGAGCTGCTTCACATCCGGCGTGACCGGCACCGATAACGATGAGATCATAGATATGGGAATGCATTAATATTTTACTTCCTGTTTTTCTGTGTAACGGAGTTTTTCACTGCCCTTATTTTCGTCAACTATTATGAACAACGATTTATTATATTGTTATTATCATTATTTAATAAACAAAAGTAAAAAACTTGACGTAACAAAAATATTACACGCTAAGTCCATTTATTAAAAAATTGGTAAAAGTTATGCCAGAAAAAATAGACACTGCCCAGTCGGATGCGATCCTCAAGATCATAAGGACAATTAACTCTCATCTTGATCTTGATAAAGTGCTGAAATCCGTTATGGACGTCACCACCCAGGCGATGCAGGTAGAGGCATCTTCTCTTGTGCTTATCGATGAGGAAACAAATGAGCTACTATTCCATGTGACTGAAGGTGAAAAAGCGAAGATAATCAAAACGATTCGTATGAAATCAGGTGAAGGTATCGTCGGATGGGTGATAAAAGAAGGAAAACCTGTGCTCGTTAATGATGTATCTAAAGATAAGCGTTTCTACAAAGCTGCTGATAAGAAAAGCGGATTCATTACAAAATCAATCCTCTGTGTGCCGATGAGCACACCGGACAAATGCCTCGGTGCAGTCGAAGTTATAAATAAAATGAATGATGGTGAGTTTGATGATGCGGACAGGATTTTTCTCGATGCAATTGCTTCACAAGCTGCAATTGCTATCGAAAATGCAAAGCTCCACGAGCGTATTGTCAAAAATGAGCGTTTGGCAGCGATAGGACAAACTGTTTCGGGACTTGCACATTGTATAAAAAACGTACTCAATGGAATCCAGGGCGGGTCCTATATTCTTGATCTCGGACTGAAAAGAGAAAATTTCTCAAATGTTGATAAGGGTTGGAATATTGTAAAAAAGAATAACATATTCATGAAAGAACTTGTGCTTGATATGCTATCATACTCCAAAGAGCGGGAACCGGAATATGCAACTGCCGATGTAAATGAACTGGTGAAAAGCGTGTGCGATCTCATGGAACAAAAAGGAAAAGAGAAAAATGTTTCAATGCAATTCTTGCCGGAAGAATCTCTGGGCAATGTTGAGATCGATGCAAAAGGAGTAAAACGCTGCGTGCTCAACCTTGTATCCAATGCCATAGATGCATGTGAAGAATCTGACAAGAGCAATGTCGAGGTGTCAGTACAATCAACCCGGGGAAAAACTTTCAAAATTCATGTTGCGGATTCGGGCATAGGAATGTCGCCGGAAATTCAAGCAAAATTATTCCAGGTTTTTTTCAGCACAAAGGGTTCAAAGGGTACAGGACTGGGGCTTGCAGTGTCCTACAAGATCATAAAAGAGCATGGGGGAAATATTTCTGTTGACTCAGAAAAGGGAAAAGGCACAAAATTCACTATTACGTTACCAAAGAAAAGAAAAAAATAATTACCGCCGGAGGTATATAATGGCAGAAAATAAAAAGATACTTATTATTGATGACGAACCAGACGCAAGAGCGTTTTCGGAAGCAATGCTCACTGAACTTGGAGATTTTGAGATAGAGACAGCAAAAAATGGTCTTGAGGGATTACAGAAAGCTGAACTGATCAAGCCCGATCTCATAATTCTGGATGTGCAGATGCCTGTGATGAACGGTTTCCAGGTTTTTAAAGAGCTCAGGAGAAAAGGCATTACAGAAAACATCCCTGTCATCATGCTTACGGGTATCGCAACAACTACCGGACTTCGATATGACGCAAAAGACATGGGTATCACACTTGGATCTGAGCCCAATGCATTTATTGATAAACCTGTTGAGCCCGATGAGTTTCATAAAACCGTAAGTCAAATACTCGGATTGTGATCAATATAATTATTGATTTAAATTTATTATTTTAGATTTATAAGAATTCTACTATAATTTGATGAAAAAGAAAAAAAGAGGACTACAAAAACAAATTTTAGCACTCTATTTCATATTCACATTTTCCCTTGTATTCATTCTGATATTCAGCATTTGGCAGCTAACTATATTGGGGATTTCAGAATTTGAATATGAGAGAATTTCCCGCATGCTCACAAACCTGAAAGCGCTTCAGCTCGATTACACAAACGATCTGAACAATTTTACATCTGAAATAGCGAATAATCCTGCCCTTGTTTCTTCTGTCGAGAATTCTGATATTTCAGACATTCATACGATACTTAAATCCTATGATGACAGCTCGTTGGCAACGTATATGGCTATCTTCAATGCCAAAGGCGAAGTGCTTTACGGAGAGGAGTGGGAGCTTGTTGAATCTTTTCTGCCGAAAATGCTCTCATTGGCAAAACAGAATTTAACTCAGGGTTTTTCTGCAAATTTCTCTAATAAAATATACTATTTCTCTTACGACCCGCTCTATTCTGAAAATGATCAAAAGAAAACATTTCTTGGATTCCTTCTCAATGTCAACCAGATTACTTCTTCCGATATAGGAATCACCCAAAACCCTCAAATATTTCTCTTGCCTTTCTCAGAACCACTCAATCCCGAAAAGGATATCCTTAAAAAACTCATTCCCGAACTCGATAAAAAACTTCCCACAGTATTAAAAACCAAAAACCGCGAATCTGTTTTACGCTTAAATGGAGACACTGCGGTTGGTCTTCTTATTAATTATAACATATTCGATGACCCCGCTTCTATCACCGTATATATTTACGATCGAGAATTCAATAAATTCTCTCGCCAAAGCATGGTCTTTTTCTTCCTTATTTTGGCTGCGTCAAGCTTGGTCATTGTAAGTTTTTTAAGCAATTGGTTCACAAAAAAAATAATGCAGCCAGTCAAACAGGTAAGCGAAAAAATGCAGAGGATTGAGAAAAATCCCCTTGGTATCGAATATATTGAAGACGAATACGGCGGTGAACTGAGCAATATGGTTTCTGCCTTCAGTTCGATGAATAAATCTCTAGTAGAATATCACAAATCTTTGCTTGAATATAAAGTGCTTACTGATAACATAGATATCGGGGTACTGTGGATGGATTCAAAGATGAACATCTTGATCTGTAACCCAAGCGCTATGGACATTCTTGAGCTAATATCTCGCGATGAGATAATTGGTAAGAATCTATCTGAATTCATCCAGCTTGATGAGAACCTCATATCTAAGGCCCATGAAGACAGCTTGACCCTTCCACGTCTTGAGATCAATCTTCCCGGAACAAAGAAGTTCGTAAAATTTGTTATTTTAAATATCAAAGCTGTTGATGATAAGATCGGCTTGCGCATGGTTGCAACTATTACTGATATTACACGCGAGATTAATGAAAAGAAAGCGCGTGATGCTCTGGAGATGGAGATCATAAAGAGCAATAAATTAGCCGAGATCGGAAGAAGAGTTGAAGGTGTTGTGCATAATATGAATTCTCCGCTTAATTCGATTCTTGGGTATGCCCAGCTTGTAAAAAAAGAATATAAAGACAATGGCGATATTGATAAGATAATTGATGCTGCAAAAAATATTTCACAATCCGTAAAAACTCTATTGCGAAAAGTGCAGCAGGACAATATCTCCATGATGCGTCCCGTTGACATCAACCAACTCATTAACCAAGAACTCGAGCTGTTGAAACACAACCTGTTCTTCAAGCTTTATGTTGTATTAGAAAAAAGTCTCCTAAAAAATCTTCCATCCGTGAAAGCCGTTTATAGCGATATAAGCCAAAGTTTTACAAATCTTATCAATAATGCGATCGAGTCTATGCATGATAGCAAAGAACGTAATATTTGGGTGCGCACTTATCAAACTTCAGATATGGTTGCAATAGAAGTGCGAGACAGTGGAGAGGGTATTGAAGAAAAATATCATAAAAAAATATTTGAACCCTATTATACCTCAAAAAAGGAAAAAGCTCAAAGTGGGTTTGGTCTTGGTCTTGCAATTTGCAGGAATATTGCAGAGCGCTATGGTGGTTATATTACAGTGCGCTCAGAACGAGATAAAGGAAGCACCTTTACAATATTTCTTCCTTTAAACAATAGGTGAAATTAATCCGTGGAAAACGAAATACTTCAGACTGAATTTTTTAAACAAAATGCCAAAATACTGATCGTCGATGATGAACAGGACACATTGGATATTTTCCGTCGTCATCTTGAAGATGAATATAACATTGACATCGCTCATTCTGCAGATGAAGCCATCGAAAAGCTAGAAAATAAAACATTTCATATTGCGATGACTGATATGGTCATGCCGGGAACTGACGGGATCGAACTTCTCACCCAGATAAAGAAACGCTGGCCTCACGTAGCCGTGGTTGTGATAAGCGGAAAAGCTACCATTGGAATGGCTGTCGAAGCCATGAAAATCGGTGCTGAAGAATTTATAGAAAAGCCCGTAGAAGATCTCGACCTGCTCAAGATAATCATAACAAAAATACTCAAAACCAGGTGGCAATATGAGGAAATTAAGCGACTGAGAAGCATACTCGCTCAGGGATTTGACAGAACACAGGTCATCGGAAATAGTCTTTCTATTCAAAAGGTCATGGAAAAAGTGAAAATAATAGCTCCTCTCGATACGACTATTCTGATTACCGGTGAAACAGGAGTCGGCAAAGACCTTTTTGCAGATCTCATCTATCGAAATAGCAAAAGAAAAAACCAAAAATTTGTAGCCGTTAATTGTGGCGGCTTACCGGAGAATCTTCTTGAAAGCATGCTCTTTGGTCACAAAAAAGGTTCCTTTACTGATGCAATAAGGGATAAAATCGGTTATTTTCAGGAGGCAGACGGCGGGACTCTTTTCCTTGATGAAATAACAGAAACCACCAAAACTTTTCAGGTTAAACTCCTGCGTGTGCTAGAAAAAAGTGCCATCCGCCAGGTTGGTGGAGATATGGACATTGAGGTTGATGTTCGTGTTATCGCTTCGACAAACAAAAATATTGAAGATGAAGTTAGGGAAGGCAATTTCCGCATGGATCTATACTACCGCCTAAATGTAATTCACCTTAAAATCCCACCCCTGCGTGAAAGACGTGAAGACATTCTGCTTCTGACTAATGCATTTATTCGCGAATTCAGCGACAAATATGATAAGCCAAACCTTGAGATATCCGATACGGTTATTTCTGTGCTTCTTTCCTGCGAATGGGAAGGAAATATCCGAGAATTGAAAAACGCTATTGAACATGCAGTCGCGATGACTGCCCATAATAAAATAGTTCTGGAAGATCTTCCGGGTACAATATATAAAAAACAAGATGTAAATGGAGAAAATGATTTAACTTATGTTGTAAACCTACCTTTCTCTGAAGCAAAGGATGCTTTTGAAAAAAGTTATGTGGAAACACTTTTAAAAAAATGCGGCGGAGATGTCTCAAAAGCTGCAGAATTATCAGGTATAAAGCGTCCAAATCTCTATGAAAAATTCAACAAACACAATATCGATGTGAATACATTCAGAAACAATTCGTAATCTCATTTCTTCATGATAAAAAGTACATTAGATACGAATATATCAAAGAACCGGATCCGTTTAAAACAATGCACATGCCTGTTATGATTTTATGACACGTTATGGTTTTGTGTTATGTTTTTATGACGAGGACTGGGCATAATTGGTCATTCCATATATTTATAACGAAAATACGATAGTGCTTTTATATAGGTAACACGCACAGTACAAACTTATTTTTTTGAAATTATTTAACACTTTGGCACGAAACTTGATATATATATTACTAATTGTTTTTATAGACGTGAAATTTGTTAATTACGAACAATAAAAAACACAGGAGGTTCCCATGGGAACTCAACAAATTCTGCTCATTGTTTTGAGCGTTATTATCGTAGGTATCGCTGTTGCTGTTGGTATTACAATGTTTAATGCCCAGTCAGTGAATTCAAACCGCAGTGCATGTATTGCCGACATGAACAACTTTGCTGCCAGCACACTTGCATTTTACAAAACCCCTACAAGTCATGGTGGTGCAGGTTCAGATTCAACAGAAGTTACTGTTAAAAAAGTTGGCAACTACATTGGTGTAGATTTTAATGGCACTTCTACACTTACTACTGGTAATGGTGTATACACTATTGCAGATATAGAACCTAACTCTATAGAATTTACAGCTGTTGGAACCGAATCGGGTGTAGGCCCTGTAACTACTGTAAACCTTTCTGACAGTGAGATTTCAACAGTTACAAATCCGTAATAATTGCGAACTATCTAAGTAATTAAAAAAAGAAAATATGGGAGGTGCCGCCTCCCATATTTTTGGGATTACGTTAAAGAAAATTCTTCAAGTTGATTATCCCCGTAGCAGAGCCAAGGGGTGTTACACCAACTTAATTTCAGCAAACCGAAAAACGAATTTTCCATTATTAACCCCTCTGCCTACGGCATGGGGCTGTCCCACAACCTCAATAATATTTACAATAAATATGGTATTAGTTATTTTTAGCACATGTTAAAATTTAGAGAATACAGTCAGGATCAGGGGTTGGTTTTACCACCTTATTTAGATGAGT
>Ga0307991_1000032_pt1 | contig 122462 bp, 142 predicted proteins | sample EllFjometagen131_FD_203146 | JGI IMG/M metagenome (GOLD analysis project Ga0307991, IMG submission 203146) | Marine microbial communities from Ellis Fjord, Antarctic Ocean - #131 | ecosystem: Environmental > Aquatic > Marine > Unclassified | place: Southern Ocean | collected 2014-10-08
ACATTCCCTAATCAAGTGGGTAAAGGGAATACTCTTTATATTGATTATACCTATACTAATGGAATTATGGTTCCATCTGCTACATGGGATACAGAAGATGCTAAGAAAAGAGATACATATGATGAGTCTAATCGCCTTCGAAAAGCGACTAAAAAAGACTACACTTTAGATGAACAAGGGCACTTAACACTTAGATTGCCTCTAATAAAAGGTCAAGATGTAAAAGATCAACTAAAAGAAGATTTTAAAGAAATTAAAATAATATATAATCAGGTTTTTAATAGCAATAAAGGTAATAATTATAAGCAATCTTTAGAAAACCTACTTAAAGCTCGTACCAAGGTAGAATTAAACATAAAAGACTTACAAAGCACCTGGACAAGAGCAAGAGAGGGTATTGGAGATAAAGAGGCAGATAGAATTATAAATGATTTAGAAGTAATCAAAGAACAGCTAGATTCATTAATTAAAGGGTTTAATAAAGCAATAAATCCAACATTAGATAAGGCGATGGTAACAAAGGACGTTTTAAATAAAAATGATGTAGGCGGTATTGACTTAAATGCTCAGTATCTTGATCTTAAAACAGAAGGCATAGATATGGATTTTGAACTACCGCTTCAATGGCAGGGAGTGGATCTTAATAATGTTCCGGGACTTGTGCCGGTATTTATTAATATTATTCCAGTTATGAATTTCCCTGCGTTTGTTGCAGGAGAAGAAAATATTGATGAGGAGCTGATTAATGTAGCGAAGCTTTGATATTTTTTTGGATTTTTAGCATTTACGATAGGAAGGAAGTGTTTAAGATATGAAAAGGGCTGCAAAAATATTTTTGCAGCCCTTTTTTATATAAACTAATTTTCTTTATTTATTTAATGCTTTCCTGAATTTTTCAGTTAAAAGTGGAACAACTTTAAATAAGTCCCCAACAATACCATAATTAGCAACAGTAAAAATTGGCGCAGAAGGGTCTTGATTGATAGCAATGATAATGTCTGAGGATTGCATACCAACAAGATGTTGAATCTGTCCTGAAATACCACAGGCAACGTAAACCTTTGGACAAACCGTTTTTCCTGTTTGACCAACTTGATGTGAATATGGAATCCAATCGCTATCAACAGCAGCACGTGAGGCGCCAACAGCACCACCAAGCACTTTAGCTAGCTCCTCTAAGATTTCGAAGTTTTCTGGACCTTTTAGACCACGTCCACCGGAAACAATAATGTCTGCTTCTGCAATATTGATTGTTGCTGTGACTTCTTCAACAATATCTAAAAGTTTTGTGCGAGATTTTAGAAGTGTTTTAGCGACAGTTTCTTCAATAATTTCGCCTTTACGACTTGTATCAATCTCAGCTTCTTTAAAAACTTTATGACGAACAGTAGCCATTTGAGGACGATGATTTTTGCTCAAAATTGTGGCCATAATATTTCCGCCAAATGCTGGTCGTGTTTGTAGCAAGAATTTTTCTTTTTCATCAATATCAAGGCCAGTACAATCTGCGGTTAAGCCTGTATGAAGCTTAACAGCGACGCGCGAGATAAGAGATCGCCCCATAAAAGTGGCACCACATAAGAATATTTCTGGTCTATGTTTACGAAGAAGATTGACTAAAACATTTGTGTAAGGTTCATCTAAAAAGTTTTCTAATTCAGGGCTGTCGACAACATAGACTTTATCCGCACCGCGATGAATGAGTTCTTGAAGATTGTCTTTGATGTTATGGCCAAGAACAACACAGCAAATTTCTGTATCTAATTTCTTAGCAAGCTCTTGAGCTTTTCCTAAAAGCTCGTAAGAAATAGATTGGATAACGCCTTTTTTCTGTTCACCAAAAACCCAGATACCTTTATAGTCTTCTAAGTTTGGCGTTTTGCTAGAATCACGTTTAAGCTCAATTGCAGAAAATTTACAAACATCAACGCAGGCACCACAAAGTGTGCATTTGTCTAAATCGATAATGGCCTTTTTATCGACCATCGTAATAGCTCCAAAGGCACAAACTTTAACGCAAAGAGAGCAGCCGGTACATTTATCGGTGATAACTTTTATGCTCATTTTAAACTAACCTATCCTTTAATAAATCAACAAGTTTCGTTGCTGTATCCTCTGGCTCACCTTCAAAGATCTCACCTCTAGGTCGAGCAGGAGGAGTAAATATTTTTGAAACCCATGTTGGAGAACCCGTTAAACCAAGACGCACTTCGTCAACATCAAGATCAATGGCTTTCCATGTTGGGATCGTTGCTTTTTTTGCTCGCATTCGACCTTTTAGAGAAGGAATGCGTGGTTCATTGATTTCTTTGACGACAGTAAAAAGACAAGGCAGAGAGGTTTTAACAATTTCAAAACCTTCTTCAGTCATGCGTTCAACGGTGGCTGCGCTGTCTTTAATTTCTTCAATCTTTTTAACATAGGTGACCTGTGGGATGTCAAGTTGTGTTGCAATGCCCGGGCCGACTTGAGCTGTATCTCCGTCGGAGGCTTGTTTTCCACAGAGGATGATATCGAAATCTTTAATTTTCTTAATAGCCATGGCAAGAGTGTAGCCTGTAGCAAGTGTATCTGATCCAGCAAATGCGCGATCAGAAATTAAATAACCTTCGTCGCAACCCATGGAAATAGCTTCTTTTAAAACTGCTTCGGCTTGAGGTGGCCCCATCGTAATGACGACAGCCTTTCCACCATGCTTTTCTTTAAGACGAACGGCTTCTTCGATAGCGTATGTGTCAAAAGGATTGATAATTGATTCAACGCCTTCTCGAATTAGCGTGTTTGTTTCTGGATCAATTCGTACTTGGGTTGTGTCTGGAACTTGTTTAATTGAGACAATAATGTTCATGTTATTTTGAATATTCCTTAATTAAGTTAAGCGCAATGATGTTTCTTTGAATTTGGTTTGTGCCTTCATAGATTTGAGTAATCTTTGCATCACGCATAAATTTCTCTGCAGGATACTCGTGCATATAGCCGTAGCCACCAAGAATTTGAACTGCATCTGTTGAAACTTTCATGGCCGTATCGGAAGCAAACATTTTTGCCATTGCAGAATCCTTAGCCAAGCTTTTAGCGCCAGCATCAATTTGTCGAGCAGAGGCATAAACTAAAGCACGTGCTGCTTCAACTTGTGTTGCCATATCGGCAAGCATAAATTGAATACCTTGAAAGCTAGAAATTGGTTTTCCAAATTGTTTTCTTTCTTTGGCATATTTAACCGCAACGTCTAAAGATCCTTGAGCAATACCTAAAGCTTGAGCGCCAATACCTGGACGAGACATATCAAATGTGCGCATAGCGATGATAAAACCTTGACCTTCTTTGCCAATTAAATTCTCTTTAGGAACTTTGCAGTCTGTAAAAATAAGTTCTCGCGTAGAAGATCCTCGGATGCCCATTTTATCTTCTTTTTTGCCAAAGGTAAATCCAGGAGTATCCTTTTCGACGATAAAAACGCTTGCACCGCGTGCACCTTTGGATTTGTTGGTCATCGCTACAATAGTATAAATTTCTGCATCGCCACCGTTTGTAATAAAATGTTTTGTTCCATTTAAGATGTAATGATCGCCATTTTTCTTAGCAGTGGTTTGCATAGCGCTTGCATCTGATCCAGCAGCTGGCTCAGTGATGCCAAAAGCAGCTAGTTTTTTGCCTGAGGCGATATCTGGAAGATATTTTTCTTTTTGCTCTTCATTTCCAAATAAAATGATAGGATCTGTTCCAAGAGCTGTCGCAGAGAAAGCAAGGGCAATACCAGCACAACCCCTTGAGAATTCCTCAATTGCAATACATAGCTCCATAAGTCCGCCGCCCATTCCACCATACTTCTCGTCGATATAAATACCAAGTATATCAGATTCGGCCATAACTTTAACAATATCCCAAGGAAACTCTTCTGTTTTATCATATTCCCCTGCGACCGGAATGATCTTTTCTACAGTGATTTCGCGGCAAAGATCCCGGAGCATCACTTGTTCTTCAGTCAATAAATAATCCATAGAATTCCTCCAATTAATAAATAAATTAATAGCACAATTTGCCTCTGTGAAACTTTCCCATACTACCACACACTTATAGGATTAGGCAATATTTTTTTTGATTTTGTTATTTTCTTTAAAATGTTAGAAATTTGTTGTCTATTCTAAGATTTCTTTTAAATATACATATAAATATATAATATTTAGATATTGTTTAAAGAGATATCTGGGTTTTTGGAAAAATAGCATTAACTAAAATCTCGTTCAAAAATGCAATTATTCTTTAATTTTATATAAAATGTATGATATGTGAAGATATGTAAAACAATGTAACTTAGTGCGCATTATAAGCTTTTTTATGTATTTTATGATAATTATATGATCATAACAAAGAAATTAGGTGAAATCACTTGACATAAAGACTCTTATGTAATAAAGTAGTTCTCAAAGATAGTTTATGTTGCAAAGAAGATTAATCTAGTTTTATATAGTGGAGAATGAAATAAAAAGACATGTCCTTTGATTCGTTGATGACCATAGAAGAAGTTGCTGATTATTTACGCGTTAAGAAACGTACTGTTTATGATTGGGTTAAGAAGGGAAAGATCCCTGCAATCAAGACCGTCGGACAATGGCGATTTAAAAAAGAAAAAATAGATCAATGGCTAGAAACACAGCACCAAGGAGGGGGAATATGGCAAATATAAGCAAAGCTGATCTTACAAAAGATTTGCGTGAGCTTGTTGCCGAAATCTTAGAGTCAGAAGTATCTGAAGTTGATGCAGATGCTAATTTTGTTAAAGATTTAGGTATGGACTCCATGATGGCCTTAGAAATTTTGGCGGGAATTGAAAAGAAATATAGAATTGTTATTCCTGAAGATACGTTACCAAAATTCACAACGCTTAATGCAACTGCAGAAATCGTTGAAGGTATCATTTCTGGCAATTAACGAAATAAAATATGTTTACGGAATTTTTTATAATAAAATTTTTATCGACCTTGTTGATTAAGGAAAGGGTTTTTTATGCATCTTAAGCGCCTCGAAATTTTTGGATTTAAATCTTTCGCCGATAAAACAGTTCTTAATTTTGAGCCTGGAATTACGGCTGTTGTTGGCCCAAACGGTTGCGGAAAAAGTAATGTATTTGATTCTATCCGTTGGGTTTTAGGAGAGCAGAGCGTCAAAGAGCTTCGTGGATCCGCTAAAGAAGATATTATTTTTAATGGAACTCATAAGAGAGCGCCTTTAAATTTTGCAGAAGTAAGCTTGACCTTTTCAAACGAAAATAGGGCCTTTCCAATTGAATATGATGAAATTACTGTTTCTCGAAGATTATTTCGATCTGGAGAAAGTGAATATCTTTTAAATAAGACAGTTGTTCGCTTAAAAGATGTTTTGGAACTTTTCATGGGAACAGGTGTTGGAGCTGAAGCGTATTCTTTAGTTCAGCAAGGAAAAGTTGATTTGGTTGTAAGCGCTAAGCCAGATGATCGCCGACTTATATTTGATGAAGCTTCTGGAATTACAAAATATAAATCTAAAAAAAGAGAAGCATTAAATAAGCTTAAAGATACTGATAATAACTTACTTCGAAGCAACGATATTGTCGTTGAGGTTAAGCGTCAAATTGGTTCGATTGAACGTCAGGCAAAAAAGGCACAGCGCTATAAAGAGGAATATGAGAGATTAAAAGTTTTAGAATACATTTTTGCTGAGTATGAACTTTCAACATTTGGAGATAAGCGAGAAAATATTGATGAATTTTTAAATGATTCTCAGCGACAAGAACAGTCTTCGCATAATCAGCTTGAATCGTCAAATGCTCAGCTGTCTCAAGAGAATAATAACATTAGTGAGTTAGAGGAAAAAACTAATGAACTTCATCGAGAAACGATTAAAGTTGAAAATCAAATTGAAATGGATAATCGTCAAATTGGTTTTAATCAAGAACGTATTGCGTCGATTGATTTAAATGATCATAAAAATGAACAGCAAAAAGAACAGCTTAAAGAGCGATGCCGAACACAAGAAGAAAAGATTACGTCGTTAAAAGAATCTTTTGAAACTTTAAAGAAAACGATCATTCACAATACTCAAGCTGTTGAAGAAAAGAAAAGTCATCTTCATCAATTAGAAGAAGATATTCGCAACAATCGAAATGGAATCAAGAGTGAAGAGGAGACGATTCTCGAGAAATCAACAGCTCAAGTTCACTTTAAGAATGAATCAACAGAAATTATGAAAAGTTTTCAAGGCGCTCTTGCGCGAAAACGTCGCTTGGATCTTGAAAATAATAAAGTTAATTTAGAAAAAGAACAGATTGATAATCGACTTCGTAGTGTATCTGAAGACATTGATCGATGTTCAGAAAAAGTGGATGATTTAAAATCTAATGGTGAGTCAAGGCAGAGTGCTTTAGCTGAAATTAAGCAGAATTTTCTTGGCATTGAGAAAACAATTAGTGATCTTGAGAATTCAAAACTTTCTTTGATATCAAAAAGAGAGTTTATTGAGGACATGCGCGTTCAATATGAAAATACGACAGATCCTGTTATTCAAGGAACTCTCTTAACGTCACAGCCGCCCTTGGAAGATATTAAAGGAATCATTGGTAAAATTAAAGGCGTCATAAAATGTGATGAATCTCGACAGAGAACTTTGTCTCAGCATTTTGAAAATACACATGTTCAAGATTTATATGAAATTTGTTGCGAAACAAAATTTATTGAGCTTGATCCGGAGCAGATTACATCTAAGATTGAAAATCTTGCATCTGAAATTTCTCATCACATTGAACAAAAGAATTGTTTAGCAGATCAAATTGCTGAGCGTGAAGGTGAAATCAATCATATTAATCTTGATATTCATCAGAATGAACGAGAGCTTTCAAGGCTTGAAGCTGATAAAAATAATATTTTAGATGAATCAAGTAAGCTTTTAGATGAGCTAAATATTATTAGCCAAGAGCTAATTGAAACAAAAGAGATTTTAAGTGATTTGAAGATTAGAGAAGACAATCTGGGTGAAGAACTTAATTCTCTTAGTGATCAAATTGCACAATTAAAGGGTCAAATTCAGCAACGCCAAGACGCTATTACTCGCAAGGCAGAAGAGCGAGAAACTGTTGTTGTTGAGATTGCTCAACTTCAAACAGAGCTCGAAGCATCTTATGATCAAGAAAAAGCTCAAGAGGAGAATTTAAGAATCTTTGAGGAAACTTTAAATGGAGGTGTTGAGGAGTTGCATCGACTCGAGTCAGAAACTTCTGAACATCAATCCAAGAAAAAAGAATATTTACACTCAAGCGAACAAACTCGTTTTCATATACAAGAGGTAGAATTAAAAAAGAAGAATTTAAAAGATGTTTTAGTGACTTATGATCAACAAAAACGAGAGGTTTATAATCGCATTTCTCAAATAAAGCCTGAAATCAAGAAATTAGAAGAAAGCTTAGAGGGTATTCGAAAGAATTCTCATGACCATCAGCTTAAAAAACAGGAATTATCTTTTGGAGAGCAAAGTTTAAAAGATCGCTTGAAGCAAACATATAAAATTGATTTTGATGAAGTTGTTGGTTTGTCTTTAGATCAAGAAGAGCCTTGTGATGATTTTCAGAATGTTGAGCTTTCTTCTTATGGAGTCGATCAAGATCAAGAGCAAATTGATTTTCAAAAACGAAAAGTTGAGCTTAGAGAGTTTAAAGTTGCTTTACAAGAAGCAAAAAATAGCGTGGAAGGCCAAGGCCTTGGAGATGAAATCCAAAGATTGAAAAAGAAATGTGAATCTTTTGGAACTGTTAATCTTGTTGCTATTGAAGAATATGAGGAGTTGCGTCAACGTTTTGAATTTTTAACAAAACAACAAAGTGATCTTCTAGAGGCAAAAGATACACTTCATCAAACTATTAATAAGATTAATCGAACATCCCGACAGCTTTTTATTGATACTTTTACAAAAGTTAGCGAAGAATTTCGTATTTATTTCCGCATGTTGTTTGGAGGCGGAGAAGCAGACCTTATTTTAGTTGATCCAGATAATGTATTAGAATCTGGCATTGATATTGTTGCAAGACCTCCAGGAAAGAAGCCGCAAAATATTAGTCTTCTTTCTGGTGGTGAAAAGACAATGGCGGCGATTGCTTTAATCTTTGCAGTTTTCAAGGTTAAACCAAGCCCATTCTGCGTTTTAGATGAGATTGATGCAGCATTGGATGAGTCTAATGTCGGACGTTATAGCTATTTGCTACAAGAATTCTCAAAGATTGCTCAGTTTGTTGTTATTACCCACAACAAGAAGACGATTAATTGTGCAAATGTCATGTATGGCGTTACGATGCAAGAGCGCGGTGTTTCAAAAATCGTTTCTGTCCGACTATCAGAAGATGAGCCTTCTCAAAAGACTCCTGAAGCCATTGGGGCTGGAGTTTAATAGCAATATCTTGCCTTTAAGTTTTTATATTTAGTATTGATGGATTTAAAAAAAATATAGATCTCCTTTATCCTCTTGACAAGTTGTAACCCACTCTGCTTCAATATGTTAGAACTCACTTTATAAGAAAGCGCTTTCTTGACATCACTAAGTGCATATGTTATACTCTGGCAACTTTAAATTTACCGGTGTTATATTTACATGATATTAAAGATTATACGTACATTAAATTGGATTGATTTGATCATGCTTGCGTTGATGATCCGTTCGCTTTATATTGGAATAAAGCGCGGATTGGTCGATGAAATACTTCATTTGTTAGGTGTTTTTCTTTCTGTCTTTGTTGTTTTTCACTATTATTCTATATTTGGTAATTTTTTAGAAAATAAAATTTTCTTTAAATCTGCGCTTGCAGATAGTATTGCATTTGTTCTCTTATGGATTTCTGTAGCTGTTATTTCTAAATTGATTAGATTTGGAATTCATACGCTTTTTAGAGTTGAGGCTAGAACCTTATTCGATAAAGCTGGAGGTTTAGTTTTTGGAATTGTGCGAGGTCTTTTAATTTGCAGTCTTGCATTATGGTTGTTGAGGGTAACAACAAATGAATATGTTGTTAGAAATATTAGCTCGTCTTTTAGTTCGTCTCGACTTGCTAAGATTGCACCAAGCGTTTACCGTATTACATTTGAAGGTTTTATTGTTAAATATTTTCCAAAAGAAAAAATAAATCAAGATGTTTTGTTACACAAAAAAGATTCATTAAAGAATTAGGCTATCATTGACATTAAACGAAATTTATAAATTTATCATTGCTCAGGGTATCTCAAAAGATCCTAGAGAGAATTTGCAAATTAAAAAGAAATTACTTTTGGCAAAAAAAGAATATCGAAACCTTAAAGGTTTCGAAAGAAATTTCTTTGATAAAGAGATGTTATGGAATCCATACGGAGATACTCGTATTTTATATGGTGATTCAAATATAGAGGTTAAGCGAGTTTTAGTTGGTATTGATATTGGTGTTGACGAGATTCTTTTGGCAGATCGCCTGTCTTCGAAGGAAAAGAAAATTGATTTAGTGATTTCTCACCATCCTTTAGGAGTAGCGCTTGCAGGTCTTTATGAAGTCATGGATATTCATACTGCTGCCTTATCTTCTTTGGGGATTGATGAAAAGATTGCAGAATCTTTAATGAAACAGCGCATCGATCAAGTTACACGCAGCTTGCATTCAGCAAATCATCAAAGAGTTGTTGATGCTGCAAGATGTTTAAATGTGCCGTTGATGTGTTGTCATACGCCAGCCGATAATCATGTTGCTCAGTATTTGCAAAAAGTTATGGATACAAAAAAGCCAAAAACTCTTAAAAATGTTATTAATCTTTTGATGAAAGAGCCAGAATATCAATGTGCATCAAGATACAAGGCGGGTCCTAAGATTTTAACGGGAGAATCAACCGATAAAGCTGGCAAGATTATTTTGGATATGACTGGTGGAACAGAAGGGTCAGGCGATATTTTTGCTCGACTTTCACAAGTTGGAGTTAATACGATTTTAGGTATGCATATGTCTGAAAAACATTTGACAAAAGTAAAATCTGAACATCTTGGCGTTGTTATTGCTGGACATATTGCAAGTGATAATTTAGGGTTAAATCTTTTGTTTGATAAAATTATGAAAAAATCTAAATCCATTGAATTTGTAGAATGCTCAGGATTCAGGAGAGTAAGGCGATAATGGGATTAATTCCAGACGAAACAATTAATCAAGTTCTTGAACGCAGCGATGTTGTTGAGATTATTTCAGAATATGTAACTCTTAAGAAAACTGGAAGAAATTTTAAGGCATGTTGTCCTTTTCATAATGAGAAAACACCATCTTTTGTCGTTAATCAAGACAAACAGATCTTTCATTGTTTTGGATGTGGGGTAGGCGGAAATGTTGTTAGTTTTATTATGCAGCATGATCGAATAGATTTTCCATCAGCTTTGCGTCAGTTGGCTCAAAGAGCAGGTATTCATGTTCCGGAAATAGACAGTGAATTGAATGTAAAAAATAAAAGTCTTAAAGAAGTTGTTTTTAAAAGTAACGAATTAGCTTGTGATTTTTTTCATGATGTTTTATTGCAAGGACAAAAGGGCTCTGACAAGGCTAAAGAATATTTTAAAAAAAGAGGTGTTCGCTTAGAAACTGTACAAAAACTAAAGCTTGGATTTGCACCTGAAGGATGGGAAAACTTAATTTCTTTTTTACGGTCAAAGGATATTAATCTTTCAGGGATGGAAAGTTCAGGACTTGTTGTTACGAAAGAAAATGCACAAGGGTTTTATGATCGTTTTCGTAATCGTATTATTTTCCCAATCTTTGATATACGTTCTCGATGCATTGGATTTGGCGCACGCGCGATGGAAGAGGATACATCCGCAAAATATATTAATTCGCCTGAAACGCCTGTTTATATTAAGGGAGAACATTTATACGGATTTCAATTATCCAGAAATGCAGTTTCTAATCAAGATTGTGTTGTTGTTGTTGAAGGGTATATGGATTTTTTAACATCGTTTCAAGAAGGTTTTGAAAATATTGTGGCATCGTTGGGTACGGCATTAACGGTAGAGCAAATTCGTCTTATTCGCAGATATACAAAAAATATTGTTATGCTTTTTGATGCTGATGATGCGGGTGAGCTTGCAATGTTGCGTAGTCTTGATTTGTTAGTTGAAGAAGATATGAATGGAAAGATTGTTTCGTTAACGGGAGGTAAGGACCCAGATTCATTTATACGCGAATTTGGCATTGAAGAATTTCGCAAGCAAATAGATTCAGCGCAGACAGTGTTTGATTATAAGTTTAGCGTTTTATCAAGAAGGTATGACAGGAAAACAGTTGAAGGAAAAGCGCGAATTTCAGCTGAAATGTTGACGACAATCCAAAAGTTTAAGAATGAAATTATAAAGCAAGAATATATTAAGAAATTAGCGCAGCGATTAGGTGTTTCTGAAAATGCATTGTTTGTTGAGATTAATAAAATTAAAGGTGTTGTGTCGAAAGAGCCAGAAATCATAAAGAAAAGATCTGAAAAGGTTTCTATGCGAATCGTGGAAAGAAATCTCTTAAGATTATTGCTTGAAGAGGAACATATGGCTCCATCTATTTTTGAAGAAGTTGAAATTGATGATTTTCAGGATGATCTAGTACGACCTATTGTTGAGCAGATTTTTGATTTGTCAAAGAAAGAAGATGATTTTAGTGCTTCAAAATTAATTCATCTTCTAGAGGATCAAAAAGCGATTGAGTTTATTTCAGGGCTGATGACATCGAACGATTTTGAATCAGCAAACAAGGAAACTTTAAAAAAAGATTATATTAATCGAATTAAGAATGACCGAATTAAGATTCAGAGAAAAGATTTATGTTTTCAGATTCAACAGGCGGAAGCCGATGGCGATCAAGTTCGCTTAGAAGAATTAAAAAAGAAGTTTAATCAATTAATTAAGAGGTAATCAATGAGAAAAAAAGTAGTCAAACAAAAAGGACTTCAAGAAGGGTTTGAAAAGCTTGTTACTTTAGGTAAGAATAAAGGCTTTTTAACTTATGATGAAGTTAATGACACGATGGCCAAGGGCATTGAGTCTTCGGATGAAATCGATCAAGTGTTTGATTCTTTAGAAAGTAAGGGGATCAGGATCGTTAGTTCTGAAGAGGATGGAAAGGCTGAAGTTCGTCCAGGTATTCGCGATTTAAAAAGCGCGACTGAACCAGAAGAGAAAGAAGAAGTAACATATAGCGATAAATTTATTCCTTTGGATGATCCTGTCAAAATGTATCTTAAGCAAATGGGATCTATTTCGCTTTTAACTCGAGAAAAAGAGATTTTACTTGCTAAGCGCATTGAAGAAGCAGAAAACAAATTTGCGGAAGCCTTATTCATTATGAATTTTGCGCGTCAAGAATCACTTCGCATTATTGGCGGCGTATTAAAAGAAGAAATCAATGTTGAAGATGTTGTTAAAGATGAGCTTGAGCGTCGACAGAAATTGATTAAGGATTTGAGACGGCTTTTTAAGAAGGCTCGTCATTCAAGAAAAGGTACAGAAAAATCTGCAAAAATTATTGCTGAATTTAAATTAACGTCAACAGTTAATGAAGTTATGGCAAAGAAGATTAAGGCGATTATAAAGAAAATCGATCGTATTGATCGATCGCTTAAATCGAATAAAAAAATTCCTAAGATTACTGAGATTAAAAAACAGCGTTCTTTGCTTTTAAAAGAACTTGGTGAACCGCTTAAACGAGCAAAGACCGAGATGCGCATTATCCGCTCGAGGCAAGCAAGATTTAATCGAGCTAAAAAAGCTTTGGTTGAAGCGAACTTGAGACTGGTTGTTAGTATTGCTAAAAAATATATTAATCGAGGCCTATCTTTTTTGGATTTAATTCAAGAGGGCAACATGGGATTGATTCGTGCAGTTGAGAAGTTTGAATATCAAAGAGGGTATAAATTCTCAACATATGCAACGTGGTGGATTCGTCAGGCCATTACGCGATCTATCGCAGATCAGGCAAGAACGATTCGTATTCCAGTTCATATGACAGAAACGATTAATAAAATTATTCGTATTTCTCGGTTGTTTGTTCAAGATTCTGGAAGAGAACCAACGCCAAAGGAAATTGCTAAGAAAATGAAATTGCCTGTGATAAAAGTTAAAGAAATCTTGAAAATATCACAGGTTCCGATTTCTCTTCAAACACCAATTGGAGATGAGGGCGATACACATTTTGGTGATTTTATTGAAGACAAGAAGGCTGTTTCTCCAGCGAACGCAACTGTTCATTCGATGCTTAAGGAAGAAATTGTTGAAGTTTTGCAAACCTTAGATGATCGTGAGAGACAAATTCTAGAGCTTCGATTTGGTATTAATGATGGATCAACTCGAACTCTTGAAGAAGTTGGTAGTGTTTTTAAGGTTACTAGAGAACGCGTTCGACAGATTGAGTCGAAAGCTCTTCGAAAGCTAAGACATCCAACGCGATCAAGACGATTAAAAACATTCTTGGATATGACTATCAAAGAAGGTGATGGCGTTTTATAAAAGTTTATTGTTAAGGTAGAATGAGCGGGCTTGTTTTGAATAAAAACAGGCCCGTTTTTATTACAACTTTGCTATAATAAAGTTATTGAAAGAAACATATGAAAATAAAAAGACAATATTTAAATTTCAGCATTTTCTTTATCTCTGTTTTCTTGTTTTGTTCTTGTGAGCAGAAGCCGAAAGATACGCTTTATCAGGTTTCTACAATTGATGCTCTTTTAGGTGGTGCTTATGATGGAGAAATAACGTTTGATGAGTTAGGAAAGCACGGAAATTTTGGAATTGGCACTTTTGATGGAATTGATGGCGAAATGATTGCTTTAGATGGGAAATTCTACCAAGTCAAAACAGATGGAAAAGCATATCCTGTTTCCAAAGAAGCAAAGACACCTTTTTCTGATGTTTGTTTCTTTAACCCTGAACAAAAGATTGTTATTGAGAAAAAGTTAAACTTTGATCAATTAAAAGAATTTTTAGATAAGCTTTTACCAACAAAAAATATATTTTATGCGATTAAGATTGTTGGTGATTTTGATTATGTTAAAGCGCGTAGCGTTCCTAAGCAAGAAAAACCTTATCCTCCGTTGGCTGAAGTTGTTGAGAAACAGGTTATTTTTGAGTTTTTTAATCAAAAAGGAACAGTTGTTGGATTTTATTCTCCCGGGTATGTCAAAGGTGTTGGTGTTCCGCAATACCATGTTCACTTTTTGGAAGATAATTATGAAAAAGGAGGGCATGTTTTAGATTTAACGCTTAATCGTGCTTCAATTGAAATTGATTATTTAGATAAGTTTTATTTAATCTTGCCCAAGAATGCCTCATTTTTAAGTGCTGATCTAGAGAAAGATAGGCATGATGAGCTTCAAAAAGTTGAAAAATAGCCCTATCTCTTTTTGCTGTATAAGCTTTTATCCTTACAAGAACTCCCTATACAATAGATAACAAATCTGATATACTAACTTTTCACTTTATTATTTATTTAATAAAGATATATTAGTATAATTATTTTAAAATATATGCTTATCGGGCCCATAGCTCAGTCTGGTTAGAGCAGTTGACTCATAATCAATTGGTCCCAGGTTCAAGTCCTGGTGGGCCCAGGTTAACCAAGGGCGGATATCTTGATTAGGTAAAACCGCGCCCTTATATGACAAGGCTAGAAGTCTAAAATTTTTTGTGTCACTATAAAAATATGATTGGGGTTATCTATGTCAGAAGTTTCTGTAAAAGATCAAATAAAGCAACTTGTTGAACTTCAAAAAATTGATGAGGGAATTTATAGCTATAAAAAAGATTTAAAAGAAAAGCCTGAAGAAATCATAATTGTTAAGCAGGAACTTGATAGAAAAAAAGATAAGCTGAAAGAGCTTGAAGACGGCATTAAGATTAAGCAAGTTAGGCGAAAAGAAAAGGAAGTTGATTTGCAGGCCAAGGAAGATGGCATGGCTAAGGCTAATGGACAGTTGTCGCAATTAAAAACAAATAAAGAATATAAAGCTAAGCTGACTGAGATCGAAAGTCTTAAAGCAGATAAATCTGTTATTGAAGAGAAAATATTGATTTTCTTTGATGAGATTGATTTGATAAATAAGAATATTGAAAAAGGAAAACAAAATCTGATTGAAGAAGAAAAGAAATATTTAGATGAAAAAAAGAAAGTTGAGCAAATTGTTAGAGATCTTGAGGAAAAAGTAAAAATTTTAGATAATAAAAGAAAACAGATCTTAGTGGGTATCAATCCGATATTTTTGTCTCGATATGAGAGAATTCTAGTGAATAAAAATGGTGTTGGGATGGTGCCAGTTGTTAATGGATCATGCACGGGTTGCTATATGAATGTACCAGCACAGAAAGTCAATGAAATTAAAAAACATGAAGATCTTATTTTTTGCGAAGTATGCGCGCGTATTCTTTATATCGAGGAAGAGCTTTGAGTCGAAAATTAAAAATATTTGTTGATGGTGCCTGTCAAGGTAATCCTGGTCCTGCAGGCGCTGGAGTTGTTGTTTTTGAAAATGGTAGCATTATCAAAGAAGTTTCCAGGCCTATTGGAAATGCAACAAATAATATTGCAGAGTATTCTGCACTTATTTTTGGTTTGCAAGAAGCGCTGAAACTTAAAGCAGAATATGTTGAAGTTTTCATGGATAGTGAACTTGTTTGCAGGCAAATTGCAGGTATATATAAAGTTAAGAGCGAAAATTTAAAGTTTTTATATAATCAAGCAGTAGATCTTTTAGAAGGTTTTAAAGAAGTTAAAGTTAAGCATGTTCCTCGTGAGCAAAATAAACAAGCTGATAAGCTTGCAACTAGTTCTTTGAAGAAATAAGAGTAGCCTAAGTGATCGCCCTGAAGTCAATGGCTTTGGGGAGGAAAGTCCGAGCTCCAAAGGATAATGTATTCTGTTAACGCAGAACACTCGTTTATTCGAGGAGGATTAGAGCCACAGTGACGATGCCCTTTACTGGGAGTGAAACGCCGCAATCTCTACATGGAGCAAGGCCAAATAGGAGAAAATCTTAAGATTTTTTAAGAACGAAGTGATCCGCTTCGTTATCATTCTCGGGTAGGCCGCAAGAGTCTGGAGAGTAATTTCTAGAGTTAGTCGAATGATCATAACTTCTCGCCAATAAAAAAATCGAGAAAGACAGAACTCGGCTTATTGGCTACTCTTTTAAATTTTAAATTATTGAGAACATAACGGAAGGGAGATTAAAGATGTCAGGACATTCAAAATGGGCAAGTATTAAGCATAAGAAAGCAGCAACGGATGCGAAAAGAGGTGCTGCATTTACAAAAATTATTCGTGAGATTATTACATCTGCAAAAGATGGTGGCGGAAATCCAGAAATGAATATTCGTCTTCGTACAGCTATGCAGCGTGCAAAGAGTCTTAATATGCCGTCTAATAATATTGATAATGCTATTAAAAAAGGAACTGGAGAGCTTCCAGGTGTAACTTATGAATCTGGTATTTTCGAGGGTTATGCGCCAGGCGGGGTTGCACTCTTAGTTGAAACAATTACAGATAACAAGAATCGAACAGTTGCTGAAATTCGAAATATTCTAAGTAAGAAGAATGGTAGTCTTGCTGGATCCGGATCGACAGCATGGATGTTTACTAAAAAAGGTTTTATTGTCATTGCAAAAGATAAAGCACAAGAAGATGAGCTGATGGATATTGTTTTAGAAGCTGGTGCTGAAGATTTAAAGCTAGAAGGGGATAATTTTGAAGTAACAACAGATCCATCTTCGTTCGAAGGCGTTAAGAAAGCTCTTGAAGAAAAAAGCATTGAAATGGCTTCCGGGGAAGTTACGATGATCCCAAATTCAACTGTTAAAGTTCAGGGCAATGAAGCAAAACAGGTTTTAAATTTGCTAGAAGCTTTAGAAGAGCAAGAAGATGTTCAAGCTGTTTATGCAAATTTTGATATTTCAGATGAAGAAATGGAAAAGATTTCTCAGTAAGGCATTATGAAAATTTTAGGTGTTGATCCTGGTTCTAGAATAACTGGCTATGGAATTATTGATTCCACCGGTTCGATTGTAAAGATTTTAGAAGCAGGAGATATTAAGCCTAAAGCAACTGAAACGCTTTCAAATCGAATTTGCAAAATTTACAATCATTTAAGCGATATCATTGAAACATATAAGCCAGACGTTTTAGTTTTAGAAAAATTATATACGCATCATCAGCGGATAACAACAGCTTCAGTTTTGGGTCATGTTCGAGGTGTTATTTGTCTTTTGTCTGCACAAAAGAAAATTGTTCTTGAAGAAAGTAGTGTAAAAAGAATACGAAAAGCTTTGGTTGGTAATGGAGCAGCTACGAAAATACAGACACAGTCAATGGTTGCAAGCTTATTAGAAATTGATGAAAATCTTCTGACACCAGATGCAAGTGATGCGTTAGCTTTAGCATTAGGATATTTGACGCTTAATCGAAAGAAATTATGATTTCTCGTATTAAAGGAAAACTTTTTAAAAAAGAAGATAGTGCTTTGATTATTGAGACGAATGGCATTTATTATGAAGTCATTGTTCCTGATTCGGTTCTACGACGTATTGATGATCAAGTTGACGATAAAGGTGATGTAAGTTTGATTACATATCATTACATTCAAAATGATCCATCAAGAGGAATGCCTGTTTTGGTTGGTTTTTTAAATGTAATCGAAAAAGATTTCTTTCAGCATTTTATTAAAGTTTCTGGCATCGGCCCAAGAGCTGCAGTTCGCGCTCTTGATAAACCGATTTCAGATATTGTGAGTGCAATTGATAGCGGAGATTTAAGTTTCTTAAAAACTTTGCCAGGTATTGGTATGCAGCGAGCTAAAGAAATTGTGGCAAAACTTCAAGGGAAAGTGGGCAAGTTTGGCCTTATTCAAGATAGGCCTCTTGGAGGTGCTTCTGCTAAGAAAGAAGTTGCTGATTTTCAGGATGAAGTGTTGTCTGTTTTGTTACAACTTCAATATAAAAAACAAGAAGCTTTAAACATGATTGAAAAGGCGTTGAATCGATCAGGTGACATTAGCAGTGCTGAAGAATTGTTAAATGAAATTTATAAGCAAAGGGTAAAAGATAATGGATGAACAAAATTTAATTTATGTTAGAGGAGCTATTGAGGCTTTGCTTTTTGTAAGCGACAAGCCTGTGACTTTGGAACAATTTAAAGAAGTTCTTGGAGATGTTGATGGGAAAACTGTTCGAAGCGCAATTGATGAGCTTAAAGGGTTATATGATGAGCAAAGGCGGGGCATGAATATCATGGAAATCGCAGGCGGCTATCAACTCTTAAGCAATTCTGATTATGCGCAGGCTATTCGTGATTTTTATAAAACACAAAAGAAAGAAAAGCTTTCCAAGCCAGCGTTAGAAACTCTAGCAATTATTGCGTATAAGCAGCCTGTAACAAGGCTTGATATTGAACTTATTCGAGGTGTAAATTCTGATGGTGTTGTTAATCATCTTTTAACAAAAGATTTGATTAAAATTGCAGGACGAAAAGATGTTCCTGGTAAGCCTTATTTGTATGGAATAACAAAGCGATTTTTAGAATATTTTGGATTAAAATCATTGAACGATTTACCGAAGCTTGAAGAATTTATATCCATGGATGATGAAAAAGGTGACGAAAAGATTGAAGCATTCCAGAAGGTTTCTGAGGAGTTTAAGGAAAAAGCTGTTGTTGACCTTCTAGATAAAACTCCTGAGGAAATTGAAAAAGAAGCCCTAGAGGTTGATCGGCAATCAGCAGAGGTTGAACAGCAATCAGCAGAGGTTGAACAGCAATCAGCAGAGGTTGAACAGCAATCAGCAGAGGTTGAACAGCAATCAGCAGAGGTTGAACAGCAATCAGCAGAGGTTGAACAGCAATCAGCAGAGGTTGAACAGCAATCGCTAGAAATCGAAAATATACAAACAGAAAATCTTGATGAACAAAAGAAAGATAGCTTACAAGAGCAGACGCAAGTTGCGTCTGCTTCTAAAGAGGCTGTTGAAAATGGAGGGACTGATGAGCATCCTCAAATTACGTAAGAAGATAGATTCGATTGATGAGAGAATTATTTCTTTGCTTGATAATCGTTCTAAAGTTAGCTTTTTGATTGGTAAAGAAAAATCTAAAACTAAAAAAAGTGTTTATGCCTCAGATCGAGAGAAAAAGGTGCTTGATCGAATTAAGAAGTTGAGCAAAGGACCAATTACAGCTTCTGCGCTAGATGCGATTTATCGAGAAATCATGTCCTCATCTTTATCTTTAGAAAAGTCTTTAAAGATTGGTTATTTGGGTCCTCAAGCATCGTATACGCATTTGGCAGCACGGAAGAAATTTGGATCGCAAGTTTCTTATGTTCCTTGTAGTAGTATTCCAGAAGTTTTTCAGAGAGTTGAAAAAAATGATTGTGACTATGGTGTTGTTCCTATCGAGAATTCAATCGAAGGTGCCGTAACACATACACTTGATCCTTTAATTGATTCAGATTTAAAGATTTGTGCTCATGTGATGCTTAATATTTCACATAATCTTTTATCTAAGGGGCCAATAGATAAAATAAAAGAAATTTATTCAAATCCACAAGTTTTTGGGCAATGCCGAAATTGGATCCAAAATAATCTTTCTAAGGCAGAGCTGATTGAAGTGTCTTCAACGACGCGGGCGGCACAAATTGCATCTAAGAAAAAAACTTCGGCTTGCATTGCATCGGCACTTGCAGCACAAGTTTACAATTTAGATATTTTAAAAAAAGGCATCGAAGATTTTTCGCATAACATTACACGTTTTTTAGTTATTGCTAAAGATGATGTTTCTCCGACAGGAAAAGATCGAACTTCATTTTTGTTTTCGATTAAAGATAGAGTTGGGGCACTTCATGAAATGCTGATGCCATTTAGCCGCAATAAAATTAATTTAACAAAAATAGAATCTCGTCCTTCTAAGAAAAGGGCATGGGATTATTACTTTTTTGTAGATTGCGAAGGTCATCGCATGGACAAGAAAGTTCAAAAAGCATTAACACAACTGGAGGGGAAGTGTAAGTATCTTAAAATTTTAGGATCATACCCACTTTAAGAAATGAAGAGTATCGCAAATAAAAATATTTTTAAAGTTAAGCCGTATCTACCGGGAAAACCAATTGACGAGGTTAAGAGAAGCCTTGGATTAAGCGAGGTTTTTAAGCTTGCATCTAATGAAAATCCATACCCTCCGTCTAAGAAGGTTATTGCTGCGATTTCAAAAGATTTAAAGAATCTCAATCGATACCCGGATGGAAGCTGTTTTTATTTAAGACAGGCTTTGGCAAAAAGACTTAAAGTTTCGCAGAAGCAAATTATTTTTGGAAATGGATCTGATGAGATTATCGTTATGGCTGCGCGCGCTTTTGCGGGTCGCGGTGATGAAGTGATTGTTGCACAACCAACATTTTTAATTTATCAAATTGCTTCACGGGGTACAGGGGCGACGATTAAATCTGTGCCTCAAAGAAACTTTCGATATGATTTGAAAGCGATGAAAAAAGCGGTGACACCAAAAACTAAGATTATTTTTATTGCAAATCCCGATAATCCTACGGGAACGTATGTTACAAAAAAGGAAGTTGAAGCATTTTTAAAAGGATTGCGAAAAAATATTCTTGTATTCTTTGATGAAGCGTATTTTGAATTTGTAAAAAAGAGTGATTATCCGGATACGCTTAAACTTTTAGAGAAGTATAAAAATATTATTGTAACGCGTACATTCTCAAAATTCTATAGCCTTGCTGGTTTGCGCATTGGTTACGGAATTGCTTCGGAAGAGATTGTTGACATTTTAAGTCGAGTACGTGAGCCGTTTAATGTAAATTCAGCGGCACAAGCAGGGGCTTTAGCTGGGCTTAATGATAAAAAGTATTATGATGATATCTTGAAGGCTTTTGAAAAAGAAAAGAGATATCTTTATCAGCAATTGGAAAAATTAGGTTTATCATTTGTTGAGAGTTTTACAAATTTTGTTTTGATTGATGTTCGTCAAGATAGTGTTGACATTTTTCAGAAACTTTTACACAAAGGAATCATTGTTCGCGACATGTCTTCGTGGGGACTTGATGGTTTCATTCGCGTGAGCATTGGAAAACCGAAAGAAAATAAACATTTTATTAGGGTATTAAAGGAGATTTTATGATTGTTATTTTAAAGAAAACAGCAACGGAAAAACAGATAGACCATATTTTAAAGAAAACAAAAAGCTTGGGACTTAAGGCTCATGTTTCTCGAGGAGTTGAGAGAACGGTTATTGGGTTTATTGGACCTGAAGATGTCTTGCGGGTAACGCCTTTGGAAATTTTTCCAGGCGTTGAGCAGGTTATGCCGGTTTTAGCACCTTATCGTCTTGTTTCGCGTGAATTTAAGAAGACGAATTCAAAAGTTACAGTTAAAAAGGGTGTTAAGGTTGGAGACAAGAAAATTGTTGTAATGGCAGGTCCGTGTGCTGTTGAGAATAAGAAATCGCTTTTGTCGATTGCAAAAAGTGTAAAAGCATCTGGCGCTAATGTTTTACGTGGAGGAGCATTTAAGCCGCGAACTTCTCCTTATGATTTTCAAGGATTAGGAGAGGAAGGGTTGAAGTATTTAAAAGAGGCTTCTGAGGAAACAGGTCTTGCGACTGTTACAGAAGTTATTGATCCTCGTCATGTAGAGCTTGTTGCTAAAAATGTTGATATTTTGCAGGTGGGTGCACGAAATATGCAAAATTTCATTTTACTTAAAGAAATTGGAATGACTAAAAAGCCAGTATTGCTTAAGCGAGGCATGAGCGCAACGATTAAAGAATGGTTGATGAGCGCTGAATACATTTTATCTGAAGGAAATTTTAATGTTATTTTGTGCGAGAGAGGTATCCGAACTTTTGAACCGTATACACGCAATACATTAGATATTAATGCTGTTGCTGTTGTAAAGCAACTTTCTCATTTACCGATTATTGTTGATCCAAGTCATGGAACGGGTAAATGGGGTCTTGTGGCGAGTGGAGCTAAAGCGGCTGTTGCTGCTGGTGCTGATGGACTTATGATTGAAGTGCATGATAAACCCGAATCTGCGATGAGCGATGGAGGACAGTCATTGCTTCCGAAGAATTTCAATCAACTTGTTAAAGATTTGAAAAAAATATCAAAAGCTGTATCGAGAGACTTGTAAAATGAAAACAAAACAAAATTCTGTATTCTTTAAGAAAGTAACAATTATTGGAATCGGACTCTTAGGAGGCTCGATTGGTATGGCAATGAAAAAGAATCGCCTTTCTAGTGAAGTGACAGGAGTTTCTAGAAGACAAGCCACGCTAGGGTATGCTTTAAAGAAGAAGATTGTCGATAAAGCTTCGAGTAATATTGTTAAGTCTGTTCAGGGCGCAGACCTTGTTATTTTAGCGACTCCTGTTCAGACAATCGTTACACTTCTAGCAAATATTGGTAAACATCTTAAAAGAGGTTGTATTGTTATGGATGTGGGAAGTACGAAGACGAGCATTATTGAGAATGCTGAGAAAAATTTGCCTCCACATGTTTATTTTGTTGGCACGCATCCTTTAGCTGGATCAGAAAAAAAAGGTGTGGAGTTTAGCAATCCAGATTTATTTAGAAATAGTTTTTGTGTTATGACGCCAACAGACAAAACAAATGCGCAAGCTAAGGAAAAGATAGCAACGCTTTGGTCTTTAATTGGATCTGTTGTTAAAACAGTTTCGCCTGATGAGCATGATAAAATTTTAGCGTTTACAAGTCACGTTCCTCATCTTTTGGCGTATGCGTTGATTGATGCTATTCCTGGAAAATATCTAGAATATGGATCAACAGGGTTAAAAGATACAACGCGTATTGCTGGATCAAGTCCTCAGTTATGGAATGATGTCTGCATGGAAAACTCTAAAAATACTTTATTTGTCTTGGATGAAGTTGTTAAAGTTTTGTCTGGATACAGAAAAGCAATTGCATTGAAGGATCAACCGATTTTAATTGAAAGTTTTAAAAGATCAAAAAGTAAGCGCGATGGACTCAAATAACGAAATGCAAAAGAATGTGATTGTAGCTATTGATGGCCCGGCGGGTGCGGGCAAAAGTACAATTGCAAAAGAAGTTTCAAAGCAGCTCGGATTTACATATCTTGATACCGGAGCGATGTATCGATCGTTGACTTTGAAAGCTTTGAATCAAGGTGTTAATCTTGAAGATGATAAAGCGCTCGTTGTTTTGGCAAAAGATACGCATATTGATCTGCGTGCAGATGAAAGTCATAAGCTTAAGGTTTTTCTTGATGATAAAGATGTTACAGATGATATCAGAACGACAGAAGTGACAAATAATACGTTTTATATTGCACGTGTTGCAGGTGTCAGAGAGATTATGGTTCATCGTCAACGCGAGATTGGTTCAGCCAGTAATATTGTTGCGGAAGGCCGAGATATTGGCACTGTTGTTTTTCCGAGTGCAGCCAAAAAGTTTTATCTTGATGCAAATCTTGAAGAGCGTGCTCAAAGACGCATTAAAGAGCTTCGTGAAAAAGGAAAGTTAGTTGAAGCAAATGAGATTCAAAATGATCTTAAGGATCGAGACACAAAAGATTTTACTCGCAAAGTAGGCCCTCTTAAGAAAGCCGAAGATGCGATTGTTATTGATTCGACGCACATGAGCATAGAACAAGTGACCCAAAAAATAATTGAATCTATTCGGCAAGATGGATAAATCCCTCATACGTAATTTTTCAATCATCGCCCATATCGATCACGGCAAGTCAACCTTGGCGGATCGTCTGATGTTGTCTACGGGTGCGATCGACGAGCGTAAATTTCATAATCAAGTTTTAGATGATATGGATTTAGAGCGCGAGCGGGGCATTACAATTAAGGCTTCTGCTGTGCGTTTAAAGTATAAAGCAAATGATGGCAAAGAATATATTCTAAATCTTATTGATACTCCAGGGCATGTTGATTTTACTTATGAAGTTGAAAAATCATTGCGTGCATGTGAAGGTGCTCTTTTAGTAGTTGACGCTTCTCAAGGCGTTGAATCACAAACAATCGGAAATTATTATCTTGCGATTGATAGTAATTTGGAGATGATTCCAGTTGTTAATAAAATTGATATTGCTAATATTGATATGAATATTGTTAAAACAGAGCTTAAAGAAATTTTTAATTTTAAGGAAGAAGATACTATCTTTGTTTCAGCAAAAGAGGGAATTGGAATTGAAGATGTTTTAGAAAAGATTGTTGAGTTTATTCCTTGCCCAGAAGGCAACGACGAAGATCCTACTCAAGCTCTAATTTTTGATTCTAAATATGATACATATAAAGGGGTAGTTATTTATGTTCGCGTTATTAATGGTGTTTTAAGAAGCAACATGCGTATTAAAATGATGAATTTGGATAAAGAAGTAACAATTGAAGAGGTTGGTGTTTTTAATCCTGAAGTGCAAAAAGTAAAAGAGTTAACAAGCGGAGAAGTTGGATATATTACATGCAATATTCGCGATCCGCATGAAGTGCATGTTGGTGATACAGTTACAGATTCAAAAAATCCATGCAAAACCCCTTTAGACGGATATCGACAATTGAAGCCACTTGTTTTTGCTGGTGTTTATCCGGAGAATCCGGGTGAGTTTATGAATTTACGTGAATCTTTGGAGAAACTAAATTTAAATGATCCAAGCTTTGTGTATGAACCAGAATCTTCACAATCTTTTGGTCATGGATTTAGATGTGGATTTTTAGGTCTTTTACATATGGAAATTGTTCAGGAGCGTTTGCAGAGAGAATATAATTTAAACCTTATCTTAACAACGCCAAACGTAAGCTATCGAATTACGAAGAGAAATAAAGAAGTTGTCGAGATTGAAAGCCCTGCACAGCTTCCTGATCCCGCTGAGATTGCACAAATTGAAGAACCATATCTTTCGGTTTCCGTTTTTACTCCAGTGTCAATGATGGACGCTGTTATGGAAATGTCTAAACGTAAAAGAGCTGTTTATCAAGAGAGCTCATATGTTTCTGATCGTATGAAAATTATTTTTGATGTTCCATTATCAGAAGTTATTGTTGATTTTAATGATCTTGTTAAGTCGGCAACAAGAGGATATGGGTCGATTGATTATGAGTTTAAAGGATACATGGTGACACAAGTTTTAAAATTAGATATTTTAATTAATGAAAAGATTTGTGATGCTTTTTCTTGTCTTGTTCACAAAGATCGTTCATATGAAAAAGGATCAAATCTTGTTTCGAAGTTAAAAGATTTGATTCCGCGACAACTTTTTGAGATTAAGATTCAGGCGGCATGCAACGGTCGTATTCTTTCGAGTGCAAAAGTTAAATCTGTTGGTAAAAACGTAACAGCAAAATGTTACGGTGGAGATATTACGCGAAAACGAAAATTATGGGAAAAGCAAAAAGAAGGTAAAAAACGTCTTAAACAAGTTGGAAGGGTAGAAATTCCGCAAGAAGCTTTTCTTGCTGTATTAAAAATATAATCATGAAAAATAAAAAATTTGAATTTATATTAGGTGATTTAAACGTCGAGATGTTTCGAGACGTATTAAAAAAAAGAGTAAATATTAATGATATCTTGCTCAAGAATATCGTTGTAAATATTAACGAAATTGATCAGATTCCAGAAGAAGATTTTATTCGAAGCCTTAATTCTGTTTTGACAATGCGTTACTTGTATAAGCAAATTGATTTAGATTTGTATAAGAACTTTTTTAATGGAAGAACTAAGAAGTTGCTTAAGCGGGTTTCTTCGAAAGATGCCGTTCTTGAAGATCAGGATCTTAGATATTTAAATAGATTTTTGCTTCAGACAATTTATCCTTATGCAATACGAAGAAAAATAATTGGATTCTTCGATAAAAATTCTCCTGCTCGAGAATGGACAGAGTCTTTGATTATTGCTTTTGTTTTAGCCATGGTGATTCGCACTTTTGCGATTCAAGCATTTAAAATTCCTACGGGTTCAATGCGCATGACTTTAATCGAAGGGGATCGTATTTTGGTAAATAAGTTAAAGCTTGGACCAATGATTCCATTTAAGGATAAGCGAATTAAAGGGTATGGTGCTTTAAGTAGAGGAGATGTTGTTGTTTTTAAATATCCTGAGAATCCTAAAAGGGATTTTATTAAGCGTCTGATTGCGTTTCCAGGTGAAATTATTTCGATTCGAAATGGAGATGTTTATATTGATGGTAAAAAAGTTGAGGACGAAGAAATAAAGAATATTTTTTATTATAATCGTGGTGATTATGGAGCATATAATCAGATTGTCAAAGTTCCAGAAAACTATTATTATGTTCTTGGAGACAATAGCGCTTCAAGTATGGATAGTCGGTTTTGGGGATTTGTTCCAGAAAACTATTTAATCGGTAAGGCTGAGGTTATTTATTGGCCTCCCAATAGAATTCGTGCTATAAAATAAATTATGAAAAATAAGCTTTATATCGTCATCTTTCTTTTTGTTTTTTTTCTTGGGTGTCAGACGGCATCTTCAGATAAGAATATTAAGAATTCTAATGAAACGATGCAGGATATGCATTCTGCGATTGAAGCTGTTGCCGATATTATGACAACAAATGAAATTAAAATTAAATATTGTCCAGTTTGTGGCAAACGTTTTAGCCCGAGTGTTGAAACTTGTCCGTATGATGGAGCAACTTTAAGATTGGTTGAGTAATCATGGGCATGACACTTGCAAACAAGCTAACTATTGGTCGCATTCTAGCGGTTCCTTTTTTTATTGCGGCATTAGTTTATTATACCCCGGAGTATGATTATCTTAGACATTGTGCGCTTTGGATTTTCTTAGTTGCTATTGTCACGGATGTTATTGATGGATACGTGGCTCGTAAACATCATCAAAAGACAGTTGCTGGAGCGATTTTAGATCCTTTGGCAGATAAGCTTTTGGTGATTAGCGCATTTGTTTGTTTATATTTTGTTCCAGGAGTTGCAACGGGTTTATTTCTTGTTCCAAAGGCTGTCTTGATTATTGTTATTAGTAGAGATGTTATTTTGCTTGTTGGATCGGCAATTATTTATCTTGTTAACGGATCTATTGATGTTGTTCCGACAAAATGGGGAAAAGCAACAACGTTTTTTCAGGTAACTTCTATTGCTGCGATTCTTCTTCAAATACCTATTTTTCCAGCATTTTGGTATGGGATGTATTTTGTAACGATTATTTCAGGATTAGGCTATATTAAAAATGGAGTAAAGGCGATCAATGCTTCAGCTTATTAAAATTATTCTTGGTTTAGGATTATCATATGTTCTTGGATCTATCCCGACTGCATATATTGCAGGAAAATTTTATAAGGGCATTGATATTAGAGAACATGGTTCTCGAAATGTGGGTGCAACAAATGTTTTTAGGGTCTTAGGAAAAACTCCTGGAATCATTGTTCTTTGTGTTGATATTTTAAAAGGAGTTTTAGCCGTTGCGCTTGTTTCGAGCTTGCTAGGGCTTAATGAAAACATTTTTTATATCTTATTTGGATTAGCGTCTGTTTGTGGGCATAATTGGACTTTATTTCTAAACTTCAAAGGAGGCAAGGGTGTTGCTACAAGCCTTGGAGTTTTGATTGGTCTTACTATTAAAGTTTCTTCAATTCGGGCTGTTTTGGCGTTGTCTCTTTTAATATGGTCGATTGTATTTGCTGGATTTGGTTACGTGTCTTTAGCTTCTATTGTATCTGTTATTTTTCTTCCTATTTTGATGCTTGTTTTCACCTCTTCTTTTGAGCTTATTGTTTTGGGAGTTGTTTTTTGTGTCTTTGTTGTGATTCGACATAGGCCTAATATTCAAAGACTTCTAGATGGCAAAGAGTCAAAAGTCAAAATGCCTTTTTTAAGGAGATAATCTTTAAAAATAGGGTTTTTAATCTGCGTTTTCTTTTTTAAAAAGAAAACGTTTTCTTTTTGTTTTACCAAAATTTAATCAAAAATAGCTATTTTTTCTTAAGAAAATACATCTGTTATTTCTTAATGTAGGCAAATTATTGATATTTCTCGACGAGAACATAGTTTTATCTATATTTCAAGAAAACGCTTTCTTCATATGGGTCATATGCGGTTGTTTTCGATATCTGCGATGATATACTCTCAATAGATTTGAAGCCACGGGAGAAAAAGAAATTATTAGTAATTGTCCCCACCAGCCATGGAGGGCAAAGTCGAGTTGCCCGAGGTGAAGAGCCGAAAAGCAACTCGGCTTTATTTTAAACTTGGAGGAAGAAGGATATGATGATGAAAGAAATAGCATTCAAAAATATAACGTCAACAGAGCGTAGGCGAAAAATCATCTCTTTACGGGAAACAGCCGAAAGGGATGGGTGCGCTGTTTCTTCTTCGAAAACCTTAGTTTACATGGTTAGCCCTCAGCCTACCAAGGTTCGAAATATTCAAAGTCCAGAGTATCACATTGGAAAGTCATATGATTCTGCTACCAAAGAGGAGCGATTCTCGCTTCGCGTTAAAGGCACTTCATATATTATTCAAGATTCAAAGCTTCTAAAAGTCGATTTTTGTCATTCATTAAAAATCGAAATCAAACCTCTTTAATTAATAAAAAGATTAATATTAATAATAATGCAGATGGAATTCGTTTGTCTGTGCGATTTCTATATATTAATTGACGGACAAAACGATTTGTGATAATTTATGTCAATGATTCAAGATAATATTTTGCGTCTAAAGGATAATATCTCTTTGATTTGTTGTCGTTTGGGAAGAAATCCTGATGAGATTACACTTGTTGCGGTTACAAAATATGTTGATATCGAGCGAATCAAAGAAGCTTTAAATCTTGGTATTTCTGATTTAGGAGAAAATAAGGTTCAAGAAGGATTAAAGAAGTATCAGGGTTCTGAATTTCAGCCGCCAAAAATTACTCGGCATATGATTGGGCATTTGCAAACCAATAAAGTTAAATCAACTTTAGAGGTTTTTGATTTTATTCAATCGGTAGATAGTTTTCGTTTGGCTCAAGAAATAGATAAACAGTCGTTAAAATTAGATAAAAAAACACGCATTCTTGTTCAGGTAAATACTTCTGGAGAAGAGCAAAAGTTTGGTGTTCCTAGGGGCAATGCGTATTCTTTAGTTGAAAAAATAATAGATTTAAAGAATGTTCAACTTCAGGGGCTTATGACGATTGCTCCTTGGACAGAAGATAAAATAATTATTCGTGATTGTTTTAAGCGCTTGAGTGAACTAAGAGAGAAGATTTCAAACCAGCTGTGTCGTGATGAGCATGCAGAAATGAAGTTTTTATCTATGGGAATGTCAGATGATTATGAAATTGCTCTCGAGCAAGGATCGAACATGATTCGAATTGGACGAGCAGTTTTTTCTTAAAATATCCTTTGGGAGAAAAATTATGAAAAAAATAGGTATTATTGGTTGCGGAAACATGGGAGAGGCAATTATTGCAGGCGCAAGGCGAAAATTTTCTCTTGTTGTGAGCGAAACATGTCGAAAGCGCCAGGCCTATCTAAAAAAAGCTTATCGTATAACAACGAGGAACCTTAAAGATCTTTTAAATGTTTGTGATGTTGTTATTTTAGCTGTGAAGCCGCAAAGCATAGATGGTCTTTTGAGTCAGTTAAAAGATTTTGATCTTAAGGGCAAGCTTTTAGTTTCCATTGCAGCGGGGATTACAACTAAATATTTAGAAAAGCGTGTTGATAAGAAGACGCGCATCGTTCGTGCTATGCCAAATTTACCTGCAAAGGTGAAAAAAAGTGTAACAGCTTTATCCTCTGGAACGCTTTCAACGCGCAAAGATTTGAAATTTGTTCAGTCTATTTTCGATACTATTGGAACAACGGTTGTTGTTCAAGAAAATCTTATGGATTCGATTACTGCTGTTTCTGGAAGCGGTCCAGGATATATTTATCTTTTTGTTGAACAGATGATTTCCGCGGCAAAAACGTTAGGCCTTAGCGAAAAGGTGGCAACGAGTTTGGTTGTGCAGTCTTTTGATGGAAGCATTGAGCTTTTAAAAAGCAGTAAAGATGATGCAAAAACACTTCGAGATAAAGTGACTTCTAGGGGGGGAACGACGCAGGCTGGAATTTCTGTTTTTGAGCAAAAGAAAATTGGTTTGATATTTAAGCAAGCGTTAAAGGCAGCTCAAAAAAGATCAAAGATGTTGTCAAAAGGATAATTACTATGAAAAAGATTGGAATTATTGGCGGAAGTGGACTTTATGACATTGAAGGTATTGAAGGTGTTAAAGAGGTAGAAATTAAAACACCTTTTGGAGGACCTTCTGGAGCATATGTTACAGGTAGCCTAGAAGGAGTTGAGGTTGTTTTTTTGCCACGTCATGATAAAGGACATAAAATTTCTCCAAGTGAAATTAATTATCGTGCCAATATATATGGCATGAAAAGGTTAGGGGTTAGCGCAATTTTTTCTGTTTCTGCTTGTGGAAGTTTTAAGGAAGAATTAAAGCCAATGGATTTTGTCGTTCCGGATCAATTTATCGACCGAACCGTTAAAAGGCAATCGAGCTTTTTTACAGATGGAATTGTTGCACATGTTGGATTTGCTAATCCTATTTGTTCGCAGCTTGCAGATATTTTAGAAAAAAGCGCTAAAGCTATTGGTTCTACTGTTCATCGGGGAGGAACATATCTGAATATGGAAGGTCCTCAATTTTCAACTCGAGCAGAATCTAATTTATATCGATCGTGGGGATTAGATATTATTGGCATGACCAATGCAACAGAAGCAAAGCTTGCGCGAGAAGCTGAAATTGCGTATGCAACGTTAGCGGCAGTGACAGATTATGATTGCTGGCACAGTTCTCATGAAAGTGTGACAACTGATATGATTGTTGAATGCTTAACGAGAAATATTGATAATGCAAAAAAGATTTTAAAAAAGGCTATTGTTGAGGCAGCAAAAATTGAAAGCTTTTCTGCAGAAAATGCACTTCAGTTTGCTTTGATTACAGATAAAGCAAAGATTTCTGAGAAAACTAAAAAAGATTTAGATATTATTATCGGAAAGTATATTTAACTAATTATGAATTATAAAGACACATTAAATCTTCCAAAAACAGAATTTTCTATGCGCGCAGGTCTTGCAAAAAAGGAGCCTGAGTTTTTAAAGAAATGGGAAGAGCAAAATCTTTATCAGGCGATTCGAGAGAAATCTAAGGGCAAAAAAGAATTTATTCTTCACGACGGACCTCCTTATGCTAATGGTAACATTCACATGGGCCATGCTTTAAATAAAATCTTAAAAGATATTATTGTTAAATTCAAAACGATGCAGGGTTTTGATAGCTTGTATGTTCCTGGCTGGGATTGTCATGGGCTTCCAATCGAACACCAACTTTTAAAAGAAATGAAAGCGCACAAGTCTGAAGTTGAGGTAGTTGATTTTCGAAGGAAAGCTCGTGACTATGCGATGAACTATGTTTCAATTCAAAGAGAGCAATTTAAAAGATTGGGTATTTTTGGAGAGTGGGATGATCCTTATCTGACTCTTGATCCGGAATACGAATATTGGATTTTAAAGTCGTTAGCACAGCTTAATGCAAAAGGATATATTTATCGAGGATTAAAACCAGTTAACTGGTGTTCAGTGTGCGAGACGGCTCTTGCTGAAGCTGAAGTTGAATATGATGATCATGTTTCACCATCGGTTTTTGTAAAGTTTAAGATTGAAAATCCTGAAATCCGCAAAGAGATTAATTCAGAGAAAGTGCTTTCATTCTTAGTTTGGACGACAACGCCGTGGACACTTTTAGCGAATGTTGCGGTGGCAGTACATCCTAGTTATCGATATGTATTTGTTGACACTGGCGATGAGATTCTTATTCTTGAGAAAACTTTGTCTGTGTCTGTACTGGAGCGTGGCGGAGTTAAAGATTTTAAAATTGTTGATGAGTGCGATGGAAAAGATTTGGAAAAGTTTGTTTATGCACATCCGCTTGATTTACGAAATAGTTGTCCGGTTGTTAGTGTTGATTATGTAACAAAAGAAGATGGTACGGGAATTGTACATACAGCTCCTGGTCACGGACAGGACGATTTCGAGACAGGTTTAAAATTTAAACTGGACGTTGTTGTTCCTGTTGATCATAGAGGCATTTTTACTGATGAAGGGGCTGAGTTTAAGGGAATGCATGTTTTTAAAGCGAACTTTAAAATTATTGAAAAACTTGATGATAAGAAAATTCTTTTTTTAAGAGAAGATATCACTCATTCTTATCCGCATTGTTGGCGTTGTAAGAAGCCAATTATTTTTAGAGCAACTAAACAATGGTTTGTTTCTATCGATCACAACCACTTGCGTTCAAAATTAATAAGCTCTATCAAGGAAGATGTTAAATGGATTCCGGATTCTGGCGAAGACCGTATCTTGAGCATGGTAAAGACTCGTCCAGATTGGTGTTTATCTCGGCAGCGTTATTGGGGCGTTCCGATTCCAGCGCTTGTTTGTCATGGATGTGGAGGTGAACAAAAATTATTTTTTGATGTCATTGAGCATTTTGCTAATCTTGTTAAAAAAGATGGAACGGATATTTGGTTCAAGAAAGAGGCTAAAGATCTTTTGCCTGACGGTTTTGTTTGTCCGGATTGCGGGAAATCTGATTTTGAAAAAGCAAATGATATCCTAGATGTTTGGTTTGATTCTGGCGTAAGCCATCAAGCTGTGATTAAGGGAAAAATGAAGAAATCGATTCCAACGGATTTGTATTTGGAAGGGTCTGATCAGCATAGAGGATGGTTTCAGTCTTCTTTGATTCCAGGAGTAGCGATGGAAGGTCATCCGCCGTTTAAGGCCGTCTTAACTCATGGATTTGTTGTTGATGGTGATGGCCGCAAGATGTCAAAATCTCTCGGTAATGTTATGTCTCCTTTGGATGTTGTTAAGAATTTTGGAGCAGATTTCTTAAGGCTTTGGGTCGCATCAAGTAATTATAATGAAGATATCCGTATTTCTAAAGAGATTATGGATAGGCTTATTGACGCGTATCGGAAAATTCGAAATACGACTCGTTTTATTTTAAGTAATTTGTTTGATTTTGATTCTGAAAAAGATATTGTAAGTTATGATCAAATGAGCGGGCTTGATCGTTGGGCTTTGGGTAAAACGGCAACAATGGCTAAAGAAGTAGAGGAAGCTTTTGACCAATATAATTTTTCAGATGCATATAAGAAGATTTATTCATTTTGTAACGAGCAAATGTCGGGCAAATATCTTGACATCTTAAAAGATAGATTGTATACTTCTGACTCAAATTCACCTGAAAGACGTTCAGCGCAAACTGCTCTTTTTTATATTTTAAATATTTTGGTTAAGATTATGACTCCGATTTTGAGTTTTACGGCACAAGAGATTTTTGAAGCAATGCCGAAAGAAGAAGAGATAAGAAATATTTCTAATGTTCATCTTTTAAGCTGGCCGAAGAATTTAGAGCAATGGCAGGATCAAGAAGTTGAAAAGAAATTCTCGGATCTTGAAGAGCTTAGACCAAGTGTGCTATCTTCTTTAGAGGAAAAGCGGCAAGAAGGTCTTGTTGGAAGTTCTCTTGAGGCAAGAATTATTCTTAGTATTGTTAGGGAAGAGGATTTTCAGAAGTGGCAAGATATTGATAAAATGTTTGATCTTAAAAGCTTTTTTATTGTTTCTCAGATTGAAATTAAAAAAGGCGGAGAAAAAGGCATTAGCGTTGTTGTTGAAAAGGCAGATGGGAAAAAATGCGATCGATGTTGGAATTATAGTGTGAGGGTCGGAGAGAATAGTGATCATCCGCAATTGTGTGAACGTTGTTTGCCTGTTGTTTTAAATATAAAAAAAGAAGTAAAATAAACTTTAAAGATTGTTTTGATCAAGACGATCAGTAAAGACAAAGGAGTTTTTAGATGAAGAAAAAGGTTTTAGATAAAAAGAAAATTGCGCAATATCAAAAAAGTTTGTTTGAGCTTAAGGAAAAAATCGTTAATGATATTAAGCAGATTTCTAAGAATTCATCTTCTTCAGACAGAGGAGAATCAGGTGACATTTCTGGTCATGTTATGCATTTAGCTGATGTGGCAACAGATATGTATGATCGTGAATTTTCTCTTGGACTTGCTTCTAATGACCGAGAGCTTCTTTCTAAAATTGATAAATCTCTAAAGCGTATTGAAGATGGAGAATTTGGTGTTTGTGAAGAATGTGCATGTTCTATTCGAGAAATTCGTCTTAAAGCTATTCCGTATGTTAATAATTGTTTGAAATGTCAAGAAAAGCTAGAGTCTTAATAAACAGTTTAGTTTGATACATGACGAAATCTCAACTAACTATCTTTATTGCATCTTTAACGATTACAACAATTGTTCTTTTTGATAGAATTCTAAAGATATTCTTTTCTCATCTATTGTCTTTAGATGAATCTGTTCAGGTTGTTCGAAATTTCTTTTATTTCACCCTTGTTCATAATACAGGTATTGCATTTGGGTTCTTTAAGAATCAAAGTATTATCTTTGTTGTGATTTCAACAATTGCAATTATTTTATTTAGTGTTTATTTGTATCTTCATAGAAAAGATGAATACTTCGGATTGCTTGAGGTTTTTGGTTTTTCTTTAATTATCGGAGGCGCTTTAGGAAATCTTATTGATCGTATTCTTTTCGGGCATGTGATTGATTTTATTGATTTTCGAGTTTGGCCTGTATTTAACTTAGCTGATAGTGCAATTACCGTCGGAACGGTTATTATCTTAATAAAATGTATCCCATCCTCTTCAAAATAGGACCTTTAGCAGTTTATTCTTACGGGGCGATGCTTGCGCTTGCGCTTGTGACTTGCTCATTTCTTCTTCAGCGACAAGCAAAAAAACAGGGTATAAATCCGGAATTAATCTTTGATTTTGTATTTTGGGTTGCTGTTTTTGGTATTTTAGGAAGTCGCATATTTTTTATTCTTTTAAACTTGTCTTATTTTAGTGATAACTTGCTGGAAATGATTATGATTCATCATGGTGGCCTTGCTTGGCAGGGAGGCTTAATCTTGGGATCTTTGGTAGGGTTTCTTTTTATTAAAAAGAAAAGGATGCCTCTTTGGCAGACTGTTGATTTAATCGTGCCATACATTGCTTTAGGGCAAGCTATTGGGCGCATTGGATGTTTCTTAAATGGGTGTTGTCATGGTAAGCAAGCAGGCTGGGGAATCTTTTTTCCTGTTCATGATTCATTCTTGCAACCAACTCAGCTGTATTCATCAGCTAGCCTTTTTGTTATATTTTTTATTTTGAAATATTTTCAAAACAAGAAATTAAAGCCTGGAATGATTTTTATACTTTACTTAATTTTTGCATCGACTCAAAGATTTTTTATTCAATTCTTACGCGCAGATTATGATCCAATTTTCTTGAATTTAGGAATTTTTCAAATTGTTAATATCTGCATTATCTTCTTGGCTGCTTATGGATACCTATACTCTAAATATCAACGATAATCAAGCTGATCAGCGATTAGATATCTTTTTGGCGTCTAATTTAGAAGATTGTCCTTCTCGAAACTTTGCAAAACATTTAATTGAAAATAATCTTGTTTCTGTAAATAAAAGAATTCTTAAGCCTCACTATAAAGTTCAAATTGGTGATGTTGTTGAGGTTTCTGTCGATATGCCAAGAAATCAGACGATTAGTCCTGAAAATATTGATTTAGATATTTTTTATGAAGATGAAGATATTATTGTTGTTAACAAGCCTATTGGTATGGTTGTTCATCCTGGGGCTGGATGTCGTGGAGGTACGCTTGCCAATGCACTGTTATTCTATTGTCAACAGCTTTCTGATGTTAGTGATCCTTTGCGTCCAGGGATTGTGCACCGTCTTGATAAAGAAACTTCAGGATTGATTATTGCAGCAAAAAATAATAAATCTCATGTTCGCCTTTCAAGGCAATTTGAAAAGCGGAGAATAAAAAAATGTTATGTTGCTTTGGTGGAGAAACTGATTGAATTTGATGAAGGCCTTATTGATGTTCCGCTTGGTCGTGATCCGAAGCATAGAGAAAAAAGATGCGTTCTTGCTCCTGGCGCTAAAAGTGCGCAGACGATTTATAAAGTGATGAGACGGTTTAATAAAACAACCCTTGTTTCACTTATGCTTAAAACAGGACGCACTCATCAGTTGCGTGTTCATATGGCTCATTTGGGCCATTCGATTTTAGGTGATGAAAAATATGGACGTAAAAATAATTTTCCAAGACTAGCCTTGCACGCACGTTCGATTGGCTTTAAACATCCAACCAATATGCATTGGCTTGAATTTTCCTCGCCAATTCCAAAAGAATTTCTTGAAAGTGATCTTTAGGAAAGAGTTCATTTCTTTAGTGAATCTGCTTTACTTATCAATTCTTTAATCTATAATAATATTAGTTAAGAATTTGAAAATTTAGGAGTAAAAATATGAATAAAATAGCAAAAACGTCTACAATTTTTCTTGTTGTCTTTTTGGTTTTGCTTTTATCTTTAACTGCAATTACGATGTTTTTCTTTCATAAAGAGAGGGAGCTTCGAAAAATAGCTGAAACGACAGCGGAAAATTTGCAGCAAGAAAAAACTAGTCTTACGGGGCAGCTTGAAGAGTCCACAGGAAAGAATGTTTTGTTTGAAGAAAAATTAAAAGAAGCAGATGAAAAGATTAATAGCCTTCTTGATGATATTGACTTAGAAAAAGCTTTGAAAGAAGAAATTAAAAAAGAAAATTTAACTTTTAAAACTGATATTGATTCTTTGTCTGAAGAAAAAAATAAATTTCAAAAAGAAACAATTGATTTGAGGGGAAAATCTTTAGGATTAGAAAAAGAGCTTTTGACCTCTAAGGAGCTGAGAGAAGAATTATCTGAGAAGCTGAAGAAAGCTCGTGAAGAAATTGGATCTTTGCAGGAATCGGCAGATGCAACAAAAGTTGAGCTTGATAAAATTGTTATCACTCCTGGTGATGCTTTATCATTATCTGAACTTGGTGACGAGAGCCCCGATATAGTTTTTAGCTTAGTTGAGGGAAAAGTTTTAAAAATTAATAAAGAAAATAATTTTATTATTATTGATTTGGGTGAAGAAGAGAATTTAAAAAATGATATGATCATTGATATCTTTCGCGAAGAATTATTACTTGGTCAAGCTAAAGTGACGCGTGTTCAGGCAACTATGTCGGTTGCAGATGTCCTACTTCCCCTAGTGACAAGTAAAATAAAGGTTAGCGACAGGGTTGTTGCAAAATAATGATTGTCTCCGTTCGGCCTTCTATAAAATTCAAAGGGACTGTTAACCTTCCATCTTCAAAATCTTATTCTATTCGTGCGGCTATGATTAGCGCTTGTGGTGCTTGGTCACAAATTAAAAATCTTTCATCTTGTGAAGATGTTAAAGCAGCGCTTCAAACAGCAAAACATTTAGGTTGTAAAATTTCTTGTGTTTCAAAGAATTCTTATCATATTGATGCAAATCCTTTTAAAAAAAAGAAATTCTCAAGAATTAATGTTGATGAATCGGGAACGGTTTTAAGATTTGTCTTGCCTCTATTAGCCTTAAAAGATTATGAAAGCCGAGTCGAAGGGAAAGGAACACTTTGCTCTCGACCTAATCAGTTTTTGACAAGCGTCTTGCGTGAAATGGGACGAGAGATTAAAGGGAAGGGCTCAAAAGAAACAGTTCCTATTTGCATAAAGGGAGGAAAGCTCAAGGGTGGTACCGTTTCTATTGACGGGTCGCTAAGTTCTCAGTTTATTTCTGCACTTTTGATTGCGGCTCCTTTTCTTAATGAAGATTTAAAGCTTGTTGTTAAGGGGAAAGATTTTGTTTCTCAGACGTATATTGTCATGACGATTAATATTTTGAAAAAAGCCGGAATTTTAGTTGAGCGGATATCAGAAAGATCTTTTTTAGTTAAATCTAACCAAAAATTTAAAGGACTTAGAAGTTTTACTGTTCCGTCGGATTATGGTCTAGCTGCTTTTTCTCTTGCGGCAGGAGCATTGCTTGATTCTGATTTGAGGCTAAAAGGATTTTTAGATGAAAGTTTGATTCAGGCTGATGGAAAGATTATTGATCTTTTAGAATCTTTAGGGGTAAAGATAAAAAAGACTAAGAATGAGTTGAGCCTTAAAGGTCCTTTTCTTCTTAATGGGGGTTCGTTTTCTTTGAAAGATTGTCCTGATCTTTTGCCAATTATGAGCATCTTGGCATTGTTTGCTCAAAAAAAGACACGGCTTTATGGGATTGAACATGCGCGGATTAAAGAATCAGATAGAATTAGTGATCTTCGAAAAGAGTTGCTTAAAATTGGAGCAAAGATTGTTGAGAAAAAAGGGGAGATGATTATTTATCCTCAAAAGGCATATAAAGAAAATGTTTTGCTTGATCCTCATCGGGATCATCGTTTGGCAATGTCGTTTTGTGTCTTAGGGTTGAAACTTGGTGTGCGCGTTAAGGATATAAAATGTATTGATAAATCATATCCGGAATTTATCTCAGATTTTAAAAAACTTGGGGCAAAATTTAAGAAAATATAAAAAGCCTTTGGGATTGACACTGCTTTTCTTTTCATATAAGATGTTTTTGTTACTATAGGAGTGATACTGTGTTACGAAAATTCTTTAAACGAGTTAAAAGATTTATTAATTATATTCTTGGTCTTTTTTCAAATGATATGGGAATCGATCTTGGAACAGCTACGACCTTAATTTATGTTAAGGGACAAGGTGTTGTTTTATGCGAACCATCTGTTGTTGCTTTGCATAAAGAGAGCGGACAAGTTTTGGCTGTTGGTGAAGAGGCAAAACGAATGCTTGGTCGAACGCCTGGATCTATTGTTGCTGTTAGGCCGATGCGCGATGGTGTTATATCAGATTTCGAAATCACAGAAGCGATGCTTCGTTATTTTATTAAGAAAGTTCATTCTCGTAGAGTTTTAGTTCGTCCAGCAATGGTTGTTGCTATTCCTTCTGGGATTACTGAAGTTGAAAAAAGGGCAGTCAAGGATTCTGCTGAACGAGCTGGAGCGCGTTCAGTTGAATTGATCGAGGAACCAAAAGCTGCTGCAGTCGGTGCAGGGTTACCGGTTGAAGATCCTGCTGGTAATATGATTGTTGATATTGGAGGAGGAACAACGGAATTTGCTGTGCTTTCTCTAGGGGGCATTGTTTATTCTCAGTCGATTCGAATTGCAGGTGACGAAATGGATACAGCTATCATTGATTATTTAGGAAAGACTTATAATTTAATGATTGGTGAGCGCACTGCAGAAGAAATTAAAATTCGTATTGGATCTGCCTATCCACTTGATGAAGAATTAAGTATGGATGTTCGAGGACGAGATCTTATTTCTGGTTTGCCAAAAACGATTACAGTTACATCTGTTGAAATTAGAGAAGCCCTTCAGCCGCCTGTTAGAGCTATTGTTGATGCTTCAAAAACTACACTTGAGCAAACCCCTCCAGAGCTTGCTGCAGATTTGATTGATCGAGGAATTGTTATGGCAGGCGGAGGCGCAATGCTAAGAGGTCTTGATAAATTGATTGCTGAAGAAACTGGTTTGCCTGTTCATATCGCTGACGATCCTCTCACAGCTGTTGTTTTGGGGACAGGGGCGACATTAGATATGCCGGCTCGTTTGCGACGAGGTCTTGTTGTTCCTGCTAAACTTGATTTTTAATATCTAAAAGAAATTGATGTGTTTCGAATTTCATCCAAAAAAGCCACTTATTTATTAATTGTCATTCTGGCATTCTTTGTTTTATTTTTTGCTCAGGGTGCATCCTCCGGTTTGCGCATGGGCGTTGTTTCTGCTTTTTCACTTCCAATTAAAATTGTAACTTTTCCATTTAAAGAAATTAAGAAAATTTGGTTTTATCGAAAAACGTTTGATGAGAGTAAGTCTTTGAAAGAGGAGTTTCAGACGCTAAGAAGGCGTTTATTTGAGCAAGAAGAAGTTTTAAAGGAAAATAGTCGATTTAAAAAATTGCTAGATTTTCAATCAACATCTGTTTTTTCATCTGTGGCAGCTAGTGTTGTCGGTAGAGATCCTTCAAATTGGAATGCTGTTATTATTATTGATCGGGGAAGCGAAGATGGGCTTGAGCAAGGAATGCCGGTGATTAGTCCTTTGGGCGTTGTTGGTCGAATTTTAGAGGTCGGATCTCACATAAGCAAAGTTATGCTTTTAACAGATCCAAGTTTTAGTGTTGCAGCGGTAGTTCAGCGTAATCGAGAGCAGGGTTTAATTTCTGGAACATTGCAAGGTGTGTGCCGTATGCAGTATTTATCTCCAAAAACACGGTTTAATATTGGAGATCCTGTAATCACTTCTAATCTGAGTTCGTTTTTTCCAGAAGGACTTTTGGTTGGAAAGATTGTCGCTATTGAAGATAGCACCAGTAGCCCTACTATTGAGTGTCTTGTTGAGCCCGTTGTTATTCTTTCGCAAATGGAAGAAGTGATTGTTCTTAAAATTCCGCAGGAATAAAATCAGGTAATTAAAGCTTATGAGAAAAATCTTTGGTATTATTTTCTTTTCTATTTTTTTATTTTTAATCGAGATTGCTTTATTCCAGATATTTGGTTTATGGTTTAAACCAAATCTTTTGGTTATTTTTATTATTTTCGTTAATTTAAGATTTGGTCTTCGTTATGGAGTTTTTGTTTCTTTGTTTTGCGGTATTTTAGCTGATAGTTTTAGTGCAGGAATTTTTGGTGTCCACATTATTTCTTTTATTATTTGTTCGTATATTTTGGCGATTGTTAAAAAATATTTTTTGCAATTTGATGCGCTGTCGTTTAAGCTCGTGATTGCTTTTGTGTTTAGTTCCTTGTTTGTTTTATTAATGTATTTTTTTAATGCTATGTTTTTAAAAATTAACTTTAGCGGTGTTTTCACTTTTATATTTCTGCCAGAAGTGGCGGCAACTGTGGCAGTGTCTCCGCTTTGTTTTGATTGGTTTAAAAAATGCGACTCAAAATTATTAAATTAGTTATTATAGGTCTTTTTCTTAGCTTAATTTTCGGTCTTGTTCATTTGCAGATAATTAAGGGTCAAGAATTTTATGATCTTAGTCGGTATAATCGTATCCGAATTGTGCCGATTGATGGAAATCGAGGTCGCATTCTTGATCGAAATGGTGTTGTTTTAGCTGATACGCGCATTTCTTTCGATGTAGTTGTTATTCCTCAGGAAATTAAAAATAAAGAGGATCTCTTTTCTTTCTTAGGCACGACTCTTGAAATTGAAAATGATAAATTGTTAAAACTTTTTCGAGAGAGATCGGCTGCACCTTTTGTTCCCGTTGTTATTCAGGAAGATCTTTCTAGAGAAAAAGCAATTATTTTAGAGGAAAACAAATTTAGATTTCCTGGGCTACTTGTTAATGTTGGCGCTAAAAGAGAATATCCTTTCGGTAAAGTTGGTGCTCATATCCTGGGATATGTTTCTAGAATTAATCAAGATAAGTTGAAAAAGTTTAAAGATTATGGTTATTCTGTTCAAGATGTTACAGGATATTCTGGTGTAGAGGAATATTATGATAACTTTTTGCGGGGACGAGATGGAGGGGTTCAGGTTGAAGTGAATAATCGCGGCAAACAAATGAGACTTTTAGGAATGAAAGAGTCTTTGAAGGGGCAAGATTTAATTCTTGGTATTGATGCTCGAATTCAAAAGATTGCTTCTGATGTTTTATCTGAGAAAAAGGGAGCAATTGTAGTCCTTGATCTTAACACAGGAGAAGTTTTAGCTATGGTGAGTTCTCCGTCTTTTGATCCTAATGCTTTTGTTGATTCAGCGAAATCAAAAGAAAGAGCTGAATTAATTTTTGATTCTGACGCACCTATGATGAATAGGGCTATTAGTGGACAGTATCCTCCTGGATCAATTTTTAAAATTCCGATGGCACTTGCGGTATTAGATCAAAAAAAAGTTTCGCTAGATAAAACATTTTTTTGTAATGGATCGTATCGGCTAGGTCGAAGATCGTTTCGTTGTTCTCATTCTCATGGTATGCAAAGTTTTACAGAGGCGATTGCACATTCATGTAATGTTTATTTTTATAATGTTGGTTTGCTCTTGGGTCCAGAAGCCATGAGAGAATATGCGTTTCTTTTTGGACTTGGAATCCCTACGAATATTGATCTTCCTTACGAGAGGGTAGGGCTTGTTCCTGATGCAACGCAGTTTTTTAAGCGCGCAGGTCGTTCGTGGAGCAGAGGAGATACGCTTAATTTCTCAATTGGTCAAGGAGATGTTTTAACAACGCCGATTCAGATTGCTAATATGATTTCAACGGTTGCTCGCGGCGGAAGAGAAATTACTCCGCATATTATGATTTCTATTGGAGATGTCGATAAAAAAGAATTAATTTTAGCTAGAAATATTGATATTTCAGAGAAATATTTTGAAGATGTTAAGGTGGGGATGAAAGCTGCTGTTGAGGAATATTCTGGAACGGCACATTTGTTGGCGATACCTGGTATTTCGGTCTCGGGTAAAACAGGAACAGCTCAAACTTCTGGTGGGAAAAAGCACCATGCTTGGTTTTCTGGATTTTGTCCTGAAACAAAGCGAAGAATATCTTTTTGTGTTTTCTTGGAACACGGAGGATCAAGCTATTATGCTTGCCGTGCAGCGCGCAAGCTTTTAATAGCTATGCGGAAGCAGAAAATTATATAATACATTATGACTCGAAATTTAAATAAAATTATCTGGATTACAACAATTGTGATTATCGTTGTTGGTCTTGCTGCTTTATATAGCGCTTCTTATCAAAATTCGAGAATTTCTCAGAAAGTTTTTTTTGATCAGCTAATCTTAGCTTCAGTTGGGATTTTGGCTATTTTTGGATTAAGCTATATTGACTATCGAAAGTTTTATGATTTAGCATATGTTTTCTATATTGTTAATGTTATTTTCTTATTGGCTATTTTTATTTTTGGACGCTATGCCTTGGGAGCAAAAAGGTGGATTGAATTTTTCGGTTTAAATTTTCAGCCATCTGAAATGATGAAATTTTCAATAATTTTGGTTTTAGCTCGATATTTCTCTGATACAAAACCAAAGATTGAATTTAGTCGCTATGGGTTAAGGTCTGAATTCTTTTCTGATTTTTTGATTCCTTTGGTTATTGTTTCGTTTCCGGCGTTATTAGTTTTTAAACAGCCTGATCTTGGGACAGCATTATTATTATTTGGAATTTTTGTTGTTGTTTTGTATGCTAGCGGAATTAGTTATAAATATTTCTTTAGTTTCTTAGGCTGCGGCCTTGTGCTTGTTCCTGTGCTTTGGAGTTTTATGAAGCCGTATCAGAAAGATCGTTTGCTCGTATTTTTAAATCCAAACATTGATCCTTTGGGTGCAGGATATACGATTATTCAGTCAAAAATTGCTGTTGGATCAGGGCAGATGTTTGGCAAGGGATGGCTTTCGGGAACGCAAAATCAACTTAATTTCTTACCTGAACGGCATACAGATTTCATTTTCTCTGTTATTGGAGAAGAATGGGGGCTAGCAGGAGCATTCTTTTTGATTGCTTGCTTTTTTATTTTAATTATGACTACGTTAAACCTTGTTGACCGAGCAAATGAGAAATTTGGATATCTTGCAGGTATTGGCATTGTTTCAATACTGACTCTTCAAACAGTTATCAATATCGGAATGGTTTTAGGCCTTTGTCCAATCGTTGGATTGACGCTTCCGTTTGTTAGCTATGGCCGATCGTCATTTGTTGTTTTTGTTCTTATGATTGGATTTCTCTTGAGCTTGGGTAAGCGTAGAACAGTTTTTTAAATAGTAATGATAAAAATTGTAATATTTTAGGTTTTAGAGTAGTATATTTATTAAATACTTTTACTTATATTAATAACTATGTCAGATTATAAAAGAATTAATAAAAAATTTCTAGGGGAACTTCTCATCGAAAGAGGCGTGATCAATGAGAACCAACTTAATGAGGCCATCGAGTATCAAAAAGAAAAAGGCGGCCTGGTTGGGGAGGTTCTTGTAATTCTTAAATATGCCTCAGAAGAAGATATTGCTCAGGCTTTGACGTCTCAATACGGATTTCCGTATTTACCATTATCAAATTATGAAATCGAAGAAGACGTTCTTTCATCGGTTCCTTTTGAGGTTTGCAAGAAATCTTGTCTTATTCCAATTGATAAAATTGGAGGAAGCTTGACTTTAGCCATGGCAAACCCGTTGGTTTTAGAGGCGATTGAAGAAGTCGAGGAGTTGACGAAGTGTTCTGTTCAGACCTTTGTGAGTACATCAACGGATATTCGAAATACGATTGATCGATATTATCGCGTAAACAAATGATTTCGCCAATTCAAAAATTAAAAACTATACTGATCGAACAAAAAGATATAAATTCGTCTGTCTTTGATGATGCAAAGGCAAAAGACGTTTTTTTTGTAGATTATATTATTGAAAATGCATTCCTTCCTGAGTCAGAGATTGTTAATTGTTTCATTGAGGCTTTAGGTGCACAGCCTGTTGATGTTTCTGAATTAAAGATTTTTGCTCAATTGCTTGAAATTATCCCAAAACCTATTGCTCTTAATTATCAAGTTATGCCGATTGTTTGTATTGGTCAAACGCTTGTTTTAGCAACAGCAAATCCGGCTGATATTGTGATGATTGATAATCTTAATGCTTTAACGGGACTTCAGATTCGATTTGTAGAAGCAACGGCTCAAAACATTGAGAAAGCAATTGGATTTTATTATTCCGAGGACGCTAATATTGCTTTTGAGCAGATCATGAAAGACATATCTGATTCTGAAGAGCTTGAGCTAGTTAGAGATTCTGATAAAGTTACAGAAAAGCAGCATGTTGAGAATTTGATTCAAGATGCGCCAACAATACGATTAACGGATGCGATTATTAAGCAAGCCATTATTGCTAAAGCTAGTGATATTTTTATTGAGCCGTTAGAAAAATCTTTACGTATTCGCTATCGCATTGATGGCATTATCCGGGAAGTGGATCGGATGTCAAAAACATTACATTTTCCGGTTGTTTCTCGTATAAAAATTATGTCAAATTTAGATATCTCTGAGCATCGTTTACCGCAAGATGGACGCTTTAAGGTTGTCACTGATCGTAAAAGACAAGTTGATTTTCGAGTTAGTATTTTGCCAGCTGCATTAGGAGAAAAAGTTGTATTACGTGTTTTGGATAAAGATGCGGCGATGCTTGATATTGCAAAGCTTGGATTTAAGCCGAAAGCCTTAGAGATGCTTAAACAATGTTCTTTGAAGCCACATGGAATGATTTTAACGTGTGGGCCAACAGGAAGTGGAAAAACAACAACGTTATATTCAATCTTAAAATTTATTGATTCTTCTGAAAAAAATATTATTACTGTTGAAGATCCTGTGGAATATCAAATGAAGGGAATCAATCAAGTTAATATTAAGCCGCAAGTTAACTTGACATTTTCATCGACACTGAGATCTATCTTAAGACAAGATCCTGATGTTATTATGATTGGAGAAATTCGTGATTTTGAAACTTTAGATGTAGCAATTAAAGCTGCATTAACGGGTCATTTAGTTTTAAGTTCTTTGCATACAACAACAGCAGCGGGATCTGTTGTTCGAATGATGAATATGGGTGTTGAGCCTTTTCTAATTTGTTCGTCTGTTTTAGGAGTGGTTGCTCAGCGTCTTGTTAGAAAGCTTTGCGATAAATGCAAGGAACCTTATGACGTTCCAAATTATGTGGCTAAGAAAATTGGTTTAACAAAAATGAAATTTGATCAAGATCCAACATTCTTTAAAGCAAAGGGCTGCAAGCATTGTCGTGATTTAGGATATCGAGGTCGGATCGGCATTACAGAGATTATGGTTTTAACATCTGCTGTTAAGAAATGTATTTTAGAGCGAGCAGGAGAGCTTAAGATTAAAGAAGCGGCTCGAAAAGAGAGAATGGTTACGATGAGAGAAGATGCTTTAGATAAAGTTGCGCTAGGTCTGACATCCATTGAGGAAGTTTTAAGAGTAACTGCTTTAGATGAAGAGTTGAAAAAATAATGGTAAATACAATTAAAGAAAAAGTTTTAGATGCATTGTCAAATCTTCATGGAATTAGCAAAAAGGATTTAGACGATGCTGTGGCTATGCATCAGCAGAGAGGTATTGGTCTTGATAAAATTTTAATTGAAAAAGGATTGATTTCCGAACAAGATTTATTGAGTCTCTTGGTTAAAGAATTTAGCATCCCAACAATTAATCTTTCAAAATATAAAATTGATCCGTCTTTAAAAGAATTAATTCCTGCTCGCATAGCAAGACAGCATCATTTAATTCCAATTTCAAAACTTGGAAAAACAATTACTGTTGCCTTGTCTGATCCATTTAATATTTTTGCAGTTGATGATTTAAAAACATTAACGAATAAAAATATTGATGTTGTTATGAGCGAAGAGTCTAAGATTGCACAAGCTCTTGATAATTATTATGGTGATGATAGTGTGGAAAGCGTTGCTGATGTTAGTCGTGAGATTGATATTGGTGATTTTGAGGTTATTGGCGATACGCAGACCGATAATCCTCAAGAAGCGAACCTGGAAGAAAGTGCACGCGCTCCAATCGTGCGTATGGTCGATTTGATTATTCGGGAAGCTTTAAAAGAGAGAGCTTCAGATATTCATATTGAGCCTAGTGAAACGACAGCTAGGGTTCGTTATCGGATTGATGGTGTTTTAAGAGAAGTTTTAAGCATTCCGCGAATTAATCAAAATGCTGTTATTGTACGCATTAAGATTATGGCTGGTATTAATATTACAGAAAATCAAATTCCTCAAGATGGACGTTTTAAAATGCGGCTTTCATCAAAGCAAGTTGATTTTCGCGTTTCACTTCTTCCAACAACGTTTGGGCAAAAGATTGTTATGCGTATTCTTGATAAGAGCAATTTGGCTGGGGGTTTAGATGGATTAAAATTCTTACCAAAACCTCTTGAGAAATTAAAAGAAGCAGTTTCTAAGCCTTTTGGGATGATTTTAATAACAGGACCGACAGGAAGTGGAAAATCAACAACCCTGTATTCAATTATTAATCAGCTAAATACAGTGGATAAAAACATTATTACAGTTGAAGATCCTGTTGAATATTTGATTGATGGACTCACTCAGATTCAGGCAAGAACAGAAATTGGTCTTACGTTTGCTTTAGGGTTACGAGCAATTTTGCGTCAAAGTCCAGATGTTGTCATGATTGGAGAAATTCGAGATTCGGAGACCGCGGATATTGCTATTAAGGCTGCTTTGACAGGACAGCTTGTTTTATCTACTTTGCATACGAATGATGCCTCGGGAGCGTTGACTCGCCTGGTAGATATGGGAGTTGAATCTTTTTTAGTTTCTTCTAGTGTTGTTGCAATTTGCGCACAAAGATTATGTCGAACAATTTGTCCAAAATGCCGTGAAGAGATTAAGATTCCTGATAATGTTTTAAAAGAAAATAATATTGTAGTTAACCTTGGAACAAAATTTTATCATGGAAAAGGGTGTGAGTTTTGTCGGGAAACAGGTTATTATGGACGTGTTGCCGCAGTTGAGATTTTGGAAGTTGATGAAAATATTCGCGAGCTATTAGTTAGGGGATCTTCTGCGTCAGAAATTAAGGATTATGCGATTAACCATGGGATGATAACGCTTTGGGATGATATGGTTGAGAAGTTTTTATCTGGAATAACAACGATTGAGGAAGTTCTTAGAGTTGCAAGCTCAGAATAAAGAATTTTTTACAAGAGGAGTTTAAACATGCCAACATATAAATATATTGCAAAAGATGAGAATGCAGCAACGATTAGTGGAAAAGTAGTTGCAGAGGATCAAGATTCTGTTATTCAAGAATTGCGCAAACGTAACCTTACTGTTGTTAATGTTGAAGAAACCAAGAGCTTTGATTTGAGAAATATTTCTTTTGGAGGAAATAGAGTTAAGCCTGATGAGTTGGTTATATTTTCGCGTCAGCTTTCAACAATGATTGAGGCGGGTATCCCAATTTTGCAGAGCTTAGAAGCGCTTGAAGAGCAAACAACAGATCGATATTTTAAAGAAGTTGTAGCGACTGTTCGAGAAGATGTTTCTGTTGGAAACAGTCTTTCGGCAGCATTTGGAAAGCATCCTAAAGTTTTTGATACTCTTTTTGTGAGTATGGTTAAGGCTGGAGAAACGGGAGGTGCTTTAAATGAACTTTTGGATCGAGTTGCTGGATATATGGAAAAAACATTAAAATTAAAACGCAAAGTTAAAGCAGCGATGGTCTATCCACTTGTTGTTATTTCTATGGCACTTATTATAACATTGATTTTGCTTATTAAAGTTGTTCCAACGTTTAAAGAAATATATGCTTCACTCGGTCATGAATTACCTGGATTGACACAAGTGTTGATTCATATTAGTGATAATTTACGTTCGAATTTTTTAATAGGAATTATTTTGATGGTTGTTTCTTTTGTTGTTTTTGTTAATTATAAGAAAACTCCAAGAGGAAGTCTTCAATTTGACAGTCTTAGTCTTAAGGTGCCGGTTTTTGGGCCGCTGATTAAGAAAGTAGCGATTAGTCGATTTAGCCGAACCCTTGCAACGTTAATTCAAAGTGGTGTTCCAATCTTGACGTCTTTAGAAATTGTTGGAAAAAGTTCTGGAAATCGCGTTATTGAGTTGATAGCTGATGATGCATGTGAGCATATTCGAGACGGAGAAAGCATTTCTGAGCCACTTGCCAATAGTAAAGTTTTTCCTCAAATGGTTATTCGCATGATTTCTGTTGGAGAAAAGACAGGAAAGATGGAGACTATGCTAACAAAAATCGCAGAATTTTATGAAGATCAGGTTGATGCGGCTGTTTCTGGTCTTACGAGCATGATTGAACCTCTTATTATTGGATTTTTAGGAATTGTTGTTGGTTTTATTGTTATTGCTTTGTTTATGCCAATTATAAATTTAACAACCATGGTTGGGTGACAATGAAATTCTTTTTAATTTCTATATTTAGCTTGCTGGTTTTATTAATAAATCCTTCTATGGCACATTCGCAAAATGAGAGCGACTCTTTGAATCTTGTTGATTATTGGGCTCAAAATGTTACTGAGTTAAAGATGAGCATGAATAATCTCTCTGCGGAAAATGATATATTTTTTCAAGAAAATCAAGACTTGATTAGGCAGATTAATATTTTATCTGGTCAAATAAAAGAAATGAATGCGCAAATAAAAAAGTTTGGGTCTTCTGGAGATTTGGCTTCTAAAGAAATTAAGAAAATACGCAATGAAATTCTGAGGCTAGAGGAGAAGTTGAATCATTCTTTAAAGAAAAAGAGTAATCTTGAAGATAAGACAGAAAAGTTTAAAAATTATATTGATCAAAAACAAGTAGAAAATCAACAAATTGAATCAAGAATTGAACGCATTAGGAAGAATATAGGGCTTCTTGACGAAAAGAATGATTCTAAAGTTCATCGAGATCAGCAGGATTTCGATAAGCATGAAGGTCAAGAAGTGCGTCTTGTTGAGATGCTTGAGATGAGCGAGACTGATTTATCTGACTGGAAAAGCAGGATTGAGAATCTTAATGGTGAGTTTTTGTCTTTTCGTCAGCGTTTTCAAGTACTAAATAAAGAAAATCAGGAAATTTATCAGGAAATGTTAAGTATTTATGAGAATTTAAAAGAATTTTCGCCTCAGCAGCATTCGTTAACAGAAGAACGTGATGTTCTTTTGGGGCAATATCAGACACAGATTGATGCTTTCTCAAAAGAGGTTTCTAATGTTGCGAAAGGCAAGAAGCATCTTCAAAATGAGTTTATGCAAGTTCAGCAGGATATTGAGAAATTTAAGCATCAGGTAGATACTGAGAAAATTCGTATGCTTCAATCTGAGTCTCTGGCTCTTGAGAATGAAAATAGGGATTTGAAGAAGCAATTTAAGAAACTTCAGAAAGATCTTGTCCGAGTTCAAAAACAAAGAAAAAATATGGAAAATCGGATTAAAAGTCGAAAGTAGTAATGATTTCCCTTATCTTGGTAAATGAAAATTTTCCGTGATATACTTTTAGTGGAATAAAGGTTTCTTAAAAAGAAATTGACACTGAAAGGGGGAAAGGTTAAAATAATATGGATTAGAGCTATTGGTAGGAATCCTGAAAATGTGAGCTTTAAAATGTTCTTATATGTTCAATCATTCTTTCAGGGTTTTAAAATAGTTTATTCTGAATCCTGAAAGGAGGTCGAGAATTATGAATAAAAAAGGTTTTACGCTAGTCGAGGTTATGATCGTAGTTGCGATCATCGCTTTATTGGCTGCAATCGCTATCCCTAATTTACTCAGGGCAAAGATTTCAGCTAACGATGCATTGGCACAAAGTACGCTTCGCACTATTTCAACAGGTGCAGAAACATACGGAACTGCAAATTCTGGAAATTATCCAGCAGATATCGCGTCGCTTACAACAGGTGCAACTCCACCATATTTAAATGCGCCATATTGTGATCAAACAATATCTGGTTATACGTATGATTGTTCTGGAATGACCGAAACTGGATATACGCTAATAGCAGCACCTGTGACAAATAACACAACTGGTTCTTCATCGTATACGATGACTACAGGTGGTGTTTTGACAGCAGCAGCTCCTCAGTAATAGGAGTAATTTTTTTGTTGGTTGTTTTTATAGGCGAGAGGTCTTTTGGACCTCTCGCTTTTTTTATTAAGGAAGTTAGATAGAAAATGGTGTTTAATTTTCTTAAAATAATTTCTCTCTTTAAGAAAGTGTAATTTAAGAATTAAAAACTTGGATAGAAATTTCTTATTATTTAATAGGGAAAATATGATATTCAATGTATAATACATTTAAATATATCCTTTATTATTAAAATACTTTATAGATAAAATATTTTTATGAAAAAAATTGTAGAAAAATACTTCTCGTTTGTTAGAGCCCATCTTCCTCAGAAGCCTCAAGAGTCGTGTGTTGGTTTAGATATCGGTCCTCGATCATGTAGAGCTGTTGAAGTGATTAAATCTAATGGGGATGATATTAAAGTTGTTAATTGGGTGGTTGAGCCTTATAGCAATGGGGATTTAAAAGGTGCTATTCGCAAGATTTTGTCTCGTTTTGAATTTTCATCAAAGAATGTTTTTACAGGGCTAACTGGTCAGGGAATATTGATTCGCTTTATCAAGATGCCTCGTATGTCATTAAAGCAATTGAGACAGTCAATTTATATTGAAATCGATAAATATTTTCCTTTTTCTAAAGATCAGGTTTCGATGGATTGTCATATTATTGATGACGACAAGGCAAAAGATAATAAAATCTTAACATTAGTTGCTGTTGCAAAAAAAGAGCTTATTAAGCAACGCCTGGATCTTATTTTATCTTTAGATTTACAGTCAAATTCTCTTGGGTTAAATGCAATAGCATTGTCAAATGTTTTTACAAAGTTTCAGCTGAAGAGAAAAGATCTTGATGACGCTGATCATCCGTCAGAGAAAACAGTTGCTGTTTTGGATATTGCAGAGGCAAAAAGCACCCTTGTTGTTTTAGAGAAGAATATGCCAAAGTTCACTAGGGATATTTCTGTTGGCGGAAAAAATTTTGCACAGAAAGTTGCAAATGTTTTAAATTTAGATTCTCAAAAGCTCGAGGATGTTCGAAAAGATATTAGTCCTGAGACGGCTAGTGAGATTCTTTCTGCATGTCGAGAAACATTGTCAAGTTTGGTTTCTGAAATTCGACTTTCATTTGATTATTTTACATCAGAAAATACGTCGGAGGTTTCAAAATTATATTTAACCGGGGAATCTTCAAATTTACCTGGAATGAATGATTTCTTTTTTAAAGAACTAGGCATTTCTGTGGAATATTGGAATCCGGTGAACGCTTTAAGTTTTTCAGATAAGGTTTCTCAAGAACAGTTTTCTGAAAATATTTATCAATTATCTATTGCTTTAGGGCTCTGTCTTTCTAACAATGATTAAAATTAATTTAGTTCCAGAAGATTTACAAAAGAAACAAAAAGGACAAGCTTTTCAGCAGGTTTTAAAAGGTGTTCCTTTGGAAGTTTTAGTAGGTGTTTCGGTGGGGGTAATTGTGTTTTTGGTTGTTATCCATATTGCTTTAGAATCGTTAATTTTTGTAAATTTGATAAATCACCAAAATCAGAAATCTGAATGGTCTTCAATCGCTCCAGAAAGAGAGCGAGTTGATAAGGTTTTGGAAAATCTTGATATTTTAAGAAAAAAAATAGATGCAGTTGAAAAAATTACAGTTGAACAAAGGATTTCTTGGTCAGAAAAATTAAATGTGATTAGCAATGTAATGCCTCAAGGTGTTTGGCTTGAAAAAATATCATTAAGTGATAATGTTTTTTTAATTAGAGGAAGTGCAGTTTCTAAGAAAAGTGATGAGATGACAATCGTAGGAAATTTTAGTTCGAATTTAAAGAAACAAAAAGAGTTCATGGATGGTCTTCAAGATATTGAAGTCGGTTCGATACAAAGGCGAAATATTCAGTCAACTCAGGTTGCTGATTTTGTTATTAGCTTAAAGCTGGATGAGAAATTTAATGAATAAGATACCTTTTGAAATTCCTGAAATGACTAATAAAACAAAGTATTATTTGTTTGCAGGTATCATTGTTATTGTTTTTCTTCTTGATTATACTTTGTTTATGCGTTTTCGAATCAAAGCGCTTAATTCTCTCGCTCCTGAAATTTCTAAGTTTTCGGAGAGCTTGAAAAATACAAAATATAATTTTGAACATCAGCCTGCATATCAAAAAGAAGTTTCCGGTCTAAGAGAAAAACTTTCTAAAGTTGAGAAAAGTATTCTAGCTCGAGAAGAAATTCCAATGCTGCTTGAAAATATTTCAAGACTTGCTACAAGTTCAAATGTTCAAATTGATCAAATTATGCCTTTGAAAGATTCTCAAAGTCTTGTTTTAGAGAATGAAGATGCTCGATTTTATGCTTTGCCGATTTATGTTAAGGGGCAAGGAGGCTATCATTCGATCGGAGAATTCTTTAATCGCATTGAAAGCAATCAAGTTTTTATGAACATAGAAGATTTTGATATCTTTAGTAGTCCTCAAAATCCTAGAAAGCATATTGTCAAGACCGCAGTTACGATTTTTGTCATGGAGAGAAAATAAAAATGATTTTACGCGTTTTAATTTTGATTAGCTGTATCATGTTGTCTGTTACAACTTTGCTTGCCAATCAAAATAAAAATTTTGTTTATGATGCAAAAGAAAAAAGAGATCCGTTTTGGCCTCTGGTTACTTCGAGCGGAACAATCTTGAGTTATGATGAAGACTTAAATTATGAAGATTTGATTGTTGAAGGAATTGTTTATGATTCCGCTGGAAATAGCTTGGCCATTATTAATGGCAAAATTTTTAAGACGGGAAGTAAAATTACGGGATATCTTATTTCTCAGATTGAAGAAAATAGGGTTATTTTAATTAAAGATAATAAAGAATTTATTTTAAATTTAAGAAAGGGGCGATAAAGTGATCCGTAAGCTATTTATTTTTATAGTTATTTTCGGTCTTATTGCAGGGGCAGGGTATGCGCAAGAGCAAGATCTTCAGATTCAGTCAGATGAGGAAATTCTTAAAGTTTTTGGTGAAGCGTGTGAAGGTTGTGTTTCTTTAGATTTTCGAGATGCGGACATTAGAAATGTATTGCAAATTCTTTCTTATCGAAGCGGTGTTAATATTGTTGCTGGTCCAGAAGTCAAAGGTCTTGTAACTATCCATTTGACGAATGTTCCATGGAAAGATGCTTTAGATGTTATTTTACGTACGTATGGATACGGGTATGAAGAAACAGGAAACATTATTATCGCAACGACTGTTGAAAACTTAAAAAAGCTTCGAGAAGATGCTCTTATTTTAAAAGATCAAGAATCAATTGTTACAAAAACATTTGTTATGAATTATGCAAACGCTTCGGATGTTGTTGTTTCTGTTGAAAAGATGATCACTCCTAGAGGATCTCTTAATTTTGATCAAAGGACAAATACAATTATTATTACAGATGCGGCAGGCAGTGTTCAGCTAATTTCTGATGTTATTGAACGGCTAGATGCGACAACGCCTCAGATTTTAATTGAAGCAAAAATTATAGAAACAACATTGGCTGATTCTGAGAATTTAGGTATTGATTGGTTTTTAGAGGCTTCAGCAACAGGTGCAAATAGGCCAACGGTGTGGCCTTTTACCCAGGAATCTCAAAATAAATATCTTAAGACAATGCCGTTTCCTTCTCCAGATAGCGATTTATTTTCATTCGGAACTTTAAATTTTAGTCAAGTTCAGGCGGTTATGGAAATTTTAAAATCACGATCAAATACAAATATTTTGTCAAATCCACGGATTGTCACTCTTGATAATCAAACAGCGAATATTGTTGTGGGAAGCCAGTATCCGTTACCTCAATATACATACAATGAAGAGCAGGCAAAATTACAAGTTTCAGGATGGGAATACAAGGATATCGGAGTTATTTTTGAAGTAACGCCGCATGTTAATAGTGCAGGATTTGTAACGTTAGACGTAGATCCAAAAGTAACAGCTATTTTGGATTTCGTTCAAGTTGAAAATACAAGTGTACCGCAACTTAGTACAGAATCAGCCTCAACGCGGGTTATGGTTGAAGATGGGAAGACATTAGTTATTGCAGGACTCATCAAAAATCAATGGACCAAGTCTACTAGGAAAGTTCCTCTTTTAGGAGACATTCCACTTCTCGGACTTTTGTTTCAAAAGAAAGACAAAACATTATCAAAAACAGAGTTGCTTATTTTCATAACCCCTCATATTATTACGGATAATATTCCTGATGATAGTGATGAGCTGAAGAGACGACTTGAAAACTTCGAAAGTCCAGCACAATAATATGTCAAAAGAAATCTTAATAAATATCAAAGCGAGCGAAAAGCGCGTCGCTATTATCGAAAATGGCATCTTGGATGATTTTTATATCCAAATGGATCGTCAAGATTTTCTGCTTGGCAATATCTATAAAGGTGTTGTTGATTCTATCATGCCATCGATTAATGCTGCATTTGTTAATATTGGACAAGAAAAGAATGGGTTTCTTTATTTAACAGATGCAATTAATCCGTTAGTTGAAGAGGAACTTACAGGTCCAAAAGGGTTTATTGGTCGAATCTTAAAGGGAAAACCAAAGAAAACAAAGCGAAAAAAGAAAGAAAAGATTTCCTTGAAAAAAGGGGACGAAATTTTGGTTCAAGTTGTTAAGGAACCTTTTTGTAATAAAGGAGCAAGGTTAACAACGCATATAAGTTTGCCAGGGCGATTTGTTGTTTTTATGCCTTACGATAAGCATCTTGGGATTTCAAAGAAAATTGAATCTTCGGATGATCGTCAGCGATTAAGAGAAATCTTAAAGGGGCTAGATTTTGGTGAAGAAAGTGGATTTATTGTCCGTACGGTTGCTTCTCAAAAAGGAAAACGGGAAATTGTAAGGGATGCAAAGTTTTTATTTAAAATCTGGAGTCGAATCAAGAAACTTTCAGATGAACGCAAAGCTCCATCGCTTATTTATAAAGAATATGATCTTGTTTGGCGCATTGTTCGTGATTTTCTAAGAGAGGATGTTGATAAGCTTATTGTTGATTCTCTAGAAGAATATGGACGTATTAAGAAATTTGTTCATATGCTTATCGGCAGAGAGATGGTTGGAAAGATTCATCATCATAAAAGTGAAACACCTTTATTTGAAAGTAAGAACGTAGCGAAACAGCTTAATAAAATTTATGATCGAAAAGTATATCTTAAGTCGGGTGCTCATATTGTAATTGAACCTACAGAGGGTCTTATTGTTGTAGATGTTAATAGCGGACGCTTTAAAGTTAACGCATCTCCTGAAGAGGCTGCTTTTATGGTTAATATTGATGCAGCAGCTGAAATTGCAAGACAGTTGCGTTTAAGAGATTTAGGTGGTATCATTGTCATCGATTTTATTGACATGGGGAGAGAGTCTCATCGTAGGCAAGTTTTGCAAGCGCTTCAAAAGGGACTTGTAAAAGATCATTCAAAGACAGAAATTACAAAGATATCTTCTTTGGGGCTTTTAGAGATGACTCGAGCCAGAGCAGGAAAAACAATAGAATCAATGGTGTTTGATTCTTGTCCATATTGTAATGGGCGAGGTAGACTGAAAATTGAATAAGATTAATTTAAAAATATTTTAAGGAGGAAAAGATGTACGCAATCGTTGAAGTTGGTTCGCAGCAATTTAAGGTGTCAGAAGGTGACATCATTGATGTCCAGACCATTGATAGTGAAATAGGAAAAACACTGACGTTGAACCCCGTACTTCTCTATTCAAAAGGATCAACTGTGAAGGTTGGTCAACCGCACTTAAAGGATGTCAAAGTTACAGTTAAAGTTATTGATCATAAAAAAGATAAGAAAGTTATCGCTTTTAAATATTGGCGTAGAAAAGATAGCGCGCTTAAAAAAGGTCATAGACAAAAACTGACAGCCCTTAGCATTGTTTCGATTGAAACAAAAGAGTAATTAATAAAAGGATAAGCATGGCAGCTTTTGTTGATGAAGCAAGAATATTTGTAAGCGCTGGCAAAGGCGGCAACGGATGCGAAAGTTTTTATTCGGACAAGCGAACACGACATCCTAGGCCTGATGGAGGAGATGGTGGCAAGGGTGGTGATATTGTTTTTGAAGCAAGCCGATCCATTCAAACTCTTTTAGATTATAAATTTCGACAGCATCATAAGGCAAAAAAGGGTGGTCACGCTTCTAGCAAGGGGAAGAGTGGTAGGACAGGAGAAGATTGCATTTTAAGAATTCCTGTTGGAACCACTATTCGCGATGTTGACACAAATCTTGTTATTAAAGATTTGGTTCGTGATGGTCAAAGAATTATTGTTGCATATGGAGGGCGTGGCGGTATTGGAAACAATCAGAAGCGAACGCCGAAACTTCCTCAAGAAGGTCAAGACAAGACAATTCTTCTTGAGCTTAAAATCCTGGCAGATGTTGGTCTTATTGGATTTCCAAATGTTGGAAAATCAACAATCGTTTCTGCAATATCAAAAGTCCGTTCCAAAATTGCCAACTACCCATTTACGACTAGACAGCCAATTTTAGGTTTTGTTTCGCAGGATGATTTTGAGTTTGTCGTTGCTGATCTTCCTGGACTCATCGAAGGTGCTCATGAAGGGAAAGGCTTGGGAGATAAATTTTTAAAGCACGTAGAGCGCACTAAGATTTTGGTTCATGTTCTTGATATGGCAGGAGTTGAAGGGCGAGACCCTTTAGAAGATTATGAGAAAATAAACTATGAGCTTCAAGAATATAGTCATAAAGTATTTTTAAAAAAGAGAATTGTTGTTGCGAATAAGATGGATTTACCTGAAAGTCGAGCTAATCTTAAAAGATTTCAGAAAAAGTTTTCAGATAAAATATTTTCGGTCTCAGCTAGCGAAAAACAAGGTCTAAAGAATTTAATCAACGAGATTAAGAGAACATTATGCCAAGAAAATTTGGACGCAAAATAAAAAGAGTTGTCATCAAAGTTGGCTCTGGTATCATTGCAAACTTTTATATGAAACCGCGTGCTTCAGGTTTGCGTTTTATTGTTAAAGAAATTTCAAATCTTCGCAAAAAAGGTATTGAGGTTGTTTTAGTAAGCTCAGGATCAATTGTTTTAGGGTTGGGAGAAATTCGCGGGCATGTCAGACCTTCGGATGTTTCTTCTTTGCAGGCTTTGGCGGCTATTGGTCAAAATGTTTTGATGCGTATGTATACAGATCAATTTGGAAAGAACAAATTACGTTGTGCTCAAGTATTGTTGACTTGGGAAGATTTTGACGAGAGATTGCGTTACAATAATGCACGTAGCACAATTAATAAAATATTGGGTTATGGTGTTGTCCCGATTATTAACGAGAATGATACTATCTCCACAGATGAAATCAAGTTTGGCGATAATGACAAGCTTTCAGCGCTTGTGGCAAGCTTGATTGGTGCTGATTTACTTTTGATTCTATCGGATGTTGATGGTTTGTATAATCTTAAAGATAAAGATAAAAAGGTTTTTAAAGAAATTAAAGAAATTACAAAAGAAATTGAGAATTTAGCACTCGGAACAACAAGAAAGAATGTTTCAAAAGGTGGCATGGTTACAAAAATTGAGGCTGTCAAGATTGCAACACATGCTAAAATTCCGTGTGTTATTGCAAATGGAAATACACGCAATATTGTACGCGACGTTGTTAATGGAAAGCAAGTTGGGACGTTTTTTGTTGAGAAAGAGGAAAAGCTTTTAGCTAGACGACATTGGATTTCGTTCGGGGCGAAACCAAAAGGAAAACTTGTTGTTGATAGAGGAGCAAAAGAAGCTCTTTTAAAAGGTGGAAAAAGTCTTTTATTACCAGGCGTTGTAAGTTGGGAAGGACATTTTAAGAAGGAAGATGTTGTTATTATTGTTGATCAGGCAGATCTTGAGATCGCGCGAGGAATTATAAATTATTCTGTTGGTGATTTACATAAAATAGATGACAAGAAGCATAAGATGGAAGTTGTTCATTGCAGTGATATGGTTTTGTGTCAAAGATAAATAAGGGAAGAATATGGTTTTAGAGAAAAAAATTGTATCCATGGCAAAAGCAACGCAGATTGCATCAAGAAAAATGGCGCTTGTTTCAACAAGCGAAAAGAATCAAGCATTGCGCTTAATGGCGAAAGCTATTTTGACAAATAAAAATTTTTTAATTAAAGAAAATAAAAAGGATTTAGACACTGCCATTAAGAGTAATTATTCAAAGGCTTTAGTGGATCGGCTAACATTGGATGATAAGCGGATCAAGAGCATGGCTGATTGTCTTTTGGGTACGGCAAAGCTTAAGGATCCTGTGGGGGAAGTTATTTCAAGCTTTAGACGTCCGAATGGTTTGAAAATTAATAAGATTAGAACGCCTATTGGTGTTGTTGGTATTATTTATGAATCTCGACCAAATGTTACAAGTGATTGTATTGGTTTGTGTTTAAAATCAGGCAATGCAGTGATTCTCAAAGGGGGCAAAGAAGCTCTTTATTCGAATAAGGCAATTTTTGATGTGCTCAAGAAATCTTTAAAAAAGACAAGGATTCCGCTAGATGCAATTCAGATGATATCATCTACGGATCGCAAGTCTGTTAATATCCTTTTAAAGCTTAACGAGTATGTTGATGTGATCGTGCCTAGAGGAGGAGAAGGGTTAATTAAATTTGTAACAGAAAATTCTCGTATTCCTGTAATTAAGCATTATAAGGGAGTTTGTCATACTTATGTCAGTCATTTAGCAAATTTAAAAATGGCACACAATATTTGTTTGAATGCAAAAATTCAGCGTCCAGGCGTTTGTAATGCTATGGAAACTATGATTGTTCATGAAAAGATTGCTAAAAAGTTTTTGCCTTTAATGATTAATGATTTTATTAAAGCTGGTGTTGAAATCAGAGGATGCGCAGATACGCAAAAGTTTGTTTCTGGCGTTAAGAAAGCAACAAAGAATGACTGGAGCGAAGAATACCTTGATTTAGTTCTTTCAGTTAAAGTGGTTAAGAGTTTGACCCAGGCCTTTGACCATATAAATACTTTTGGTTCAAAGCATTCCGATGCGATTATTACAAAGAGTAAAAAAGAAGCTGATGAGTTCTTCAGAGCAGTTGATTCGTCTTGTGTCTATGCTAACGCATCAACACGCTTTACAGATGGATACGAGTTTGGGTTTGGTGCAGAAGTTGGTATTAGCACAGATAAGCTTCATGCGCGTGGTCCAATGGCTTTACCTGAGTTGACGACATACAAGTATGTTATTTTAGGTAGTGGTCAAGTTCGAACATAAAATTTAGAAAAAGGTATGAGACGTGCAAAGAGTAGGTGTATTAGGAGGAACTTTTAATCCAATTCATATTGGTCACCTGGCTATTGCTCAGATGGCATTGGAGAGGATGCATTTAAATAAAGTTATTTTTGTTCCTGCATATATTCCTCCTCATAAAAATAGAAAAGTAGTTGCAGGCGCTAAATATCGTTTTGAAATGGTGTGTTTAGCTATTAAAAATAATCCTTTCTTTGAGATTTCAGATTTTGAAATCAAGAAAAAAGGGAAATCGTATACGATTAATACGATGCGGTATTTTAAAGAAGTTTATCCGCCAGATACAAAATTATTTTTTATCATTGGTGAAGATGCACTTTCTCAGCTTTCAAAATGGAAATATATTAATAAAATTTTAGGAATTTCAGATTTTATTGTTGTTAATCGTCCTGGATATGTTAAAAAAAGTACAGACGCTAAACATCATAGCGTTATTATGCCGGGCATTGATATTTCATCGTCATATGTGCGTATGCGGATGTTTCAGAACAAAACAATAAAATATTTTGTGCCGGACAAAGTGTTAGATTATGTTTTTGAGAATAAACTCTATGGAGTTCAATAATTAAGGAAAAAAGCAAGGGAGTTGTCTTATGTGCGAAAATGCAAGAAATGAAATTCGATTTGGAACAGATGGTTGGAGAGCAATCATTTCAAAGGAATTTACATTTAAAAATGTTGAAATTTTAGCTCAAGCGATTAGTGAATGGATTAATCGTGATATTCGAAAGAAGGCAGGAATTCGAAAAAGAGTTGCGGTTGGATATGATACAAGATTTCTATCTAAGGAATATGCAGAAACTGCTGCAGCTATTTTAGCAAAGAATAATATTGAGGTTTATCTTTCTGACGCGGCAATACCAACACCAACATTAAGCTTTGGTGTAACGCGTAAGAAATGTGTTGCTGGTCTTATGATAACAGCAAGTCATAATCCTGCTGCTTTTAATGGCTTAAAGATTAAAACAGCTGAAGGTGGCGCTGCTTCTCGAGAGATTACAGATATTGTTGAAGAATATTTATGTAAAACAGAAGTCAAAAAATTTAATTTTGATGATTCTGTTAAGAAGAAAGATTTAATTCTTCATGATTTTAAGGAAGATTATATTAATTTCTTACGAAATTACATTGACTTAAAAGCTATCAAGAAGACTCGATACAAGGTTTTAACTGATGCGATGCATGGTAGCGGAAATTCTTTAATACTACGTGTTTTAAAAGGGACGAATATTCGCGCTCAGGTTATGCGTGGCGAGGTCAATCCTTCGTTCGGAGGTGGAAAGCCAGAACCTGTTGAAGAATACGTATCAGAGCTTAAGGAGCGAGTTAAAAAAGAAAAGTTTGATCTTGGTCTTATTCTAGACGGAGATGCTGATCGCATCGCAGCCGTTACAGGTGACGGAGAATATATTAATCCGCAAAAAATATTGGGACTGATTATTTTGCATCTTGCTCGGAATAGAGGACGTAGCGGTGGGATTGTAAAAACGATTTGCGGGACAACTATGCTTGATAATATTGCAAAATCTTTAGGTCTTAAACTTTACGAGACTCCTGTTGGATTTAAATATATTTCTGATTTAATGATTTCAGAAGATATTCTTGCCGGTGGCGAAGAAGCAGGTGGCGTTGGCGTTCAGAGCTATATTCCTGAAAGGGATGGAACTTTAGCCGGTCTTCTTTTGCTTGAAATGATGGCTTATCGCAAAAAAAGCATAAAAAAACTTATTCAAGAGATGGAAAAAGAATTCGGACGTTATTATTATCAAAAGGCAGGTCTTAAAACAGAAAAGAAGAAATTTGATCTTAAAAAAATCAAATCAATGAAAAAAATTCTTGGAAAGAAAGTTATTGATATAAAGACGTTTGATGGTGTTAAACTTATTTGTGAAGATGACAGTTGGATTATGTTTAGACCTTCAGGGACAGAACCTTTGGTTCGATCTTATGTTGAGGCAAAATCTCAAGTTAAGGCAAAGGCTTTAATTGATTACGGAAAAATAGTACTAAAAAAGCTTTAAAATGATTTATTGGTTCGGGCACGGATTATTTTGGATCTTATTTAAGAGCTTGTTGTTTTTAAAAGCTTTTGGAGCAAAACAAATACCAAAGGATAGTGGGTATATTCTTGCGAGTAATCATTTAAGCAATTTAGATCCCATGATTCTGGGTATTGCTTCTGGGCGGCGTCTTAGCTATTTTGCGAAATCATCGTTATTTAAAGGAAGAATTACATCCTTTATCCTATCTCAAGTTGGAGCTTTCCCTGTTAAAAGAGGATTTTCTGACCCAAAATCTATTAAAGAATCAATAAAGCGACTTCGCAACAATCAGGGTCTTGTTATGTTTCCACAAGGGACAAGACAAGGTGGAAAGATTGATCCTGATAATTTTAAACCTGGCGTTGGAATGCTTGCTGCAAAGGCCGAAGTTCCAATTATACCCGTTTATATTTATGGATCTGACAAAGCCATGGCTCCTAAAACAAAAATGATTCGACCTGCAAAAACAACAGTATATTTTGGTTTACCGATTTATGCTCAAGAAAATAGCTCTTATGAGCAAACGACTTATCGGGTCATGAAGTCTATTGAAGAATTATCCTTTCAAGCACACCGCTAAACCCTTTCGCAACATTCATCTTATAGCTTTATCAAAAAAAGATTTTAGTTGACAAGATAGGTCTTTTCGTTGATAATCGTGGAACTTTTGCTTGAGCCAATTATCAATTGCTGATTGATTTGGTTCTGCGAAAGAATTCCTAAGGAAAGAGGTAAGTTATTTATGTCAGCAGAAAAAAAATCAATCATGGCAGAGCTTTACGAAGATACTCTGCGAGAAATTAATGAAGGGGAGATCGTCAAGGGTGAGATCGTCGGTGTTACCGAAAAAGATGTCATTGTTGATATTGGATTTAAATCTGAAGGATTTATTCCCATTAGTGAGTTTCGAGATCCTGATCAAACAAAGGAAGGAAATCATGTTGACGTTTTAATTGAGTCAACTGAAGATGAAGCCGGAAGATTGGTTCTTTCTTATTCTAAGGCGCAAAAACTTAAGGGATGGCAAAAAATCGTTGATGAAGTTAACGAGGGATCTCCTATTGAAGGTCGCGTTGTTAAACAGGTTAACGGTGGGTACATTGTAGATATACAAGGTGCTGATGCATTTTTGCCAAGATCTTTGTCTGCTTTTAAAGGCATTGCACCTAAAGATATTATTGGAAACAAGTATAAATTTATTGTGACCAAGATGAATAAACAACGACGTAACATTATTCTTTCTAGACGAGAAGTTGTTCAAAAAGAGCGTGATGAGGTTAGAGAAAAGCTTTGGGACAAGATTGAAAAAGGACAAAACAGAGTCGGTACTGTTAAAGGAATCACAGATTTTGGTGCTTTTATTGATCTTGGGGGAATTGATGGACTTTTACATATCACAGATATGAGCTGGTCTCGTATTAATCATCCATCAGAGTTGGTGGCGGCGGGTGATGAAATTGAAGTTTTAATCCTTGATTTTGATAAAGAAAATTCAAAGGTTTCTTTAGGGCTTAAACAAATTACAGCAAATCCATGGGAAGGTATTGAGGGCAAATATCCTGTAGGATCTAAAATTCAGGGTAAGGTTGTTAATATCATGCCTTATGGAGTTTTTGTTGAAATTGATAAGGGCATCGAAGGGCTTTTGCATTCTTCTGAAATTTCTTGGCAAAAAAAGATGATTAATCCTCAGGAAATGTTTGCTATTGGAGACATGATCGAGGTTCAAATTATTAATATTGACCGTGATACAAAACGGATTTCTTTAAGTTTAAAGCAACTGGAAAAGAATCCATGGCTTGAGGCTGAAGAAAAGTTTCCTATAAGTTCTAAGGTCGAGGGTAAGATCCGAGGATTTACAGATTACGGAGCTTTTGTTGAACTTGATGGCAACATCGAAGGCATGATTCATGTTTCGGATATGTCTTGGACTCGCAAAGTTAATCATCCTCAGGAAATTTTTAAAAAGGGTCAATCTGTAGAGATTGTTATTTTAGCTGTAGATCCTGATCAAAGAAAGATTACATTAGGATACAAACAAGTTAAAGATAACCCTTGGTCTGAAATTGCAGAGAAATATCCTGTTGGAAAAGATCTAGAAGCAGAAGTTGTTATGAATTCTGAGTTTGGTGTTTTTGTTAAATTGGAAGAAGAGCTTGAAGGGCTTATTTATGCTTCCGAGATTGATAAAACATCTGCTGAGAATTTAAAGGCTGCAGACAAGATTCAAGTTAAGGTTATTAAGGTTGATGTTGATCAAATGAAGATTGGCTTAAGTGCTAAAATATCTGATGATCAAGCTGATAGCCAGACGCAAGAAGCTGAACAAGAATAATTTTAAGATGCGCGATTGCTTTTATGAGTAGTCGCGCATTTTATTTATCTGTTGATAGCAGATTCAATCCATACCAATCATCATGCAAATCGAAAATATTATTAAAGAGCTTTCTTTTGGAACGACTGAAATTATTAATGTCGAAATTCTAAAAGATAAGCTTCTAAAATCTCAAAAAGAAAAAAAGCCGTTACATGTCAAAGCTGGTTTTGACCCAACGGCTCCAGATCTTCATTTAGGACATGTTGTTTTGCTTAAGAAGTTACGACAATTTCAAGATCTTGGGCATAAAGTTCTTTTCTTGATAGGAGATTTTACAGCTCAAATCGGTGACCCAACAGGGCGCGATCAGCTTCGAGTAAGAATGACTCCTTCAGAAATTCTAAAGAATGCAAAAACGTATGAGCGACAGGTTTTCAAAGTTTTAGATAAAAAGAAAACTAAAGTTGTTTTTAATAGCAAATGGCTTAACAAATTATCAAGCCGTGATATTTTAGATTTGTCTGCTCGATGCACAGTAGCTCAGATGTTGGCTCGTGCTGATTTCAAGAAGCGAATCGATGAAAATAAAGAAATTAGCATTTTAGAATTTATTTATCCTTTGATGCAGGGATACGACTCTGTTCACTTAGAGGCAGATGTTGAGCTTGGGGGATCAGATCAGAAATTTAATCTTTTAATGGCGCGTCAGTTGCAAGAATCATTTGGACAAAAACCACAGGCGGTTATTATGATGCCGCTTCTAGAAGGCACTGATGGTGTTCAGAAGATGAGTAAGTCGTTAAATAATTATATTGGGATTGAAGAGTCTTCTAAAGAAATTTTTGGAAAAATTATGTCTATTAGTGATGAAATGATGTTTCGCTATTATGAGCTTTTGACAGACTTTGATATTTGTAAAGTTAAAGAGATGCATCCTAAAGAAGCGAAAATGATACTTGCTCAAGAAATTGTTGGTCAATTCTACTCTAAAGAAACAGCTCAAAAAGAGCGAGAAAGTTTTGAGAAACAATTTTCTCAAAAAAAAGCGCCAGAGAATATGCAAGAATTTGATGTTTCTAAAATTCTGTCATCAACGACAATCTCAGCAATTGTATCAAAAGTGTCTACTTCTCCTTGTTCAATTTCAGCAAATGAAGTACGACGTCTTTTAAAGCAGGGGGCAGTTAGCTTTAATAATGAGAAGGTCAGTGAGGATATTTTACCTTTAAAACCTGGAATACTTAAGCTTGGAAAGCGGCGTTTTTTAAAATTAATTAATAATAATTAGAAATGCGCTAACCCGTTTATTTTTAATACTTTTAGTTTTAGAAATAATTAATAAAAAACTTGACAAAAATTATACGAGACAGTATACTTGTGTTTCCTATTATTTGCCCTTGTAGCTCAGTAGGCAGAGCACGTCCTTGGTAAGGACGAGGTCACCGGTTCAATTCCGGTCGAGGGCTTAAAGAGAATAACGAAAATTTAAAACATGCGCGAAAATATTCAATTTCAATGTACAGAGTGTAAGCAGCTTAATTATACAAGTACAAAAGATAAAAAGCAGAAGCCAGAACGTATCGAACTTAAAAAATTCTGTCGTTTTTGTCGTCGGCATACTTTACATAAAGAAAAGAAAAAATAACTTAGGCCTGTAGCTCTAATGGCTAGAGCATCGGTCTCCAAAACCGAGTGTTGTAGGTTCGAGTCCTACCAGGCCTGTGGAAACAACAATAAAATGGTCGGAAAGATACAAAAGTTTTTTTCAGAAGTCGTCATAGAACTTAAAAAGGTTAACTGGCCAACACGCCCAGAACTTATTGAGGCTACGTGGGTTGTTTTAGTCAGTACATTCTTTTTAGGTTTATTTATTGGCTCATCGGACTTCATTCTTTCTAGACTATTGGGATTGATAATTAAATAAATATTATGAAATGGTACGTTGTCCATACACAAACCGGATGTGAAGAGCGGGCAAAAGCCGGTCTAGAAAAGCGAATGGCTACAACTAGCTTAAAGCAGTATATTAAAGAAGTTGTTGTTCCTACTGAGCAGGTTTCTGAAGTTCGTCGCGGGAAAAAATGTATTTCAACGCGAAAATTCTTTCCTGGCTATATCATACTTAATATGGAAATGAATAATGAAAGCTGGTATTTGGTTAAAACAACACCAGGTATTGCTGGATTTATCGGTCCAGGAAGAAAACCTTCGCCACTTTCAGAAAAAGAAGTTGAAAATATTTTAAAGAAGACTGAAGAAACAGAAGCAAAGCCAAGCCCGAAGACAATTTTTGAAATTGGTGAACCAATTCAAATCATCGAGGGTCCTTTTGCAAGCTTTAATGGTGTAGTAATGGAGATCCATCCGGATCGAGGAAAATTAAAAGTGAGTGTTTCGATTTTTGGTCGAGCAACACTCGTTGAACTAGAATACTGGCAAGTCGAGAAGGTGTAAGATGGCAAAAGAAGTAGTCGCTCAAATTAAATTATATGTTCCTGCAGGTCAAGCAAATCCTGCCCCACCTGTTGGTCCTGCTTTAGGTCAACATGGTGTTAATATTATGATGTTTTGTAAGCAATTTAATGAAAAAACAAAAGGCAGAGAAGGTTTAATTTTACCTGCCGTCATTAGAGTTTACAAAGACAAATCTTTCGATTTCATTCTTAAGACTCCACCAAGCTCAGTTCTTATTAAAAAAGCTGCTAATTTGGCTAAAGCTTCTGGTTTGGCTGGAAAAGAAAAGATTGGTACGATTAATATGAAGCAAGTTCAGGAAATTGCTAAGATAAAAATGGAAGATTTAAACACTGTTAGCATGGATCAAGCTGTTAAGACTATTAAGGGAACAGCGCGTAGCATGGGAATTGAGGTTTCTGATGGTTAAATTAAGTAAACGAATGACAAAAGCTATTGAAAAAGTTGAAAAAGGAAAAGCTTATTCTCTAAAAGAGGGCCTTGAAATTCTGCTAAAGGTTGATCGAGCTAAATTTGATGAAACGGTAGAGCTTCATTTTAGATTAAATATTGATCCTAAGAATTCGGAACAAATTGTACGCGGAACAGCTGTTTTGCCTAATGGAACAGGAAAAAAGATAAAAATTGCTGTTTTTTGTAAAGGCGATCAAGCTTTAAAGGCTAAAGAGATCGGCGTTGATCATGTTGGTGCAGAAGATTTAATTGAAAAAGTTTCAAAAGGTTTTCTAGATTTTGATTGTGTTGTTGCGACTCCAGATATTATGCGCGATTTAAGTAAACTTGGAAAGGTTTTGGGACCTCGCGGTTTGATGCCAAGTCCAAAATCAGGTACGGTTACTACAGACATAGAGAAAGCAGTTAACGAGCTTAGAGCAGGTAAGATTGAGTTTAAGTCTGATAAGCAAGCTGGTGTTCATGTTGGCATTGGTAAGTGCTCTTTCTCTGCAGATAAAATTCTTGAAAATATAAAATATTTAATTGATGCAATTGAGAATGTTAAGCCTCAGGCAGTCAAGGGTGATTTGATTAAAAATGCTTCATTGTCAACAACTATGGGTCCAGGGGTTAGGGTGTCAATATGAAAAAAGTTGGACGATTAATTAGAGAAAGTGTTATTAATCGAATTTCTAAAGGTGTTAAGGATCGACAGAATACTTTTTTAGTTAGTTATTCTAGGGTTTCTTCTTTAGAAATGAGCGATTTTAGAAAAGCATTGACCCAAGCTGGAGCAGAGATTTATGTTTCAAAGAATCGTATCGCTCAGAAAGCATTAAAAGATTTAGATGTTGTTGAGCTTGGAAATAAAATCCAAGATCAAATCGCTTTTGTTTGGAGTGACAAAGATTCTGGTGAGGTTGCAAAAGTTTTAGTTAAATTCGCCAAAGACCTTGAAGGTCTTAATGTTCAAGGTGGCGTTTTAGAGGGAAGGGCTGTTACGGAATCTGAAGTTCAAAAACTTTCAGATCTTCCAAGTCGAGAGGTATTGTTGACAATGCTTGTTCAGACGATACAAGCTCCATTAACACGATTAGCTGGTGCCTTAACAGGAAAAACCAGAGACTTATTATCATTATTAAAGCAATTAAGCGAGAAAGCAGGAGGAAAATAAGATGTCAGAAAATACAATAGAAGAAAAGGTTGAGCAACAACCAGTAGTAGAAGAAAAAAAAGAAAGCAAAGCTCTTTCACAAAAATTGGAAGATGTTCTTAAAACAATCGAAGGGCTAACCGCTCTTGAGCTTTCTGAATTAGTAAAAGCAATTGAAGATAAGTTTGGTATTACAGCTGCTGCTCCTATGATGGCCGCTCCTATGATGGCTGCTGGCGCAGGTGCTGGAGCTGCAGAAGCTGAAGAAAAAACATCTTTTGATGTTGTTCTCAAAGAATTTGGTGCTACTAAAATTGCTGTCATCAAAGAAGTTAGAGCTGCAACAAACTTAGGGCTTAAGGAAGCAAAAGATTTAGTCGAAGCTGCTCCAAGTGTCGTTAAGGAAGGCGTTACAAAAGAAGAGGCAGAGGAATTAAAGAAGAAATTATCTGATGTCGGCGCTGTTGTTGAAATTAAATAAAACGCTCAAAACTTCAACCAAGAAATAAAATATGAAAAAACTAAAAATTAAAAATTTTAGCAAATTTAAAGATAATTTTCAACTTCCTAATTTGCTTGACATCCAGGTTGTAGCTTACGCTAAATTTTTACAAAGATATGATAATCCTGAACAGAGAGATTGTCATGGCCTTGAAGAGGCGTTTCAAGAAGCATTTCCACTGGAGAGTTATGACGGACAAGTTCGCCTAGAATATGTTAGCTATCATTTAGGAAAAGAAAAATATTCTTCAAGAGAGTGCCAAAGACGTGGAATGACTTATTCGGCACCGTTGAAGGTAAAGCTTCGCCTGATTACACCGGTTGAAGTTAAAGAGCAAGAAGTTTATTTTGGTGATTTTCCTTTAATTACTGAGACAGGAACATTTATTATCAATGGTGATGAGCGTGTTGTTGTTTCTCAAATTCAGAGACCGCCAGGAGCTTCTTTTGAACAAGAGATGCATCCAACAGGAAAAAGTATTTATCAAGGACGAATCATTCCTTCTCGCGGAGCTTGGTTTGAAATTAAATATGATTTAAATGATGTTCTTTTAGCTTATATTGATCGTAGAAGGAGTTTTCCTGCGACTCAAATTTTACGCATCATGGGACTTTCAACTGAAGAAGAGATGAGACATCTTTTTGGAGATGATTTTGATAAGCTTGCTAATACATTAGAAAAAGATCACACTACGACTAAAGAAGAGGCGCTTCTTGATTTTTATCGCAAAATGCGTCCAACAGAACCAGCGACAATTGAAGTTGCAGATAGCTTATTTTTTAGATTATTTTTTGAGCCAAAACGTTACGAGTTAAGCAAAGTTGGTCGTTTTATCATTAATCGTAAATTGAAAATGAATGTGGATTTAGATAACCGCATTTTAGATTTAGCAACGGTTGCTCAAGTTATTAAATATTTATTTAAATTGAGAGAAGGTCAAGGCGAAACAGATGATATTGATCATCTTGGAAATAGACGTATTAAAACGGTTGGAGAGCTTGTTCAAAATCAAGTTCGAATAGGTCTTGCTCGCATCGAAAGATCTGTTAAAGAGCGCCTTGTTGTTATGAATACATTTGAGAATTTAACAGCACATCATTTAATCAATTCTCGATTATTTTCAAGCCAAGTTCAAGATTTCTTCGCACGGAGTCAGTTATCTCAGTTTTTAGATCAAGGTAATCCGTTAGCTGAAACAACACATAAGAGGCGCTTAAGTGCTTTGGGTCCAGGCGGTCTTTCTCGGGAGCGAGCCGGTTTTGAAGTTCGCGATGTCCACCATACGCATTATGGTCGTGTTTGTCCGATTGAAACACCAGAAGGCCCAAATATTGGACTGATTGCTTCTCTGGCAACATGTGCACGTGTTAATGATTTAGGTTTTATCGAAACGCCATATCGAAAAGTTGTTGATGGTCGCGTTACAAGCAAAATTGAGTATTTGACAGCTGATGTTGATCAAGAAAAATATATTGCACAGGCGAATACGCCTATCGATAAGACAGGTAATTTTTTAGAAAAAGATATTTCTTGTCGTTATCGTGCTGATTTTCCATATGCTGGTCCTGAAAAAGTTGAGTATATGGATGTTTCTCCAAAACAGCTTGTGTCAGCTGCGACATCATTAATTCCATTCTTAGAGCATGATGATGCTAATCGTGCTTTGATGGGGTCAAATATGCAACGTCAGGCTGTTCCTCTGATGGTTACTGAAGTTCCTTATGTTGGAACTGGCATGGAGGGTATCGTTGCTAAAGATTCTGGGACTGTTGTTGTTGCTAAAAATTCTGGAAAAGTTGTAAAAGTTGACGCTACAGAGATCACTGTTGGTAAGACAGTATATAGTTTAAAGAATTATGTTCGGTCAAATTCAAATACGTGTACGCAGCAAAAGCCTCTTGTTAAGATAGGTGATCAGATTCAAGTAGGGCAGGTTATTGCAGATGGAATGGCGACGAAAGATGGTAAATTATCATTGGGTCGAAATATTTTAGTTGCTTTTATGTCTTGGCGAGGATACAACTTTGAAGACGCAATTATTTTAAGTCAAAAATTAGTTAAAGAAGATAAATATACTTCGATTCATATTGAAAAGTTTGAAGTTGATTCACGTGAAACACGTCTTGGAAACGAAGAAGTTACAAGAGATATTCCAAACGTTGGTGAAGAGGCTCTTAAAGATTTAACAGAAAATGGCATTGTTCGTGTTGGTGCTGAAGTTAAATCTGGAGATATTTTAGTTGGAAAAGTAACACCAAAAAGTGAAAAAGAACTTTCTCCTGAAGAAAGACTTCTTCGTGCTATTTTTGGCGAAAAAGCCGCTGATATCAAAGATTCATCTTTAACTCTTCCTCCGGGAGAGCACGGTGTTGTTGTTAACGTGGAAGTTTTTCAGCGTAATGAACGAGGACGAAAATCCAAAGAAGATAAGAAAAAAGAGGTAATCGCGATTGAAAAGGTTAAAAAATATTATACTCAAGAGCTTCAGTTTTTAGAAGAAGAAAAAGAAAAAAAGCTTTGCAGTGTTTTTGGTATCAACAGCAAGAAGCTTGAGAATATGAATCTTCGAGAAATTAAAAAGAACGAAGATGCTGTTGATGCTTTAAGATTTTTTGAAGACCGAACTGAAGAATTGATTCAAGAGCAGGAGCATGAAATAGAGAAGGTTAAGCGTGGCGATGAACTTCCAGCAGGTGTTCTAAAAAAGGTTGTTGTTTATATTGCAACAAAAAGAAAAGTTTCCGAAGGTGATAAAATGGCAGGACGGCATGGAAATAAGGGTGTTGTCGCTCGCATTTTACCAGAAGAGGATATGCCTTTCTTGGAAGATGGAACACCAGTCGAAATTGTTTTAAATCCTCTAGGCGTTCCGTCTCGTATGAATGTTGGTCAGCTGCTAGAAACACATCTTGGATGGGCTGCTCATGTCTTAGGGCTTGAATGTCAAACGCCTGTATTTAATGCGGCAACGGAAGAAGAAATCCGCGATCATTTAAGAGAAGCAAATTTACCAGAGGACGGAAAGACAACTCTTTATGACGGGCACACGGGATTGCCGTTTGACCAGAGAGTTACAATTGGATATATTTATATGTTAAAATTGATTCATCTTGTTGATGAGAAAATTCATGCTCGATCTATTGGTCCTTATTCTCTTGTTACGCAGCAGCCGTTGGGTGGAAAAGCTCATTTTGGTGGACAGCGTTTTGGAGAAATGGAAGTTTGGGCTTTAGAAGCTTATGGAGCCGCTTATACCTTGCAAGAAATGTTAACGGTTAAAAGTGATGATGTTGCCGGACGCAGCCGTATTTATGAGGCAATCGTGAAAGGTGAACAAAAATTAACACCAGGAACTCCAGAATCATTTAATGTTCTTATAAAAGAATTGCAAGGCTTATGTTTGGATATACGTATGGAAAATTCCCAAGCAGAGTCTCAAGAGCGAAAAAAAGGAAAATAGAATACTATGAACCAAGAGAAAAGTTACGATAGTATTAGTATTAAATTAGCATCTCCAGAAATCATTATGTCATGGTCAAAAGGGGAAGTTAAAAAAGCTGAAACATTAAACTATCGAACGCTTAAGCCCGAAAAAGACGGTCTTTTTTGCGAAAAGATTTTTGGTCCTGTTCGCGATTGGGAATGTAATTGCGGAAAATATAAAGGTATTAAGTTTAAGGGTATTGTTTGCGATCGTTGTGGTGTTATGGTTACACGTTCTGCTGTTCGACGAGAGCGTATGGGTCATATTGAGCTGGCATGTCCAGTTACTCATATTTGGTTTTATAAAGCTGTTCCTAGTCGTCTTTCAGCTCTTCTGCAAATTACATTAAAAGAACTTGAGAAAATTATTTATTATGAAGAATATGTTGTTGTTGATCCTGGAGATACACAGTTAAAACTTAAGCAATTTTTATCTGAGGATAAATATCAGGACTGTTTAGCTAAATATGGTGATTCGTTTAAAGCTAAAATTGGTGCAGATGCGATTCTTGATCTTTTACATCAAGTTGATTTAGAAGTGTTATGTCGACAGCTTCGTAAAGATCTCGATAAAGCAAATCCAGCTGGAACAAATGCAAAGAAATTAGCTAAGACATTAAAGACAGCAGAAGATTTTAAGAAATCTGGAAATGATGTCGGATGGATGATTTTAAAAACAGTTCCAGTTATCCCACCAGATCTTCGCCCACTAGTTCCTCTTGAAGGAGGAAGATTTGCAACTTCTGATTTAAATGATTTGTATCGACGAGTTATTAATCGAAATAATCGATTAAAGAAATTGATTAATCTTAATGCTCCTGAAATTATTATTCGTAATGAAAAGCGCATGCTTCAAGAAGCAGTTGATGCCCTTTTAGATAATGGTCGTCATGGTCGTCCAGTTTTGGGATCAAACAATCGTCCTTTAAAATCACTTTCTGATATGTTGAAAGGAAAACAAGGTCGATTCCGTATGAATTTATTAGGTAAACGTGTTGATTATTCTGGACGATCAGTTATTGTTGTTGGTCCAGAACTTAAGCTTCATCAGTGCGGTTTGCCAAAGAAGATGGCATTAGAATTATTTGAACCCTTTATTATTCGAAAGCTTAGAGAACGTGGATTTGTTCATACGATTAAGGGTGCTAAAAGAATGGTCGAACGTGCAAAGAATGAAGTTTGGGATATCCTAGATGAAGTTATTCAAGATCATCCTATTATGTTAAATCGTGCACCAACGCTTCATCGTTTAAGTATTCAAGCTTTTCAGCCAATTTTGGTTGAAGGAAAAGCTATTCAGTTGCATCCTTTGGTTTGTGCGGCTTTTAACGCTGACTTTGATGGGGATCAGATGGCTGTTCATGTTCCTCTTTCTTTAGAAGCTCAAATGGAATGTCGACTAGAGCTTTTATCAGTTAATAATGTTTTTTCACCAGCTGATGGAAGGCCACTTCTTTCACCGACGCAGGATATTGTTTTAGGTCTTTATTATTTAACGAAAGATAAAGCTGATGGTCCTGGTCAAGGAAGACTTTTTTCAACACGTCAAGAAGCGATTATTGCATATAATGATAAGTTTGTAGGACTGCATTCTCGAATTAAACTTCGATTAAGAAATGAAAAAGTTTGGGGTGAAGAGAGGCCGTCGCTAGTTATTTCACAGCAGGAGGCACTCGGTGAGGTTGGCGATAAAGAAGACCGCTCGAATTTAGTTATTGAAACAACAATTGGACGAATTATTTTTAATAATCTTTTACCTAAGAATTTTGGATTTGTTAATGACACAATGGCAAAGAAGAAAATTGGAGCCGTTATTTCAGATTGTTATAAACGTTTTTCTCAGAGCGCAACTGTTGTTCTTTTAGACGCATTAAAAGAATTAGGTTTCTATTCTGCGACGGCAGCAGGCATTTCGATTAGTATTTCTGATATGACAATTCCTGAAGAGAAAAAAGTATTAGTTAAGAACTCTAAGAAAGAAGTTGCAAAAGTTGAAGATCAATATCGAAAAGGTATTATTACGGCACGTGAACGCTACAATAAAATTATTGATATTTGGACACATACAACAGAATCGATTTCAGATTTAGTTTTTAAAGGCATGGATCCATTTAACCCAGTTTTCATTATGGCAGATTCAGGTGCTCGTGGATCTCGATTGCAGATTCGTCAGCTTTCAGGAATGCGTGGCTTGATGGCAAAGCCGTCTGGGGAAATTATTGAGAATCCTATTATCGCAAGTTTTCGCGAAGGGCTAACAGTTTTAGAGTATTTTATTTCTACTCATGGTGCTCGAAAAGGTTTAGCAGATACGGCTCTTAAAACAGCAGACGCTGGATATCTTACACGACGCCTTGTTGACGTTGCTCAAGAAATTGTTGTTGTTGAAGAAGATTGCGGCACGGTTAACGGTATTACTGTTTCGGCTATTATCGAAGGCGATGAAATTGTTGTTAGTTTAAGAGAGCGTATTGTTGGACGTGTTGCTTTAGATAATATTGTTGATATCGTAACTGATCAGCTTGTTATTGAATCTGGACACGAAATTACAGAAGAAAAAGCAGAGATTATTGAACAGCTTGGTATTGAAAAAGTACGTATTCGCAGTGTTTTAACTTGTGAATCTGAACGTGGTGTTTGTGTTCATTGTTATGGACGAAATTTAGCGACTCAAAGATTGGTTGAGATTGGAGAGGCTGTTGGACCTATTGCGGCGCAAAGTATTGGTGAGCCAGGAACACAGCTAACAATGAGAACGTTTCATATTGGTGGCACTGCAAGTCGTTCAGTTGAGCAATCATTTACTCGTTCAAAAAATAATGGTATTGTTCATTATCATAAACTTCGCGTTGTGCAAAAAGGAAACGAATTTGTTGTTTTAAATCGAAATGGATCGATTAGCGTTAATGATGAATTCGGTCGTGAATTTGAGCGTTATCCTCTTTTGCAGGGTTCAACGATTAAGGTTGCCGACGGATCAGAAATTAAAAAAGGTGTTATTTTCGTTAATTGGGATCCGTATACAATTCCAATTATTACAGAGGTTAAGGGTGTTGTTAACTTTGAGGATATTAAAGAAAATGTTACTATTCAGGAAGAGCAAAATCCAATTACAGGTGTTGTAGAACGTGTTGTTGTTGAGCATAAGCAAGAATTTCATCCACAGATTATTGTTACTGATGAGAAAAAAGAAGTTCTTGGAATTTATTCAATTCCTGTTGGTGCGCATATTCTTGTTCGAGATAAAAAAGACGTTGGTGCTGGTCAACTTTTAGCAAAGATTCCTCGAGCATCGGGTAAGACACGAGATATTACTGGTGGTCTTCCACGAGTTGCTGAATTGTTTGAAGCTCGACGACCAAAAGATCCTGCGGTTATTAGTGAGATTGATGGCTTTATTGAATTTGGTGAAGACAAAAAAGGACTTCGACAAATTATTGTTCGCAGCGAAACCGGTATGAGCAAAGAATATGTTCTTCCTCATGGAAAGCATCCTAATGTTTACAAGGGGGATCGTGTTTTTGCTGGTCAACAATTGACAGAAGGGCCAGTTGTTCCGCATGATATTTTAAGAGTTTCTGGAGATAAGGTTCTTCAGGAATATCTTTTAAATGAGGTTCAAGAAGTTTATCGTTTACAGGGTGTTAACATTAGTGATAAACATATTGAGCTTATTATTGGACAGATGCTTAAGAAGGTTAAGATTGAAGAATCAGGAGATACAGAATTTCTTATTGGACAACAAGTCGATCGCACTGCTTTTAAAAAGTCTAATGAAGCTGTCTTAAAAAAGAAGGGCAAGCCTGCTTCAGCAACACCACTACTTTTGGGCATTACAAAGGTTTCTTTGTCGACGGACAGTTTTATTTCTGCTGCAAGTTTCCAGGAGACAACAAGAGTCTTGACAGACGCAGCGACTTCTGGTAAAGTGGACAATTTACGTGGCCTAAAAGAGAACGTTATCGTGGGACATTTGATTCCTGCTGGGACGGGCTACAAAACTTATCATAATATAGAAATGGTTAAATATGCCGACAATAACACAGTTAATCAGGAAGAGAAGAACACAGAAGAGCAAAAAGGGTAAATCCCCTGCTCTGATGAATTGCCCTCAACGCAGAGGGGTCTGTCTTCAAGTTAAGACAATGACACCTAAAAAGCCAAATTCGGCTTTGCGAAAAATTGCTAGGGTTAGACTTTCAAACAAGATGGAAGTCACTTCTTATATTCCAGGCGAAGGACATAATCTTCAAGAACATTCCATTGTTCTTGTTCGTGGCGGCCGCGTTAAAGATTTGCCAGGCGTTCGATATCATATTGTTCGTGGAACTCTTGATACAACCGGTGTAAAGGGTCGTAAGAAATCACGATCAAAATATGGAGCAAAAAGAGAAAAATAATGAGAAGACGCAGAGCAGAAAAAAGACCAGTACGACCAGATCCAAAATATAAGAGTCCCTTGGTTTCAACTTTCATTTGCATGATTATGGCTGAAGGTAAAAAAACATTGGCTGAGCGTATTGTTTATGGAGCTTTTGATATATTAAAGAAAAAAACAAATGAAGAAGATGTTGTTAAAACTTTTTCAAAGGCAATTGATAATGTTCGCCCCAAATTGCAGGTTAAGTCTAGACGTGTGGGCGGCTCTACATATCAGATTCCTATGGAAGTATCTCCATTAAAAGGTAATTCAATTGCTCTTCGATGGCTTAGAAATTTTGCATTAGCGAAAAAAGGAAAACCAATTCAAGTTAAATTAGCTGACGAACTTTATGCTGCATTTAAAGGTGAAGGACCAGCTGTTAAAAAACGTGACGAAACTCATAAAATGGCTGAAGCTAATCAGGCTTTTGCACATTTAAGATGGTAAGAAAAAATGGCAGATAAACATACATTAGATCAAGTTAGAAATATTGGAATTATCGCGCATATTGATGCAGGTAAGACAACGACAACGGAACGTATTCTTTTTTACGCTGGCGTTATTCACCGCATGGGTACTGTTGACGAGGGAACTGCTGTTATGGATTGGATGGCACAAGAGCAAGAAAGAGGAATTACGATTACCTCTGCAAACACAACATGTTTTTGGCAAGATTGCAAAATTAATATTATTGACACACCAGGACACGTTGATTTTACTGTTGAAGTTGAACGTTCTTTGAAAGTTTTAGATGGTGCTGTTGTTGTGCTTTGTGCAACAAGCGGTGTTCAGCCACAAACAGAAACTGTTTGGCGTCAAGCAGATCGCTACTCAGTGCCTCGAATTATTTTTATTAATAAAATGGATCGCCTTGGAGCTAGTTTTGAAAATGTTTTAGAGCAAACTCGTGATCGATTAGGCGCTCATTCGGCAGCGATTCAGTTTCCGGTTGGAGCTGAAGATGATTTTTCTGGCATCGTCGATGTTATCGATGAGAAATTGATTACTTATGAAGACAAAGAAGGTGCAACACGAATTATTAAAGACCTTCCAGAAGAGCTAAAAGCTAAAGCTAAAGAGCATAAGCGTACGCTTATTGAAAAAGTTTCTGAAGTAGACGATCAATTGATGGAAAAGTTTCTTGAAGAACAAGAAATTACAAATGAAGAACTTTGCGCAGCAATAAGACGTACAGTTATTGCTAATACATTTATTCCTGTTCTTTGTGGAACAGCACTTCGCAACAAGGGTGTTCAGATGGTTTTGGATGCTGTCTGTGCTTATCTTCCGTCTCCATTAGATGTTCCTCCAATTAAGGGAATAGATCCGAAAACAGAAGAAGAGATTACACGTCAACCAAAAGAGTCTGAACCACTGGCTTCTTTAGCGTTTAAGATTGCCATGGATCCATATGTTGGAAAATTATTTTTTACACGCATTTATTCCGGAAAAATTATTTCTGGAGTTCCACTTTATAATTCAACTCAAGGTGTTAAAGAAAAAGTTTCAAAAATCGTTGTTATGCATTCTAATAAACAAGAAATTGTGAGTCAAGCTAGTGCTGGTGATATTGTTGCTTTAGTTGGATTAAAGCAATCAAAATCTGGCGACACTCTTTGCAATGAATCAGACAAAATTGTTTTAGAAAATATGAAAATTCCTGAGCCTGTTGTCTCTATGGCTGTTGAGCCTTTAACAAAAGCTGATCAGGATAAAATGGGTATGACTTTGAGAAAGTTTTTAGACGAAGATCCTTCTTTTAGAGCTCAGTACGACAAAGAGACAGGTGAAACAATTATTTCGGGTATGGGAGAACTTCATCTTGAAATTATTGTTGATCGCATGAAACGTGAATTTGGTCTTGAGACAAAAGTAGGACGTCCACAAGTTGCTTACAAGGAAACGATTACGCAAAAAGCAATGGGAATCACAGGAAAACACATTACTCAGTCTGGTGGTCGTGGTCAATACGGACATGTTATTATTAATGTTGAGCCTCAAGAAGAAAAAGGAAAGGGTGTTACTTTTATTGACAAGATTAAAGGTGGCGCTATTCCTCGAGAGTATATTAAACCTGTTGAACAGGGTATTCGTACGGCTGCGCTTAATGGTGTATTGGGTGGTTATCCTGTTGATGATATTCAAGTGACACTTGTTGATGGGTCTTATCATGATGTTGATTCTAGCGAGCTAGCTTTTAAACTAGCTGCAAGGCATGCATTGTATGAAGCTCTTAGAAAAGGAAAATCTGTTTTTCTAGAGCCGATCATGGATATCGAAGTCGTTGTTCCAGAAGATTTTATGGGAACAGTTGTTGGTGATTTAAATACAAGACGAGCAAAAATTACCGAGATGGGTAACAGAGGTATTTTAAAAACAACTCGTTGCGAGGTTCCGTTAGCAGAAATGTTTAATTATGCTGGTGCAATTCGATCACTATCTCAAGGACGTGCTACATTTTCAATGGAACCAGCTTATTATGCAGAAGTTCCGTCTTTTGTGGCCGAAAAAATACAGGGACGAGATACAGGAAAATCAAAGTAGTTAAAAGAATTTAGTTTTTAAAGGGAGGAAAAATAGCATGGCAAAAGAAAAATTCGTAAGAAATAAGCCTCATCTAAACGTTGGAACCATTGGTCACGTTGATCATGGAAAAACAACTTTGAGCGCGGCGATTACAACGATTTTAGCAAAAAAAGGTTTAGCTACGATTCGTAGTTATGATTCAATTGATAATGCTCCTGAAGAAAAAGAAAGAGGCGTTACAATTAATATTGCTCATCTTGAGTATGAAACAGAAAATCGTCATTATGCTCATATCGATTGTCCAGGCCATGCTGACTACATTAAGAATATGATTACAGGTGCTGCACAGATGGACGGTGCTATTCTTGTTGTATCTGCAGCTGATGGAGCTATGCCTCAAACAAGAGAGCATATCCTTTTAGCTCGTCAGGTAAACGTTCCAAAGCTTGTTGTCTTTTTAAACAAATGTGACCAAGTTGAAGACAAAGAACTTCTAGAGCTTGTAGAGCTAGAACTTAGAGAGCTTCTTTCAAAATATAAATATGACGGAGACAATGTTCCAATTGTCATGGGAAGCGCTTTAGATGCATTAAATAATCTAGAAGATGAAACAAAAACAAAGCCAATTATGGATCTTATGGCAGCTGTTGATTCTTATATTCCAGCTCCAGAACGAGAATTAGATAAGCCATTTTCTATGGCCGTTGAAGATGTTTTTTCAATTTCTGGTCGTGGTACTGTGGCGACAGGACGAATTGAAAGAGGTGTTGTTAAAGTTGGTGAAGAAGTAGATATCGTTGGTCTTAGACCAGATGTTGGAAAAACTGTTGTTACAGGTGTCGAAATGTTCCGCAAAGAACTTGATCAGGGACAAGCTGGTGACAATGTTGGACTTCTTCTTCGAGGTGTTGATAAAACGTCTATTGAGCGTGGAATGGTTTTGGCTAAGCCAGGTTCAATTTCACCACATACAAAGTTTAAAGCATCTGTTTATATTTTAACAAAAGAAGAGGGTGGACGACATACTCCTTTCTTTAAGGGATATCGACCACAATTTTATTTTAGAACAACAGACGTTACAGGTACAGCGCAGCTTCCAGCAGGTGTTGAGATGGCTATGCCAGGTGATAACGTTGAACTTGAAATCGAATTGATTATGCCAGTTGCTATGGAAAAAGAGCTACGTTTTGCTATCCGTGAAGGTGGTCGAACTGTTGGTGCTGGTGTCATTTCAGAAATTATTACATAAGAAAAAAGTATGCAAAAAATAAGAATAAAACTCAAAGCTTTTGACCATCGATTGATTGATCAATCTACAGAAGAGATTGTTGAAACAGCAAAGCGAACCGGAGCTAAAATTTCTGGTCCTGTTCCTCTTCCAACAAAGAAAGAATTGTATACAGTTCTTCGTTCACCTGTGGTTGATAAAAAATCAAGAGAGCAATTTAGGCTCGCAACACATAAGCGTTTGATTGACCTTGTAGATCCAACAGCAAAAACTGTTGAAGCTCTACGAAAGCTTAATCTTCCAGCTGGTGTTGATGTTGAGATTAAACAATAGGAGATTTAAATGGTTCGTGGTTTGCTAGGAAAAAAAATAGGCATGACTCAAATTTTTAATAAAGACGGTAACGTTATTCCTGTGACCGTTGTAGAGGCAGGGCCATGTTATGTTCTTGAGCTTCAAGAATCTCCTGAAAAGATTAAGCTTGGATATGAAGAGATTAAAGAGTCTAGATTGAACAAGGCTCAGCTTGGACTTTTTAAGAAAACTGGCGTTAAGCCTCTAAGAGTTGTCAAGGAAGTTGAGCCGCAAGAAGGTGATGTTTGTGAAGTTGGCCAAGAAATTAAGGCTGACATGTTCAAGCCTGGCGATTTTGTTGATGTTTCCGGTGTTTCTATCGGAAAAGGATTTCAGGGTGGTATGAAGAGATGGAATTGGGATGGCGGTCCGGCAGCACATGGATCTAAGCATCATAGACGAGTTGGTTCTATTGGTTCAAGCGCAGACCCTTCTCGCACGTTTAAAGGACGACACATGCCAGGTCATATGGGAGCGAAGAAGACGACGATACAAGGCTTGCGCATTATGGATATAGACATTGAAAATAACCTTCTAATGATCAAAGGTGCAGTTCCTGGTCATAAAAGAGGATATATTGTTATTAATAAATCGAAAAGAAAAACATTTCGCGCGTTGGATGAACAAAAAACAGTACATGCTGTTAAAAGAAATCCGATGAAGCAAAGTAAGTCAAAAGCAAAAGGTAAGAAGTAAAATGCCAGCATGCACAATACACGATATTAAGGGAAAAAAAGTAGAAGAATTTGATCTTCCAGAAAATATTTTTGGTGGTCATATTAATAAAGCGGTTTTATATCAAACTATGTTAATGTATCAAGCAAATCTTCGACAGGGAAACGCTTCTACTAAAGAACGTGCTGATGTTTCTGGTGGTGGAAAGAAACCACATCGCCAAAAAGGAACTGGTCAAGCTCGTGCTGGATCTCGACGATCTCCTCTTTGGAAGGGCGGCGGAACTACATTTGGTCCACATCCAAGAGATTTTAGTTATACATTATCTAAGAAAATTCGAGACGCAGCTCTTAAGGCTAGCTTAAACGCAAAATATAAAAGTGATGACCTTGTTTGTGTGGATAAAATAGATGTGAAGTCAGCAAAGACAAAAGATTTTGCAAATATGCTAAAAGGATTAAATTTAAGAGGTAAGGTTTTAGCTCTTGTTGATGGAGTTGATAAGGATGCAGTTTTAGCTTCTAGAAATCTTCCATTCTTTAACATGATACGCTCTTGCGATGTTACAGCATACGACATTTTAAAAAACAAAAAGATTTTATTTACAAAAGTAGCTTTAGATCAGCTTCTGAAGCGAATCAAATAAGAAATATTTTCTAAAAACGAAAAAAAGAAAATATAAAAGAGAGTTTTACGAAAAAATGATTACTAATTACGATATTGTTAAAACTTTAATTCGAACTGAAAAAGGAACTTTCTTAGAACCGCAAAGAAAATATCTTTTTCAGGTTGATAAACGTGCAACAAAAATTGATATTCAAAAAGCAATTGAAGGAATTTATAGCGTAAAAGTTCAAGATGTTAATACAATTATTGTTCCAGGAAAGAAAAAGCGCGTAAGACAAGCTTTAGGTCGCACTCCGGATTGGAAGAAGGCAGTTGTAACGCTTAAAGAAGGAAGCAAAATCGAGGTTACATAATGGGAATAAAGAAATTTCGTCCAACAACAAATCCATTACGACATACAATTATTTCTGACTTTGCAGAAATTACAAAATCAAAGCCTGAAAAATCGCTTTTGACTCCTTTAAAGAAGTCAGGTGGACGTAATAATCGCGGACGCATTACTGCGCGTTATCGTTCTGGTGGACACAAGAGAATGTATCGCTTAGTTGATTTTAAGCGTAATCGTATTGATGATCCTGCGGTTGTATTGGCGATTGAATATGATCCAAATCGTTCAGCACGCATCGCATTGATTGAATATCAAGACAAAACAAGATCCTATATTTTAGCACCGCTGGAATTAAAAGTTGGAAGCACGATTACAAGCACGCATGAACAGAATGCAGAAATTTTACCTGGTAATTGCATGCCGATTCAAAAGATTCCTTTAGGAACAGCGGTTCATAATATTGAACTTTTACCTGGTAGGGGCGGAAAGATTGTTCGCTCTGCTGGAACATCAGCTCAAATTATGGCTAAGGAAGGACAGGAGGCGCATGTTCGTCTTCCGTCTAGTGAAGTAAGAAAAGTAAAGGTTAACTGTCGGGCAACAATTGGACAACTTGGTAATGTTGAGCATGAATCAAAGTCTATTGGTAAAGCCGGACGATCTCGTTGGCTAGGTCGAAAAGGAAACGTTCGTGGTGTTGCCATGAATCCTGTAGATCACCCTCATGGTGGTGGTGAAGGAAAAGCTCCGCAAGGAAATCCTCATCCAGTAACGCCTTGGGGAAAACCAACAAAAGGATATAAGACAAGAGCAAAAAGAAAATATTCTGATAAGCTTATTGTTCGACGAAGAAAAAAAGGAAAGCGATAAGATATGCCACGTTCAATTAAAAAAGGACCATATGTTGCAGATCATTTGCTTAAGAAGTTAGATAGAATGCAAAGATCAGGACAAAAACAACCGATCAAAACATGGTCGCGTGAATCAACAGTAACGCCTGATTTTGTAGGATATACTGTTGCTGTTCATGATGGAAGAAAGCACGTTCCAATTTTTATTACAGAAAATATGGTTGGATATAAATTTGGTGCTTTTGCCCCTACGCGTACATTTAGAAAACATGGTGGCGTTAAATCTAAGAGAGCCGCAACTAAGACATAAAGGTAATTTTTTATGATTTCAAAAGCAAAAGGAAAGTTCATTCGTGTTTCGCCGACTAAAATTAGACAAGTCATTAATCTAATTAGAGGCAAAGATGTAAAAAAATCTGTTGTGATTTTAGATCAAACAGAAAAAGGATCGTGTGATCGAATCAAAAAAGTTTTAAATTCTGCTGTTAGTAATGCTAAACAAAAAGGTTTAAATGAAGATCAGCTTTTTGTTTCAAAGATTACAGCAGACTTAGGTCCGTCTTGGCGTCGTTATCGTTCTGCCGCTTTTGGTCGGGCCACAGGAATATCAAAAAAGACAACTCATTTAACCGTTGAATTAGATCTAAAGACAAAGTAGAGGTATTCTGTGGGACAAAAAGTTAGCCCTATCATTTTAAGAATTGGTTATATCAAAGACTGGAAAAGTCGTTGGTTTGCTGGAAAAAAAGAATTTGCAATAAACGTAGCTGAAGATTATAGAATTCGAAAGCATATTCAGAAAAAGTTTGTTCATGCGGCAGTTGCAAACGTTGATATTGAACGCTTAAGAGGACAAGTAAGAATTCATATTTATTCTGCACGCCCCGGTGTTATTATCGGTCGACGTGGTGCAGATATTGATCGCTTAAAAGATGATCTAGGAAAATTGACAACTAAAGAGATTGCAATTGATATCAAAGAAGTTAAGATTCCAGCTATTGATGCAAACTTAGTTGCGCAAAGTATTGCTCTTCAACTTGAAAAACGTATTGCTTTTAGACGTGCAATGAAAAGAGCTATTGATCAAGCAATGCAATCAGGTGCTAAAGGTATCAAAATTGGTTGTTCTGGGCGATTAAATGGTGCAGAAATGGCAAGACGTGAATCGTATAAGCAAGGTAAATTGCCTCTGCAAACATTTCGTGCAGATATTGATTATGGTTTTGCTGAAGCGCAAACAACATACGGAACTATTGGTGTCAAAGCTTGGGTTTATCATGGAGATGCAATTTTAGATAAAAAGCAAGATGAAGCGACTCCAGGAACAGAAACAAAGAAAAAGAATTAAGAAAGATTTAATATTATGCTTTTAATGCCAAGAAAAGTTAAATTCCGAAAAGCTCAAAAAGGTCGAAATCGCGGTCTTGCCACAAAAGGAAGTCGTGTAACTTTTGGAGAATACGGACTTAAAACATTAGAAAACGGTTTGATTCGAGCAAATCATATTGAAACAGCTCGTATTACAGTTGCGCGAAAAATGAAAGGCGCTGGAAAATTATGGATTAATGTTTTTCCGGCTAAGCCTGTTACAAAGAAACCTGCAGAAACGCGTCAAGGAAAAGGAAAAGGCGATCTAAGTCATTGGGTTTGTCCTGTCAAAAGGGGCAAAGTTCTTTTTGAGATTGGTGGCGTTCCTGAAGATTTCGCAAAAATTATTTTTCGTCTAGTTGCATTTAAAATGCCCGTAAGAACAAAATTTGTTGCACGTTCTGGACAGGCTTAAAAAAAGGTTTATGTTATTATGAAAGCAAAAGATTTACGAGCATTAGACGTTGAAGAGTTAGTTCAAAAAGAGAAGACAATTAAAAAAGAATTGTATGGGTTGAATTATCAACGAAAGTTTGGAAAAGTTGAGAAACCTGCACGATTTAGTCTGTTGAAGAAAGATGTGGCGCGCATCAAAACTGTTTTAAAGGAAAGAAAATCTAAATGACCGAAAGAGTAAATAGAAGAAAAACGATGACAGGAACGGTTATCAGTAACAAGATGGATAAGACTTGTGTTGTTAAAATTGCATGGCATTCAAAGCATGCAAAATATCTTAAGCCGGTTAAGAAATCACAAAAATTTAAGGCTCATGACGAAAAAAACGAAACACAAATCGGAAATATTGTTGAAATAATGGAAACACGACCTTTGTCAAAAGATAAACGCTGGATCTTAAGAAAGATTTTAAAGAAAGAAGTTGTATAATGATTTATATGAAAACACTTTTAAATGTTGCAGATAACACAGGGGCAAAAAAAGCTTCTTTTATCGGTGTTTTAAATGCTCACGGACGACGCTCAGCTCAAATTGGCGAAATGGTTCGTGTTAATATTAAAGAGTCTGCTCCTCGTGCTGCTGTTAAAAAGGGTGAGGTTGTTAAAGCTGTTATTGTTCGTCAGAAATTTCCTGTGAGACGATCTGATGGAACTTATGTAAAATTTGATAGCAATGCTATTGTCATTGTTGATGATAACGGTAATCCGAGAGGAACACGTGTTTTTGGACCTGTTGCAAGAGAATTAAGAAATATGGATTATATGAAAATAGTTTCACTAGCTCCTGAGGTTGTTTAAGATGATAAAGATTAAAAAGAATGATATTGTTGAGGTGATTGCTGGAAAAGATGATGGAAAAAAAGGAAAAGTTTTACGTGTTTTCCCTAAAGATCAAAAGGCGATTGTTGAAAATATTAATATTATTAAAAAAGCACGAAAAAGGACTCAAGAAGATCAAAAAGGTGGTATTGTCGAAATTGAAAAACCAATCAATTTGAGCAATTTGATGCTTATGTGTAAACAGTGTAACAAGAGGATTCGCACAAAGATTTCTGTCTTAAAAGATGGTTCCAAAATTCGTGAGTGCAAAAAGTGTGGGGCGGTAAATTAAAATGAAACCAAGATTGTTAGATGTATACCAGCAGCAAATTGTTCCAAAGATTCAAGACAAATTTAAAGTTAAGAATAAAATGGAAGTTCCATCTCTTGAAAAGATTGTTGTTAATATGGGAGTTGGAGAAGCTGTTTCAGATATCAAGATGCTTGAAGCGGCGATGAAAGAGCTCGGTATCATTACCGGACAGAAGCCACTTATTAGACGTTCTAAAAAGGCAATTTCAAACTTTAAACTACGTGAAGGAATACCAGTTGGTTGCAAGGTTACACTTCGAAAAGCGAAAATGTATGAATTTTTTGATCGTTTGGTTAGTATCGCTCTTCCTCGAATTCGAGATTTTAACGGAGTTCCGGCGAAGTCTTTTGATAAAACAGGAAATTATACTCTTGGGATTTCAGATCAAACTATTTTTCCAGAAATTGATTTAGATCAGATTCAAAGAACCCAAGGTATGGATATTTCGTTTGTTTTTAACCACGGCCCTCAAGAGCAGACATTTGAAATTTTGAGTCTTTTGGGTATGCCGTTTAGAAAGAATTAAAGGAAAGTTTTAACATGGCAAGAAAAGCATTACGAATACGCGAAGCGAAACCAGCAAAGTTTTCAACACGTCAGCACAATCGATGCATTCTTTGTGGTCGACCAAAAGGATATTTAAGACGCTTTGGTGTTTGCCGAATTTGTTTTCGCGAGCTCGCTTGGAAGGGTGAAATACCAGGCGTGAAGAAAGCAAGCTGGTAATAGAGAGGAAATATATATGTCATTGTCAGATCCAATTAGCAATATGCTAACAAGTATTCGCAACGCGATACAAGTTAAGAAACAATCTATTGATGTTCCTGCATCTAAAATTTCTGCAAAAATATTAGAAATTTTTAAGGAAGATGGGTATATTGAAGATTTTCGATTAATGGAAGATAGCACGCAGGGAACACTTAAAGTTTATCTAAGATATGAAAAGAATAAGAAACCGTCAATTATTGGAATTAAACGAATTTCAAAGCCGGGCTTACGAGTTTACGCAACGCACGATAAGATCCCAAGAGTATTAAACGGTTTAGGATCAGCTGTCATCTCAACTTCAAAAGGAGTTGTTGATGATGTTCGAGCGCGCGAGATGAAGGTTGGCGGCGAAGTTTTATGTTACATCTGGTAGGAGAGCCATGTCAAGAATAGGAAAAAAACTAGTTGAAGTTCCAAAGGGTGTTAAAGTTTCAATTACTTCTGATAGTATTTTAGCAGAAGGCCCAAAGGGAAAGATTTCTCTTGAAATACCTTTTGGTATTTCAGTAGAAAATAAAGAAGATAAGATTTTTGTTAATAGAAAATCTGATATTAAGCAGGATCGGTCAAATCATGGAACAATTCGTGCTCGAATCGTTAATATGTTTATTGGTGTTTCTCAAGGACATTTTAGAAAACTTGAAATCCAAGGAATTGGTTTTCGTGCACAAGTTCAAGGTCAAAAGATTACATTAAATCTTGGATTTAGTCACCCTGTAGAGTTTATTGTTCCTGAAAATATTAAGGTCAAAGCCGCAACGCCAACAGAATTGGAATTTGAATCTATCGATAATGTTTCTCTTGGAAATATTGTTGCTAAGATTCGAAAGATAAAACCACCTGAACCGTATAAAGGTAAAGGTATCCGATATGCTGGTGAAGTTGTTAGACGAAAACAAGGAAAATCTGTTACAAAGTAATCAAAATGAATAATACTAAAGAAGAAAAAAGAGATTTTAGACATAAAAGAATTCGAAAGAAGATTCAAGGAACAGCACAGATTCCGAGACTTTGTGTTCATCGAAGCTTAAAAAATATGTCAGTTTCACTCGTTGATGATGTTGTTAGAAAAACATTGCTTGGAATGTCAACACACGATAAGAATATTAAGGCTAAATTTAAGACTTGCGGGAATATTCAAGGGGCAACGGAATTAGGCGAGGCCTTTGCTGCAAAAGTTCAAGAAAAAGGAATTAAAAAAGTATGCTTTGATCGCGGAGGCTATCTCTATCATGGGCGCGTTAAAGCTTTTGCTGAAGCGGCAAGAAAAGGTGGACTGGAGTTCTAATGACTGAAGATAAAAATATTGAAAATAATGTTGAAAAAGAAAATTTAGAAGATAAGGCTCAGGAGCAACCAATAGCTCAAGAGCCAGTTTCTGATGTGTCAGCTGTTGAAGCACCTGCTGTTGAGGCGCCAGCTGAAGAAAAGAAGGAAGATGCTGTAGTTGATTCTAAAGAAGAAGCTCCTAAAGAAGAAGCTCCTAAAGAAGAAGCTCCTAAAGAAGAAGCTCCTAAAGAAGAAGCTCCTAAAGAAGAAGCTCCTAAAGTAGATCCTAAAGAAGTTCCTAAAGATCTTCCTGCTGCTCAACCGCCAGCTAAAGAAAATCCGGCTGATGGGAAGAAGAGTTTTGACGACAAAAGAAAAAGAAAATGGTCTTCAAGACCACCGAAGAGACAACAAGATGATTCCGGCCTTATTGAAAAAGTTATTGCGATTAATCGCGTTACAAAAGTTACAAAGGGCGGAAAAAAACTTTCATTTAGCGCTCTTGTTGTTGTCGGAGATGGTAAAGGAAAAGTGGGTTATTATTTAGGGAAAGCACCTGAAGTTGCTACGGCGATTCAGAAATCTCTTCGTGTTGCCAAAAAGAACATGATGGATATTGTTGTTCGTAAGGGAACAATTTCTCATGAAATTATTGGTCGATGCGGTGGAGCAACTGTTTTGCTTAAGCCAGCAAGTGAAGGTACTGGTGTTATTGCGGCAGGTCCAGTACGTGCTATTTGTGATGCATCTGGTATTAGAAATATTTTGACAAAATGTCATAGGTCAAACAATCCGATTAATATTATCAAGGCAACAGTTGATGGGTTATCTCGATTGAAGCCGTTTAAAGAAATTGGAGAAGCGCATAGTGTTTCTGCATGAAATAGGAAAGCCTAAAGGCGCACGTAAGAAAAAAAGAATCGTTGGCCGAGGTCAAGGTTCTGGTAGAGGAAAAACTGCTGGTCGCGGAGAAAACGGGCAAAAGTCGAGATCTGGACGTTCAATCATTCATGGTCTTGAAGGTGGACAGATGCCGTTGATTCGTCGCTTACCAAAGGTTGGCTTTAGAGTTAGACATCGAACTGTTTATCAGTTGGTTACCTTAACTATGCTTTCTAAGATTAAAGAAGGCACAGAAGTCAATCCAGAATTTTTAAAGAATAAAGGTCTTGTAAAAAGTAACCGAAAGCCAGTAAAAGTTTTAGGCAATGGAGAAATTTCAAAACCGTTAACGATTAAAGTTCATGCGTTTTCAAAGTCTGCTGAAGAAAAAATTGTTAAAGCAGGCGGAAAAATCCAAAAGTTTAATACTGAAAGTAAATAAAGAGATTCTATGCTAAAAGCATTTTCGAATTGCTTTAAAATACCTGATTTAAGAAAGAAAATTCTTTTTACGCTTGCAATCATTTTTGCTTATCGTGTTGGATGTCATATTCCAACACCAGGCGTTAACGGTGCAGTGTTAGGAGAATTCTTTCGTCGCATTAGTGAATCATCTGGCGGCGGAACGATCTTTGGCATGATGAATATGTTTTCTGGTGGTGCGTTGCAAAAAATGACGGTTTTTTCTTTAGGAATTATGCCGTATATTTCAAGTTCGATTATTATGCAACTTTTGACTGCTGTTATTCCTGCTTTAGAGAAATTGTCTAAAGAAGGTCAAGCTGGGCATCAGAAAATAAATCAATATACGCGATACGGAACTCTTGGACTTGCGATTATTCAGTCTTATTTTATTGCACTTTGGCTTGAAAGCCCGCAAGCATTTAAAGGTTTGATGGTTGTTAATGATCCGGGATGGGGATTTCGATTTACAACGGTCTTAACTCTTGCGTCAGGTACTGTTCTTTTAATGTGGCTAGGCGAACAAATTCAAGAAAAAGGAATTGGACAGGGAATCTCGCTTATTATCACAGCTGGTATTTTATCACGTGCTCCAGATGCGATTCGTACGTTGATTGTTTTGCTTTCACCGAAGACAGCATCGATGCGCCAAATTCAGCCGCTGACCTTGCTTTTGATGATTGGTTTTCTGGTTAGTGTTATTTTTGCAATTACTTTGATAACACAGGGGCAACGTCGAATTCCAGTTCAATATGCTAGACGCATTGTTGGTAGAAAAGTTTATGGTGGGCAAAGCACATATATTCCTTTAAAGGTTGATACAGCTGGTATTATTGCAATTATTTTTGCTCAATCAATTTTACTTTTTCCAGCAACATTAGCAAGTTTTGTTCCGCATGAGGGGCTACAGTCGTTTGCAAGCTTTTTCATGAGAGGACATGCAGCATATTATATTTTATATGGTCTTTTAATTATCTTTTTCTGTTATTTTTATACAGCAATTGTTTTTAATCCAGTTGATGTTGCAGAGAACATGAAAAAGCATGGAGGTTTTATTCCTGGAGTTCGCCCAGGCGTTCCGACAGCAGATTTCTTAGATTTTGTAATGACGCGTATTACTCTTGCTGGTGCATTCTTTATGTGTGTTATTGCGGTTATGCCGGATGCGATTATGTCAGCTTTTAAAGTTCCTTTTTTGGTGGCATCATTCTTTGGAGGAACAGGAATTTTGATTATTGTTGGTGTTATGCTTGACACTGTTAAGCAGATGGAATCACAGCTTTTAATGAGACATTATGATGGCTTTATGAAAACAGGTCATCTAAGGGGACGAAAATGAGATTGATTTTGTTAGGAGCACCGGGAGCAGGAAAAGGAACACAGGCAAAGCTTTTAGAAAAAGTTTTGAATCTTAAGCATGTTTCTATGGGTGATATTTTAAGAGAAGAAATGAAGAACGGAACACCTCTTGGAGTCGAAGTAAAAGGATTTGTTGAAAGCGGTGGATTGGTTCCTGATGATGTTGTTACGCGTATTATTGAAAATCGATTAGAAGATGATACCTTTGCTCCACGTGGATATCTTTTAGATGGATTTCCAAGAACAAGAAAGCAAGCTGAAGATTTAGATGATATTGTAAAAAAAGTTGGTCAACCTATTGATTATGTTGTCTGTATGGATGTTGACAGTGAAATTGTTATTCAGCGTTTAACTGGTCGACGAGTTTGCAGAGGTTGTGGAGCGCTTTACCATACTGTAAATATGCCATCTAAGCAAGAGGATGTTTGTGATTCTTGTGGTGGCGAGTTGTATCAAAGAGTTGATGACAACGAAGAAACGATTTGCAAAAGAATTAATGTTTATTTAGAAAGTACGGCTCCGATTATTGATTATTATGAAGCAAAGGGGATTCTTTTAAAGGCAGATGGAAATCAGGATGCTAATAAATTAAAAGAATATTTGTTGAGTGTGTTTACAAAAGATGGAAAAATTGATAATTCTTAAGTCGAAACAGGAAATTGAAGCAATGCATAGAGCTGGTCAGGCTCTTGCTTCGGTTATACAAGATTTGAAAAGTTCTTTGAAAGTAGGAATGACAACCCTTCAGATAGATGAAATTGCTGAGAATCTGATTAATCAGAAAAAAGCAAAGCCAGCCTTTAAAGGGTATCGTGGATTTCCATCAACGGTATGTATTTCTCTTAATGAGGAAATTGTTCATGGAATTCCAGGCTCTCGAATTGTTAAAGAAGGTGATATTGCTAGTGTTGACATTGGCCTTGTTTTGGACGGTTGGTTTTCAGATTCGGCTTTTACTGTAGGATTTGGTTCTTTAGACGAGTCAGTTCAAAGTCTTGTTGAAGTTACTGAGAAGTCTTTGTTTAAGGGAATCGAGCAAGCAAAGCATGGAAATCATCTTTCGGATATTGGTTTTGCAATTCAAAGTTTTGTTGAGCCTTTTGGTTTTTCTGTTGTACGTGATTTTGTTGGTCATGGAATCGGCAAATCATTACACGAAGATCCAGAAGTCCCTAATTTTGGCTTACCAAAATCAGGATTAGTTTTACAAGAGGGCATGGTTCTTGCAATTGAGCCGATGATTAATCTCGGAGCATATAAAACAAAAACTTTAGATGACAAATGGACAGTTGTAACTCAGGATGGAAAGTCGTCAGCACATTTTGAGCATACAGTTGCTATTACAGCTAACGGTCCGGAGATATTGACAAAATAATATGGCTAAAGAAGATTTAATAGAAGTTGAAGGAATCATTAGAGAATCATTGCCAAACGCAATGTTTAATGTTGAATTGGAAAACGGACATAAGGTCTTGGCCCATATTTCAGGAAAAATGAGAGTACATTTTATTCGTCTTCTTCCTGGCGATAAAGTTAAATTAGAACTTTCGCCGTATGATTTATCCAGAGGGCGAATTACGTATAGGGAAAAATAAAATGAAAGTAAAATCTTCTGTTAAAAGAATTTGTGGTAAATGTAAAATCGTAAGACGTAAAAACGTTGTTCGGGTTATTTGTGAAAATCCGAAACATAAACAAAGACAAGGATAAGTTATGCCAAGAATTTTAGGTGTTGATCTTCCCAAGGAAAAAAGAATTGAAGCTGCTTTGCCGTATCTTTATGGTATTGGTCCAAAGAATTGCTTAAAAATTCTAGAGCAAGCTCAGATTGACAAGAATAGAAGAGCTAAAGATTTAACTGAAGAAGAAGTATCTCGCATGACAGCGATTATACAAAAAGATTATCGCATCGAAGGTGACTTGCGACGAGATGTGAATCAAAATATTAGACGTTTGATCGATATTGGTTCTTATCGAGGACTTCGCCATAAAAAAGGTTTACCCGTACGAGGACAGAGAACAAAAACAAATTCAAGAACTCGTAAGGGTAAAAAGAAAAATTTGATGGCAATGCCGTCTAAGAAATAAAAGGAGAAAAGATGGCCAAACCAGTACGAAAAAAAGATAAGGCAAAAAAGAAGTCATTAAAGGGCATTAGCAGTGGTGCTGTTCATATTAAAGCTACATTTAATAATACGCTAATTTCAATTACTGACATGCAAGGCAATGTTATTGTTGCATCTTCGCCTGGCCATGTTGGATTTAAAGGTTCAAAAAAATCAACACCATTTGCTGCTCAGATCGCTGCATCTGATGCTGCAAAAAAAGCTAAAGAGCTTGGTATTGAAACTGTTGAAGTTTATGTTAAAGGTCCTGGAGCTGGGCGTGAGTCAGCAGTACGAGCGGTCTCAGCAGCAGGTCTAAGAGTAACAATAATTCGTGACGTTACGCCTATTCCTCACAATGGGTGTCGACCTCGAAAGAAACGTAGAGTTTAAAAAGGGAGTTATTTATAATGGCAAGAGATTTAGACGCTAGTTGCCGAAAATGTAGACGTGAAGGCGAGAAATTGTTTTTAAAAGGTGCTCGTTGTTATACTCATCGTTGTGCATTATCTCGACGAGAATATGTGCCTGGTCAACATGGAGCAAGACGGATAAAATTATCAAACTTTGGTTTACAGTTACGCGAAAAACAAAAAACCAAAAGAATGTATGGTCTTTTAGAAAGACAGTTTAGGGGTTATTTTGCTAAAGCAGTTAAGACAAAAGGTGTTACGGGTCATGTTTTGCTTCAGTTTTTAGAAAGACGACTTGATAATGTTGTTTATCGTCTAGGTTTTGCATCTTCTCGAAAACAAGCACGTCAAATTGTAAGTCATGCATATACATACGTTAATGGCAGAAAAGTTAATATTCCTTCTTTTCTTATTAAAAAAGACGATGAAGTAGAATTGCGTTTTAAGAAAAAAGGTGAGAAATTAATTAGAGAAAATATTGAAACAACAAAAGTCCGTAGTATGCCGGCATGGCTGAGTGTTGATGAAAAGCAAGTTAAGGGAACAGTTTTAAGGTTGCCGCAACGGGAAGATGTTGATTTCCCAATCAACGAACAACTAATCGTCGAGCTTTATTCTCGATAATTTATTCAGGTTACTTAATATTACTGTAGGAGGAATACATGGGTGTCAAGTGGAGAGATTTCCAAATGCCAAAGAGGCTAGAGTGTGATGAATCAAGCTATACGGATACGTATGGTAAGTTTATCGCTGAGCCATTTGAAAGAGGATATGGAGTTACGCTAGGTAATTCTCTTAGAAGAATTTTATTATCTTCACTAGAGGGTAGTGCTGTTACAGCTATTCGCATTGAAGGCATCCAGCATGAATTCTCAACAATGCCAGGTGTTGTTGAATCTACTGTTGATATTATTCTTAATATCAAGCGACTTATTTTAAGATCTCATTCTAAAGTTGCAAAAACAATTTATATCAAAGCAGATAAAAAGGGTGAGATTTTAGCTAGAGATATTATTCGAGATGAAACTGTTGAAGTTTTAAATCCAGATCTTGTTATTGCTACGCTTACGCAAGATGTTAAGTTTAGCATGGAGATGGAAGTTGCACGAGGACGGGGATATGTTCCGTCTGAATTAAACAAAAAAGATGATGCTCCTATTGGAACAATTGCAGTTGATTCTATTTTTACCCCAATTATAAAAGTAAACTTTTTTGTTGAGAACACACGCGTTGGACAAAAAACAGATTATGATAAACTTATTCTGGAAATTAATACTAATGGCGGCGTGAGTCCTAAGGAAGCGTTACTTTATGGTGCAAATATCTTACAGAGGCATTTAGATGTCTTCGTTAGTTATGGACAGCTTCCTGAAGAAGAAGAGGAAGAGGAAGAGGTTTCTGCAGAGGAAAAAGTTTTATATGAGAAGTTGCGGTTGCCAATTTCAGAACTTGAACTTTCTGTTCGAAGCGCAAACTGTTTAAGAGAATCTAACATCAAGAATATTGCTGAGTTAGTTCGAAAGAGTGAACCTGAGCTTCTAGGGTTTAGAAATTTTGGTAAAAAGTCATTAACTGAAATCGGTGAAATTCTAAAGGCTATGGGTCTTGACCTTGGCATGAAAATTGATCTAAAAAAATTAAGACAAAAAGACTAATACAAAAAGGGATTTATGAGACACGGTAAATCAGGAAAAACATTTGGAAGAAACTCTTCTTTGCGTAAAGCAACGGTTCGCGATATCGCGAAGGCCGTTTTATTTAAAACAAGAATTACAACAACACTTGTCAAAGCTAAAGAATCGCGCAAGCTTGCTGATAAGTTGATTACTCTTGGTAAAAAAGGAACTTTGGCAGCTAAGCGTAATGCCTATGCGGTTATATGTAATCATCGCATGGTTAGTAAGCTTTTTTCTGACATTGCTCCGCTTTTTGCAAATCGACAAGGTGGATATACTCGTATTATCCGACTTGCTCAAAATAGAAGAGGAGATAACGCAAGCTTAGTTATTTTAGAGCTGACAGAACAACTTAAAGAAGTTTCTGAAAAAGAAACAAAAACAAAGACTTCTAAAGTTGAAAAAGAACAAAAAGTAAAGACTGAAAAATCTGATAAAAGTTCGGATCAAAAGAATTCTGAAAAAAAGGATTCCTCTAAAGAAAAGACATCGTCAAAGAAAGTCACTAGAGGAATAAAGAAAATTTTTGGAAAGAAACCCGGAAAATAAAGGATGTTCTTATGCCAGTTTCTCGAAGAGCTAAAAGCGTTGAAGGATCTTCGACGCTAGCGATCACTGCTCGTGCTAAAGAATTAAAAGCTCAAGGGTGCGATGTTGTTAATTTTGCTGCAGGTGAGCCAGATTTTGATACGCCAGATTTTATTAAAAAAGCGGCTATTGAAGCTATCGAGAAAGGCTTCACCAAATACACGCCTAGCATTGGCACGTTAGATCTTCGAAAAGCCATTGCAAATAAATTTCAGACTGATAATAATCTTTCATATGATCCTGCAACGCAAATTGTTGTTTCTTGTGGAGCGAAGCATTCTTTGTATAATTTAATGCAAGCTTTAGTTGAGCAGGGAGATGAAGTTTTAATCCCAATGCCATATTGGGTAAGCTATCCACAAATGGTAAAACTTGCAGGGGCAACTCCTAAATTCTTAGAGACATCTGCTGAGAATGAATTTAAAATTACTTCAGATCAGCTTGAAGAGAATATTTCACCAAACACGAAAGTTCTTATTTTAAATTCTCCATCAAATCCGACAGGTTCAGTTTATTCTAAACAGGAGCTTGAGGCTATTGCTGCAGTATGCGTTAAGAGAAATATCTTTGTTGTTAGTGATGAAATTTATGAAAAAATTTGTTATACGGATGAGCCTTATACATCTCTTGCTTCTTTGAATAAAGATATTTTTAATTTAACAGTAACAGTTAATGGTGTTTCAAAAGCATATTCGATGACAGGATGGCGAATAGGGTTTTTTGGTGCATCAAAAGAAATTGCACAAAATGTAAAAAAGATTCAGGATCATTCAACGTCAAATCCATCGTCTATTTCTCAAATGGCGGCTTTAGCAGCTTTAAAGGGGCCAGTTAACAATCTTGAGGACATGAAAAAAGAATTTGTAAAAAGAAGAGATTTTATTTTAAAATGTTTAGACAAAATTCCAGAAATTAGCTATATTTATCCTAAGGGTGCGTTTTATGTTTTTTGTAATGTAAGTAAGCTTGGTGAAGATTCTGTTTCTATTGCTAAGGAAATTTTAGACAAAACAAATGTTGCGTGTATTCCTGGGCAGGGATTCGGAGCTGATCAATATATAAGATTAAGCTTTGCAACATCAACGGAACGTATTGAAGAAGGTATTCGTCGAATCTCTGAGTGGGTAAAAACACGATAGGAGTAAAAATGGGAAAAGTGCCAGATATACGAGAACTTTTACTTTTAGCCATCGAGAAGAAAGCTTCAGATCTTCATCTGACTGAAGACACTCCTCCGGTTTTACGTTTAGATGGAGAATTGTTTGTTACTGACCTCGAACCTTTAGATCGAGATACGCTAAAGGTTATTATTTATAGCTTATTGTCTGATGATCAGAAAGAGCAGTTTGAGGATAAGCTTGAGCTTGATTTTTCTGTTGCATTGCCTGGGCTTGATCGTTTTCGTGCAAATGTTCATATCCAAAAAGGGTGTGTCGAAGTTGCTTTAAGGCGTATTCCTCTTTTTATTCCTAGCATTGAAGATCTTGGCCTTCCTGAGGTTGTTACTGATTTTGCACGAAGAAGAACGGGACTTGTTTTAGTCACTGGACCAACTGGTGCTGGTAAAACAACAACGCTTTCTGCAATGATTGATATGATTAATACTGAGCGCTCAAGTTTGATTATTTGCATTGAAGATCCAATTGAATATATTCATTATAATAAGAAAGCTGTTATTAAGCAGAGAGAAGTTTATAACGATACGCATTCTTTTTCTGAAGCGCTTAAGCGATGTTTAAGACAGGATCCAGATGTTATTGTTGTTGGTGAGATGAGAGACCTCGAAACAATTTCAACTGCACTAACAGCTGCAGAAACTGGTCATTTGGTTTTAGCGACGCTTCATACGCCAGACGCACCTCAAACCATTGAACGCATTATTGATGTATTTCCTCCGCACCAGCAAGAGCAAGTTAAATTGCAGCTTGCATCATGTTTAGCTGGGGTTGTTTCCCAAAATTTGCTTCCTCGAAAAGATGGAACAGGACGAATATTGGCAACAGAAGTTATGGTTGCAACTCCTGGCATTCGTCATCTTATTCGCGAGCAAGCAATTGAACAAATTCCAACAGCTATTCAAACAGGGCAAAAATATGGTATGAAGACAATGGACAAATCTTTACAGCAGATGTGTCAGGCTGGCATTATTAGTTATGAAGAAGCCATTTCTCACGCAAAGAATCCAGAAGAATTTAATCGATTAGCTTAAAAATAGGAGAAAAGTGATGGCCTACAACGTAACATTGCTCCCCGGAGATGGTATTGGTCCAGAAGTTTCGTTTGCAATGAAACAATGTGTTGATGCAACGGGTGTAAATATTAACTGGGATGAACAAATTGTTGGCGAATATGCTATCAAAGAATACGGAGTTCCTCTTCCAGAAAAAGTTTTTGAGTCAATCCGAAAGAATAAAGTTGCTATTAAGGGTCCGATTGTTACACCTGTGGGTAAGGGATTTCGCTCTGTTAACGTTCAACTTCGTCAAGAATTAGATCTGTTTGCATGTGTACGTCCGGCAAAGTATATTGAAGGAACTAAGTCTTCCGCAAAAGATCTTGATTTAGTTATTTTCAGAGAAAATACTGAAGATCTTTACGCGGGAATTGAGTTTGAGAAAGGTCAAGCAGAAACTTTAGATTTGATTAAAAAAATTAATGGATTGCAGTCAAGGCAAATTCGAGATGATGCAGGGGTATCGATTAAGCCTATTTCTGTTTATGCTTCAGAGAGAATTATAAGATTTGCATTTGAATATGCTGTTAAACATAATCGAAAAAAGGTTTCACTTGTACATAAAGCTAATATCATGAAGTTTACAGATGGACTTTTCTTAGATGTAGGTCGCCAAGTTGCTGAAGATTATAAGGGAAAAGTTGAGTTTGAAGATGTTATTGTTGATAACATGTGTATGCAGCTTGTTCAGCGACCAGGATATTATGAAGTTCTTGTTTTACCGAATCTTTATGGTGATATCATTTCTGATTTATGTGCAGGTTTAGCTGGAGGTCTTGGAATTGCACCTGGAGCAAATATTGGTGACGGTATTGCTTTATTTGAGCCTGTTCATGGATCGGCGCCAAAATATGCTGGAAAAAATAAAGTTAATCCTACAGCAACAATATTATCTGCTGTAATGATGTTAGATTATATTGGTGAGGAGCAAGCTGCGCGAAAACTTAAAACAGCAGTTATGGATATTATAAAAAGTGGTAACAATGTTACTTATGATTTGAAAAAAGATAAAGATGATCCATCTGCCGTTGGAACAAAGGAAATGGCTGATGCGATCTGTCAACGAATCAAAGAACTTTAATTTTATTGATATGTTTTTATGCATTCAGCGATTTCATGTACGGTTAAAGATTTAGGTCTTATTAGTTATCAGGAAGCTTATCGGCTTCAGAAGGAAAAGCTCACACAAATTACAGAAGAGTTGACGTGTGAGTTTTTTTTGTGCGAGCATTTTTCTGTCATAACGCTGGGGCGTCTTTCTAAGCAAGAAAATATTTTGTTTAGTGAAGATGAAATAAAAAGCAAGGGAATTGAAATTCAAAAAGTTGATCGAGGAGGTGACGTGACGTATCATGCGCCGGGTCAGCTCATAGTTTATCCAATTTTTCCTCTTTTGCATTTTGGTAAAGATTTAAAAAAGTTTATTTCTAATCTGGAGCAGGTCGTTATTGATTTATTGGGATATTTTGGTATATTGGCTAGCAGGAAAGAAGGTCGAACTGGCGTTTGGGTTGGATTGAAAAAGATCGCTTCAATAGGTATTGGAGTCAAGAAGTGGATCTCGTTTCACGGTGTTGGGTTAAATGTCTCGACGGATCTAAAAGATTTTCTTTTGATTCGTCCATGTGGCCTTGATATCGAAATGACATCAATGGAGAATGAATTAAAAAAGCAAATTTCTATGCAGGAAGTAAAAAAACAAATTATAATAAGTTTTAAGAATATTTTTAATTTAGAAATAAGAGAAAATGGTAATGAAAAATATTGATGTTCCTTTTCTAGGTGAGGGAATTACAAGTGTAATTTTATCGTGCTGGTATCTTAAAAAAGGTGATGATGTTTGTCTTGGTCAGGATGTTGCTGAAGTTGCAGCAGATAAAGCTATTTTTAATATTGAGTCTGAGCATAAGGGCCGATTGGCCGAAATTTTCTTTAAGGAAGGGCAATCTGCAAAGGTCGGAGAGACTATTGCAATTGTTGAATAATATAATGGATAGTTCAAGAGTATTATTAATGCATATCACGAAGACGTCAGGGCATCATCGGGCAACCTTGGCACTTGAATGTGCGTTAAAGATTCTAGAGCCTAATGTTGAGACTATGAATATCAATGGATTTGCTTATACTTATCCAATTTTAGAAAAGGTTGTTAACCGCGCTTATATGAGCGTTATTAAGAATCGGCCAAAAATATGGGATTATCTTTATGACAATCCGCTAATTATCAAAAAAACAGGTAATATTAAAAGGATGTTAAATAAGGCTAAGCATCCTAAGCTTGCAAAGCTTTTTAATCGCTTCAAGCCTGATTGCGTTGTTTGTTCTCAGGCGTTTCCTTGCGGGATGGTTGCCGAATTTAAAAAGCGCTATAATTATCCAATGAAATTAGTTGGTGTTCTTACTGATTTTGCACCTCATCATTATTGGCTTCATGATCAAGTTGATCATTATATTGTTCCGACTAAAGAAGCTCGAAATCGACTTATTAGAGATGGGATTGCTCCGGAAAGAATTAAATGTTTTGGAATTCCTATTGATCCTAAATTTAGCAAACCTGTTTTTAAAAAAGAAGTTTTCGCAAGCCTTGGATTTAGTCCAAGTATTCCGACGATTCTAATTATGGGTGGAGGGCAAGGGCTTGGACCTATTCGTTCTATTGTTTCAAGCTTGGCAAATCTTGAATCAGATTTTCAATTGATTGTTTTGTCGGGGACAAACAAAAAAGGCTTAAAAGCGCTTAATAAAATCAAGCTTCCCAATAAGCAAAGAGTTAAAATACTTCCGTATGTAAATAATGTTAATGAATTGATGGATGTATCTTCAGTTATTATTACAAAGCCGGGCGGAATGACAACTGCTGAATCCTTAGTTAAAGGACTTCCGATGATTATTGTTGATCCTATTCCAGGTCAGGAAGCCAGAAACACAAAACTTCTGCTAGAGAAAGGTATTGCTGTTGAAATTGATAATATTGACGAAGTTGGGATGGAGATAAATAAAATTTTAAAAAATACTCAAAAAATTCAAGCGATGAAGGCAGCAGCTTTAAAACATGGTAATCCTGATGCTGCCATTAACATCGCAAAATTAATTCTTGATCAATGATACAGTATTATTTATATAAATTTGGTCAGTTTTGTGTGAGACAGTTACCGACAGAGCTTTCGTATAAAATTGCTATATTTATATCAGATGTTCATTATTATTTTTGTTCTCGAGATAGAAGAATTGTAAAAAATAATTTGAAAATAATTCTTTCTTCTGATGAAAATCTGTCTTATTTAGCAAGAGAATCTTTTCGCAACTTTGGTAAATATCTTGTTGATTTCTTTAAAGTTCAAGGGAGTTTAACTGATGAGTATGTTCGTAATCATGTTACAATCGAACACATTGAATATCTTACTGATACGCTGAAAGAGCAAAAGGGTGCAATTATTGTTACAGCTCACATGGGAAATTGGGAGCTAGGAGGGTGTGTTCTTAGTAAGCTTGGATATCCTCCAATTGCTGTTGCGTTGCCGCACAAAGAAAGATCAGTCAATGATTTGTTCAATGCACAGCGAGCTGCTGAGGGTATGACTATTGTTCCTAATAGTGTTGCCATTAGAGAATGCATTAAGGGTTTAAGGAAAAACCGAATTGTTGCGCTTTTAGCAGATCGTGATTTTAATTTAAATGGAGAAGTTGTTAATTTCTTCGGAAAGAAAACAATTTTTCCAAAAGGTCCAGCTGCTTTTTCTCTTAAGACAGGAGCGGTGATTGTTCCTACGTTTCTAATTCGAGAGCAAGAAGATCATTTTAAATTATTCTTTGAGAAGCCAATTTCTCTTTTTAATGATGATGGATCGAGAATTGCTTTAGGTGATCTTATCGAGAAATATGCAGCTGCTATTGAAAGCAACATAAAGAAATATCCTACGCAATGGTTTATGTTTCAGAAATTCTGGATAGAATGAGAATTTGTATTATTATTCCAGTTCATGATGAGTCAAAAACAATTAGTTATTTAGTTCAAGAGATTTGTTCTAAGAATTTAGATGTTATTGTTGTCGACGATGGATCTTCTGATTTCTCTGGAGAAATCGCACGAGAGCAAGGTGCGTTAGTTATTTCTCATTCTGAAAAGCTAGGAAAAGGTGTTTCTTTACGCGATGGATTTTCTTATGCCGTAGAACATTCTTACGATGGTGTTATTTCTATGGATGGCGATGGTCAACATTTAGTTTCTGAGCTTGATGTGTTTATTGAAAAAGCTAATCAATATCCCAGCAGCGTTGTCTCAGGAAGTCGAATGAAGAATTGTAAGAATATGCCTAAGATTCGGAAATTAATAAATCGCGCGATGTCTTCTTTGGTATCTAATCTGTGCCATCAGAGAATTCCAGATTCACAATGTGGGTTTCGTTATATCAGTGTAGATGTTTTAAAATCTATTACACTTTCATCATCAGATTTCGAAATTGAAACTGAAGTTTTGATTAAGGCTGCTCGCAAAGGTTTTAAAGTTCATTCGATTCCCATTCAAACGATATATCGAAACGAGCTTAGTAAAATTAATCCCGTAATCGATACATTTCGCTTCTTTATTTTCATTATCAAGCAAGTTTGGTTTTCAAAAAATTAATTAGGATATTATTCGTGGAAGATAGGATATTTAAATACGCTCTTATTATTTCTTTGGTTATTCACATTGGAATATTAGCTAGAATGTCATATTCTAACATTCATTTTAAGGTTAACCCTGTTAAGGGGATTGAAGTTGTCTATCCCAATATTGCTGTTCAGAAATTGACAGGAGTTGATCAGGCAGAAAAGCAGTCAGATATGAAAATTACTCTTCGAGAAATGACGCAACAGCTGACCAAGGAAGATGCAAACTTATCGTCATTCATAAAAGATATTAGTAAAATGAATGATGATTTCTTGCATAGTGAAGCTAAGCCTAAGCCAAAAGAGTCTACAAAAGTAAAACGTAAAGTTTCTGTTCCTGAGATTGAAACAAAAAAGATTAAAAATCCTCTTTATACAAAATATTATCATGATATTCGAAATCGTATACGAGAAAGAGCGTATCAGAATTATGAAAAGTTTGACGATGGAGAGGTTTATGTTACCTTTGTTATTGTGCAAGATGGAATGCTGCGGGATATCAAAATTATTGAGAATCGTACAAATGCAAATCAGTATCTTAGGCGTGTTAGCTTGAAGAGCGTCAAGCAGGCTAGTCCTTTTCCTGCATTTCCTGAAGAATTGAAATATCCAGAACTTTCGTTTAATGTTGTTATTTCTTTTGAAGTTGAATAGATATAGAACTGTTTCGTTTGTTGACAATAAATATAAGCAGTGTTATTCTAAAATTCAATAGTTTAGATTTATTATGATGATGATTTTGATTAGTTTTAAAGATGTTTAGTGAAAGGAATTAAGAATGAAGAAAATTTTAGTGATTCATGGTCCCAATCTTGATCTTTTAGGAGATCGAGAAACCAATATTTATGGAAAAACTTCTTTAGATGATATTAATGCGATGTTGAAAGAAAGAGCTGAGACGAACAATGTGAATTTAGATTTTATGCAAACAAACTATGAGGGTGAAATCGTTGATGCGATTGGTAGTGCTTCAAAAAAAGGATTTGATGCTATTCTGATTAATCCTGCTGCGTACACACATACAAGCATAGCGATTCGTGATGCAATTGCAGCTGTTAAGTTGCCAGCTGTCGAAGTTCATTTGTCAAATGTTTACGCACGAGAAGAATTTCGCCAAACATCTTTAATCTCTCCTGTTAGCACAGGACAAATTTGTGGATTTGGACCTTACAGTTATATTTTAGGTCTTGAAGCAATTTTATCTTTAAAAAAGACGTGATTTCTTATAAAAAGAATATGAATAAGGTTCTAAGTTTTTCCGATATTGACGCTTTTCTTGTGACGAAAAGCGTCAATATTTCTTATTTAACTGGATTTCCTGCTCAAGATGCTTGGTTTTTAATTCTTCCAAATCGATCATTTTACATTACAGATTCTCGATACACCTTAGAAGTTAAGTCTAGGCTTAAGAATAAATCTGAGCTTATCGAATATTCTAAGTCACTTTCTGATTCTGTTCTCGATTTAGTCAGCCAGTTTAAAGTTGAAAGGTTAGGTTTTGATCCAAAGGATATTTCTGTTTCTCTTTTTGAAAGATTGCGAAAGACGGTAAGGCGTAAAGCGAAGCTAGTTTTTGTAAATTCTCCTGTTGAGCAGCTGCGAATGATTAAAACTAGAAAAGAAGTTCAGAAAATTGATAAAGCGATTGATTTGAATTTAAAATGTTATGAATATTTGAAAAGAATTATTAAGTCGGGAATAACAGAAAGAGAAGTTCTGCTTAAGTTAGAGCGTTACGTTAAGGGTCACAATGCTCAGTTTTCATTTCCTCCAATTATTGCATCAGGATTAAATTCTTGTTTTCCTCATGCGCGCGTTACAGAGCGCAAAATTCGTCGGGGAGAGCCAATTGTTATTGATATGGGAATTGATATTGATGGCTACAAGTCTGACTTGACACGAGTGCTCTTTTTGGGTAAAATATCCAAATCTATTAAGGATGTTTATAGTCTTGTGCTTGAAGCGCAACGACTTGCAATCCAAGCTGTTAAGCCTGGTGTTTTAATCAGCAAAGTTGATGAGCAGGCACGTAACTTTTTTAAGGATAATAAGATAGATAAGTTTTTCGTTCATTCTTTAGGGCATGGAATTGGCTTAGAGGTTCATGAAAGTCCTGTGATATCTTCACGAAATCCTGGAGTTTTGAAAGAGGGAATGGTTTTTACGGTAGAGCCGGGAATTTATTTACCAGGGAAATTTGGCATTCGAGTTGAAGATATGGTTTTGGTAACTTCAAGTGGGTGTAAGGTTTTAAGTAGAAAATTCTAATAGTTATATATTTTTTTTATTATAAGTAATAATATTAAAGGCTATCTTGACAATAACGATCAATCAAATTACATCAGGCATGGGGATTCGAGTCGATAATACTATCTATGTTGTTTCAGATTATAGTCATGTAAAGCCTGGAAAAGGAAGCGCATTTGTTCGTGTTAAGCTAAAAAATCTTAAAAATGGCCTTGTCATCGATAGAACTTTTAAAAGTTCAGAAAAACTCGATGATATTTTTTTAGAAGAACGAACGCTTCAATTTTTATATCAATCGGATCATAGTCTTCATCTGATGGATCAAACAACTTTTGAAGAGTATCTTGTTTCCGAAGCGCTAGTGGGAGATGATATGAAATATTTACAAGATAATCTTGATGTAACTGGTTATCTTCATGAAGATCAGGTTCTTAAAATAAGTTTGCCAAATTTTATTGAAACAGAGATTGCTCAAACTGAGCCTGGGTTAAAAGGTGATTCTGCTCGAGCTGGAACAAAGTATGCAAAAATTGATACAGGGGCAGATATTCAGGTGCCGCTATTTATTGAAATCGGAGAGCGGATTAAAGTGGACACGCGAACTGGAACTTATGTCGAAAGGGTAAAGAAATGAATTTAAAAGAAATTAAAGAAATTGTTAAGTTGATGAATGAAAACGATCTGTCTCAAGTTGAAATTGAGCGAGAAGGTTCTAAGATTAAACTTAACAAGGGTATGTCGGGTGCTCCAGTTATTGTTTCTAATTCTGGAGTTGAATACAGGACTCCATTAGCATCAGGTGCGGTGCCTCAGGCAGCGGTACCAACGAGTGAAGCGCCTGCTCCAAAATCTGGGCTTAAAGAAATCAAAGCACCGATGGTTGGAACTTTTTATCGATCTCCATCTCCAGATGCGCCACCATTCGCTGACGTTGGACAAGTTGTTGAAGTTGGACAAGTTGTTTGTATTTTAGAAGCAATGAAACTGATGAATGAAATCAAATCAGACATCAGAGGAAAAATTGTTGAAATTAACGTTGAAAATGCAGAGCCCGTTGAATTTGGTACTGTCATGTTTCTTGTTGAACCCCTTTAAGAGATAAGCTTATGTTTTCAAAAATATTAATAGCTAACCGTGGAGAAATTGCTCTCCGTATCATCCGAGCTTGTAAAGAGCTTGGAGTCAGTACTGTTGCTGTTTATTCGGAGGCGGATAGAAATTCTTTACATGTTCGATTTGCTGATGAAGCAGTTTGTATTGGAAGCGCATCAAGTAAAGAAAGTTATCTTAATATTCCGGCAATTATTTCTGCCGCTGAAATTACAAATGTGGAAGCTATTCATCCTGGATATGGATTTCTTGCAGAGAATGCACATTTTGCCGAGATTTGCGAATCTTGTCATATCGCTTTTATAGGACCAACTCCTGAGTCTATGCGAATGATGGGAGATAAAGTTTCCGCAAGAGCGGTGATGAAAAAAGCAGGTGTTACGATTACTCCGGGAGGTAATTCAATTGTAAAAAGTAAAGAGGATGCTTTAAAGTTAGTTAAAGAAATCAAGTATCCTGTAATCATAAAAGCAACAGCAGGTGGGGGCGGAAAAGGCATGCGTGTTTGTCATAACGACGTTTCTCTTTTTAGTTCTTTAACTATGGCCCAAACGGAAGCCGAAGCAAGTTTTGGCAATCCGGATGTATATATTGAGAAATTTATTACAAATCCCCGTCATATCGAAATTCAACTTCTCGCAGATCATTTTGGCAATATAATCCATTTAGGTGAACGTGATTGTAGTATTCAGAGACGACATCAAAAATTACTTGAAGAGGCGCCTTCTCCAGCGTTGAGTAGCAAGCTACGAAAAAAGATGGGGGAGATGGCTGTTCGGGGTGCAAAGGCCGTTAATTATAGAGGCGTTGGAACTGTTGAATTTTTATTAGATGAAGACGGTTCTTTTTATTTTATGGAAATGAATACGCGTGTTCAAGTTGAGCATCCTGTTACGGAAATGGTTACAGGTGTCGATATCTTAAAGGAGCAAATTCGTGCCGCTGCTGGAGAGAAACTTAAAATCAAGCAGGAAGATGTTAAGATTACAGGCGCTGCTATTGAATGCCGAATTAACGCTGAAGATCCAGAAAATAATTTTATGCCATCACCAGGAAGAATTGATGAGCTTAATCTTCCCGGTGGACCAGGAGTTCGTATTGATACGCATATTTATCAAGGCTATATGATTAGTCCATTTTATGATTCTATGGTTGCAAAGCTTATTGTTCATGGAAAAACAAGAGCAGAGGCTATAAAAACATTAGCGAGAGCTTTAGATGAATTTTATGTTGCTCCGATAAAAACAACAATTAATTTTCATAAAAAGATTTTACAAAATCCATCATTTTTAAAAGGAGCAGTAACAACAAATTTTTTAGAAAAGATGGCAAAAATAGAGTCTGATTCAAATAAATAACTTTTGAATATTCCAAAAGGAGACGTTCAAAATGAAACAAGATCAAAAGGTTGATTACGGTTCGATTCAAATTCATAAAAAAGTTTTAGCTGATGTTGTTTTATCTGTTATCAACGAAGCGGAAAGTATTAGCATCGCTCCAGAAAATTTTATTGGAGGCCTTCTTAATGCTGTTCGCCGAAAGAATTATTCTGGCATCATTGTTTCAATTGATAAAGAAAATGAAGTTAGTATTGAGGTACGTATTTATGTGCAGTATGGAGTTAACATTCCAGATGTTTCGCGTCAGCTTCAAGATGCGATACGGGATGCGATTGATCGCACAACAGATATTAATTTAACAGATATTCATATCAACATTCAAGGTATCGAAGGGAGCGCCTAATGAGAGTTTTTACACATATCGCGATGATATTTTATGTTGCAATTATTTTATTTATTGGAGGACTTGCAGTTTCCTTTGCATTTCACAATATTACAATCGGTGAAATAAATTATCTTTTAAGTATGGCGTACAACGATTTAAATCTTCGAATTATAATTATTTTAGTCTCATCTTTGATTATGTTTTTAAGTCTTGTCTTTGGCAGAGTTATAACTGGAAGCCATCAAAAAGAAAGAACAATCGCGTTTGATAATCCTTCAGGACGCGTTAGTATTTCTTTAAGTGCTTTAGAAGACATGATCAAGCGATCTGTTTCAAAAGTTTCTGAGGTTAAAGAAATTCGGCCGATTATTCGCGCAACAAAAAATGGCATTGAAGTTGCTGCACGATTAATTTTAAACTCGGATGTTAGCATTCCAGATATGACTGCAGAGCTGCAAGAATTAGTTAAGAGGCGCGTGCAAGATGTTCTCGGTGTTGAGGAAAATGTTGTTGTTAAGATTCATGTGACAAAAATTATTCCTTCATGCGGAAAAGATAAAAGAGTTAAAGAAGATGAGCCTGAAGGGAAAGAAGAGCTTTCTGTTCCTTTCCAGGGATATCGTAAATAAATTAACAGGCGGATTTTTCTATGAGAAGAATTGGTATTTTAACTGGTGGAGCCGATTGCCCTGGATTAAACTCTGTTATTCGTGCAGTTGTGCGAAAAGGGATTCAAGAAGGATATGTGATTACGGGCATCAAGAATGGTTGGTTGGGATTAATTGATAATGATATGAAAGTGTTGGATTTAAAACAAACATCCGGTATTCTTGATCGAGGTGGAACTCTTCTTGGCACGAGCAGAATTAATCCACTTGAAGATGCAAGTCAAATTAAAAAGATTGAAGAAAATTATAGGCGCAGTGGCATTGATGCGCTTATTGTGGTTGGAGGCGAGGTTACGCTTACTGTGGCGTTAGAGCTTTATAGGCGTAAAGCTATCAAGATTATTGGTGTTCCTAAATCAATTGATAATTCTTTGTCTGGTACAGATTATGCTTTTGGATTTGATACGGCTGTTAATATTGCAACCGAATGCATTGACCGACTTCATACAACGGCTGAAAGTCATCATCGTATCATGGTTATTGAAGTTATGGGTCGCTATACAGGATGGGTTGCTTTGGAAGCAGGTATTGCTGGAGGAGCAGATATTATTATGATTCCAGAGATTCCTGTTGATATTGAAGAGGTTTGTGAATCATTGCGCTCACGTCATCAAAGAGGAAAAACTTTTAGCATTATCGTTGCCTCTGAAGGCGCTCAAGTTAAGGGTCGTCCTGAATTCAATCAAGCGTTTAAAAAGAATCATCAATTTGGTGGTTTTGGTGAATCTATTGCAAAAGAAATTGAGCAAGGAACTGGATATGATACTCGTGTAAGTGTTTTAGGTTATATTCAGAGAGGCGGAACTCCGTCAGCGTATGATCGAATCATTGGAACACGTTTTGGAATTCATGCTGTTGGTTTAGCAAAAGAGGAAAAGTTCGGTCATATGGTTAGTTTAAAAAATAATATTGTACAATCTGTTCCTATTGAAGGCGCGATTGAAAAAAGAAAAATTGTTAAAATGGATATTTACGACATGGCAAAAGTTTTCTTTGCAGAATAAGGGTATTGAATAACATGAAAGAAGTCATTTTAAAAATTATTTCAGATTCTGTTGATCTTAAGCAAAAAACAATTCAGAAAGATATTGATAAGATAATTAAAATTGTCAATGTGATTGATGGTGCACTTAGAAAAGGTGGAAAGATTATTATTTTTGGTAACGGAGGATCGGCTGCAGATAGTCAGCATATTGCCGCAGAGCTTATTGGAAGATTTCAGAAAGAGAGAAAATCTATTCCTGCGATCGCCTTGACGACAGACACATCAATCTTAACAGCTCTTTCTAATGATTATGGTTTTGACATTATTTTTTCTCGTCAGATTGAAGGGCTTGGATCAAAAAAAGATATTGCTCTTGGTCTTTCGACAAGTGGAAATTCGTCAAATGTTTTAAAAGCAATGAAAGCAGCAAGAAAGATTGGAATGAAGACGATTTCATTAACTGGAGGCGTAGGTGGATCGATTGCTAAGGCATCTGATTTTAGTATTGTTGTTCCATCTAAAATTACAGCGCGAGTTCAAGAGGTTCATATTTGCTTGGCACATATTCTTTGTGAACTGATTGAAGAAAAGTTTAGTAAAAGATGAATACTCAATCTAAGATCATCAGCGTTGATACATTAAAAAGAAAGTTAGTTGCTTTACGTAGAAAGAAATATAAAATTGTTTTTACAAATGGATGTTTTGATCTCTTGCATGCGGGACACGTTAATTATCTTGAAAAAATTAAGAACTCAAAAGATATTTTGATTGTTGCGGTTAATAGCGATAAATCGGTTAGAAAGATAAAATTAAATGGAAGACCAATACAGAATCAGAAATCAAGATCTAGCATTGTTGCAGGGCTTGAGGCTGTTGATTTTGTTATAATTTTCAATGAAGAGACGCCGTATAATGTTATCAAATCTCTAAAGCCAGATGTTCTTGTCAAAGGGGCTGATTGGAAAACTAAAGGAATTATTGGACAAGATATTGTTGAAGAAAATGGCGGATGTGTTAAATTTGTTAAATATCTTAAAGGGTATTCTACGACACGTATCATTGAAATGGTTTTAAAAAATGGTTGTATCTGAAAAAAAGAAAATTTTAAGAGTTCTTGATGTAAACTTTAATCGCGCTAAAGAAGGTTTGCGTATTTGTGAAGATGTGACTCGTTTTATATTTGATCGAAAGAAAGAGACTCTTGCGTATAAGAATATTCGTCATCAGTTAACAGAATTGTTATCTGAAATGAAAAGCGCAAAAAAGAATATTATTTGTACTCGTAACATTATTAAGGATGTTGGCAAAAAGACGGTTTTAACCGAGTTTAAGCGAAAGAATATCGAAGATATTTTTTATGCCAATTCACAGCGAAGCAAAGAATCCATTCGTGTTTTAGAAGAATTTACTAAGCTCTTTGATTTTAAAAAAGCAGAAGCGTTTAAAAAAATGCGTTATCGTATTTATGAATTAGAGCGAAGAATTGTAAGTTTATTCTGATAAAATTTTTTGATGCGCGAAGGTAGCTTAGAAGAAATCGGTAGCTTTCCAATCTAAGCATTGTAGATGTAATTCTTGTTTTTTGTTTAAATGAGAAAATTATGAAAAAGAAGAGTAAAAATATTTGTTTGGTATGGTTATTCATTCTGCTTTTATTGGTAAGTGGATGTACAGCTCGCAGGCGTGGTCCTTTGAAGAGTTCCGAGTATCGTAAAGAAGGAATTTATCATAAGGTTCAAAAGAAGGAAACGTTTTGGAGTATTGCTAAAGTTTATGATTTGAGTGTTGAGCAAATTGCGCGTGCAAACAATATCCCGAATGCTGCACAAATTCAAGAAAATCAGCTTATTTTTATTCCTGGCGCAGGGCAGCAAAAAAGAATTATTATCAACCAGGTAGCATCTTTGAGTGAGGAATTTGATTGGCCAGTCAAGGGCAGCGTAATAGCTTTTTTTGGAAACAAGAATTCTAATTCCTCAAATAATGGAATTGATATTAGGTCAAAATTTGGTCAAAATGTTTATGCCTCAAAGGGAGGCAAGGTTGTGTTTGCTGATTATGTTCCGGGTTATGAAAAGACTGTTATGATTGATCATGGAGATGGGTATCTGACAGTTTATGGGCAGAACTCAGATATTATTGTATCCGTAGGAGACGTGGTGGTGTCAAAAACACCAATTGCTAAAGTTGGAAAAAAAGATTCACTTGCATTTGTTCATTTTGAAATTCGCAAAGATTCTATTGCGAGCAATCCGTTATATTTTTTACCTTAACTGGTTTATAAAAGTATGGATCTACAAAAATTCTTTTTTGATCGAAAAAATACACTGGCGATTCTTAAAAAACGCGTTATTGACTTAAAGGATGGATATCGTCAGAACGTTGCTCTTTTAGGGCCGCAATATATTGGAAAAAGCTCAATTTTGCACAAGTTTATTTCTGATCTCGATGATCCAGAATTGATTAGTATCTATCTAGATTTAGAACAAAAAGATTTTAAATATATTTTTCATAATTTTGCTGGAAATATTTTATATAATTTTTCAAAATCAAAACAATTACCTCTCCATGATGATTTCTCTCTTTTAATTGAATCTACAAAATCTCATATTCCTCAAACGATTGAGGTCATAAAAAAAATAAAACTAAATATTGATAAAAAACGTTTTGCAGAAGGTTATCGACAGCTAATCTCTTTGCCTGAAGTTTTTTCTTTGGAATCGGAGATGTTTTGTTTGATTGTTATTGATGAGTTTCATAATCTTGAAGATTTGGAAATTAATGATGTTTTCCAAGAGCTCGGTAAAAGGATCATGACTCAAAAGAGGTGTTTGTATTTTATGGCAAGTTCAATGCAAAATCTTGCTCAGAAAATTCTTTCAGAAAAACTTTCTCTTTTATTTGGTCATTTCGAAGTTCTTAATGTTGCCCCGTTTGACTTAGAAACAAGTCAAAAGTTTATTGAATATTTTCTTGGGGATATTCAGATGAGTCGAGATCTGCGTAGTTTTTTAATTGATTTTACGGGTGGTCATCCGTTTTATCTAAGCATTTTGCTAAGGGAAGTTAAAAGTTTATGCTTGATTCATGATCAAGCAGAAGCTTTTTTGCCGGTATTGTCTAAGGCAATCGAAAATACGATTTTTGACCGCTGGGGTGTTTTGAGCAGGCATTTTGAAATTATGGTTAACCGACTTTCGCAAGGTAAAAACAATCGAGATGCTTGTAGTCTTTTGATTGCGTTATCAAACCAGCATCATAAAACAGATGACATTGCAAAAAGCGCTGATCTTCGGAGAAGTTTTATTTTGCAAAAGATGTCGATACTGATTGAACTTGGTGTTGTTGAAAAATGTTCAAGTTTTTATTCTTTAAAAGATAAACTTTTTAAGTATTGGATCAAATTTATTTTTCAAAAGAGACTTAATTCAATTGGTTGCGATTTGGATCGCCAAAAACAAATTTTTACATCTGAACTTGAAGGTACTGTTGTTAATTTTCAAATGACTTCTCAAAAAGATTTGTCATTGCGCATTATTGATCTTTTAAAATGCTTTGATAATGAATCTTTTAATTTTCAAGGACGACGATATCGTTTACCATATTTTTATAAGATTAAATCATTGAAGATGCGAGGAATCTCTCGAAAAAATCTTGATGTTATTAAGGCTTATTCATCCGATGAATCTTGGTTTATTGCTTTAAATGATGAATCGCTTTCAGAAAACGATATTAATGTATTTTTAAAAGAATCAAATAAGCTTACTCAGAAGCCTAACCGACGATTGATTATTTCACTTAAAGATTTAGAAAACAGTGCTCGCTTGCGAGCATTACAGGAAAAAGCTTGGATTTGGAATGAGGGTGAATTAAAATTACTTTTAAACATGTATGATAAACCTTTTATTGTTAAATGAAAATAGGCGTCCTTTCAGATACTCACTCACGGAATTTGTCAAAAAAAATCTTAAATGATCTTAAGACGGTAGATCTTATTGTCCATGCTGGAGATTTTTGTTCGACAGAAGATTTGAACGCTCTTAAAAAGATCGGCAAGGTTGAAGCTGTTTACGGTAATATGGATGGATCTGGGTTGCGTGCACTTTTACCTAAAAGCAAAATTATTAATTGTGAATCTTTTTTAATCGGCTTATTTCATGGGGAAGGAGCTCCAAAATTTCTGCTGGATCGTGTTAAGCAAGAATTTAAAGGAAAGAAGGTTGATATTGTCATTTTTGGCCATTCTCATCAGCCGATGAATGAGAAAATTGGAAACGTGCTCTTTTTTAATCCGGGAAGTGCGACAGATACGATTTTCGCACCTTTTCGATCTTATGGAATTTTAGAGCTCACTGATCATGTTGAAGGAAGGATTATAAAAGTTGATGACGACTAAAAGACTTTGGGCCCCATGGCGATCAAAATATGTAACAGCTATACACAAGAAATCATCAGGATGTGTATTTTGTAATATTTTAAAAAGTAAGGCTGATAAGAAGAATTATATTTTTAAAAGAACAGAATATTGTTTTGCGGTATTAAATATTTTTCCGTACAACAATGGACACATTCTCTTAATTCCAAATCGACATGTTAATGATTTAAAGAAATTAAAAAAAGAAGAAAAATATGATTTATTTAATCTTATTGAAGAAGCAAAAGATCTTTTAGATAAAGTTTTAAAACCGCAAGGATATAATATCGGAATTAATATTGGGCGTATTGCTGGAGCTGGATTTCCAGGACATCTTCATGTTCATGTTGTGCCTCGTTGGAAGGGGGATGTAAATTTTATGCCTGTGACAACGGATTCTAAAGTTATATCACAATCGTTAAACGTATTACATGAGAAATTAGTTTATGCGAACAAGACAAGAAATTGAACAGATTGAAATTCAAAATTTAGCAGCTTATGCAATGTGTAGCAAAGATTCAAGAGGTCGCGTTTATGACGAGCCTTTAGATGATAAGCGCACATGTTATCAGCGTGATCGTGATCGAATTGTGCATTTAAGAGCGTTTCGAAATCTTGAATATAAAACACAAGTTTTTCCTATTTTTGAAGATGATTATTATCGAACCCGCTTAACGCATACCATAGAAGTTGCTCAAATTGCTCGAACGATTGGTCGCAATCTACGACTTAATGAAGATTTGATTGAAGCAATTGCTCTTGCTCATGATCTTGGTCATCCTCCATTTGGACATGCCGGAGAAAAGGCTCTTGATGAAATTATGAGCGAAAAGAAGTTGGATGGATTTTTAACTCGAGTTTTTTCAGCTCGCAAGATTAAAGGTTTTAATCATAATAAAAGAAGTTATGAAATTGTTACTCGTGAAAAACGATATCCAAGCTTCGAGGGTTTGAATTTAACAAAAGAAGTTCTGGTAGGGATATTAAAGCATAAAACAATTTATGATATTCCATCTAATGAAGAGGAGTTCTTAAAAGAATTTCCAACCTTAGAAGCACAAATTGTTAATGTTGCTGATGAATTGGCATATTTAAATCATGATATTGATGATGGTCTAGCTTCGGGCTATATTACTAAAGAAGATTTAGCTGAAAGCAAGCTCTGGGCAACAACGTTAGACCAGATTCAGAAAACAGCTAAAGGGATTGATTCGGTCATTGAGCGAAATCAAATTGTTAAAAATCTTATTAATATTCAAGTGGTTGATCTTTTGCAGAATTCAGACAAGAAGATTGAAAGTCGAGGATTTAAATCTAGTGATGATGTAAAAGTTTCTACAGATAGTGTTATTAAGTTTAGTGAGCAAATGGATTGCGAGCGTAAACATTTGCAGAAACTGATTAATGAAAAACTTTATCATCATTATCGTGTTGAGCGCATGACGACAAAGGCTAAAAGGGTTGTTCAACGGCTTTTTGATATTTATTCAAGCAATCCAAATCAATTGCCGTATGATGTTTATAAGCGCGAAGTTAAGTATACGAAAGAAGAAGAAAAAGAAATTATATGTAATTTTATTGCAGATATGACAGATCGTTCTGCTTTATCTGAATATAAGAAATTAAGTCTAGCATGACAAAACTTAAAACAAATTATTGTTTATCGTCCAAAGAGAAATATAAGCGCGTTATTGCTGCTGTGCATATGGTTTATCGCTTGGTAAACTCGACATATAGCATTAAAGAGCTTTTGATTCGATTGACTCGAATTATTTGTCAGCTTATTGGGGCAAGTTCTTCTTGCGTCCATGTTTTGGATGAACAGACCAAAAGATTAAAATTTATTGCTATTTTTAATGGCAAAGTTAATATTCTTTTAGATAAAAAATCTGATTTGTCTAATCTTTCAAGTGATGATAAATTTGTTACTAAAGGGGGAGTTGTTGCTCGAAACCGATTCATCGGGATACCTCTTGTTAGTGATGATAGTATTGGTGCTGTTTTTATGCGTCGAAAAAAGACAGAGCCTGCGTTTGATGATTTTGATAGAGAGGTCTTGTCGGTTTTAGCAGAGCAGGTTGTTACGGCAGTAAAGAATCTTCAGTTGCATGAAATGCAGCAAAAAGTTATTTTAGATAGTATTAAATCAATGGGTAAGTTTTTTGAAAAACATGGCTCGCTGGATAAGTCTAGCCATGCTCCGGTTTATTATCAAATTGTTCGTTGCTTGGCCGAAGAGCTTAATATGAAGGAAAAAGATGTTAATTCTTTGGAGTATGCAAGCATTTTGCATGATGCGGGTTCTGTAGATGTTCCTTTTAATGTATTATCGAAAACAAGCCGTTTGACGCCAAAAGAGTTTTCTGCTATTCGAAAACATCCTAAGAAGAGCGTTGAGCTTATTAAGCCCGTTGCATTTTTAAGACCAATTCTTCCTATCGTGCTTTATCATCATGAATGGTATAACGGCATGGGTTACCCATCTGGGTTGGCTGGTGAAGATATTCCTTTAGGTGCACGAATTATGGCTGTTACCGATGCTTTTGAGGCAATGGTTTGCGGACGACCTTATAAAAAAGGAAAAAAGGTTGAAGAAGCGCTAAGCGAGCTTAAACAGCAAAAAGGATCGCAGTTTGATCCAAGAGTTGTTGATGTCTTTTGTTCTCTTTCTTCGCAGGTAAAGTTTAAGAAATACTTGAGACTTATGGCACAATAGTTTTATAATAAAATTATGAATTTAAATTACAAGCAAACACAATTTGAGCTTTTTCCTGGATCTTCAAAGGAAGGGCAGGATTCTCAAAAGCCGAAATTCTTTTTTTCTCGCATTACTTTGACGCTTGAGAATATTATTGTCTTGACTGTTTTAATATTTATGGGTATTATTGTATCCTTCTCTTTTGGGGTTGAACGGGGAAAGGGAACCGTCTCGTTATTGGTTGAAGATCCTATTGTTTCGCAAGAAATTGTGTTGGATGCGGAAGTATTAGAGCCAGTGGAAATTGCTGATCAAGGCGGAAGAGCTGTCTTAGCTAATCCTATTAGTCAACCGTTCAAAGAGATTATTGAAAAACCTTCAATTTTATCAGGATTACCTGAAGATTTTTATACTGTTCAGGTAGCTTCTTTCAAAACTCGTAAGTATGCTGAAAAAGAGGCTTTTGCTTTAAAGAAAAAGGGTTATGAAATATTTATTGTTGAGAAGGGAAGCTATTTGATTGTTTGTGCTGGAAAGTTTCTAAAGCAAGATGAAGCTCAAGGTTTTTCATATAGGTTAAAAAATAAATACAAAGATTGTTTAGTTAGGAGATTGTAAAATGTCAATTCACCCATCACTGAAGGTTGATTCTGCTGGTGCTCAGCATAAGACTGTTTTGTCGCGTATTCAACGTATCAAAGATTTGATGAAAAGAGGCAAGTGGCAAGATGAGCAAGACGTAACAGCTTTACCAAAAACTAAGATTATAAAGGTTAAGGCTCGAAAAGTAAAAGCTGAAGAAAAGTCTGACGAAGAAAAGAAAAAAGACGAAAAGACAGCAAAGTAAGCTCTTCTCTGATGGATGTCATTAGCTTCTTAATCATTGCGTGTATTTTCTTCTTCTCTGTTATTCTTCATGAATGTGCACACGGATGGACTGCCTATCAACTAGGAGATCCCACAGCAAAAGAACGTGGACGATTGACTCTTAATCCCATTAAGCACGTTGATTTGTTGGGTACTATAATTTTACCGTTATTTCTTTTCCTAACGAGTTCACCAATTATTTTAGGCTGGGCAAAACCAGTTCCGGTTAACTTTTCAAGATTAAGAAATCCAAAAAAAGACATGATTTGGGTCGGAATTTCAGGACCCATTACAAATATTTTAATTGCTGTTGTTCTTGCACTTATTCTAAGGATTAATATTTTCCCATTAGCTGCATCAATTTTGCAAATGGGAATTTTGCTTAATCTCATCTTGGCTGTTTTTAATCTTATTCCTATTCCGCCTTTAGATGGATCTCGCATTGTTATGGGAATTTTACCGCAAAAATATGCTTATCCTTATGCAAAGCTTGAGAAGTATGGCATTGTTATCATTTTTTTGTTATTATGGTCTAGAGTTTTATTTCGTGTTATTGGTCCTGTTATTTTTCAGCTCGCAAGTTATTTAGGAGTTCAAATATGGAATCTATCAATGTTTCTTTAAAAGAAAATAGTTATAAAGTTATTGTTGGGCATGATATTTTATCTAAGCTTGGTTCTCAGATAAAGAAACTTAAAGTTGGTGATGACGCTATTGTTATTACCAATCCTTTAGTCAAAAAGCTTTACGGATCTGCATTAGAAAAAAGTTTACGGATAGCAAAAATTTCAGTTAAATTTTTATGTGTGGCAGATACAGAAAAAAGCAAATCTCAAGCAAGCGCTTTTGGTTTAATTGAAAAGATTGCAAAATATGACGTTAAAAAGAAAGTCTTTGTTGTTGCGTTTGGTGGTGGTGTTATTGGAGATTTAGCTGGTTTTGTTGCTGCGATATATAAGCGTGGTATTCCATGCATTCAGGTGCCGACAACATTTTTGGCTCAAATTGATTCCGCTATTGGAGGAAAAGTCGCTATTGATTTGTCTGCAGGAAAGAATTTAGTTGGTGCTTTTTATCAGCCAAAACTTGTTTTTAGTGATGTCATCTTGCTTAAGACGTTAAGTCAGCGGCAAATTAGAAATGGTCTGGCGGAGGCTGTTAAGTATGGTGTTATTAAAGATAAAGAATTATTTGATTATATTGATTGCCACTATAAGAAATTATTGATTGCTGATTTAGCTGCTCTAAGCCATGTTGTTTCAGAATGCAGCTGCATTAAAGCTGGCGTGGTATCGAAAGATGAAAAAGAAAAGAAGGGGATTCGTGCAATCCTTAATTTCGGTCATACTGTTGGCCATGCAATTGAAACAGCAAGTTCGTATGATCGTTATCAACATGGTGAGGCTGTTAGTCTTGGAATGCGTGCGGCAGGGGCGATTGCGTGTGCTATAGGGATTTTTAAGAAAGGTGACTTAGATAAACTTGAAAATCTTTTATCTAATATTGGATTGCCTAAAAATATAAAAAATGTCAATATGGTTCGCATGCTTAAAAGTATGGCGCATGACAAAAAGAATATTTCAAAAAAGAATCGATTTGTACTTCCTAAAAGAATTGGTCAGGTTTGTATTTTGGAGGGAATCTCTTTGCCTTTGATACGAAAAGTTGTTAATTCTTATTGTTCTTAAGGATTAAGTTCTAAGATAACAACTTGGCCATTGTCAAAAAGTTTTACGTGATCTTCTTCAATGTTTAAAATCTTTTTATTATTAATTGTATCGCCTGGATTAACAATTTTGTTGTTAATCAGGGCGGTGTAGTGGTCTCCGGATTGCATGATTCCATTGACGATAAGCTCAGATTTTTGAGATTTTTGTTTTTTGGTGGGCTTGATTTGTACAATTTCTTTTAGAGCATTAAGATTGATAAGATTTCCTTCTTTCTCATCTTTGCTGTGTATTGTTTTGCTAGAGATAAGAATGTTGCTAAAAACAATAGCACAACCTATAAATCCACTAATAATGATCAACATTGTAAATTTCATCCAGGAGCTAATCTTTCTTGAAGAAACTTGATTTTGATGGCTATTTTGACTGTTGTTGTTATTGAGCGAGGTTTGTGTTTTTTTAAGGGCGTCATTAATGATGCTCATTTTTTATCCTATTTCTTCGATACATTTTTTTATAATTGCAAAATCAATGGTGAATGTTTCGGCAACAAATCCAGCCAATAGTGCACGATCACAAAGAATGTTAATCAGGCGGGGAGTTCCGAAAGAATAATGAAATATTTCATCAGTGGCTTCATTCGTGAATTTAATCTTTCCTTTAGATCCTGCAATCTTAAGCCGATGTAAGATATATTGTTTCATTTCCTCTTTTTCAAGAGGCTTGATATGATAACGAATTGTGATGCGCTGGTTGAGTTGTCGTAAAGATGTTAACTTTAATTTCTGACATAATTCTGGCTGACCTACAAGAATGATTTGTAGCAACTTTTCTTTTTCGGTTTCGAGATTAGAGAGAAGACGAATCTGTTCAAGTTGAGATTCTTTAAGGTTTTGAGATTCATCAATAATTAAAACTACGTTATTGCCATGATTTGTTTCGTTAATTAGAAAATCATTTAAAGCGTTGATGATTGCTGATTTGTTTCTACTTTTAATTTCGATACCGAAATCTTTTATAACCATTTGCAAAAGCTGAAGTTCTGAGAAGTTTGGATAAAGAATAAAGGCAGTCTTTGTTTTTTGGTCAAGCGTATTTAAAAGGGTACGGCAAAGCGTTGTTTTGCCTGTTCCAATCTCACCTGTGATAAGAATAATTCCTTTACGTTGACGAACCCCATACGTTAAGTAGGAGAATGCCTCAGAATGATGGGCACTTGAAAAAAAGAAGGAAGGATCCGAAGTAACATTAAAAGGATTTTCATTAAGTCCATAGAATTGCTTGTACATGTCGAAAATTATATCACGTCAAAAGATTTTGGTAAAGCTCATAAATCTCTGTGAAAAAAGTGGTTGTCGCTATTTAAAAATATGTTATACTTTAAATAGCCACGGAACCTTAATCTAAGGAGAAGTGGTATGCTTATTGAAGGACAAGATAAAATCGAGCGACGAATATTTTCAAGAGTAGATTTTAAAGAACCAGTTTCGTATCTGTTTTCAGATTTTGATGATACGCTTGGTGGTTGTTTGAGTAGTGATATAAGTGAGGGAGGGTTTTGCATCAACTTTTCACAGTTTGTGCGCCCAAGCACAGACATGGTGCTTAAATTCCACTTATCTGAGAATCCAGATGTCTTGTTAGCAAAAGGCCGTGTCACCTGGGCCCATAGAATACCTTGTTCTGACCGTTATCAGATAGGCATTAAATTTGAAGAAATAAGTGTAAAAGTTCGAGAAGATATCCGCCAATACGTCGAATCCCATATCGAATAATACAATCCCATCAAAATATAAATTATATTGGTTTTACTAGAAGAAAGGAGTAAAATAAGCATTATGGCTAAAGGAACTGAAGAAGAAGTAAAGAATTGTCCTGCTTGCAAAAAACATCTTATTAAGGCAAAGCGAGTTTATCGAAACGGACAATATTTTTGCAATAAAAATTGCTGGGTAAAATTCAGTAAAAAGACAGAAGAATCATCTGAAGAGAAAACGGAGTCTTAATTCGTGATTATGCCTACTAGCGAAAGGCGAAGAAGCCCTCGCGTTGATAATAATATTCCTCTCAAGATTTCTAGTGAAGAATTTGATATTGTTACAGAAAGCAAGAATCTAAGCTGTTCTGGTGCACATTGCTTGGTTGATAAGTTTTTGGAGCCGATGACAAAGTTAAAGATTCAGCTCTTGCTTCCTGTTAAGCAGAAAAATAAAACAACGATGAAAAAGATTTCATGTCTTGGGGTTGTTGTTCGATCGGCACCTTGTGCGAGCAAAAAAGGTTTCAGCACCGCTGTTTATTTTAACGACATTAAAGAGAAGGATAAAAAGCTTATTTCTCAGCATGTCGAAATCGTTTTAAAAAATAAAATTTCTTTAAGTAACTAATTTTAGAAAAGGTTTTATATGGAAGGTAGTATCTTGGCATCCATGACGCCAATTCAGCTTCTTTTGTCCATTGCGTTTCAGCTTTGGATTATTATTATTTTTCCTATTATTGTTATCCGAAAATTGAACTATATTGCAGAGTTACTACAGTCGCAGTATGAAGACGAATCCGAAGAGTCGTAAAAAGACACACTCCAGCTCGATCGATGTCTTGTCTCAAGACGATCAATATGTTATCTATGATAAGCCATCCGGTTTGCTTGTAATTCCGAGCCCTCAAAAGAAATATCGAACATTGTGCGATATTGTTAATCCTGTTGTGTTCGAAGCGGGATCGCCTCGACTTTATCCTTGTCATCGTCTTGACCGAGATACTTCAGGAGCTATTGTTTTTGCAAAGGGCAAAAAGAATCAAAAAGTTATGATGGATGTTTTTAAAAATAGACAAATTAAAAAAATGTATTTGGCTATTGTCCATGGGATTTTGAAAAAGAAATCTGGACAGATTAAATCAATAATTAAAGACTTTGATCAGAAAAAATATCATCAAAGGTCAAAAGGGCGATGGGCTCAAACAGATTATCGAGTTATCGGTGAGGGAGAAGGTTTCAGTTTTGTTGAGATTGATTTGAAAACTGGACGGACAAATCAAATTCGTATTCATTTTAGCGAGATGGGGCATCCGTTAATTGGTGAAAGAAAATATGCTTTTGCCAAAGACTTTTTACTAAAATTTAGAAGGCCAGCTTTGCATGCGCAAAAGATTGAATATGTCCATCCGATTACAAAGAATAACATTCTTGTTGAAGCTCCGCTTGCACAAGATATGAAAGATTTTTTATCAAAACATGTTTATCAAGGAGTATAATGTGACTGAAATAGTTGTAGAAAATATGAATTTACAGCAGCTGACAAAGCTTTGTCATGAAACGGCTGTTGAAAAAGGATTTTGGGATCAAG
>Ga0307991_1000033_pt1 | contig 119797 bp, 110 predicted proteins | sample EllFjometagen131_FD_203146 | JGI IMG/M metagenome (GOLD analysis project Ga0307991, IMG submission 203146) | Marine microbial communities from Ellis Fjord, Antarctic Ocean - #131 | ecosystem: Environmental > Aquatic > Marine > Unclassified | place: Southern Ocean | collected 2014-10-08
TTGAAAAGGAAGTCAATGAAGGCAAAAACTTCGCTCAGCTTAGACAGATTTATAACTCTTTAGTTTTAGCCTATTGGTTTAAGAATAACTTAAAAGAATCTATTGTAAACAAGGTTTATTCTGATCAAAGCAAGATTAAAGGTGTAGATACCAAAGATATCTCAAAGGACATCTATAATCAATATGTTAAATCTTTTGAAAAAGGTGTGTGTGATTTTGTTAAGGTGGAATACGACCAATATACAAGAAAGAATATTCCTAGAAAGTATTTTTCAGGTGGAGTTGTTGGAAGTTTTGCATCAAGCAATATTATAGTGACAAAAGCGGACAGTCGAAGAGGGAGGAGAGCGGGAAGTAACTTAAGGAAATTTCTAACAAATGCAACATTGGTTATTTTAGTTACAGTAAGCTTAACTGTAGCTGCTCTTGCAAGTCCATCTTTTGAAAACAGTCAAGAATCTAACAATAAGAGTCAGGTTCATAAAGTAGATCTAGGAAGCTTTTCTCGACTAGAGTTTCAAGATAATCTTTTTTCTTTAAGTCAATCTCCAAAAGAAAAAGATTCTTTAAAAAGCTCTAGAAATAAAAACCCTGAAATCGTTGACGAGCAAGAATTTAAAATATTAGATCAAGATATAAAAGTAAAATTCTTAGATGATGGAACAGTTGATGCCGTTGGAAGAAGTGTGGATGGAAACAATATCGAAATCTATTTAGAAGCATTTTATCAAGACATCGAAAGAATATCTGGATATGTTCAAAGTCCGTACAGCTTTATGGGCTCTATCCTAAATCAAAAAATATTTCTAACAAAAGAAGGAAAGCTTAAATTTTTAAAAGACTGGATGCATGCAGTTATCGTTCATGAAATGACACATAAGCAAAGAGAAAAGAATGACTTTAGCGATGATCAAATTGCGAATATCAATAAATTGTTAGATAAATACTATATCCCATACGGAAATATATCAACATACACAACATATGAATTTGAATCTTATCTAGCCATGCTGGCTTCCAGCCGAGACCCTAAAACAATCATGATGGATTTATTGCTCCTCCAAGATTGTCCGAATACGCCCATTCAGCATGCGTTCGCAGCGCAGATGATTACAGGAGAAACCCTAGACACTCTTGGCTATAAACAGTTTGTCATTAATAAAGAAAAGGAAATCTATAGAAAAACATTATCTTTAAGACTTGCCGTTGAATACCCCGGGATTGTGAGTCAAGATGGCAGAAAAATCTTCAACAGGGAACAAGAAAAAAGAAGTGCAGAAGAATATATAAAACAAAACAAAAAAGATATTGAAAAGAAATATAACGATGGTGACTATTACTTTAACTACGAAATGTTATCTCTTTTTATGCAATCCATTCAAGGTTCTGCTCTTGCTAACTCTGCACACTCTTTATATGTTAATACTTTTAATCAAAAGCCTCTCAACATTGAAAGCTATGATTTTTCTAAAATTGAAGAATATTTTCTTAAACGCTGGGCCGAAGGGTTCTACCTTTTTAATAACGACACCACAGATTTCGAAAAACTTTCCAAACAATATGGATTGTCGAAAGAAAGCCTTAAGGCAGCAGAGAAACTTTTTAATATGAATTTTGACATTCTAGGCAAAAATTTCTACGCTGATCAAATTCCCACCTGGAAAATTATTGCTTTATCCAAAGAACCTAGAATAGCCAAAATAATTGCCCGCGATGATTTTCAGAAATTTTACTATCGAGTTAACGACACTATTTTTAAAGATCGAAGAATACGAAATATAGAGGACGTCTTTGGAGCTTGTGATCTCTATAACTTTATTAGCGACAATCCAGAATACAGAGATCTTTTGTATTCTGATCAATTCCAAGAAACGCTTGATTATGTTCGCGAGAAATTTCCGGACAAAACCTTTTCTGTTAAAGAGGCTGTTCCTTTTCTTATTTTATCTCGAACTTTTAATAAAGATAAAATCGATAAAATTGTAAGAAAATTAGAAAATGAAGGAGAATGGCTAGCCATAAGCGATCTATTTCTTATCGATTATATTGCAAGAGACAAGCACTTTTATGACCTACTATCAAATCGAAAACTTCTAGAGCAAGAAATTAAATCAAAAATCTATGCGAAACCTTTGACAAGCCCTAAAAACAAAAATTCAAGACTTAGCATAGAGGATACCGATGAGTATTCTACATTATTTTTATTGCGTTCTCTGGCAATGTACGAAGCATTGCAAAATGAAAGCTTTACTGATTCAATAGCTCAATTTTACTATCAGGATGTTGCTGATAAAACGGCTGAAACAGGAAAAGTAATGTTTATTGATCTTCAAGGTTCCCTTATGTTCGAAAATAGGCCGTCATATCTTTTTAATGATGATGTTTGGGCTCCAAGAGGTCCAAAAGGATTTTCTTTTGCATCAATGCATTTTCATACAGGTATCAACAAAAATAAAGGCGACACAGAAAGGATGCAGTTTTATCCTCAACCAAGTGGCCCAGATTATTCTGTAAGCAGAATGCTCCAGCAGCAAGGATTTGTCTTTGCTGCAGTTAAAAAATATGAAGATAGTGCTGTTATTGATATTACAGCTTACACAGGACACCCGCGTTTCTCAAGATTAGGAATCTTAAGTCTTAAGGTTAAAAAACCAAGAAATTTTAAACAACCCGCTGCTGAAAAACATCAAGAAATTTCAAAAGCAGCAAGAAAAGAAGCGAAAGGAATTAAGGAAATCTTAGAAGATTTTATTAGAGAAGAAATTTATAAAAGAGAAAATCAAGAAGCAAAACAAGGCAATCAAAACTTGAAACCTCAAAAAGAAAATGATCAAGCTATAAAATTCCAAAGAACAAATAAAAATAAAAATAAAGAAATATCCGATCCTGAAGAGCTTTATTACATAAACTTGGCTAACAATATAAAGAAAAACCCCGACAAATATGCAAAAGAGCTCATTAAGAATTTTCTTGATATTGCACCATTTTTTAAAGACATCAATGATTTTAGAGAAATACTAAAAGATGCTATGAACAAGCACCCCGATCTTGCCATAAAATTTTGGGCTTACTCTTATTTTGAAAGCGAAAAACAACCTCAAATCTTACTCGGCCTTATCGGGAAATCTCCTATCTTTGGCCTTCAAAACTTTAATGCAAAATTTAGATCAAAAGATCTTCAAGAAGAATTCACAAGTGGACTCGTTGAAATTCTTGAGAATAATCCTGATGTTGTTTTTGAATACGCAGATAATATTGTCCAAAGAAATTCAGACTTCTTTTTTAGTAAAGATCTAGGTTTTTCTAGAAAACTTAAGAAGAAAACAAAAAATGAAAAAATCTCACTTCTCATCTCCTCGCTAAGAATTCTTGCGGGATCAAAAATGCCTTACGATAACGAACATATCAACAATGCTATTTCCTTAGCTATTGATTTTCAAAAAATTAGCGGCAACGAAATATATTACGACAAAAACACAACAGTCATTAACATTCTAAACGTAGAGGAAAAATTTCTCGTCGAAGAAGCAGAAGAACTTGCAGAATTAGGAGGAGTTCTTGAAGATAAAATATTTTCTTTTAAAGGAGGGAAAGATAAAAAAGAAGATGTTATTAAAGCCTTGAAAGCAAGCCGCGGGTCAAGAGTCGTTCTTTTCAGAGGACACAATACGCCAATTTTTGAACGAGATGAAGTGGAGAACTACGACATTGGCTGGGAAGCTTTGCATAAAAATTTAGTCGACAACAACTTTGCAGAAGAAGAGCATGAGCAAATGAAACTCATTGCAGACTTAGATGAAATTAAAGAATATTTAAAAACAGCTTACGATCAAGACGCATTTAACAAAATTTCACATTTCTTAGATATCACAGCAAATCGCCTTGCCTTTGATTATGGAGAATACCTAAACTACGAAGAAATAGCAAGCGCTCTAAGTGAATCTGGAGATTTTAGTCAAACACGCTTCTTCAATCTTAGTTGTGATTCCTATAATCACAATTGGTCTTTTACTCATTTCTTAAATCAGAAATTCTCACAAAATCCACAAGTCACAGTTTCTGAAGCTGATAGAGGAGAACCTGGGTCTGGAAAAGAGGCCGATTACTTAAGGTCCATAATAAAAACAGTTAGGAAAGAACGAGGCAGTGACGAAGAAAAGAAACCAATTTTTGGACGTCACTTCTTAGCAGCAAAAACAGATGCTGTTCGAAAGAAACAACATCCAATTGTTTTCTTTTTCCCAGGAAAAGAAATTATCAAGGATCTCTTTGTTCAACACTTTAACGAAAAAGGCGAAGATTATTACAATGCGCTCTTTGATGAAAATGATAATGTTGACAACCTGCCAGAGGGGGGAGTGGAAACAGGATGGATTTTAAATGCTAAGAAAGCAAATCAAAATCCATTATTAGCATTTCAGGTCTCGTTATCTCCGAATAACAGTGTAAACGAAAACAATATTTTATTCGGAAAATTAAATACAGATATTTTGGATCAAGGAGAAATTCTTGGCGTAAGCCAGGGAGACACTTTTCTTCCTTCTGAATTTTACGACATGACAGCTATGATGTTCACTTCTATTTTACAAAATAAAGATTTAGAGGTTTTTACTGAAAACGAAGGAAGACAGCTTTTAGTTGAAAAATCTACTGGATTAAAGAAAGCCTCAAGCAGTCAGATTGCATCATCGGAAATAAAAACAGTAGGCGAGCCGGGGTCTAGACGTACAGGTGATGATGCGACGACAGCAAAAGAAGTAAAAATGATTATTTCAGATTTAACTGGCACTCTCGTTACTGATGGCATAGCTGAAGGGATTGAATATATTGGAGAATATTTTGGCATTAGCGATATAAATAAATTAGTAGATGTATTCAAAACAGGTGAGGAGGCTGCCAAATATAGAACAAAACCAGAATATGAGAAAGCATATTGGGAGTATGCCTTAAGGAGCATGGAGGAGTTGTTTGCAGCACATACACCGGATTCTGTTCAACATAGAAGAAGAAATATATATTTAGCACAAAAAGAAAAACAAAGACCACTCTTACAAGACTTCTTAGTGAGATTCTATAAGCCTATAAAAGGTAGAAAAGAATTATTGGAGAAATTAGAAGCAAAAGGCCTTAGAGTAGAGATTTTTACTAATATGCATAGCATAACTTACAATATATTAATGGCTATGCATGAACTAAAGTTTTTAGCGAAATATAAACGCATTAGCCCAATAATATTAGGCGTCAGCAAAAAGGACCCAAATGTTTATCAGAGATTATTTGAATTCTTAAAGGCACAAGACAGTCTTTTAGATCAAAGTAATAGAATTGGCATTGTGTCCTTAAAGCAGCTTCTGTATATTGAGGATGCAAAGAGTTTAGTCGAAAAAGCAAGAAATTCGGGTTTGGAAACAGTTCGAGTGATTTCGGAAGAGCTTTTAGAAAATAATCCAATGATTAAATCTATTCTATCTCGTGACGCGCCAAACGCGGATACAAAATCCTCAAAGAATATCTCGTCAACCGGCGGAATTGACTTTAACGCTGAAAATATGAACATAACAACAAAAGGAGGGCAGATCGATTTTGATATTCCTCTTGATATGCAAAATGTTGATCTCACCAATATCGATGGATTCACTCCTGTCATCATTAATATAACTCCTATAACAAGCTTTACAGGCCTTTTAGGCCTAGATGATCAAGAAAACAAAGATCAAAAATTAGCCTTACAAAGCACATAACAATCCTATAAACAACCCTCCTAAAAAAAGAAAACGCTTTCTTGAAATCACTCTAAACCTCTTATATATACATATATATAGTTTATACTTTATATGTCGGGATGGATGTCCATGTAAGATTAATGCGAAGAAAGGCGTTTTATGTTTTACTTTTATTATAAAAAATCGCAAACTTTCAAAATTATCTGTCTAGCCATAATTCTATTTTTTGGCATAAATAGCCTCTGCCCATCTTATGCCTTAGCCCAACTCAGCACATTAGGACTACCTGCGCCAGGGAATATCGTTTCTTTAAGCTCTGGCTTTACGCCCGTCATATTAAGGGGAATTAAATTACATCCCGAAAATGCATTTAAATTTGATTTTATTGTTGATTCTGGCGATACAGAACTAAAATCTGATGATCTCAAGCCTGAAGCATTAAAACTTATTAAATATTTTATGGCCTCTTTAACAATTCCTGATGACAATTTATGGGTAAACTTATCACCCTATGAAAAAGATAGAATCATTCCAGAATCTCTTGCAAAAACAGATCTCGGCATAGATATGCTAGCTCAAGATTATTTGCTGAAACAAGTTACGGCCTCTTTAATCTACCCTGAAGATGAATTAGGAAAAGAATTCTGGCGAAGAATTTATAAAAAATCTTATGAGAAATACGGCACGACCAATATCCCAATTGACACTTTTAACAAAGTTTGGATCATTCCGGACTATGCCGAAGTTTATGTAAAAAATGATCGGGCATTTATCGTACAAGCGCGACTAAAGGTTATGCTTGAAGAGGATTATGTAGCATTACAGCACGATGAGGAATCCACAGGGGACGCTTCGCAGTCCCAAGCGCTAAAAGCAAGGGACATAGTTCAATCAAGTAATACTAATAAGAAAGCCAACAATAAACTTGCTTCCGAAATTGTCCGTGAGGTTGTCATCCCTGCTCTAGAAAAAGAAGTCAATCAGGGCAAAAACTTCGCTCAACTTAGACAGATTTATAATTCTTTAATCTTAGCGTATTGGTTTAAAAATAGTTTTAAAAATTCTATCTTTAGTAAAGTTTATACTGATAAGATTAAAATAGAAGGAGTAAGTGCTGCCAACCTATCAAAAGACATCTACGAACAATATATAAAATCCTTTAAAAAGGGAATTTGTGACTTTGTTAAAGTTGAATACGATAAATACGAGAAAAAAAATGTTCCAAGAAAATATTTTTCTGGTGGTGTCAATGTCACAAACTTAGAAATCGGAGAAAATATAAATTTCACACAAAGCGCAAGATCTAGATCCATGCTGTTAAGCAAATACGGCAATCAAGATCTAACAAATATCATGTTCGTTGCAAATCCTTCTAAAGATGAAAATGGTGAATCAGGCTTTCGTTCTATATCTTCAAACTTATCAGCATCGAACAACATCTCATCTGTTAAGAATATTTTTAATATGGTTATTCCAGGATCTGAGCCTGAAATCCAAGAAAATGGTAACATTAGCCTTGATGACTATTTTTTTCTTCAAGAAGATGCTGATAAATATATGCGAGAATGGATCAGTGAAGCTGGAAAACTAAGCAAGCAGAATAAAATGCATAAAGAAGTTAGAGAAATACTAGACAAAATTCTGACTGCAGCAGGTTTGGATCCACAACTTTTTGAATTATCAATTGTTGGTGATCCATCTGTCAATGCTTGCATCATTCCACATAGCAGTCATATTATTGTCAACGCGGGCTTGTTGTCCCACATGACAGAAAAAAACTTCTCTAAAGATGTTTTGGCGTCAATATTGGCACACGAAACTGGACATATTTTAAGAGCCATAGCACACCCAGAAGAAAATCGAAAGAAAAAAGAGAAAGAAAAAGGCCATAATAATGTTATAAAAACTATCAATGGAATTGTCGATCGATATTCAAATGAAACAGCATCAGACTTAGCAATTCTTTCATTGATGGAAAAAGCAGGATTTAATGTTCAGGAATCAACAAAGTTCTTTAGCGAACGTTTAAAAATAAAAGGGATGTCAAGCAAAGCCGTTAGTCTTGCAGGAATTCATTATCCAACCTTAGCTAGAAGAGTTGCGAGGCTTGAAGATGCTCTTTTAAATCAATACTGGCCAACATATGACTTAAAACCACAAAAGTTCTCCGCCGATTTCTTTCAAGATACAAAAACTTTAAAAAAACGCATTAAAAAAAATAAAGGAATAGTGTTTACAGAAAAAGATTATATTAAAGAAATCCAGTCACTTAACCCTACAGATAAAAGCTTTCAAGTTGATTTATTAAATCTTTTTCAAAAGGCACGATTTCGAACCGTTGAGCACCACAATGCATCATTTAACAACATTTCAAACATGAATATGTCTATCGAGGAAAGGATCAATCAACGTTCGGTATTTACCGAGAAAGAGGAAATTTCAGATTCACTAAAAAATGCAATCACCGAGCGATTGCCTCATGTTACAGACAAAATTATACAATTAATGATTTCAAATTATCTTAAACCAAAAACCGACTGGTACAAAGACTTTGAAGCCCTATCCTATGACGATATCGAAAGCCATCTTAATCTAGATTTAGGTGATCTTTACGAAAGTTTATTTTGGTTTGAAGATACCTATCTCATGCAAAAAGCTGGTCAGGTTTATGCAAACGAAAGCGTTGACATCAATCAACTTAAAAAATTTATTTTACTCTTAAATAAAATAGCAAGTATCAAGAATAAGAATCATAAGATTAAAGAAAATTCTTTCAGAGGCGCTGGAGATGCACAAGAACTTGTGTTCTCGTTTATGGCAAAAACTAAAAATTTAACTAAACCCTTTTTATCTCTGTATATCGATTTAGGAAATGCAGGCAGAGGAACCTTTTACGGACAGAATAACGAATACTTCTTTCTTGAAGAACTAATGAAAAAGAGTCCAAATTCCCGCAAATGGCTTTTTGAAATACTTTACGACAAATATTCTCGTTCAAACTTTAAAGATCGATCTTTTCCGTCTAACTTTACATCCTTCCTTAAGCAAGAAAATATTGACTACGACAATCTCGATGATCTAAGAGAATACTTAACTATTGGATTTATTGATAACGATACGTGGGTTTATTCACGCTTTAATTATCTGTACACAAATAGTAATCTGCCTAAAGAAAAACTTTTTGACTTACTTTATGAGCTTCTCGAAAGAAAAATCCCTAACAACAAAAAAGAAAAAGCTGAAAAAAATGAAACCATAATAAATTGGCTAGGGTCTAGTGGTTATAAAGAATTAAAAAGTTACGTTCCAGATATAAATGGTGGCAAAGAATTTGTGTTGTCAAAAATTAAAGATTTGAAAATTAGAGACGCAAACATTGACATAAATACTATATCTTGGAAAGCTGCGGCTCTCATTTATTATTTCTGGTTTATTAATCAAGCAGCTAACATGAGAAGAGAAAACTGGTCTGAAGAAGAAAAGATTTTACTAAAAAAAGTTATCAGATCTCGAGAAATCAAACTAGACCCTAACTATGAGCTACCTTTTGGATATGACATAAACACATATACAGAAAACTTATTTTGGGCACTTGACGGCAGCAATGGTGTTTCTGTAGCTTACGGATTTCAGCATGAAAGTTTAGACCTTTTTGGAATCTTTTCGTGGTATAGAGCCTTTTATGTAACTCAAGACAAAGAAAGACTTAAGAGAATTCTTTCGCCAGAGGAGGGTGACATGTGGTCAGACTTTAGATTTTTTGATCGTTTAAGCTTTGATGGCACATGCGAAGAAATGGCAGATTTGATGAAGATGTACAAAGTGCCAAAACACGTTATCAATCTTTTTGTTTACGCAATATTTTACGATCGAAATCTGAAATCTATCCTGCCTGATGCTGTTAATAAATTTGATCTTAAAGCTGTTAATGCCGCAATGTTGAATACAACAGCCAAAGACAAGAATGACAAATCAATAAAAGAAATACTCGAGAAATGGAAAAACATTGTTAAGCATTTAGATTATGAGCCTCTTCTAGACGATATTAAAAACGCCGATGTTATTAAGAATGAAGGAAAAAAATTTACTCAAGATTACATTTCAAAAAATCTATTTTTTAATAAAACAGCACGATCAATCTATAAAGTTCTATTTGGTGACTGGTCAAAATACGTACCTTCCTTTATAAGAAAATTTATCATTCTAATAGGGGATGCCTATACAGAGGAAAAGAAAGAAGTCTTACGAGAAAAATATGGATTTCTTATACGACATGTCATGCCTGAATTACTAAGCGAAGAGTTTGGCTTTAAAGAGTTGCTTCTTCTTGTGATTGAGGCAACCCAAAGAAACAAAGAAGAAGATGATGATCAGAAGAAAGCCGAAAGCAAGAATAATAAAAAAATACCCGAAGACAAACTTAAAAATCCTTTGTTTGATGATATCTATGGAAACTTTCTTCATGTTGAAATCGGAATTCCACATATGTTTAAGCCATATTTAGATGAAGTGGTAAAAGACAATAAAATGGATTTTGATTCTAAGTTATCATATATCACAGATCTATTTCCAGAAGAAAGCAGAGTTCGAGATTATTATTTGACAGAATTAATGAAATTTGAAGATGGCACATTCGAACGCTTTAAAACAGTCATGCATATTTTCTCAAGTATTCATTTTAAAGAAAAGTATTCACTTCTAGCTCTTGAAAAGGACCGGCAGCTAAACCCTGAAGATTTTAAAGATCCCGAAAAACATCTCGCCAAAATCACTGAAATATATTTTCCGGATCCGTCTTATTTAAGAGATGACATTCTCAATGATTTTCTTAAAGATGAAAACATTCTGGATTCTTCCATCTATGCAAAAACGCGACAATATATGCTTTCTTTTTTAAGCAGCGCCGATCAAGAAAAACATCGAAAATTTACCTTTCTTGAAGATAAGGTCTTTGAGCTTATCCGAGACATGAATCCAAGAAGCAAAAAGAATATCCTTCTTTGGCTTATGGGCATATCAGATAAAAAGCCTGAACCTTTATCTGTAATTGAACAAAAGTACGAAATCAATCTAACATATTTAAAGGAAAATCTTGAAGAGTTAAAATCATCCTATTATCCAAGCATTGGAAACGTATCTCATAAAAAAATGCTTGAAATGTTTCTTGATGGTCCAGGAGGCGTTGTAGCCGACGATATTATTTATAAAGAAATTTTAGATACAGTTTTTGAAAAATTTATACCAGAAGGTTCATCTGAGAACAAAGGGCTCAAAACCATTTTCGACACTGTTTTAAAGTTCAGCTCTGCAGAAAAGAAAAAATCTGTTTTGCTCGCCCTTATTAATGGGCAACAAAAAATTGATTTTACTCAAAAAAGCTCTGAACAAAAACAAAAAGCCGTTTTTATAAAACAATTTCTAGAAATATATGGTGTTATCGGCGTTAAGCTTGGACAGCTTCTTGTTGATATCCCAGGATTAAATTTTTCTGACGAAATAAAAGATGCCCTTAGCTCCTTAAAAGATCAAGCGAATCCATCAGAGATAGGAACAGTTTTAGATTATGCAAAGAAATTATTTCCTGGAAAAATCGTTAAAATTAAAAAACGACTAGGAGATGCATCCATTAAAAATGTTTTTTTAGTTGAGATCGATGAAAAGCTTTGGGTTTTAAAAATTAAAAGACCAGAAGTAGATAAAGTCTGGAAAGAAGATTTTAAGATTTTAAGGCGATCTTTAAGACAATTAAAGCGTGAAAAATTCATAGATCTTCCAGAAGGACTTTCAAAGGCCATTGAGAACATGATTTTAGATGAGCTTAATTTTAAAGGCGAAAAAATCAATCAAGAGACCCTAAGTGCCAACATGAAGAAACGAGGAAGCAAGATTAACTGTCCGGTCGCAGAGATAACGATTAACAATACAGCTATCCTGGAACCTTATGTTGAAGGCATAAGCTTAAAAGAATTTCTAAAACAAAATGATCCGCGAGCAGATGAAGTGCTAGGCGAATTACGAGATGAACTTTTAGCTGAAATATTTATTGATGGTGTTTTCCATTTGGATCTTCATACTGGAAACGTTATTATTAGTTCTGAAAAAATAAACATCATTGATTTGGGTGGAGTTGCGCGCATTAGCGATCGAAATAAAAAGAGAATACTCAATTTCTTAAGCAACTTTCAAAACACTGTAAAGAAATATGAGAACATTCCCATTCTTGGCAAAATTATTAAAAAAAATAATACTTCAAAAAATGGAGGCGCCATTGGCCATATAAATAAAGTTTTAAGCTTCTTAAAAACTTTAAGAAGATTAAAGATTATTACGCGCTCAACATATGATCAAATGCATTCGGTCGTAAAAGCGCTTATATCAGCTAGTTATCTTTTTGAAAACATGAGCGCTAAAGAACTTTCGAATAAATTAAGAAATTTAGACAGCTTAATAAAACCGCTTATAGAAAATTCTACGGCAGAGCAGCCAGCGAACGGTTCTTCTAACGCTACAGAGCCCGTTATCCCATCGACATCGCAAAATGAAACAAATACAGTTCAAGTCAAGAATCCAGGAATTCAAAATTCTACAGAAAGCGGGAATTCTAATATCAATCCAAAATCAGCATCTTCGCTTCTTACAACAAACAACGAGATGCGAAAAGGTGGTATCGATTTTAATGATAAAAATATGAATATAAAAACATCAGGGAACAGTATAGCATTTCGTATTCCAAGGGAATTCGAAAACATAGACTGGAATATAGTTGAGGGCTTTTGGCCTATGATTATCAGCATTTCTCCTGCTCCTAGCGTTTCTACCCTTATCCAATAAGCAAGCGTGATACGTTTGACACCCTAAAATCTCTATGATATAGTTCTTTATTGTTAAATCTAAATGAAATTTAAATATTAAAAAAGACAAAGGTTGTTATTCATGGAAAACTTTTACAAAGATTTACTTAAAAATATTGGCGAAGATATCGAGCGCGAAGGCCTTAAAGATACACCAAAACGTGCCGCCAGAGCATTTCAATATCTCACCAAGGGATACAAAGAAGATGTTCAAACCGTTATTAACAATGCAATTTTTGAATCTGACTCCGATGAGATGGTTATTGTTAAAGATATTGAAGTCTACTCAATGTGCGAACATCATCTTCTGCCGTTCTTTGGAAAATGTCATGTCGGCTACATTCCAGATGGAAAAATTATCGGGCTTTCAAAGATTGCCCGCATTGTTGACGTTTTTGCGCGAAGGCTTCAAATCCAAGAAAATTTAACCAAACAAATTGCTCAAGCTATCATGGAAACTACAGGATGCAAAGGAATAGCCGTTGTTGTGGAAGCTCAACATCTGTGTATGATGATGAGAGGGGTAGAAAAGCAAAACTCTATCACGAAAACATCTTGTATGCTTGGCGCATTTCGCGAAGAAATCTCAACTCGCTCCGAATTCTTGAGCCTCATCAAATAATGGCCGAAATCTTAATTGAAAAACTTCAGCTATCTGTCATTGTGGGAACAAAGCATTGCGAGCGCAATGAACCACAAAATATCTTAATCGATCTTTCCTTTATATATGATAGCGATCTAGCACAAAAAAGTGATGATTTGGCTGATGCTATTGATTATGAAGCGCTAACAAGCAATATTAAAAGTAAAATTGAACAAACCCAGTTTTTTCTAATTGAGAAATTAGCTGATTACATCTTAAATATCGTCATGAATGAAAATCGCATCAAAAAAGCAACTGTTGTTGTCTATAAGCCTACTGCAATTTCATCAGCACAATCAATATCGATCAAAATGAGCCACAAGAGGTAAAGGGCTTTTATTTTTTCACTTTTGGGAGAAAAATATGTTTCTAACACTTGTTTTATTATTTACCGTTATTCCAGCAACTGAATTATTTATTTTCATTAAGCTTGGAGAATCATTTGGAATCTTTAATACATTCATTCTAGTCATCGGCACAGGCGTGCTAGGAGCTCATATTGCCCGCCATCAAGGGTTTAAGGTTGTCCAAAACATACAAAAAGAACTTAGCAGCGGAAATATGCCTACAGATCAGATGATTGACGGTGTTATGATCCTTGTGGGAGGACTAACTCTACTAACACCAGGGCTATTAACAGATATTTTTGGCTTTATTCTTTTAATTCCCTTCACGCGAGCACTTCTAAAAATTTGGCTTCAGAAAAAGTTTAAATCAAGTCTTAATTGTGGCTCTAGCGCCATTACAGTTGAATCTATTTCGAGCGAAAACGAAGACTAGAAGAATTTCTCTTAAAATTAAATTCTAGCTTGACATTTCCCATTCATGTGCTATTCTTTCAGGAAATAATTCCTGAAGGACATATCATATATGAAAAAAATTCTAATTATTGTCGTACTTTTGGCATTGAGCGTTGCTCTACCAAAGGCGATGGCAAGCATAACAACACCTTTTAAAAAACCAAAAGCCATCCGCCATGGAAAAGCTTCTTGGTATTCGCAAAAGTCTCCAGGCATCAAACAAAAAACTGCCAACAACGAGATCTTTGACGACAGTGCTATGACATGTGCTATCTGGGGAGTTGGATTTAATCGGGAAATTCGCGTTACTAATATCGAAAATGGAAAAATTATTACCGTTCGCGTTAATGATCGCGGTCCGCATGAACGCTATGTTCGAAAAGGGCGAGTTATTGATCTTACCAAAACTGCTTTTAAAAAACTTGATCCAACCAATCGCGGCTTAATTGAAGTTAAGCTTGAATTTTTATAATCAAAACATTTTCCGCTTTAAGTTTTCCAATCCAAATTTAATCATTTTTAATCTATAAAACTTTTTTTTATTTTTTTCCTTGCAAATTAGCATGATATTGATAATATAAGTTCATTCAAAGTTAATGAATACAAATTTTATTTATTATTAAGATCGTGGGGACAAGAATGCAATTTAAAGATGAGATTGTTTTAGTTACGGGTTCTGCACGCGGTATCGGCAAAGAAATCGCGCTTGCATTTGCAAAACAAGGAGCAACTGTAATTATTTCAGATATCAATGAAGAGTCCTGCAAGAAAACAGTCAGCGAGTTTGTTGAATCAAAACTTTCTGCTGATAATTTTCCATGCGATGTTACAAGTTTAGTTGCCGTTGAGGAAATGATCAATAAAATCCTTGACAAATATAAACGTGTTGATATATTGATTAACAATGCAGGCATCGCCAAAGATAATCTTTTTTTACGAATGAAAGAAGAGGATTGGGATGCAGTCATCAAGGTCAACCTTAAAGGAACCTTTAATTGCTGCAAAGCAATTGCTAGGCCAATGCTAAAGGCCCGAAAGGGAAAAATTATTAGCATTGCATCGGTCATTGGTATTTTAGGAAACATCGGGCAGGCAAATTACGCAGCTAGCAAAGCCGGCATTATTGGGCTTACAAAATCATTGGCTAGGGAATTTGCATCACGCAGCATTAATGTCAACGCTATCGCACCAGGATATATTAAGACAGAGATGACCGATCAGCTTAAGGAAGAGACCCGCCAGGAAATCTTAAAAAGCGTTCCTCTCCGGAAGATGGGAACTCCAGAAGATGTTGCTGGAGCATGTTTATTTCTTGCTTCAAAAGAAGCACAGTATATTACAGGTCAAACCATCAGAGTTGATGGTGGAATGGCTATCTAATTTAGTAGAAGAAGGATCAAAAAGGAGGCAGTGAATGGCAAACGAGGAAAAGATAAAATCGATTATCGCAGAACAACTTGGAGTAAAAGTGGAAGAGGTGAATCCAGAATCATCATTCGTCGATGATCTAGGAGCTGACTCGTTAGATACGGTTGAGCTTATTATGGCTTTAGAGGAAGAGTTTAATGTTGAAATTCCTGATGAAGATGCTGAAAAAATGAGCAAAGTTTCTGACGTTATTAAATACGTCGCAGAAAAAGCTACTAGTAAATAATTAAATCCATTCATTTAACATTAAATTTTGCCTCGGCAGATCTTCGTCGGGGCAAAGTTATTTATCGGAAAATTTATCCTATGGAAAAACAAAGAGTTGTTATAACAGGTTTAGGCGTCACATCGCCTGTCGGAACTGGTGTTGAAAAATTTTGGGACTCCCTGATAAAAGGAAAAAGCGGTATTCATCCTATCGACCGATTCGATGCCTCTAAGTTTTCCGCGCGAATCTGCGGAGATGTTACAGATTTAGATCTTGCAGATTATTTTGATTCTAAAGACGTACGCAAACTTTCAAGATTTGTACAACTTGCTGTTGTTGCATGTCGCGAAGCTGTTAAAAACGCAAAGCTAGATGTTAAATCTGTGGACGCAGATCGCATGGGCGTTATTGTTGGATCCGGTGTTGGCGCACTAGAATCGATTGAACGCAATCATGAGCTTTTATTGTCTCGTGGCCCAAGAAAGATTTCTCCATTTTTTATCCCTCAGTTTATTGTCAATGAAGCAGCTGGTCAAGTCGCTATTGAAACGGGTGCAAAAGGAATGGCAACATGTGTTGTTACCGCTTGTGCATCTGGAACAAATTCAATTGGAGATGCCTTAAGATTTATGCAATTTGGTGAAATGGATATTATGATTGCAGGAGGAACAGAAGCTGCAAATACGCCAATGGGCGTAGGAGGCTTTGCTGCCATTAAAGCGTTATCGCAAAGAAATGATGAACCTGAAAAAGCTAGTCGTCCTTTTGATTCAAATCGCGATGGATTTATTATGGCTGAAGGCGCAGGCATTGTCGTTTTAGAAACTTTAGAGCATGCTAAAAAAAGAGGGGCACCAATTATCGCAGAATTTGTTGGATATGGAAGAACTTCTGATGCTTTTCATATCACAGCTCCAGAACCTTCGGGTCGTGGCGCAGCTAAGGCGATAACGAACGCGCTTAAAGATGCTGACTTAAATTCAGAGGACGTTTCTTATATCAACGCTCACGGAACATCAACAATCTTAAACGATAAGACTGAAACACTAGCTATCAAAATTGCTTTAGGTGAACACGCTCAAAAAGTAGCTATCAGCTCAACAAAATCTATGACAGGACATCTTTTAGGCGCAGCAGGAGGAATTGAGTTTGTCGCAGCTGCTTTAGCAGTTAAAAATGACATGATTCCGCCAACGATTAATTATGAAACGCCTGATCCAGAATGCGATCTTGATTATGTCCCTAATGAAGCGCGAAAGGCAACCGTTAATGTTGCTTTATCAAATTCTCTTGGATTCGGTGGACACAACGCAACTCTTGCTGTTAAGAAATTCCAAGAATAATAAGGAGCACAATGAAAAACTATAAACTTGCAATTATCCCAGGTGATGGAACAGGCCCAGAAGTCGTCAATGAAGGCTTAAAAGTCCTTGAGGCTATTTCTGAAAAATGCGGATTTAAATACGAAAGCGTTTCTTACGATTTTGGTGGCGAACGCTATCTTAAAACAGGAGAAATTTTACCAGATTCTGCGGTTGAAGAACTAAAAACTTTTGATTCAATTTATCTTGGCGCCATTGGACATCCAGACGTCAAGCCAGGTATTTTAGAAAAAGGTATTCTGCTAAAAGCTCGCTTTGATCTTGATCAATATATTAATCTAAGACCTGTTCAACTTTACGATGAAAGATTTTGTCCACTAAAAGATAAAAAACCAGAGGATATTAACTTTACTGTTGTGCGAGAAAACTCTGAAGGCCTTTATAAAGGAATCGGAGAATTTCAGAACAAAGGCACTCAAGATGAAGTTGCAACTCAAGTTTCATATAACACGAGAAAAGGCGTTGAAAGATGTCTACGTTATGCATTTGAATATACTCAAAAACACGGAAAAAAGAAAATGCTAACGCTTTGCGGAAAAACAAATGTATTAACATATGCATTTGATCTTTGGGAAAGAACTTTTTATGAAGTTGCTAAAGAATATCCAGACGTAAAAACTGATTATGCACACGTTGATGCCACAACAATGTGGTTTGTAAAAAATCCTGAATGGTTTGATGTTATTGTAACTGACAATATGTTTGGCGATATCATCACAGATTTAGGAGCTATGATTCAAGGTGGCATGGGAGTAGCTGCAGGCGGAAACATTAATCCTAGTGGTGTTTCTATGTTCGAGCCTATTGGCGGATCTGCGCCTAAATATACAGGAAAAAATGTTATTAATCCAATGGCAGCGATTTGTGCTCTTTCAATGTTACTTAAAGAAATCGGAGAAAACGAAGCTTCCGAAAAAGTTGAAAAAGCAGCACGATCTGTTGTTACGACAAAACTAAAAAGTCTTGCTGCTGGAAAAATGGGATATTCCACAAGCGAAGTTGGCGATTTAGTTGTTCAAACACTTTAAAGAATAAGAGAAAATGAAGAAATATAATGTTGCTATTGTAGGTATTCGAGGAGCGGTAGGTCAAGAAATGCTTAAAATTCTTGACGAGCGCAATTTTCCTATTAACGAACTTTATCCGATGTCATCTCGACCAGAAGAATGCCCTGAATATGAACTTCAAGGACGAAAATTTAAAGCTGTTAAGCTGACACATGATGCCTTTAAAGGCGTAGAAATTGCTCTTTTTTCTCCTGGATCTGCCATTAGCAAAGAATACGCACCATCGGCTGTAAAAGCTGGAGCTGTTGTAATTGACAACACAAGTCAATTTCGAATGAATGAAGATGTTCCCTTGGTCGTTCCAGAAGTTAATCCTAACGACATTAGCAAAAATAAAGGCATTATTGCCAATCCAAATTGCTCAACAATTCAAATGGTTGTTGCTTTAAAACCATTGCATGATTTCGCAACGATTAAACGAGTTATTGTTTCATCATATCAGTCTGTATCTGGAGCAGGTGCACCAGCCATTGCAGAGCTTAACGCTCAACAAAAAAAGATTGCGAATGGCGAAGCTATAAATGATAATGATATTAATAAATTTCAATATCAAATTGCCTATAATCTTATTCCTCACATCGATATTCCTCAAGAAGGATTTTACACCAAAGAGGAAATTAAAATGGTTAACGAAACAAAAAAGATTATGGGAGACGAGTCAATTAAGATAACAGCAACATGCGTTCGAGTTCCTATTGTTCGCGCTCATTCCGAATCAATCAATATTGAAACAAAAAAGAAAATCACTCGTCAGAAAGCTATCGATCTCTTAAAAGATGCACCTGGCATTACCGTTATTGATGATCTTGAAAATAATCAATACCCAACACCGCTTTACGCAGAAGGAAAAGACGATACATTTGTTGGACGTATCAGAGAAGACAACACTGTTGAAAACGGACTAAATCTTTGGGTTGTTTCTGACAATCTTCGAAAAGGCGCTGCCCTTAACGCCATTCAAATTGCCGAAGAACTTATCAAAAAGAATTCTTAAACCTTGATTTATGCAAACAATTAAGCTGACCATAGAATACGATGGAACAAATTTCTCTGGCTGGCAAATTCAAGCAAAAGGGGAGAGAACCGTTCAAGGTGAAATCAAAAAAGCCTTAGATAAAGTTTTAAATGAAGATATTACACTTATTGGTGCTGGACGTACCGATTCCGGTGTTCATGCCGTCGGACAAGTAGCACATTTCAAAACAACTTCTATTCTCACTCCAAATAAAATCTTAAAAGCCATCAATGGAAATATTTCTGACGACGTTGTTATCACTAAAGCTATTAAAATAAAACACAATTTTCATTCACAGTACAATGCAAAAAGTAAAATCTATCAATATACAATTTTAAATAGAGCTACTCGATCAACTCAGATAAAAAAATTTTGCCTTTATTATCCTAGACCCTTAGATATTATTTCTATGAAAAAAGCTTCGCAGAAATTTGCTGGAAAGAAGAATTTTAAATCTGTTGTTGCTGTTGATGTTGCAAAGAGAAAATCCGGAAAAACAATTAACTTTGTTCGAACAATTAAGAAAATTAATGTTCAAAAAAGAAACGACATCATAACAATAAACGTTGAAGCAGACGGCTTCTTGTATAAAATGGTTCGAAATATTGTCGGAACTCTCATAGAAGTCGGTTTAGGCAAAATAAACCCTAATAAGATACCTAAAATTTTAAAAGCAGAAAATCGAAAACTCGCAGGTCCAACAGCACCCTCTAAGGGTCTTTGTTTGCTAAAAGTTAAATATCGATAAATTTTTTATTCCCTTTGACAAGAATCCTCATTTAAAAAAAATATTTTTCAAAATTCTCTTAAATTCAATTTATAGTTAATTTTAACAATACCAAGCTTAAGAGACCTAATTTAAGAAGATTTGAAAAATTTATCAAGCACTTTTTATAACACTTGTCATTTCTTAAAATAACCTAAAACAATAAAAATATTACGATTTTGACTGCACAAGATCTGCTGTCCTTTGAAAATCAAATATCAAACATCAATTAAATCTCCAAAAACAAAGATAACGCTTTCTTTAATTGACCAAAACCCCCTTACAACAATATTTCTATGTGATATATTTAATATATATACTTATTAAAATATTATTAACAAGCCACGGGGAAAAGGATGAATATATTAACAAAATGTATACGCATATGCCTTGCCATATGTTTTTTACTCATGACAACCTTTACAGATCATGTTCATGCCCAAAATACGCTAATCTTACCGCAACCTGGATCAATAATAAAACCAAGCCAATCATCTAACCCTGTCGTAATACAAGGCATAAAAATTCATCCTGAGAATGCCCTTAAGCTTGATTTCATTGTTAACTCTGGAGACACAAAACTTTCCGATTCCGAACTAAAGAATGAATCCGAAAGACTTATTAAATACTTCTTAACAGCCCTAACCATCCCCGAAAACAATCTCTGGGTTAATCTTTCCCCATACGAAAAGGATCGTATGATCCCAGAAGCTCTTGCTCAAACAGAGATGGGAACGGACATGCTATCCCAAGACTATTTATTAAAACAAATTACAGCATCGCTCATTTACCCAGAAGATGAACTTGGAAAAAAGTTTTGGAAAAAAATCTACAAACAAGCATACGAAACGTATGGGACAACAAATATCCCTATTGATACATTTAATAAAGTTTGGATTATGCCACAAAAAGCTGAAATTTATGTTCAAGGCAACAAGGCTTTCATTGTTAAAAGTGAACTTAAAGTCATGCTCGAGCAAGATTACTTGGCGTTGATGGAGGATGAAGACTTTGAAGGAAAAACTGAAAATAAACTAGCTTCTGAAATTGTTCGAGAAATTATTATTCCTGAACTCACCAAAGAAATCAACTATGGAAAGAATTTTGCCAAACTTCGTCAAATCTACAATTCCTTAGTTTTAGCTTATTGGTTTAAGAATAATCTCAAAGATTTCATAATTAATAAAATTTATTCTGATAAACAAAAAATTAAAGGTATTGATGTTGATGATATTTCAAATAAAATTTATGATCAATACATTACAGCTATGGATAAAGGTGTCTGTAATTATGTTCGGAAGGAATATGACCCCTATTTACAGAAAAATGTCAAACGCAGATATTTCTCTGGAGGTCTTATTGGAAATTTCAGTGCAAAAAATGTTGAAATTATAAAACCAAACAGTACGAAGGGGAGAAAAAGCGCAAGCTCCATTATTAAGAAATTTAAAAAAGCAACAGCCATCACACTTGTTTCAATTGCGCTAACATTTTCAGGAAGCGCTATAGCCCAAGCATACCAGAATGGTCAGATTGATCCCATTAAGTCTGAGCAAGCAAGAAATAGTTCATCACAAAAATCTCAAATAGAAAATATACTAGAAAATATCCTCACATCTAGCGAAATAATTGATTTCTCTCAAGGCCCTCAAAATAACGCAACAACTAAAGAATGGAAATACACAATCACTATTGGAGATAAAACAGTCGATGTCCAAGCCAATGATTTTTATACGCTAGAAGACGAATATATAAGTAAAAAACTTACAAATCGAAAAAATAAATATGTACATCGATCTAAAACATGGAATCAGTATAAATATTCTAAACGGAAAGAAAACGCTTCTCCTAGCAGAATGTTTAGCAGTGGTAGATACAGCATCGGAGCCGATGATTATTCAATAAAAATCGATGGCCATAGATACAGTGTCTCAAAAAAGACTTTTGATAAATTTAGCTACGATCATATCTCAAGCAATGGCTTTGATGTAAAATTTTCTAATAAATACATGAAGTCACAACACAACGCACAAGCGTATGAAGATTTAACAGGAATTGTTAGCACTGAAGGCTCTGCCGAAAAAGAAACTATCAGGCAAATGGACAATCAAGACATTATGGATCAAGTTACTCAAAATAACCCCTATGCGCCAATTATTGCTGCTCGAAAATTGATTGCTGAAGGATCAGAAAAATGGAAACTTGAATTGTCAGAAGATTTCCTAGATTGGATGCAAAAGGGAGGATACGAATACTTTCAAAATAGCATTGAACAAGGAGACATTGAAAGCGTTAAAGCTCTAGACGATGTCATCTTTGCCGCATGCATCGCCTTGGGACCACAAGGTACTTTTGGAAGGTCTGCTCAACTTCACATGAAACTTCTTAGAAACTTAGATTTATCGATAATTATTCAAAAGGCTCAGAGTGGTGATCCCACAGCCTTAAACGCTTTGGGAGACCTAGAGGCCTGGAACCCGAAAGCTAAGAAAGCAATAGAAGATCTTGAGAAAAACTTTCATGATTCACACGATTTATACATTAAGGCAGCCCAACAAGGAAACTATAATACTATATTTAATCTTCTTATCTTCTCGTATGGCACTATAGGAGAAGGCTTTAGACAAGATAAAAGCCTTAAAGAAAAATTTGAAGAAATGGATTACTCGCTTCTTGAACAGAAATGCAACCAAGGGGACCCGGAATCTATACGAACACTAGATTTATTAGCTGATACTTACTATATTGAAAAAGCTGAAAAAGTTTTTAATGATCTTGATCTTGAGTCTATCATCGAACAATACAAAAACAATCTTAGCCTCATCGACTGGAATCTTAATGTTCTTTCTTTTGGTTCTGAAAACAACGAAGAAAATCAAGAAATATTGCTAAATTTTGCAGATTGGCTCTTTTCAGAAGTAGAAAGTGGCAACATTGAAGCATTTGATGTTCTTGCAACAAATGACTCATTTATTTCAAGACTTAAAATTATTGATAAGTTTCAGAATCTTAATCTAGATTTCTATTTTGAGAATCCGATCCCCAAAAACATTGCTATTCTTGCAAGCATGGTTTTTGACCACTACAGCGAAAACGAAGATGGAACTTTAAAGGTAAATGAACCAGCTCTACAAAAACTTGTCGGCCTTGCCTTAACGGGAAACAAGCAAGCAACAAATCTTCTTTTAGAAAATACAAATCACCTTCCTGTTAAAAAGCTAGAAAGAACAATTGATAATTTGGGCGGCATTCAACAATCGACACCTAAAGACTTAAAGCTTATTTATGAACTCGCACAACACAGCATCCTTATTCCAAGTCGCTTTTCTACCGAAGCACTTAAAATCATTCTCAAAAATAGAAAAAATCCAAATCAAAATCACCCTACAGCAACTTTCATTATTGGCAGAAGCGATGGTCCTCATTTTTCTAAGAGCAAAAATCACTACAGTGTTGAAGATGCAATTTTAGATTTTGATAAGCGAGGATATCAAGTTTTATATTATGAGGCTTCAGGACTAAAAGAATTTAATTGGATTCTTGAAAATACGATTCCAACTGATTATTTAAATATTGCAGGACATGGCGGCGATAGCGGGAGCGCGGTTATACTCGGCGATTCTTTTAACAATAACACTTTCGACCTTAAGACTGGAGATCTCGGTTATCTTGATGGTGCCGATGGTGTTGATTTATCTGAATTATTGCCTAGTTTTGGCGTGCCAAAAGAAAATAAAAAAGAAAAAAAGTTTCCCCTCGAACTCTAGACGCACAATATCTTATTAATTATCCAAAATCAAAATCAAAAAATGTACTTAAGAAAAATGGTGGAGTTATTTATTGGTCATGTGGCACGGGAAACAGGGGCAAAAAGAATAAAAATAGTATCGGAAATGCCACAAGAAAAGCTTTTCCACAAACAAAACGAGATGGGATTTTTACCCCAAAATATAATTTTGAACATCTAAAATTAATTTTTGAGAATTCAAAAGTCATAGATGTTTTATATGAACTAGATTCAAAGAAAGTTGACACCTATCAATCCTCCGCAGACCCTTCGCAAAATCAAAAATACGATTTCTTTAACCAGGGTGTATTAAATTCAGAACTTGAAAATCTCCTTGCTAATGAAGGTCTACTTGGCGTTGGATACAAAAACACTTTCTTCTTGAACCCCAACAATATCGCTTCAAGTAATTTTGAATTAACGAAAGAAAGTTTTGCTAGCGCAAGCAGCATGATAAGAACCTCAAAACATCATAGATCGAAATCTATATTTAAAACTTCACTTTTAACTTTTCTTTTTCTTGCATTTCTAAATATCCAAAACGTTAATGCGAAAAGTCGCGATCTTTTAAACTCTTTACCAATATCTAAAATTTTAAATCAGAAATTTAATTTTAATGATCAATATGCGAATCAAGATTCTAAATCTAAATTCAATGAAACCTCAGGAGATACGACGAAAACAAAAAACATAAAGAACGAGGGATTAGAATTTTTTGAATCCTACATGAACTCACCAAAATATTTTGAACGACTCACAAAAGAAGCCCGCCTCTATCTTGGAGACAGCGCGGCTGTTGAACAAGTCGAATTATTGGCAGAACAACTTGATGCAGCGCGAAAGCAATATTATAAAGCCGTTAAATTTAAAATCCTCCCATATGATTCTCTGCAAGAATTTTATAAAAAGAGTTCAAGCTATAAAGAAAGTGATAGTGCAGAAGTTAGAGGATTTCATGATAACGGCCTTATGATTACAGGAGTCTGGGAAGACGCACCGCCATCAACGTTTGTCGAGGAAGCGTCGCATACCTCGGACGCAGCAGGAAATTTTCTTTTCGAATCAACAAGTAATTATCTTTTTCACTCTATTTACGACGACAACTATAACGATCCTCACGTTGAATATTTTAGTGATCCCAGTGAAGTTCGTGCCAAGTTAAATGCTTTCCGTCTTTTTCTTAAAGATCAAAAAGTTTATGATGCAATGACTGAAAATTTTACACAAGAACATATCGACACTCTAATGAACAACAAAGATTTAATTATTAAACTTTACGAAAACTATCCTAATGCATTTAATTTGATTAATAAAATGTCAGATAAATGGCTTATCTTTTTAATGAATACCATTGCATTAAATAATCAAATCAATCCAAAAAATAATCAGGCCCCACATCTAGAAAGCCTTCATGCGCAAAATGATCGCTTTACTCCTATCAAAGGCATTCGTTCGAATAAAACATTTTTCTGGATTCCTTCTCTAAGCGCAAATTCATCATCCGCCATAAAATCAAGATCTGAAAATGAAATTATTACTACAAATATCCAATCCCACAAAACAAGCTTTACAAAAGGCGGTATTGATTTTAATGAAAAAAGTATGAATATTACGACAATAGGTGGAGAGATTGAATTTACAATTCCGTTGGATCTTCAAGATATCGACCCTACATCCTTTGATGGCTTTGTACCAATCATCATCAATATTACCCCCTTAACAAATTTTATAGGTGTTTTAGACTTAGATAAAACTACAAACGATCAAAATCAACAATTTAGTCAATCTGAGCTCATCGAGCCCAATCAAGCTATAAAGATCTAAGCTCCTTATCCTTATCAGAATCCTATATTAATTATGTGCATCTTAAACTACGCAAACCTAACTTTTTCAGTTGACATTCTGTTAAAAACTGTTATACTTTCGGTCTATTGTACGACAACTAATTAAATTGAGGAAATTATGATTCGAAAGACAAAGACATTTATGGCAAAGCCTACTGAGATTGAAAGGGCATGCTATCTTGTTGATGCAAAAGACAAAATTCTAGGGCGCGTTGCATCTCGCGTGGCATCAATTTTACGAGGTAAACATAAAGCAATTTATACTCCACATGTTGACACTGGAGATATGGTTATTATCATTAACGCAGAAAAAATTCGCGTTACGGGAACAAAGCTTAACAAAAAAACATATCACCGTTTTTCTGGATATCCATCTGGTCAAAAAAGCGTTCTTATGAAAGATATGCTAGCTAAAAAGCCAACGGTTGTTTTAAAACATGCCATTACAGGAATGCTCCCAAAAGGAGCTCTTGGATCAAAAATGGGTAAAAAGCTTAAAATTTATGTCGGGGACAAACATACACACGTTGCCCAAAAACCTATACCTTTGGAGGTCTAATTAATATGGTTGAAGTTGTTAAATATGCGGCAACAGGCCGTCGAAAAAGTGCCGTTGCACGTGTTAATATTGCTCCAGGGACAGGAGCTATTAAAATTAATAAACGTTCATTCGAAGATTATTTTCCTTCCGAGACAGATCGCATTACTGTATTAGCGCCTTTAGAGATCACAAATAATCTTGATAAATTTGATATCAATGCAAAAGTTTCCGGAGGAGGAATTGCCGGTCAAGCAGATGCAATTAAACTAGGTTTATCTCGCGCACTTACGCTATGTGACGAGAGCACAAAAGGTGCTCTTAAAAAAGCACTTTTCTTAAGACGCGACGCAAGAATTAAAGAAAGACAAAAGCCTGGACAAAAGGGGGCACGAAAGAAATTTCAATGGGTTAAACGTTAATCCATATCAAAATATAGCAGTATTTTAAAAGCCTATCTCCCTCGATAAAAAAGTTGACGAGATAGGCTTTTTCTTTTATTATAAAACATTCTATAAAGTACATATATCAACGGGAGCTAAAAATGCTTAATGTTGGAATTATTGGTATCAGCGGTTATTCGGGAAAGTTACTTTTAAAAATTCTTTTAAATCACCCTGAAGTACGAGTAACTTATGCTAGCGCTAATACAACTACAGGTAAAATTTCTGATATTCATCCAGAGCTTGCAGGCAAAACTCGTCTAGTCTGTGAGAAGTTTAATCTATCTAAAGCAAAAAGTCTTTGCGATCTTTTCTTTGTTGCTGTCCCACATACAAAATCTATGGAAATCACTCCAGGATTACTCAAGGCCAAAAAAATGGTTATTGATTTAAGTGCTGATTATCGAATTAAGAATTCAGCAACTTATAAAAAGTGGTACAAAGTCACACATAAAGATAAAAAGAATTTACCAAAATCTGTTTATGGGCTTCCCGAACTTTATCGTGAAGAAATTAAAAAATCAACTTTTATTGCAAATCCAGGATGCTATCCAACAGCAGCAATTTTAGCACTTGCACCTTTAGTCGCCATACATGGCAAAAAAATTAATTCAATTATTATTGATGCAAAATCTAGTGTTTCAGGAGCAGGGCGAAAAACCGCTATCAATCTTATCTATGCAGAAGCCAATGAAAACTTAAAAGCCTACAAAGTTCTATGTCATCAACATGCCCCTGAAATTTCCATTTATTTATCACGGCTTGCACAAAAAGATATTAAAATAACATTCGTTCCACATTTAATTCCAATGAATTACGGAATCTTAGAAACAATTTATATTCAGCTTAAGAAATCGATAACAATAAATGATGTCTATAAACTTTATCAAAAATTTTATAAAACCGAAGAATTTGTTCGCATTTTAAAGCCCGGGCAACAACCAGAAACAAAGAATGTCACAAATACAAATTATTGCGACATTGGCCTTGCTGTTAAAAATAACATGCTTGTTATTACAAGCGCCATTGACAACTTAATGAAAGGCGCTTCAAGTCAGGCTGTTCAGAATATGAATCTTATTTGTGGATTCAAAGAAAATACAGGAATTTCTTAAAGGTTAAAAATGAAAAAAATAAAAGGCGGGGTCACAGCAACCCAAGGATTTCAAGCAAGCGGTCTTTGGTGTGGAATTAAAAAATCAGGAAAACCTGATTTATCACTTATCTTTAGCGAAATTTTATCTACATGCGTTGGCGTTTTCACAAAAAACTCAATTATTGCAGCTCCGCTTGTTGTTACAAAGAAAAAGATAAAAAACAATAAAGCTCAAGCCATTATTACCAACAGTGGAAATGCAAATTGCTTTACAGGAAAGTTTGGACTAACTTATGCTGAAAAAACATCAGAGCTTGCAGCTAAATTTTTAAATATATCAAAAAATGATGTCTTAGTTTCTTCAACAGGAATTATCGGGAAACCATTACCTTTTAAAAAGATAAAAAAATCTGTACCAGCTCTTGTTAAAGGACTATCTCGTTCAGGAGCAAATATTTCAGCAAAGGGAATTTTAACAACAGATACATTTGAAAAAGAAATTGCTGTTGAGATCATGATAGGAAAGAAAAAAGTTAAAATTGGAGCTATGGCTAAGGGCTCTGGAATGATTGCTCCCAATATGGCAACTATGCTTGCTTACATTACAACAGATGTTGCAATTAGTGCACCAATCTTAAAGTTAGCGCTTAAAGATGCTTGTAGCATATCTTTTAACAGCATTACAGTCGATAACTGCATGAGCACAAATGATATGGTTATCGTCATGGCTAATGGTCTTGCTAAAAATAAAAAGATTACAAAAAAAGGACCAAGCTATAAAAAGTTTTATGAGGCGTTAGAACACATCTGCCTTGATCTTGCAAAAAAGATTGTCATCGATGGAGAAGGGGCAACTAAATTTATCACGATTTCAGTAACAGGTGCAAAAACAGATGCTCTAGCAAAAAAGATCGCCTTTGTTATTGCAAACTCAAACCTTGTTAAAACAGCTGCATACGGTAGCAATCCCAACTGGGGACGCGTTGCCGCTGCAGTAGGATCACTTGGATTAAACATAACAGAAAAACAATTAAAAATAAAATTCAGTTCTTTTGAAAAGAAAGATATCGGTATCAATGTTGATTTGGGCGCAGGATCCGCACAGTGGACTGTCTACACATCAGACTTGTCAACCGGTTACGTGAAAATTAATGGAAAATATAATTAAAAAAGCCAGTATTCTTGTTGAAGCACTTCCGTATATTCATGCATTTCGTCGAAAAGTTTTCGTTATTAAATACGGGGGGAGCATTTTAGAGAATGATAGAATTCGAAAATATATTTTCGAAGATCTTGTTTTCTTAAGCTATGTCGGAATCCGAACTATTTTAGTTCATGGCGGTGGACCTTTTATTAACGCTCGCTTAAAAGAGGATGGAAAAAAAGCTATCTTTCATGATGGTATTCGAGTAACAGACAAACATACTCTTAATATTGTTAGCGATGAGCTTGGAAAATTAAATCAAAAAATTGTGCGTGAAATTAAAGATCTTAAAGGTGACGCCACTGGTCTTATTGGTCATGAAAACATTATTCATGTTGAAAAAAAAGTCGCTGAACATGATCTTGGTTTTGTGGGTGAAGTTAAAACCATCAATAAAGAAGCCATTGAAACTCATCTTAAAAAAGGTCATATTACAGTTATTTCACCTATGGGAATTTGTGGAGCAAAACAACCGCACAATATTAATGCCGATGAAGTTGCAAGCGCAATTGCAGTCTCAATGAAAGCTGAAAAGCTTGTTTTATTAACAAATGTTTTAGGTGTTTTGCGAGATCCAAAAAATCCGAATTCATTAATTTCAACACTAACAACCGAAGAAGTTGATCAACTTAAAAAGAAAAAGATTGTTCATGCAGGCATGATTCCAAAAGTTGATGCATGTATCGAAACGCTTAATGGAGGCGTTCGTAAAACTCATATTATTGATGCGCGCATGCAGCACGCAATCTTACTTGAAATCTTTACCGACCATGGTGTCGGAACCCAGATTATAAAAAAATGCGAAAACTCGAAATCTTAAAAGAATACGATAATTATATTTTAACAACCTATACACGTACGCCAAGTATTTTTGTTAAAGGCAAGGGCATGACTTTAACTGATATTACTGGAAAAAAATATTTAGACTTCTTTCCTGGATGGGGCGTGAGCAACGTTGGACATTGTCACACAAAAGTTGTATCAGCCGTATATGATCAAGTTAAGAAGCTGATTCATATTCCAAACAACTTTTATCATCCAAATCAATTAAAATTAGCCAAAGAAATTGTACATTGGTCTTTTCCTTCAAAAATATTCTTCTGCAATAGTGGTACAGAAGGATGTGAAGCTGCAATAAAATTCTCGCGCATCTATGGCAAAGAAAAGCGCTATGAAATTATTAGCATGAAGAAATCGTTTCACGGGCGAACACTGGGTGCCTTGTCAGCAACAGGCCAAAAGAAATATCAAAATGGGTTTTCACCGCTTGTCGAAGGATTTCGAATTGTTCCTTTCAATGATATTGAGGCCGTTAAAGAAAATATCAATGATAAAACAATAGCCATCCTGCTTGAGCTTGTGCAAGGAGAAGGCGGAATTAATATTGCCGATAAACAATATGTTAAGGAACTTAAAAAGATTTGCGATGAAAAAGATATTTTACTTATTTTTGATGAAGTTCAAACAGGCCTTGGTCGAACAGGTGAAATGTTTGCATACAAACATTATGACGTAGTACCTGACATTATGATTTTAGCAAAATCCTTAGGAGGAGGTCTTCCTATTGGCGCTATTGTTGTTAAAAAAGAAATCTCAGACACTTTCAAACCTGGCATGCACGCTTCGACTTTTGGTGGAAGCCCGATTGTTTGCAAAGCAGCTTTAGGCGTTTTTAAGGCTATTAAAAAAGACAACATGCTTAAGAATACGAAGAAAATGGGAAGCTATGCCATTGAAAAATTTAAAGAACTTAAAAATGAATTTTCATGCATTACAGAAATTCGAGGCCTAGGACTAATGCTTGCCATCGAACTTAACATCGACGGACAACCTATTTTTGATGAATGCTTTAATAACGGGCTTATTATTAATTGCACACAAGGAAATATTCTGCGCATTATGCCTGCTTTAAATGTGACAAAAAAACAAATAGATAAAGCTTTTTTTATCTTTAAGAAATCTTTTGAAAAGGTGACAAAATGAAACGAGACCTTTTAAGCTTGCAAGATTTAAATTCCGATGAAGTAAAAAAGATCATTGATCTTGCGATCGAGCTAAAAAATAGTGGTTCAAAAATAACAAGTCATTTAGAAAATAAAGCCGTTGGACTATTATTTCAAAAACCATCAAATCGAACACGCGTTTCATGTGAAATTGCAATTTGGCAGCTTGGTGGAAAATGTCTTTATTTAGCGCCTCAGGAAATCAATCTGGGTAAACGTGAATCAGTTTCTGATGTTGCCAAAACATTATCACGTTATCTTGATTGTATTGTTGCACGAACATTTTTACATACAGATTTAACTGAACTTGCTGAAAATGCCTCTGCTGTCATTATAAACGGGCTTTCAGATCTTTTTCATCCGTGCCAGGCTTTAGCCGATGTTTTAACAGTCAAAGAAAAGTTTGGCGATAAAAAAGTCTTAATTTCTTATATCGGCGATGGAAACAATGTTTGTCATTCACTTATTTTAGCATGTGCACATATGGGATATGACTTAAACATTGCAACACCAAAGAAATATGAACCGAAGCAAGGTATTTTAGATGTTGCTCAAGACATTGCACAAAAAACAGGATCTCAAATTACAATCTTAAATGATCCAGCTGAAGCTGTTAGCAATGCCGATGCTATTTACTCTGATGTCTGGGTAAGTATGGGACAAGAAGAAGAAGACAAGAAACGAAAAAAAGATTTTAAAGGATTCCAAATTAACTCAGAATTAATTAAAGGGGCTCAATCTGATTATATTTTCATGCATTGTCTTCCAGCTCATCGCGGAATGGAAGTTTCAGCAGATGTGATTGATGGGCCAAATTCAGTTGTTTTCGACCAAGCAGAAAATCGCATGCATGTCCAGAAAGCAATTCTGGCATTCTTTTTAGCAAAAGGAGACAAGTAAATGAAAAAAGTTGTTTTAGCTTATTCGGGCGGACTAGACACCTCATGCATAATACCTTGGTTAAAAAATAAAGGCTATAACACAATAGCCGTTATTGGAAATGTTGGTCAGGGTAGCGATTTCAAGAAGATCGAAAGAAAAGCTCTTAAGTCCGGGGCGTCAAAAGTGTATTGCCTTGACCTTCAAAAGGAGCTCATAGAAAATTATGTTCTTTTGGCTTTGAAAGCAGGCGCTCTGTATGAAGGCAAATACAATTTGGCTTGCGCTCTGTCTCGTCCATTAATAGCAAAACATCAGGTAAAAATTGCAAAAAAAGAAAAAGCTGATGCGCTTGCACATGGATGCACAGGAAAAGGTAATGATCAGGTACGATTTGAAACTACCTTTCGCTTAATGGCTCCAAAAATGGAAATAATGGCACCAGTTCGAACATGGGAATTTAAAACGCGCGAAGACGAAATGGATTATGCCAAAAAAATGGGCGTACCTGTTAATGTCACTAAAAAAAGTCCCTATAGCATTGATACAAATATATACGGTCGCGCAATAGAGTGTGGTGTTTTGGAAAACCCATGGAATGAACCGCCAGAAAATATTTATACGATGACACAATCTCCTTTGAAAGCACCCAATAAAGCAACATACATTGAAGTGACTTTTAATAAAGGAATACCAATAAAAATAAACGGAACACCGTATAAGCCATTCTCGCTCATAAAAAAGCTAAACGAAATCGGCGGTAAAAACGGAGTTGGACGTGTTGATATGATAGAAAATCGTCTTGTAGGAATTAAGTCACGAGAAATATACGAAAATCCTGCAGGAACAATTTTACACACAGCTTTAGCTGATCTTGAAAATCTTGTTTTAGATCGCGAAACTATGCGATACAAGACTCAAGCTTCTCAAAAATATGCAGAGCTAACCTACAACGGCCTGTGGCTTACTCCACTAAAAGAACAACTTGATGCATACTTTAATAAAGTGCATGCATTTACAACGGGTGTTGTTCGTCTCAAGCTTTATAAAGGAAGCTGCATAGTAGTTGGTCGAAAATCAAAACACTCTCGATACAAAGAAGAACTAGCAACATATGGCAAAAAAGATAAATTTGATCAAAAATTAGCTGAAGGCTTCAACCATCTTTGGGCAATGCCGTTTAGCAAATAGTAAGAAATTAAAAGGGAGCAAATAATGAGTAAATTATGGGGAGGACGTTTTACAAAAAAGTCGAGCAAGCTTGCTGATGACTTTTCATTTAGCATCTCATACGATAAATGTCTTGCAAAGTATGACGTTGCAGGAAGCATCGCACATGCTCAAATGCTTGGAAAATGTAAAATTATCTCTAAAAAAGATTCTGATAAGATTGTTTCTGGATTAAAAAAGATTCAAAAGCAAATCTTAGGCGGCAAATTCAAATTTGACGCAAAAGCAGAGGACATCCATACAAACATCCAAAATGTTTTAAAAAAACAAATTGGATCAGCAGCCGATAAGCTACATACAGCACGATCTCGAAATGATCAAATCGCTCTTGATATTCGCCTATATTGCCTTGATCAGATTGCCTTGCTTTTTAAAGGAATCAACAATCTTCAATCTTCAATTCTTGGCTTTGCGCTAAAAAACAAAGATGTCATTGTGCCTGCGTATACTCATTTGCAATCAGCTCAAGTTGTTTTACTTGCACATCATATGTTAGCTTACGTTGAAATGCTTCAGCGAGATAAAGCACGACTTCTCGATGCCGGTGAGCGCTTAGATCTCTCTCCTTTAGGAAGCTGTGCATTGTCAGGAACAACACTGAAAACTGATCGAGATTTTGTTGCTAAGAAATTAGGATTAAAAGGTATTTGTGAAAATAGCATTGATGCTGTTTCTGATCGAGATTTTGTTATTGAAATTATTTCATCGCTTTCCATTGCTGCCATGCATCTTTCGCGCATTTCTGAAGATCTTATTTTGTGGGTAACCAATGAATTTAATTTTATTGATATCGATGGAGCGTTTTGTACAGGCTCATCAATCATGCCACACAAAAAAAATCCGGATATCTTAGAATTAATTCGAGGGACGACTGGAAAAATTTATGGAAATTTATCTGAAATCTTAAGCCTAATGAAAAGTCTTCCTTTAACATACAATCGAGACATGCAACTTGATAAGCCACCTTTGTTTGAATCTATCGATACAGTCAAACAAATGCTTGAAGTTTTGGCTGCTCTTTTTAAAGGAGTGAAGATTAAAAAAGAATCCATTAATAAAAAAACTGAGAACGAAGCACTTTTTTCTGTAGACATCATGGAATATCTGATTAAAAAAGGCGTTTCTTATCGAGAGGCTCATGACACCATTGGTAAAATAGTTAAAGAATGCTTAGATGAGAATCAAAAGATTTCTGATCTTTCAATTCAGCAGCTTAAAAGTTATTCGCCAAAGTTTTCTAACGATGTTAAAAAACTTCTTAACGCAAAGGCATCAGTTGTAAGTAAAAAGTCAGCAGGATCAACAAATCCAAGCTTAGTCCATAATCAACTTTTAAAATGGAAGAAAAAACTCAATGCATGATTTTAAGTTTAAGAATAATGAACTTTACTGTGAATCCGTAAAAGTTTCGGCAGTTGCTAAGAAAGTGGGGACGCCATTTTATCTATACAGTCACGCAACGCTTGTTGATCATTTTAAAAAAATCGAAAATGCTTTTGCTTCAACGAATCCATTGATATGTTTTGCCATGAAATCCAATGGCAATGCCGCTGTTGTTAAAACGCTAATTAATCAAGGCGCTGGCATTGATATTGTTTCTGGTGGAGAGCTTCAAAAAGCAATTAGATTAGGTGCAAATCCAAAAACAATTTGTTTTGCATCTGCCGGAAAAACAGAAGAAGAAATTACTCTTGCGATTAAAAAAGGGATTTTGCTTTTTAATGTCGAATCAAAAGAAGAACTTGGAGAAATTAACCGAATCGCAAAGAAACTAAAAAAGAATGTTCAGGTTGCGCTTAGAATTAATCCAGACGTGAATGCAGCAACCCACAAAAAAATCACAACAGGAACATTAAAGAATAAATTTGGCGTTGACCTAAAGACAGCACGAGAAATTCTTAAGAATACAAAGAAATATTCGAACATAAAGATTAATGGACTTCACATGCACCTAGGATCACAAATTACATCAGTTAAGCCATATGTTGATGCTCTAAAAAAGATCATTAAATTCTTAGAAGTTCTTTGCAGCGATAGTATTTGCCTCAGATATCTAGATATCGGAGGCGGTTTTGGCATTTCTTATGATAAAAAAGCTATCACACCTAAACAATTTGCAAAAGCTTTATTGCCGCTTTTACGCATGACAGGTCTTGAAATTATACTGGAACCTGGACGATTTATTGCAGGACCATCTGGTATTTTTGTAACAAAAGTTTTATACAACAAAGACAACGGCGTTAAGAAATTTGTTATTGTTGATGGGGGAATGAACGATTTTGCTAGACCATCTTTATATAACGCTTATCATGAAATTTTGCCAACAAAGAAAACATCGGTCAAGAAAGTAAAAGTTGATGTTGTAGGACCGATTTGTGAAAGCGGAGATTTCTTTGCAAAGGATAGAAGATTAGCCAGTGTTAAGAAAAATGACCTTTTAGCTATAATGCGTGCTGGCGCCTATGGATCAACCATGGCCAGCAATTATAATGTTCGACCAAAAGTTGCAGAAATCATGGTTAAGGGAAACAAATTCGAAATTATCAAATCAAGAGAAACATTTAGCGATTTAGTTCGCGGTGAGAAAATTCCGGGGTTTTTAAAATGAAGAGTCTTTCTTTTACAAAAATGAATGGTGCAGGTAATGATTTTATTATCATCAATGCTTTTCCTAAACTAAATGCCAAAAGCGTTGCCAAGAAAATCTGCCATCGTACAGATGGAATTGGCGCAGATGGATTGATGATTTTAGATAAATCTAAAAAAGCTGATTATAAAATGCGTATTATCAATCCAGATGGCTCAGAAGCCGAAATGTGTGGCAACGGCGCAAGATGCATGGCAGCTTATATTTTTAAAACAAAAAAACTTAAGAAAAAAATATTTAGCATGGAAACAAAATCTGGAATTATTTTAGCTGAGAAAAAAGGAAAACTAATTAGTGTTCGGCTAAGCGATCCTAAAGATTATACTGAAGATATTGCAATTTCTATTAACAATCGTCCGCTTCACGTAAGCTATATTGATACAGGCGTTCCACATGTTATTTGTTTTGTAGATAATTTAAGCAACATTGACGTAAACACGTTGGGCGAAAAAATTCGATTCTCTGAAAAATTTCAGCCTCGAGGAACAAATGTCAACTTCGTTGAACAATCAAACAAGCGTCTTGTTTCTGTTCGCACGTATGAACGAGGAGTTGAAGCTGAAACACGCGCCTGCGGCACAGGAAGTGTTGCAAGCGGCATTGTGGCCTTACTAAAAGCAAATCCAGAAATAACAGCTAAAACAAATGCTGCTATAAAAGTTAAAACAAAAAGCGGTGAAGTGCTTTCAATTTCTTTTGATTTAAATGAAGATAAAATTACAAATGTTTGGTTAACCGGCAGTGCAAATTTTATTGCAGATGGAAGTTTTTTAATTAACGGAGGAAAAAATGTTTAAAGGATCTATCGTTGCTATCGTTACGCCTTTTAAGAATGGCTTAGTTGATGAGCAAAAATTACAAGAGCTCGTTGAATTTCATATCGAGAGTGGAACAAATGCGATTCTACCATGTGGCACAACCGGGGAATCTCCAACATTATCTCCTAAAGAACACGAAAAAGTTATTGAGATCTGTATTAAGGCTTCTAACAAAAGAATCCTAATTCTTGCAGGAACTGGATCAAATTCAACAGCAGAAGCTATTGAACTTACAAAACATGCTGCTCAAGCTGGAGCTGATGCTTCTTTACAGGTAACACCATACTACAACAAACCAATGCAAGAAGGACTTTATCAACATTTTAAGGCTGTTGCCGAAAGCGTTAATATTCCAATCATGCTTTATAATATTGCAGGCCGCACAGCACGCAACATTGAACCAGAAACAATTGCTCGACTTGCAAAAGACTGCAAAAATATTATCGGTGTTAAAGAAGCGTCTGGATCGCTTGATCAAACAAGTGCGATTAAGGCCCTTTGCCCAAAAGATTTTTTAATCTTTTCTGGTGATGACGCTCTAACGCTTCCAACAATGGCTGTTGGCGGTTCTGGCGTTGTTTCAGTTATTGCCAATATTCTTCCTAAAGAAACTGCAAGTCTTTGCGCTGCGATGGAAAAAGGAGATTTAAAAACTGCACAAGAGCTTCACTACAAACTATTGCCACTTGTCAAAGCCATGTTTGTTGAAACAAACCCAGCACCAATTAAAACAGCAATGGGTATTTTAGGCATGTGCTCTGACGAGTTACGCTTACCGTTGTCGCCAATGGCAACTTCAAATGTTGACAAATTAAAAACAGCTTTAAAAAACTACGGTTTATTAAAATAAGAAGGGAACTCTTATGATTCGTTTAGCTATCACTGGATCACTAGGAAGAATGGGCCAAAGCATTTATCGACTTGCAAAAAGTGATAACAACTTTGATATTGTTGCTTTGCTAGAGCGAAAAGAACATCCAGACATTGGAAAAACAATTGATGGAATCGATGTCACGTCGCATCTTGAAGAGCTAAAGAATGCCGATGTATTAATCGATTTTACATCACCTGAATCAACGACTAAAAATGTATCTTTTTGCGCACAAAATAATATCAAAATCATAATTGGAACAACGGGTCTTGCCCAAAGCGACATCAAAACCATTGAAAATGCTGCTTCAAAAACAGGAATTGTATTTTCATCGAACATGTCTGTTGGTGTTAATATTGTATTTAAGATGGCTGAAGAACTTTCTCAGAGGACGGGGAATAACTACAAAGTTCGCATTACTGAGGCGCATCATATTCACAAGAAAGACGCACCTTCTGGAACAGCCAAAACTCTTGCCAATTACATCGAAAAAGAAAATGCAAAAAAAGTTGATTCTATCGACTCTATCCGTGAAGGGGAGATTATCGGTGATCATGATGTTGTTTTTGAAAGCGATGTTGACACGATCACAGTTCGTCATCATGCAAAAACAAGAGATATTTTCTCTCAAGGTTCACTAGTAGCCGCAAAATTTATCATAAACCACAAAACAGGTTTGTTTAACATGCACGATGTTTTAGGAATCAAGTAGAAGAAAGGTATCAGATTTTATGAATATTGAATTTTCAGATCGCTTAAAACAACTACCACCATATCTTTTTGCTGAAATTGATAAAGCCAAACGTCAAGCAAAATCAGAAGGCAGAGACATTATCGATCTTGGTATTGGAGATCCAGACTCACCAACGCCACAATTTATTATAGATGCGCTTACGAAAGCCGCTCAAGACGGAGATAATCATCACTATGCACTAGATGCCGGTCTTTCAGGGCTTCGTGAAACAATTGCCACCTGGTCTAAAAAACGTTTTAATATTGATCTTGATCCGTCTACAGAAATCTATCCCTTGATTGGATCAAAAGAAGGTTTAACACATTTACCTCTTGGCATTATTAATCCTGGTGATAAAGTTTTGATTCCAGATCCATGTTATCCAGCTTATCGGTCGTCTGTTATGTTTGCAGGCGGTGAAGTTATTTCTATCGAACTTTCTGCTGAGAATGGATTTTTACCAAAACTTGAAGATTTAAAAGATGCTAAAGCTCTCTTTTTAAATTATCCAAATAATCCAACAGCTGCCATTATCACAAAAGACTATCTTAAAAAACTTATCGCTCTTGCAAAAGAAAATGAAATTATTATTATTTCTGATCTTGCCTATTCCGAAGTCTATTATGATGGCAAAAAACCAATCAGCCTTTTAGAAGTTGAAGGAGCAAAGGATGTTGTTATTGAATTTCATTCACTATCAAAAACATTTTTTATGACTGGCTGGCGCATTGGATGGGCTTGTGGAAATCCAAAACTTATTGCAGCTCTTGCTAAAGTTAAAGCAAATATTGATTCTGGTATTTTTCAAGCTATTCAAGTTGCTGGCATTGAAGCCTTAGAAAACGGAGACAAAGCAGTAGAAGGTATGCGCACGCTCTGCCAAGAGAGACGCGACATCTTTGTGCAAGCTCTAAAAGAAGCGGGATGGGATGTCCCTGCACCAAAAGCCACATTTTATATCTGGGCACCAATTCCAAAGAAATTTAAAAATTCCATAGAAACCGCCAAAGCTTTTCTAGATGAAGCAAATATTGTTGCGACACCTGGTCTTGGTTTTGGAAAGTTTGGCAAAGGATATATTCGCATGGCGTTAACAGTGTCTAAAGAACGTCTTTTAGAAGCAGCAGAACGTCTGAAGAAAATCCTTTAACACAGTTGGAGTAATCAAGCGTGAGCGTAGTTTATCTGGGCTTAGGATCAAACATTGGCAATCGAAAAGAAAATATAGAGCGCACAATTAACGCGCTTGAAGATAACGGTGTTGCAATCGAAACTGTTTCATCGATTATTGAAACAGATCCTATCGGTCCTTCGCAAAATAAATTCTTAAACGCAGCAGCAAAAGCAACAACAACACTTTCACCCGAAAACCTTCTAGACACTCTTAAGCAAATAGAAAAAGACCTTGGTCGAATAAAAACTATTCATCACGGCCCCCGCACAATTGATATTGATATTCTTTTTTATGATGATATTAAAATCAATTCTAAAGATTTAATTATTCCTCATCCTGAAATATTTAATCGTGATTTTGTAATGACCCCTCTAAAAGAAATCTATCCTGAGTTAGCCAAAAGAAGAGAAGTGCTTCAATGAAAATAATCAAAACAATAAAACAGATGCAGGCGTTTTCTCTTAAAGCAAAACAAAGCAAGAAAACAATTGGATTTATTCCAACCATGGGATACCTGCACAAAGGACATCTCTCTCTTATTAAAAAATCTAAGAAAGAAAATGACATAACAGTTCTTAGCATCTTTGTTAACCCTACGCAGTTTGGTCCTCATGAAGATTTTAAAAAATACCCTCGAGATAAAAAACAAGATCAACTCTTAGCAAAAAAAGAAGAAATTGATATAATATTTTATCCGTCGATAAAAGAAATGTACCCGACGGACTATTTGACATCTATAAGCGTTGGTGATATTGAAAATGTTCTCTGCGGAAAAACACGACCTGGTCATTTTAAAGGCGTTGCAACAATTGTTGCAAAACTAATTAATACTGTTACGCCCAGCGCACTTTATCTCGGCGAGAAAGACGCACAGCAAGTTGTTGTCATCAAGACAATGGCAAAAGACTTAAATTGGCGGTTAAATATAAAATCGCTTCCAATCATTCGAGAAAAAGATGGACTTGCCATGAGCTCTAGAAATAAATACCTAAGCTCTGACGAGAGAAAACAAGCTGTTTGTCTTTATCAAAGCTTAAAAAATACAAGAAAATTAATTCGCGCCGGAGAGAGGCGTTCAACAAAAATTTACAAACAAATAAAAAAGATTGTTTTAAAAAACTCTCGTGCTAGAATTGATTATATCGCTTGCGTTGATACGAAAACTTTAAAAGAAGAAAAAATGATCTCTAAGAAAATTTTAATTGCCCTTGCAATATTTATTGGCAAAACTCGATTGATTGATAACATTACCATTGATGTATGAAATCAAAAAAACAAAAACTTAAAATTGGATTTATAGGTTGTGGTGCTATTGGATCGCGTCTTGCCAAAAGTGTCAAGCAAGACCTAAAAACCTACTGCACAATTGCTGGGCTTTATGATGTTATTCCTGAAAAGCCTCTTTCTCTTGCTTCTAATTTAAAAATCGAAAAAAAACTTATCAAAAAATCCGTTACGCAACTTATAAAATCTTGTGATTTTATTATTGAGGCCATCGCTTCAACCGAAACAACAAAGATTATTCGTCAAGTTGTTCGCGCCAAAAAGAATATTTTAATCATGAGCGTTGGCAAAGTCTTAAACGCTCAAGATGTCTTTAAGCTAGCTAAGAAAAATCAAACAAATATTCTTGTTCCGTCAGGCGCAATTAGCGGCCTTGATGTTATTAAATCTGTCGGTGCTGATAATATTTCAAATATAACGCTAACAACACGAAAGCCACCATCGGGCTTAAGTCAATCAGATTACTTAACTAGAAAAGGTATCAACATTGATCAAATTAAAGCTGAAACTGTTATCTTTGATGGAACTGTTGATCAAGCCGTTGAACTTTTTCCTCGCAACATTAATGTTGCCGCAACGATTGCATTAGCATCAGGACTAAAAAACCGTATTCGTATTCGAATTATTACATCACCAAAATTCAAAGTAAATTCACATGAAATTGAAGTCTATGGAAAATTCGGCCATTTAACCACGCGAACAGACAACGTGGTTTGTCCTGACAATCCAAAAACAAGCTATCTTGCTGTATTGTCAGCAATGCAGACACTAACACAATTTTTTAATCCTATTAAAATAGGTACATGAGAGGGGGTGAAAGAAAAATGGCAAAGAAAGTAACGAAGGTCGGAATCAAAAGAGAAAAAGGATATCTTTATTTTATCGACAAGAATGGGGATGTATCTTGCGCTTTGATGGCACGAGGCAACAAAAAGGGTGGTAAGCCAAAGAAGGTTGCTAAAGTTGGTATTACAAAGGAAAAAGGATATCTCTATTTCGTAGATAAGCAAGGAGACATATCCTGCGCGAAGATGGTTCGCGGCGGCAAAAAGAAAAAGAAGTCAACAAAAAAGGTCGCTAAGAAGAAGGCTGTAAAAAAGGTTGCAAAGAAGAAAGTTGTAAAGAAAGTTGCAAAGAAGGCTGTAAAGAAGGTTGCAAAGAAGAAAATTGCAAAGAAGGCTGTAAAGAAGGTTGCAAAGAAGAAAGTTGCAAAAAAGACTGTAAAGAAGGTTGCAAAAAAGAAAGTTGCAAAGAAGAAAGCAAAAAAGAAATAGTTCTATTCGTTCAAGAAAACAGCCCCTGCAAATTTTGCAGGGGCTGTTTTTCTAACCTAAGTTTAATTAAACATATTTATGGCCACACAAAAGAACCAGTGCATCCGCATAGACGGCGCTAAAGAACACAATCTAAAAAACATTAGCCTTAAAATCCCTCGTAACAAATTTGTTGTTGTTACCGGCTTAAGTGGCTCAGGAAAGTCCTCGCTTGCATTTGATACCATTTATGCCGAAGGACAAAGGCGATATGTTGAAAGTCTTTCAGCCTACGCACGACAATTCTTAGAACAACTTCAAAAGCCAAACGTCGAACATATCGAAGGATTGTCTCCAACAATTTCGATTGAGCAAAAAACAACAAGTCGAAATCCTCGATCAACAGTTGCGACACAAACAGAAATTTATGATTATCTGCGCCTACTTTTTGCACGCGCAGGAACTCCTCATTGTCATATCTGCGGAAAAAAGATAGAACGTCAAACTGTCGAAGAAATTGCAAATCAAATTCTTGCGCTTAAGACATCAAGTCAAATTAATATCTTAGCCCCTATCATAAGAGGACGAAAAGGGGAGTATAGAAATATCCAAGATCAAGTGACCAAAGCAGGATTTACACGATTACGCGTTGACGGAACTATTTATGACAACGAATCCAAAATAAAGCTAGATAAATTTAAAATCCATCACATTGAAATTGTTGTTGATCGCTTGCGAATAAAGCCAGAAATCAAAAAACGTCTAATTGATTCCCTGGAAACAGCACTAAAGATTGGCGATGGTCTCGTCATTGCTTCAGATGAAAACAATGATAAAATTTTTAGCGAACGCTATGCCTGCATCGGCTGCAAAACAAATCTTTCTGAAATTGAACCACGCATATTTTCTTTTAATTCTCCATATGGCGCTTGTCCAAAATGTAATGGCCTAGGAACAAAGATGGAAATCGATCCTGATTTTCTTGTCCCTGATCCAGAAAAACCATGGGTTAATGCCGTTGCCCCTTGGCGTAAAGGTCGACGTGGATATATGATGTATTATCGGGCAGTTTTACGGGAAATTGCGAATCTCTACAATATTGACACTCAAATACCTTTTAAAAATTTATCAAAGAAATTTAAAAACGTTATTCTCAGCGGATCAGGAGACGAAATCTGGGGTCGTCAATTTGAAGGCGTCATTGCCTACCTTGAACGCTTATTTCGCGACACTGATAGCGATTGGCTTAAAAGTGAAATTTCAGACTTTATGTCTATTTCTCCGTGCCCAGAATGTTTTGGAAATCGTCTCAAAAAAGAAAGCCTTGCCATTCGATTTTCTGGTAAGAATATTTCCGAGGTTACACAACTTTCGATCTTTGAAGCTAAGAAATTCTTTAAGAATCTAAAATTATCAAAAACAAAAGTTATTATTGCAGAACAGATTTTAAAAGAAATTAATCGTCGTCTTGATTTTTGCATTGATGTTGGACTCGAATACTTAACGCTTGACAGAAAAAGCGCAACTTTATCTGGGGGAGAAGCAGAGAGAATTCGTCTTGCCACTCAAGTTGGCTCTGGATTAGTTGGCGTTATATATATATTAGATGAACCGAGCATTGGACTTCATCAAAAAGACAACACCATGCTCCTTAAAACTCTGAAATCCTTGCGCGATATCGGAAACACTTTAATCGTTGTTGAACATGACGAAGATACTATCCGTCATGCTGACCATGTTATCGATCTCGGTCCTGGAGCTGGAGTGCATGGTGGCGAAATTGTTTATGCTGGAAATGTCGCTGGAATGTTGAAATCCAAGAAATCTTTAACCGGAAAATATTTAACTGGAAAACTAAATATACCAATTCCAGAGAATAGACGCCCCGTTGACAAAAATCGACAAATAAAAATTATTAGAGCACAAGAACATAATCTTAAAAAAATTAATGTCACTTTTCCTCTTGGAACATTTATTTGTGTAACCGGTGTTTCTGGATCAGGAAAATCAACACTTGTTTCTGATGTTCTTTATAAGGCATTGGCCCAAAAAATTTATCACTCAAAAGAAAAACCAGGATCTCACAAGAAGATTGAAGGCATTGACCACGTTGACAAGGTCATCGTTGTTGATCAATCTCCGATTGGGCGCACGCCTCGATCAAATCCCGCGACCTACACAGGTGTTTTTGGCGATATTCGATCTCTATTTAGTCAAATGCCAGAATCTAAATTACGAGGATATAAACCAGGACGCTTTAGTTTTAATGTCAAAGGTGGTCGCTGTGAAGCTTGCTCTGGTGATGGAATCAAAAAGATTGAAATGCATTTCTTGCCAGATGTCTATGTTGAATGTGAAATTTGTCACGGAAAACGATTTACCCAACAAACTCTAGAAGTTCGATATAAGAGTAAGAATATTTCAGATATTTTAAATATGTCCGTTGAAGATGCATTAGGATTGTTTGAAAATATCCCTCGAGTTTATAAAATATTAAGCACGCTTGATGATGTTGGCCTTGGCTACATTAAGCTCGGTCAACCTGCGACAACTCTTTCCGGAGGGGAAGCACAACGCGTTAAGCTTGCTAGTGAGCTTTGCAAACAAGCAACGGGAAAAACTCTATATATTCTTGATGAACCTACCACAGGTCTTCATTTTGCGGATATCGACAAACTACTTCATGTCTTACAAAGACTTGTTGCCAAAGGCAATACCATTTTAGTTATTGAACACAATCTTGAAGTTGTCAAATGTGCTGATCATATCATTGATCTAGGTCCCGAAGGTGGAGATAAAGGAGGAGAAGTTATCTTTGCAGGAACACCAGAAGAAATTATTCATTGCAAGAAGTCCTACACAGGCCAATACCTTAAACATTATCTTAAAAAACATTAGAATTAAAGAAGTATTTTAAAAAGCCTTTTTTTCCGTTCAAAAGAACAAAATATCTCAATAATTGCAATCCCAAAAAAAGTTGATATAATAATCTCATGTTTAATAGGTATATATATATATTTATTTATTTTTTAATATTTTCATTTATTTTATCTGAAAATCCAAGAACTAATTACTGCTGGGCTCAAGATAATGAAACCGAAACGTTTCTTATTGCCCAAAAGGCGTTTGATGATGGGTTTTATGATGTCGCCATTCGCTATATAAGCGAGCTTTTAAAACAATATCCCCAAACAAGCAAGCGTCCACAAATTCACCTTTTACTTGGACAATGTCACTTCTTTAATGGTCAATACTTAGATGCCTTCAGAGAGTTTAAACAGCTTTTGGATGCTCCGGGCTATAAAGATGTCGTTTTATTCTGGCTTGGCGAAACATATCTAAAAGTCAAAGATTATTCCGAAGCCGAAATCAATTACCGACAACTTTTAGATCTTTACCCTTCTTCGACTTATGTTCCTCAAGCACACTACGCTCTTGCATGGATCAAATTTGAAAAGAATGATTATCTAGAAGCCAAAGAAAACTTTCAGAATTTTGTCGCTTTATTTCCAACACACCAACTTTTTGAAGATTCACTATTTCGTATCGGAGAATGCAATTTTCAACTAGAACAATACGAGCCAGCTATTGAAACTTTTCAAAAATACATTAAAAGTTTTCCAAAGTCAACACGCTTGGACCAAGCATTTTTTTATACAGCAGAATCAAATTATTATTTAAAGAAATATACAGCATCTATCAAATTCTATGGTAAATGCAAAGAAAAAACACATAAAAACCAAACACAACTTACCTGCGATATTGGAATAGCATGGAGCTATTTAAAGCTAAAAGAGTTCGATCAAGCCGAGCAATCATTTAAAGACGCGATTTCATTTTCCACAGAAAAAAATATTACCAACGAAATTCCATATTTTGGACTAGCCACTCTTTTTTCTGAAAAGAAGGATTTTACTAGCGCACTTATAAGTTATGAAAAGATCATTAGCTTTGCGCCAAAAGACCCAAAATCATCAGAGGCCTATCTTGGCATAGCAAATACTTTCTATAAGATAGAAGACTACGACAAAGCTCTTGATGCTTATCAAAAAACGATTGAGCTTTTTAAAAACACTCCAAGCCTATCAAGCGTTGTTGAAAAATCTTATCTCGGCTTAGCTTGGACAAATTTACGAAAAGGAATTCCTTCAGAGGCAATTAGAAATTTTCAATATGTTATTGATCAAACACAAAATAAAATTGTTAAAGTCAGCGCTTTGACTCAAATTGGTGATGCCTATCAAGATATGCATGAATACGATAATGCCATCACCGCTTACGATAAAATCTTAAGAAACTTTCCTTCAACGCCATATTCAGATTATGCTCAATATCGTCAAGGCATTGCTCTTCTTAAAATGAATAAAATTGATAGCGCAACGCTTTCATTTGAAAGTCTACAGGAAAATTTTCCCGACAGCGATTATCTGACGGACACGAAATACTACCTAGGAATGGCTTATTTTAAAAAAGAAGACTGGATTGCCGCCAAAGAAAATATGGAAAATTTTATCAGTGAACTTTCAGCTGATCACCAATTTCAACCTGATGCACATTATATCTTAGGATTATCATATCTTCGTCTTGAAGATTACGAAAAATCAATTAAGATTTTTAAGAAAATAAAAAAATATTACCCTTCCAGCGAAACCTTAGTTCAAGATTCAGAAATCAACATCGCACGATGCTTATACGAAAAAGGGGCTATCAAAGATGCCTTAAAAGAATTTAAAATTATTATCTATAAATATCCTCAAACTGAAACTGCTCTACAAGCAACATCATGGCTTGCCGAATATTATTTGCAATCGAGAGAATATAAGAATGCAATCACATATTACACGAGCATCATCGAAAACTTTCCGGACAGCGATAAAGCCGGGGATGCGATTGTTGGCCTTGCTCAAGCCTATCATGAAAGCGGAGAGTCTGATCAAGCACTCAATCAACTCAAGCTTATCAATAATTCTTTTAATGATGAAATCTATGGCAGAGCGCATCTTTTGATTGCAGAAATTTTTGCAAGCGAAACTGACAACAAAAAAGCAATGGAAACATATCAAGCAATCATAAAAAATTCTCCAGAATTCTCAAGGGATGCTTATGTCAAGATCGCAAGAATCTTAAAATCCAAAAAACATTTTGCTGAATCTCTAGAAGCTTACGAAAACGCACTTCTAGCACCAGAAGGCTTAAGCCAAACAAAAAAATGTAAAATACAATTTTTAAAGGCAGATCTTTACGATTCTCTTGGCAAAACAGATAAATCAATTGATGCTTATTTAAAAATACCATATCTATATCCTGAGGAAACAAAATGGGTTATCAAGTCATATTTAAGAATTGCGCGTCTATTTGAAAATAATGAAACCTGGGATGAAGCTGTATTAATTTATGATAAAATTTTAGAATATCAAGTCGATGAGCGAACCTTCGCTCAAGAACGACTTGATTGGATTCAAACAAATATTTTAGCAAATAGCTATTAAGAAACTATTCAGAAAGGGGTACATTTATGGGAATCTGGAAAATCAACGCGTGGGAGCTAATCATCGCTGGCGGGCCAATTATGATTCCAATTGTTTTATGTTCATTTTTTGCAGTTGCGATTTCTATAGAAAAGTTTATTTACTTTTCAATGATCAAAACTAATCCGCAAAAACTTAGAAATGATATTTTTGAATTAATTAAAAATAATAAAATCAAGGAATCTATTGCGTATTGTGAAGAAAGTCGATCTCCGATTGCAAAAGTTCTAGAAGCTGGGATTTTAAAGTTTGGCGCTCCAAAAGACGAAATTAAAGAAGCTCTAAGCGATGCCAGTTTTTTTGAAATTCCAAAACTCGAACGTCGATTAACCGCGCTTGCAACGATTGCTCACATTACGCCATTGCTTGGACTTCTTGGGACAGTCACAGGAATGGCTGCAAACTTTCACATGATTCAGGTACGCGCGACATCACTAAACCCTGTAACTCCAGGCGATTTAGCCGGAGGGATATGGGAAGCTCTTTTAACAACAGTAGCTGGATTAATTGTAGCGATTCCAACTCTTGTTGTTTACAACTATCTCGTTAGTCGTATCAATAAGTTTATTCAAGAGATGGAAAAAAGCGCAACCGAACTTGTTAATTATTTAACACAGATTTAAAGAAACCAATTGAAAGAGAGATGTTAATTGCAATTTCGCCGTTATACAAAATCAAATCCCGGATTTGAACAAATCAATATCGCGCCCTTAGTAGATGTCATTTTCCAACTTTTAATATTCTTCATGCTATCTTCTTCGTTTGTTTTTCAGTCTGGCATCAAGGTAAAGCTTCCTAAAGCAATTACGAGTGAAGTCATTAAAGAAGAAAACTTAATTATCACACTAACGAGTGAAAATGTTCTGTATATTAATAGCAAGGTTAGCACAATGAAGACTCTAGAAAAAGAGCTTGGAAAAAAAGAAAATAAAGAGCGGCTAATTTTAATTAAAGCTGACCGACGCTCTTCCTTGGGACGAGTCATTGACATTTGGGATCTCTGTCGAGATCTTGGCATTGAACGAATCAATATCGCCACAAACCAAGATTAATAAATACGAAAGCTTTTCACTCATGAGTATGAAGAGAATTATTATTCGTGCGCTTTTACTTTCTGTCTTACTGCATTTAATTCTTTTTACAGTATTTGATTTTCGTTTTGACTCAAAGAAAAGATTGCCTAGAACATCTTTTCATTTTCTAGGATCCTTTTTAAGAACAACAGATATGGAAATATCCTCAGAACATCATCATCTTTCGCAAACAAAAAAAATTTACAACGAAGCAATTGACACAAACACATCTTCAAATGATCCTAAAAATTCTACTTTTAACAAAGACAAAAAACCTGAATTATTTGCCTCCTCAAGAAAGAAACTTAAGAAAACTTTAAAATCAGAAATCACAACGACTCAAAAAGAAGAAAATCAACTACTTAAACAACAAAACTCTAACGTAGAAGCTAATTCTCTTGATAATCTACGCCTAAAATTACCAAATAATGATAACTATTGATTTTTCTACTTTTATTGCACTTTTTCTATCTGTCACTTTGCTACTTGTTATTGGTCAATGGATATTATATAATAGAAGAGAGGAAGCAGAGGACAAAAAATCAAAATATATCATGCGTTGTCCTTATTGCAGTCATATATTTTATAATTTTAAAAATAAAGAATTAAAAATCTGCCCTCGATGCAATAGTTATGTTGAAAAAGACAATTAAAAGATTATAAAGGAGGATTTTATGAAAACTCTTAAGAATAAAAAAGCAAGCACACTTGTTCTAGCAACCGTCATCGTTATGGCTTTATCTATATTAGCTATTAGCGTTATCAGCGTTGCTGGAAGCCAATCTTATATGGGGCAAGCTCAAGTTGATAAAGTTAAAGCTGAGCAACTTGCCAAAGGCCTACTTTATCAAGAATATATGCAAACTATCTCAGACGGAAACTTAGGGGGCACAACCGTCAACACAATCACTCTTGATGGAAAAGATTTCTCCTCTAAAGTTGTTATGGTAAATGATGGATCTGGACCCTTAGGAACAAATCCTGTTACAATCACCGTCAACTTCTAACACAAAAACTATCAAGATTGATCCTATCAAATAAATATCTGCGCCTTTTCTTCTGTAAACTCCGGTAAGTCTAAGTAACTTTATATTATATTATTATTGACAAAGTAATCTGATTATGCTCTAATGAACATAAGGTAACTAGGGTGAATTATACATATTTATTTTATAAACTATTAGTAAATAAAATAAAGAAAGTAACTGCATGAACCATTTATTAGATGTCGACGAGCTAGCTCAATATTTAAAATTAAAAAAACAAACCATTTATAATTGGCTAAATCAGCGAAAAATTTCAGGTATTAAAATCGGTGGTGTCTGGCGCTTTGATAAACGCGAAATAGATAAATGGTTGCGTTCGCAATCCCGTAAGGCAAAACAATAATGGCTCATCAAGAAAAAAAATTAGCTGCTTTTTTTGGTATTCATTCACTTTCAGTCATCCGCGCTGAAAACAATGAAATTAGCTATTTAGAATCAATTAATCACACATTTTCACCTATTCAAAAACCAGCTAATAACGAACAATCTGAAGAGGGTATTCGCTTAACCGCTGAAATGCAACGCATTGTTCGAAGCCAAAAGATTTCAAAACCAAGAATTAATCTTTCAATTCCAGTTCGAAATGTCCTTTTTCGTAGTTTTGAAGTTCCCACAATGAGCCCATCAGAACTTAAAGGCGTCGTTGAATTCGAAACACGAAAATATATACCTTTTGAAATTAGCGACTTAATTTTTGGATTTCAGTCCATCCCTATAGCCGAAACAAATAACAAAAAAACACTTATTTTGCTTTTAGCTATTCGAAAAAGTATTTTTGAACAATATTGCACTGTTTTTGAAGAAGCTAAATTTTCTATTGCTTCAGCCGAGCCTTCCTCAATTAGCTTATTAAGAATTCTAGCATCTAAGAAAATAATTCAACCAGATGAGAAAATTGCTATTGTACAAGTTAATAACGATGAGGGCGACATTACAATCATCGAAAATCAAACACCTCAATTCATGCGTGATTTCAAGCTTCCAGCAATCAATGCTGAGTCGCCGACAGAATCTGTGAAGGATCTCCTGGATCAATTATCTGATGAAATTAGAACTTCTCTAGATTTTTATACTCGTCAATCAAAAAAGAGAAGCAATGAGCACAATATTCATAATATTTATATTTTTTCCAATTCTTACCCTAATGAAATAGCAGCAAAGATTACAAGCGATCTCAATATACCGGCATCAATTTTTGATTCAAATGAAATCTTATTTTCTAATAAAAAAATTAATATCAATGCTTTGAGCGCTTTTGGCGCAAGCAATGTTCAAGATTTTTCTCTTAATTTTGATCTTGATCTTGCCAAAGCTCGAAATCCAGAAGCTCATGGCGCAAAAGCTGGATTTAAAGATTATTTTAATCAGCCGCCAGATTACAAATTAACTACAAAAATTGGACTTGGATGCATTGGGCTTAGCCTCCTTATATTTAGTACAACAAGCTTATTTGGATCTCCTCAAGTCTCGAAACTGAACACTCTTACAGAAGAAAGCAAGAAATATGAAAGTCTGACAAAAGAACAAATTCAAAACCAAACAAAAAATATATCTAAAAAATTTAATTCTTATAAAAATATTAGATTTTCAAGCAAAATTTCAAGAATATTAGCCACTATTTCTGATCAAACTCCAGATGGCGCTTGGCTAGAAGATTTCTCGATTGAATATATCGATCAAAACCCTAGCAAGAAAAAAGAAAACGAAGATCTAGAAGAAACGAAGATTGAAATTAAGCTTGGAGGCTATGGGTATGCAAAAAAGCTGAACGATCAGATGACTCTTGTCGATGCCTTTATGACAAAATTAAGAATTCATAAAGATTTAAAAAAAGATCTTGAACGTCTTGAACTAGAAACTGTTAGCAAAACGGAAAGGGATGGCTTCCCTGTTACTCATTTTGTCATTGCAATCACTCTTAACAGCACCATAGACAAGGAAAAATAGATGGCGGATATTAAAGAAATTATTGATAAGCTACAAAAGATTGACATCAAAGATATTAAAGCAGCCATCGATATGCAAGCCGTTCAAGACACATTACTTAAACGTAAAGATCTCGTAATAGATGTTTTTTTAATCATAGTCACTCTTTTTGTTATTAACTTTATTTTTTCGAGTCGCCAAAAAACTTCGCAAGAGATGACTCTTAAAATAAAAAATCTTGAAAAAAAATCAGTCACAATCCAAGTATATGAAAATCGAACTAAGAAACTTGATAAATTAATTGATTCAGCAGCAAAAGGATTTTCAAGCCCTACAACAATTATCAATGCTATATCCGAGATTACACAAAAATTAAATATAAAAATTTCCTCTTTCAATCCGGATAAATTAGAAAATTTAGATGAATACACAAAACAAACGGTCAAATTTAACTTTTCTGGAACATTTCAAAACATGCTTCAATTAATTTATCAAATTGAAAATTACAAAAGAAATCTTAGAATTGATTCTTGGTCTCGCGAAAAAGGAAACCCTGGCCTTTTAAAAGTTAACGATGAAGATCTAGTCAACAGTATTATTTCTTGGAAAATGTCCATAACGTCAATTGAACTTAAAAAATAAGGGATGACATGAAACGAATATTTCTATTTTTTCTTATAATGCTTTTAATTCATATTTTTTCTTTTAACAGTTTTCTCGAAGCAAGCGACTCCTTTGAATCGTTTCTTCTAAAAGTTAAAAATCCCTTTAAATCATCGCTTCCAAAAATCGAAGAAATTATTGAAATAAAACCAAAACCTACTAAAATAAACATAGGAGAGACAAGGTCTTCAAGGCGGTCCAAAGTTCGTCCTGTAAAAACTGAGGCAAAGCCAATCAAAGCCCCCATTATTAAAGCTCCTGATGTTATTGTTTCTGGACTGATTTGGAATAGCGATCTACCTCAAGCCATTATCAATGAAAGCATCGTCACCATTGGTGATAAAATCGACAATTTTAAAATTGTTGAAATTCATAAAGATGGAATTATTATTTTATTTTCTGGTCTAAAATTTACGATTAAAATGAACCAAGATTTAACCTAGTCAATTTAGCAAAAGCGAGGACTCTGTTTTTATGAGAAACAAACTATTAAAAACTATTTTCTGTTCGATTATTGTATTGCTGTCATTATTTTTTATAGGAGCGAGGACTGCACAAAGCGAAATCTCACGTCTTGATCATTTTATTTATCCTCAGTATTCAAAAAAAATATCTATGGATTTTAAAGACGCTGATCTTAGAACTGTTCTAAAAATCTTTTCACAACAATCAGGCATGAATTTTATTTCTTCTTCAAATATCGAAGACATGAGAATTACTCTTTATTTTAATAATGTTCCTGTTGAAGAAGCCTTGGATCAAATTTTAAATGCCAATAATCTCATGTATGAATTAAAGGCAGGTAGCGATATTTTTGTTGTTAAAAGAATGGATAAACCTTTGATTGAACTTATCACTCGCGTTTTTCCTTTAAAACATGCAACGGTTTCAAATTCTGAAATGATAAAAAACATCAAAGCCCAGACTGAAGAAGATTCCGACAGCGAAGAAAGCGAGAGCGAAGATGACGAAGAAAGTGGTGGTACCGGAATTCTCTCTGCCATTGAAGGCGTTTTAACAACGTCAGGCACAGCAATTGAAGATGCGCGAACCAATAGTCTTATTGTAACTGATATTCCAAGTCAATTTCCTGTGATCGAGAAAACAATCGCCAGCTTAGACGTTCCCATGCCTCAAATCTTAATTGAAATCGAAATGCTCGATATCTCAAAGACTACAGGAGAAGACATTGGAGTAAAGTTTGGACAAACCCCATTAGCGCTTACAGGTGGAACCAAACAAACGCTTTATCCCTTTGATCAAAATGAAATTCTTAGAAAAGAAAGATTTAGCTTTGGCAGCGATCGATATGCAGCCGGCACAATTGATGCAACAGGCCTTACGATGGTTCTTGAATTCTTAAAATCACAGACTGATACTAAAACTCTTGCTAATCCAAGCATCTTAACCCTTAACAATCAAACTGCTGAAATTCAAATAGCAACAGATGAAGCTATTGGTATTGTTACTTCCACAGGAGGAGCTGAAGGAGTTGTTACGCAAAATGTTGAAGCTGAGCGCGCTGACACAGGAATCTTTCTTTCTGTAACGCCTCAGGTTAATTTAGAAACAAGAGAAATTACTATGGCTGTTTTTCCTCGCGTCATTGAAGCACGCCAGGGAGAAACTTTTGGCGGCATAACCTTTCGCGACCCAGAACAACGCGGAACAAAGTCTATTATGCGCGTTAAAAACGGTGAAACAATTTACTTAGGAGGACTTAAAAAAACCAATCATGCTGAAATCATTACAAAAGTTCCTTTCTTGGGGGACATACCTTTCTTCGGAAATGCGTTTAAGCACAAAAAACTTTCCGATGAAAACCGTGAGCTTCTCATGTTCATTACACCAAAAATTGTTTCTGATGAAAACTATCGCATACCAACAGGTAGAAAAAAAATAAAACCACTAAGGCGCGAACAAACATATCCCGTAACAAAGCTCCAGGAAATTGAACGAGCCCTATTAATTACAGAACATCAACTAAATCAAAAATGACAAGACTTAGACTCGGAGAAATTTTAATTCAGCAGGGCCTGATCACCCAAGAACAGCTTGATCAGACAATCGAAGCTCAAAAACAAAAAAAAGGACGCATAGGCGAACTTTTAATTGAGCTTGGAATAACACAAGAGATTGATATTGTTGTAGCTTTAGCCAAACAATTCTCAATTCCTTACATTTCAAAAGAATCAGGTCTCCTTAGGCCACAAAATCTTGAATTATTAAACATTGTTCCTAAAGATTTTGCTAAAAAGAATTTTATTATGCCTTTATCGTTAACTGGCAATTCTTTGACCTGTGCTCTTTATGACCCTTTGGATCTTCTCTTAATAGATAACTTGCGCAAAATTACAGGATACGACATCAACATTGTCCTTGCCACAAAAATGGATATTGCACAAGCCAGCGAAGCGATTTACAGCAAAGAAGGTCAGTCTTCTTTGTCTGAAGCTGTACAAAGTAGCTATGAAGCTCCGCCTAAAGATGAAGTTGCGATATCAGAATCGGCAAGAAAAAAAGACGAAGCTGAGTTAAGTATAGACAAGCTCATCGAGCGTGCAGGCGAAGCTCCTGTTGTCAAACTTGTTGATCTTATTATTCGCCAAGCCATTGATCAAAGAGCTAGCGATATTCATATTGAATCTTATAAAGAAAAAATTTCTCTTCGATATCGTGTCGATGGATCACTTTATGAAATACCGCCACCGGCTCGGCATCTTCTACTTCCGATTATTTCAAGAATTAAAATTTTAGCAAAACTAGATATTGCCGAAAAGCGCCTTCCTCAAGATGGAGCTATTATCGCAAAGCTAGAAGATCGCACTGTTGATTTACGTATTTCAACTGTTCCAACAGTTTGGGGTGAAAAAGTTGTTATGCGTATTTTAGACAAAGGAGCAATCAATCTTGATCTATCCGTTCTTGGTTTTGAAGCAAGTCAGCTTGAGGCTATTCGAAAAGGTATTAAATCTCCATTTGGACTTGTTTTTGTTACCGGACCAACAGGAAGCGGGAAATCAACAACGCTTTATTCTTGTCTTAAGGAAATCGTTGACTCAACAAAAAATATTATGACTGCTGAAGACCCTGTTGAATATCGAATTGATGGTATCAATCAAGTTCATGTCAAGCCTGCTATAGGTCTCACGTTTGCTTCAGCTTTGCGTTCTTTTTTAAGACAAGATCCAGACATTGTTATGGTTGGAGAGGTTCGCGATCTTGAAACTGCACAAATTTGTGTTCGAGCAGCTCTTACAGGACATCTCGTACTAAGTACGCTTCATACAAACGATGCCGCATCAGCCATTACGCGCTTAATTGACATTGGCATACCTCAATATCTTTTGACACCATCTTTATCTGTTATTGTTGCTCAGAGATTAGCACGAAAACTCTGTCAAAACTGCAAAGAGGCTTACGAACCATCAGCTGAAGAGAAGGGAAAGCTTCAAATAAAATCGGGTCTTGTTTATCGCCCAAAAGGATGTGAAAAATGCAATCAAACTGGGTACAAAGGTCGTCTTGCAATTAGCGAAGTTTTAATAATTAATGATATAATTCGAGAAATCATGTCTGAGGATTCCTCTTACATGGCTATTAAGCAAGCAGCAATTCAAAGCGGGATGATTCCCCTTCTTGAAACGGGAATAAGGAAAATTGAAGAAGGAATCACCAGCATTGAGGAAGTTTTAAGTTCAACTTTAATTTAATAATTTTATCTGTATTATATAAGGATTTAAATGCCTAATTTTGTTTATACCGCTAAAGACGAAACAGGAAAGACCATTAAAGGCACCATGGCCTCATCTAGTCGTGAAAATCTCATTGAAGGCCTTCAGCAGCAAAATTACTATATTTTGTCCGTTGAAGAAATCATTATTGAGGCGCCATCTGAAAGACAAAAAACGAAACCAGTCAAAATAACTAAGAAATTTTCAAGAAAAAAGTCAACAACGCAAGACAAGCTTTCCTTATCTTATCAGCTAGCAACTATGTTAGAATCTGGCGTTAATCTATTAAGAAGCCTGACAATTTGTGTTAATCAAGCTGAAAGCCGACAATTTCACGATGTTCTTGTTCGAGTTCGAGATGATGTCGAACAAGGTTCTTCCTTTAGTAGCGCACTTGCCAAACATCCAAAGATTTTTGATGTTCTTTGGGTTAGTCTTATTGAAGTTGGTGAAGCATCAGGAACCATGCCAAAGGTTTTACGAAAGATTGCATCCTATGCAGAAAAAGCAGAGCAAACAAAATCTGCAATTATATCCGCTCTAATTTATCCGGGGATTCTGATGACTGTTGCCATGAGTGCAATCGCCGTTTTTGCACTTTTTATCGGTCCGAAATTTCAAACGATGTATGACTCAATGAATGCAGATCTCCCTGCACTTACGGATAAACTTTTAAAACTTTTTAGCTTTATTCGCTCGAATTTCTTTATTATTTCTGGCATTATTATTGCCGTTATTTTAATCCTAAGAAATTATTTTAAAACAACCACAGGAAGAATACATCTTGAAAAGATCTTATTTAAGCTTCCTGTTGTTAACAACATGATCACAATTGCAATCATCGAAAAATTTGCCTCACAAATGGCGATCCTAATTGAGAGCGGTGTTCCCATTCTCTATGCACTTGATATTATCGAACGTTTAATCGGAAACAGAGTTTGCGAACAACATATTATCCATATCAAAGCCAACGTCAGAGAAGGAAAAATGGTTTCCGCAGAAATGGCTAAGACAGGATTTTTTCCATCCATGGCAACACAAATGGTTGCCGTTGGAGAAGAAACAGGAGAGCTAAGCAAAATGTTTATTCATGTTGCTGAATACTATCAACGACTTTTAAGCGTTGCTATCTCTCGCTTTACTTCAATGTTTGAACCCCTTATCCTTGTTGTCATGGGTGGCGTCATTGGAGTCATTGTTGTAGCAATGTTTTTACCAATCTTAAATATTTCAAAAATGGCAACACAAGGAGGTGGTTAGAAAAATAAAAGCAATGTTGCACGCAAACAAAAGCTATGCTATAGTTTTAGTGGTTAATTTGTTCTTTATAAACCTTAACAAGGAGTACAAAATGAAAATTAGAAATAATAATTCAGGTTTTACACTTTTGGAAGTCATCATTGTTATAATCATATTGGCTGTTTTAGCAAGTGTTGCTATGCCTCAATTTGGAAGCCTTATAATTCAAGCAAAGAATAGCACTTCAAAAACTGCTACCGTAACAGCTTGTAATCTTTCAGCAGCTACCAGTACAATGAATCAAAGCTTTAATGATGCTGGATATACTGCAGTAGGTACGGCTGGAGCAAGTGACGGCTTTACAAGAATTACCTGCATAGAGACAGTAGATGCCGGTGCGCCTAACATTACATGTTCCTCAACTGTAATTGCGGCTGACAGCACTACAGCTCAATCAACAGAATGCGTCTGGATAGAAGAATAAAAATTGTAAGATTGGCAAAAAAGGCTCGGAGCATTCGCTTCGAGCCTTTTAAAAACCCAAATAAATGGAATGTATAATTTTATGAAAAAAATAAAAATGAAAAAAAAAGGTTTCACACTCATGGAAACGATGGTTACATTTGTTATCTTGGGCATCTTAGCATCAGTCGCCATTCCAGCTTACCAAAACGTAATGCGTGACACACGTATTAAAGATGCAGAAACAAATTTATTGCTTTTATTTACCGCTGAAAAAATTTATCGCAATGAAATTGGCAACTACTATGCAGGCGCTAACGCAGGATTATTAAATACAAATTTAAATACAGGCATTATTGCAGGCTCTACGGGCTATAGTTGCACCGTATTGGCTTGTACCGCTGATGGTGGAAGCTTTACGAGAGAAGTAGATATAACGCTTGCTGCACCTGTTGTTTATGAGTAGGATAACTGCCATGAAACTTTTAAAACAAAAAAAAGCTCATACACTAATCGAAGTTATTGTCACAACTGTTGTTTTTTCAATTGGTATTCTAGGCATTTTAGCCGCTTTTTCATTTTCATCTCAAAACTCTGCCACTACAGACGATAAACTTTTAGCCGCCAATAGAGGCAGAGAACTCTTAGAGAATTTACGCTCCAAAGTTGATAGCCGCACCTGGGAAACAACATGGCCCCTAAATTGCGATGGGCTAAACCGAATATGGACAGACGAAACATTTGATGGCGAAGAGATTCGCTACACATGCAATGAAGATAATATTACTGGAACACGGCAAGTCACTGTAACTTTAACCTGGACTGATTAATAATATGAAAAAATTATTTTTAAAGAATATTTTAAGATCAAAAAAAGGCGTCACCATGATGGAGCTTATAATCGCATCCATTGTCTCTATTATTGTTTTAACAAGTCTTGCCTCTATAGATTATTCGGTTCGCCTCATGCATCAAAATGCAGGTTCAGAATCTATGCTTTCCGTTGAAACAACAGCGATTTTACAACATATCTCACGCAATCTCTTGCTAGCCACAGGCGATGCTAATGATAGTGGAATAATTATTTCTGGCGGAAATGCTATGTCTATTTTACAAGATCAAAACACTCCTCCAACACCTGGAGATTATACTGATGATACTTGGGTTTATTACTGGCTCAATAATAATAGTATTGAATTCTGCGAAGGGCAGGGAACGTGTTCAAATCTTTTAACCTCACTTGGCTCTGGTTCAATTGCAACCTTTAACATTGTTTCACAATCAAGCAGTGATCAAGCAGATCTTGACAATCAAGTTCAAATTGAGGTTTGTGCTTCCGTTGATCCTACAACATGCACTCCTGCAGATTTTACCACTAGCACACTCATTTCACTTCCAAGTCATGGCGGCCCAACCATATAAGTCACATTTTTATTCTTTTGGTTCTAAGTTGATAATTCAGCGAAGAAAATTTTTTCTTTAATTGAAAATCAAATTTTACACTTCTTTTAATCCTACACCTAAATTTAAGATTATTTATAAGTAACAACGAAAGCGCTTTCTTTTTAGTCGTTTTTTAAAGGATTTTTGTTGACTTTTCATGATATACTTAAGGTAAGAATTTATTTTATTTGTTTATACCAGGAGGTAAAAAATGATTGATCTTATAAAAAATAAAAAAAATGGGTTTACAGTTATAGAGCTTGTTTTTACAAGCGTAATCGTTGGCGTTGTCCTTTCTATTGCAGTAGCAAAAGCTCCTGAGCTTATAGAAAGTCAGCACTCAAAAACTGCAGAGAAATTTTTACATATTGCACAAACTTCACAAAATCGATACAGAATTGACCACAGCGGACAATATGCATCTAATCTAGCTGATCTTGATGTTAACTTTGCTAATCTTAATGGATTTAATATCGCTGTCTCAAGCAACGTCAATAATATTGCTTCTGCCACAAGAACTGGCAGTTCTAGCTCCTACATGCTTGCGATGGCAGGAACAGGTGAAGTAACCTGCACTGGAGACTATTGCCCAAATCTTTCGTATACTTGCGGGTCAACTGGAGATGAACCAACAGGAGACACCGAAATAGGAGAAGACACTGGTACAATAGGAGATGAAAATCCTTCAAATACTCCAACTCCGGAAGAACTACTAAACCTCTATCAAAATGATCCTGATGCTTTGATCAAATGGGTTTCCGAAGAACCTAATGCTTTTCTAGAAGTTATGCTAAATAATCCAGAATTTGGAAAAGAAATGGCCACTGAAATAGAAAACAATCCTGAAGACTGGAAACAAGTTCTAGATGAAAATCCAGAAATTGCCGATACTATTAATGAAATATTAAAAGAGATTGAAAAGGAGGAATGTACTTTAAGCTGTGCAGCGGGTCAAGAGGCTGACTATGACAACTGCAAGTGCATAGAGTGTCCTCTTCCAGAAAAAAACACTGATTCGTGCTGTGGCGACATGTACTACGAAACTCCAGGAAGCTGTACCTTAAGCCAAGAGTGTGATACTGCTTGTGATAAAGATGGACGATGCTATAATATGCTTCAATGCTTAGGAAGCGATAATCCACCTTGGAAATAGAGATATTTAGATTTACAAGAAATCATAAAAAAACCTATCTTTTTAGATAGGTTTTTTTATAATACTACTATGCATCGATTTCTATCAACTTCCTTAAAAAATCCAATTTGTACAATTTCCGATAAAAAAGAAATTCATCACATCAAAAATGTCCTCCGATTAAAAAAAGGACAAGAAGTTTATCTTTTTGATGGACAAGGAACAGAAGCACAATGCAATATTATAAAAATTTCAAATACATCTGTTAAGTTTAAAATTCTAAAAAAAATAAAAAATCTCGAGAAAAAAACTCATATTGTTTTAGCTTGCGCTATTCCGAAGAAATCAAAATTTGAATCTATTATTGAAAAGTGTACTGAGCTTGGTGTTGATGAAATCATTCCTCTTAACACAAAGCGAACAGAAGTAAAAATTTTAGAAAAAAATCTAAACAAAAAAATGAATCGTTTCAAAGAAATTTCTATCAACGCATCAAAGCAATCAAAAAGAAATATTCTGCCTATTATTCATCCCATAGCAACACTCAAAACAGCTTTAAATCAATTAGACGATACATCCATTGGCTTCATTGGTTGGCTTGAAAGCCAAAAAAAAGAAATCAAAGATTTAGTTACTCAAGAATTGAAATTAAAATCAAGAATTATTTTCTTTATTGGCCCAGAAGGGGATTTTACACCTGAGGAAATATCTTTAGCCACAGAAGCGGGATGCATTCCAATTTCTCTTGGAAAAACCACTCTTAAGGTTGATACAGCTGCTATCAGCGTAATTGCCTTTTCTAATTTTATTATAAATACTTAATATATTTATAATCTCTCCTTTTTAATCCACTAATTCTATAAGTTATTGATACATATTAACTTACAACTCTTTTCAAGAATTTGAAACAATTGACAATCTGTGTTGCCTCATGTATAATTCATCTCTTACTTATATAAAGTAAAAAATATAAATTTTAACTCATAAATGAACATTTTGCGCATGCTGTTGCTTAATCTAAATCAAGGGGGAGATGTATGAAAGACCAGAAAAACCAGAATAAAGCTGTAGATACCAACAAACTGAAAGCTCTAGATCTTGCATTAGCTCAGATTGAAAAACAATTTGGCAAAGGATCAATTATGAAGCTTGGACAAGACACCATCATGAATATTGAAGCCATTCCAACTGGATCTATTGCCTTAGATACAGCTCTTGGAATAGGTGGCGTTCCAAAAGGACGCGTTGTTGAAATATATGGACCAGAATCTTCTGGAAAAACAACATTAACTCTAAGCATTATTGCTGAAGTTCAAAAACAAGGAGGCGTTGCCGCTTTTGTCGACGCAGAACATGCTTTTGATTCTTCTTACGCAAAATTACTTGGCGTTAATTTAGATGATCTTTTAATCTCGCAACCAGATACTGGCGAACAAGGACTAGAAATTGCTGAGACACTTGTGCGATCAAATGCTGTTGACTTGCTGATTGTTGACTCTGTTGCTGCTCTTACCCCTAGAGCAGAAATTGAAGGCGACATGGGCGATTCTCACATGGGACTTCATGCAAGGCTTATGTCTCAAGCTCTTCGCAAGCTTACCGCTGCAATCAGCAAATCTGGAACATGTGTTATTTTTATTAATCAAATTCGCATGAAAATTGGCGTTATGTTTGGATCTCCTGAAACAACAACAGGTGGTCGCGCCTTAAAATTTTATTCATCAGTACGTATTGATTTAAGAAGAATTGAAACGCTAAAAAGGGGCGATGAGGTCGTCGGGAGTCGTATTCGAGCAAAAATTGTAAAAAACAAAGTTGCCCCGCCTTTTCGCGAAGCACAATTTGAAATTCATTTTAGCGAAGGCATCTCAAGAACAAGCGATATTCTTGATCTTGGCGTTGCGCATGATATTATCAACAAGGCAGGCTCTTGGTTTTCTTACGGTGAAGAAAAGATTGGACAAGGTCGAGAGAGCGTCAGAGCATTTTTAAGAGAAAACACAAAAGCTGCAGCCCAAATTGAAAAGAAAATTCGGGAAGCAATTAAAAATAAAAAATAAATATTACTTTAAGTGAATCCAAAGAACAACGAAAAAGATATCACCAGAGCAAAAATGTCTGCTTTTAGACTTCTTAAAGTAAGAATTCGAAGCGAAAGAGAACTTCAAGATAGACTTGCACAAAATCAGTTTTCTTTAAAAATAATCAATGTTGCTATTAAAGATTTAAAAAAGATTAAGCTTATTGATGATAACGAATTTGCTAGAAGCTGGATTCAATCAAGAATAAATAGGGGTTTTGGCCAAAGACGCATTATTTTAGAATTAAAACAAAAAAGCGTCTCTGAAAAAATTATTCAAAATCAATTTAAAAAAGCTCAAGAAAATTATTCACCTAAAGCCGTCATAAAACAGCTTATTGAAAAACGACTTAAACGATACAAAAACCTAGAACCGATTAAAATCAAAAGACGCATTTATGAATTTCTTGTCCGTCGAGGATTTGATATCGATAGCATTTTAAAAGAATTGCAAAACATATGACCACAAAAGAAATTAGAAGAAAATTCCTAGAATTCTTTGCCTCAAAAAAACATACCGTTGTGGCAAGCGATTCATTGGTGCCCAAAGAAGATCCGACTGTTCTTTTTACAACAGCGGGAATGCAGCAATTTAAAAAGCAATTTTTAGGACAAATCGATGATTTTACATGTGCAACAACATCGCAAAAGTGTTTACGCACAGACGATTTAACAGAAGTTGGCAAAACAGCTTTTCATCATACATTCTTTGAAATGTTAGGAAATTTTTCATTTGGTGATTACTTTAAAGACGATGCGATCGCTTGGGCATGGGAATTTCTAACAGACGTTGTCAAGCTTCCCAAAGACAAGCTTTGGGTTTCAGTATACAAAGATGACGATGAAGCTAAAAATATTTGGCTAAATGACATCAAGCTAGATCCAAAAAGAATTGTTAACCTAGGTGATAAAAGTAATTTTTGGCCATCAGACGCCAAAAAAAATGGACCTAATGGGCCATGTGGGCCTTGCTCTGAAATTTTCTTTGATTATGGACCAGAAGTTGGATGCAAGCAGACTGATTGTGATCCTAGCTGTGACTGTGGCCGATTTTCAGAAATTTGGAATCTCGTTTTTACACAATTTAATCGAAAAGAAGACGGGAATCTTGAACCCTTACCGAGTAAGAACATTGATACGGGTATGGGCTTAGAACGCTTAGCTGCCGTTATTCAAGGCAAATCAACAAATTTTGATATCGATCTTTTCAAACCAATTTTTAAAGCGATTAACAAAGAATCAAAAGATTTAAACATTTCACTAGACACAAAAGAACGAAATATTATTGCAGATCATATGCGCGCAATTGTCTTTGGCATTGCTGATGGCGTTGTTCCATCAAACGAAAATCGGGGCTATGTTATCAAGAAATTAATTACAGATATTACAGACATTGTTCTTTCTAAAAATAAAACTTCTTTTATTCATAAGCTTGTCAACTCTGTCGTCGAGACAATGGGTGACCCTTACGAAGATCTCATAAAAAAAGAAAACAATATTGCCGCGTGGATTAAGAAAACAGAGGATGCTTATAAAAAGGTGCGCAAAGAACGCATTCCAGAACTCATAAAAGAAGCCCAAAAGAATTCTAACTCTCTTGGTGATCTCATATTTAAATATCGTGATACATATGGCCTGACACTAGCTGCAGCAAACACCGCTTTAGCTTCGATTAAAATATCTGCACAAGAAATCAAGAAAGCAAATCAAAGAGCTGAAGAGCTTATGAATCAGCAGCGTAAGAAATCTAGAGCATCAAGTAAAATGACTGGTGATGTTTTCATAGAAAATAAACTTAAAATTACTGCCACAAAAACAGAATTCTTAGGCTATGAAAAAAATGAAAGCAAAGCGAGAATATTACAGATTTTTATTAATAATGAATCTGTTTCCGAAACGAAAAAAGGGGACTGCGCAAAAATTATTTTAGACAAAACACCTTTTTATGCAGAATCTGGTGGTCAAGTTGGCGATACTGGCATTATTGAAAAAAATTCTAGTATTTTTGAAATCAAGCAAACACAAAAAGTTTCAAATGTTTTTATTCATGTTGGTGTTACTCAATCAGGGTTACTTAAGATTGGCGATTCTATATCCGCAATAATCGATAAAGAAAGAAAACTTAGTATTATGCGCAATCACACAGCCACTCACTTATTGCAGGCAGCTTTAAGGAAAGTTTTAGGAGATCACGTGCAGCAGCAAGGTTCTGTCGTCGATGAGAACAGGCTTCGTTTTGATTTTACACATCCAAAAGCCGTAAGTGAGAAAGAAATTGTCGAAATTGAGCGCATTGTTAATGAAAGCGTTCTAGCATGCATACAAGTCAATAAAAATGAAATGTCTTTGGATGATGCGCAAAAAAAAGGTGCTCTTGCGTTTTTTGCCGAAAAATATTCTAAAAACGTACGCGTTGTTAATATCGGTAAAACATCCCAAGAGCTTTGCGGTGGAACACATATTGACAGCACAGGTCAAATTGGACTTTTCAAAATTCTATCGGAAAGTGCAATTGCTCAAGGAATTCGACGCGTTGAGGCAACAACTGGATTAAAAGCTTTGGATGTTGTTCATCAAAACGAACAGATTCTTAAAAAAGCAGCAGCTCATCTCAAAGCGCCTGTTTCTGAACTTGTTGAACGTCTTGAATTGCAAACAAAAAAAGTTAAACACCTTGAAAAAGAAGTATCCAAATCACAATTAGAAAAAATAAAGTCAAGCATTGACGATATTATTAAAAAAGCTAAAAATATAAATGACATAACCGTTGTTAGTTCTTCATTTTCAAACATTGATATTGCAACACTTCGGCGCGTCGTTGACATGATTAAACAAAAAACAAAAAGTGGCATCATTGCGCTCGTAGCAAATGAAGAAAAGAATAATGCAATTATTATATCTGTAAGCGACGATCTTATTAAAAAGAATGTAAAAGCAAACGAAATTATTGAAAGAATCTCTTTAAAGATGCAAGGAAGTGGAGGAGGACGTCCTCAACTTGCTCAGGCTGGAATCAAGAAGAACATTGAACTTGAAGAAGTTTTACTGATTATTAAAGATTATATAAAGGGGATTTAGCATCATGAAGATTTTAAAACCAAACGGCCCTGGCCTACAAAAACTATACAATCGTAATTTTAATTCACGTAAAAAACACGTTGAAGAGAAAGTACGTCGCATTATCGAAGATATCCGTGAAAATGGCGATGATGCCGTTTTAAAATACACGCAACGATTCGACAAAACAAAAATGACCGCTAAACAACTTAAAGTTGCTGAAGCTGAAGTTAGCGGTGCATTTCAAAACATTACAAGCGATTTTGTATCGACGCTAAAAATGATTATTAACAATGTTTCATTGTTTTATAAAAAACAAAGCAAAAAACCATGCCGCGTCAAAAACAATGAAGGTGTCATGCTTAAAGAAAAAATTACACCGCTAGAATCTGTTGGAATTTATATTCCAGCTGGCACAGCACCACTTGTTTCTTCAGTATACATGACTACTATTCCAGCAAAAATTGCTGGCGTCAAACGTATTGTCTTAGTTTCGCCGCCAGATAAAGATGGAAATATTAATCCATATATTCTTGCTGTTGCCAACATGCTTAAGGTAAATGAAATTTATAAAGTCGGTGGAGCTCAAGCTATCGCGGCGTTAGCCTTTGGAACAAAATCAATACCAAAAGTTGACAAAATCGTTGGACCTGGAAATATGTATGTCACTGAAGCGAAAAGGCAACTTTTTGGATATGTTGATATCGATATGTTAGCTGGCCCAAGCGAACTTGCACTTATTGCTAACCGACACACCAATCCAGATTATATTTTAGCAGACCTAGAATCACAGGCAGAGCATTTAGATGGACTTGCAATTTTAATCACAACAGCAAAAAAACATATTAAAATGTTTAAAAATAAAGTTCCAAATGGATATGGCATTTACGCAAAAAATATGGATGAAGCCGTCTCAATTGCGAATAAGATTGCTCCAGAACATTTACAAATTATGACCAATAATGCTTCAACAGTTGCAAATAAAATTGAGAATGCAGGTGCTATATTTCTAGGACCACACAGCCCCACATCAATCGGTGATTACATTGCAGGGCCGAGTCACGTATTACCAACACTGGGGACAGCAAAATTCTTCTCAGGGCTTTGCTTATCTGATTTCACAAAAACAAGTCATTTAATTTCATATTCAAGAAAAGCGCTTGAAAAAGCAAAAACAGCACTTGAAAAAATTGCTCTTTTAGAGGGACTAACAAAACATAACGAATCTGTTCAAATACGTTTTAAATAGAAAGGATTAAAATATGCTAATCCGAAAAACTCAAAGAAAAGCAAAATTCGAACGAAAAAGCACAGAAACCGAAATTATTGCTGAGCTTAATCTCGACGGAAAAGGAATTGCCAAAATTAAGACTGGTATTGGAATTCTTGATCACATGCTAGAACTTTTTACATTTCATGGACTTTTTGATTTAACTATTGAGGTAAAAAAAGCAGATACAGAAATCGATATTCATCACACAAACGAAGACGTTGCCATTGTGCTTGGAAAGATATTCAAGAAAGCTTTAGGCAAAATGGCAGGCATTAAACGTTTTGGCTTTGCTACAGCACCGATGGAATCAACATATTCAGAAGTCATCTTAGATATTGCTGGTCGTGGATATCTCAAGCTTGATCTTAAGCCAGAAGTAAATGTTACGGCTCAAGATGGATATGCCATTACCTATCTGGAGCATTTTCTGGAATCATTTGCACATAACCTAGGAACTAATCTTATTGTTAACATCAACAATGTTAGTGACGACTTACACACAACGCTAGAAACTGCCTTTAAAGCGCTTGGGCTTGCATTATGTGACGCTGTGCGCATTGAACCACGTCGAAATGGAATTCCCTCAACCAAAGGAATCATAGATTAATGATTGCAATTGTTGATTATGGGATGGGAAACTTAAGAAGCGTTCAAAAAGCGCTTGAAAAAGTTGGGGCAACTGCCGTTGTCACAGACAATCCTGAGATAATAAAAAAATCTACAAAGATTGTTTTACCAGGCGTAGGAGCGATTGCACCTGCTATGGAAAAGCTTAAAAGTCTTAATCTTGTTGATCCTATCAAGAATGCTATTAGTTCCAACAAACCATTTTTAGGGATTTGCTTAGGCCTACAGCTTTTATTCGACCAAAGCGACGAAGGTGGCGTTATTGAAACTCTAGGCATTATTCCAGGATCGGTTATTCGTTTTAAAGATCTCAAGGTTCCGCATATGGGCTGGAATCAAATTAGCATTAAACAAGACCAATGCTCTTTGTTTAGAAATATTGATAGCGGATCAAATGTATATTTTTGTCATTCTTTTTTTGTTAAACCAAAAAATGATTCATTTATTGCAACAACAACAAATTATGGATTAAATTTTACATCATCAATTTCAAAAAATAATATATTTGGCGTTCAGTTTCACCCTGAAAAAAGTCAGGATATTGGACTTAAAATATTAGAAAACTTTAATAATTTAAAATGATAATTATTCCAGCTATAGACCTAAAAAACCAAAAAGTTGTCCGCTTGACACAGGGCAAGTTTGATCAAAAAACCGAATATAACCATGATCCTGTTGAGACCGCCAAGAAATGGCAAGACTCAGGTGCAACATGGATTCATATTGTAGATCTAGATGGCGCTGAAAAAGGCATTTCGACAAACTTTAATATTATCAAAGAAATTCAGAAATCTATTAATATTCCGATTGAAATCGGTGGAGGAATTCGAGACACAGATACAATTATGAAATTAATTGATGCTGGAATTTCAAGAATTATTCTTGGCACAAAAGCTGTCGAAGATTTTACTTTTGCGCAAAACGCTCTTTTAAAATGGAATGATAAAATTGCTGTTAGCCTTGATTGTGCAAATGGCATGGTCACGACAAAAGGATGGACTGAAGTTTCTGCAATCTCAGGAAAAGAACTTGCTTTAAAACTTCAAGGTGCCGGACTAAAAATGCTTATTTATACTGATATTGCTCGAGATGGAGCTTTAATCGGTCCAAATCTAAAACAAATTCAAGAAATTTTAGATACCGTTACTATTCCTGTTATTGCATCAGGTGGAGTATCAAATCTTGATGATGTTAAGAATTTGCTATCGATGAAAGCAAGCAATCTTTATGGTACAATTGTAGGAAAAGCGCTTTATGAAGAAAAAATTGATCTTAGAGAGGCTATTTTGACATGCTCACAAAACGTATAATTCCATGTCTGGATGTTAAAAATGGCCGAGTTGTTAAGGGCATAAACTTTGTTGAATTAAGAGATGCCGGAGATCCAGTTGAATGCGCAAAAACTTACGATCAAGCGCAGGCCGATGAACTTGTTTTTTTAGATATCACAGCAAGTCATGAAAAAAGACCGATCTTTTTAGATATTGTAAGAAAAACCGCTGAACAAGTATTTATGCCTTTGACAGTTGGAGGGGGAATTAATTCTTTGGATGACATTCGAGATCTTCTCAATGCCGGAGCTGATAAGATTTCAATTAACACTTCTGCAATTGAAAACTCAAACTTGATTAAAATGTCATCGGATCGCTTTGGCAGTCAATGCATTGTTGTAGCTATTGACGCCAAACAAAAAGACAAAAGTTGGGAGATTTATACTCACGGAGGTCGTAAACCAACAGGTCAAGATGCAATTCAGTGGGCCAAGCAAGCAGAAAGTCTTGGTGCTGGAGAGATTCTTTTAACCAGCATGGATTGCGATGGCACAAAAAACGGCTACGACATAGACCTTACAAAAGCCATTTGTGATGCTGTTAACATTCCAGTTATTGCTTCTGGCGGTGCTGGCAACTTAGAACATTTTTATGATATATTTACAAAAACTTCGGCCGATGCAGCATTGGCTGCATCAATTTTTCATTACGGGGAAATACCAATTCCCGAGGTGAAAAAATACTTAAACACAAAATCAATTGAGGTGCGTTAATGGATATTGAAAAAATTAAAATCACAACACGAACATTAAAGAAATTAAGATTTAACAAAGATGGTCTTATTCCCACAATTGTTCAAGACTATAAAAATAAAAATGTCTTAATGCTTGCGTATATGAACTTGGAATCCTTAAAGAAAACAATAAAAAATAAAAAAACATGTTTTTGGTCAAGATCTCGAAAAGAATATTGGACAAAAGGAATGACATCAGGTCATTTTCAATTTGTTAAAGGCATTTATTATGACTGTGACTGCGATACACTGCTAGTCACCGTACGCCAACTTGGAGGCGCATGCCACACAGGAAGAGTTAGTTGTTTTTACAGAAAACTTAAACAAGCATGATTTATCCATCGCAAAAAGATTTTATTAATTTTACGAAAAAGGGAAATCTCATACCTGTCTATCAAGAAATTCTTGGAGACCTAGAGACGCCGGTATCCGCATATTTAAAACTTGCTCAAGATTCCCGCTACACATTCTTACTTGAATCTGTTGAAGGGGGAGAAAAGGTATCCCGCTATTCTTTTTTAGCAGAATCTCCGGAACTTGTTTTTAAAAGTAAGGATAAGAAAGCAGAAATTATTACCTTCAAAGGAAAAAAAGAAATTAAAAAATCTTTTTTACTTACAGGATCGCCTTTAGATGAAATAAAGAAAATTATGTCACGATACAAATTTGTTGAAGCTAAGGGGCTTCCAAGATTTTGTGGTGGATTCTTAGGTTACATCGGATATGATACTGTTCGCTTTTTCGAGCATCTTCCTAAAAAACCAAAAGATGACCTAAAGATACCCGATGTTCTTTTATCTCTAACAAAAAATTTAATCATTTTTGATCATTTTGATCATAAAATCAAAATTGTTTGCTGTGTCGAAGTTGATCCAAAGAGCTCAGTTACAAAAAAGATTTTAGCTTATAAATCAGCACAAAAAACAATTAAAAAAACTATAGCCAAGCTACAAGAGCCAGTTCTAAAACCAAAAATTAAATTATCGAAACCATCACCATTGAAAGTAACATCAACTTTTAGCGAATCAAATTTTAAAAAAGCTATTATTCAGGCAAAGAAAAAAATTCACTCTGGCGACATTATTCAAACTGTTCTATCACAACGATTCAAAACAACTTTAAGTACAAATGCGCTTAATGTCTATCGAACGCTTCGTACAATTAATCCATCTCCATATATGTATTTACTTCGTTTTGATGATCTTAATATTGCCGGCTCTTCACCAGAACTTTTAGTGCGATGCGAAGATGGCGTTGTTGAAACAAGACCAATCGCTGGAACACGTCCTCGAGGAAAAGATGAGAAGCAAGATCTTGCGCTAGCGCGCAATCTTCTTCGAGATCCCAAGGAACGCGCTGAGCACATCATGCTTGTTGATTTAGGCCGCAACGACATCGGCAGAGTTTGCAAAAAAGGAAGCGTTCAACTTTCTGAATTTATGAACATCGAATATTATTCTCATGTTATGCATATTGTTAGCAATGTTAAAGGAGCTTTAGCGAAAAATAAGACAGCCTTTGATGTTATTGAAGCTTGTTTTCCGGCAGGAACAGTTTCTGGAGCACCAAAGATTCGTGCCATGGAAATTATTGATGATTTAGAACCTGTTTCGCGAGGACCTTACGCAGGATGCATTGGATATTTAAGTTTTTCTGGAAATCTAGATACATGCATCACCATTCGCACTATCGTCATTAAAGGCAAGACTGCTTACGTACAAGCTGGTGCTGGAATTGTTGCAGATTCAAATCCTAAAAAGGAATATCTTGAGACACGAAACAAAGCAAGGGCTCAAATTTCTGCGATAGAGCTAGCGAATAATACTTTTGCATAAGAAATTAAACCTAATCTTGCGTAAAAAATAATCAAGATAATTGAAAAATCCGATTTTTCTCAAAGGAACAGAATAAAGTTAAATTTAAAGAAATTATTTTTAATACAAATTTGAGTTGAAATAAATAGAAATCACGATAATATAGTAAATATATTTATTAACGAAAAGAGGAGTCATACATGGAAGTACGTATTCGATTACAAAGAATCGGAAAATCAGCTAAAAAGAAATACAACTACCGCGTTGTTGCTATCAAAAAAGCGACAAAGCGAGATTCTCGAAATCTTGAGATCTTGGGGCATTATGATCCGGCTAAAAAGCCAGCTTTATTTTCTATTGATAACGAAAAGCTTGATCAATGGATTAAAAAAGGTGCTCAAATGTCAGACACAGTTCGATCTCTAGTAAAAAAATCAAAAAAATCATAAAACTGATATTTTTTAGAAACGAAAGGATATCCAATTATGGGTAGCGAACAAGCGATTAACCCAATCATGAATCTATTGCCTTACGGACTTATTTTTGCTGTTTTTTATTTTTTAGTTATCAAGCCGCAAAAGAAAGAGCAAAAGAATCGCCAGGCGATGCTTAGCGACCTTAAAAAGAATGATAAGGTTGTAACAAGCGGAGGCATTCATGGAACGATTGTAAATATTAAAGATACTATTGCTATCATTCGAGTGAGTGACGACGTTAAGTTTGAAGTTGATCGTTCTGCAATCTTGCGCATTGATAAAAATTAATCTTATTTAAGAAAACTTATTAAATAAAGAGGTTTTTATGACAAAAAATTTGAAAACACGTCTACTTATTATTGTTGGCGTTATTGCGGCATCGCTTTTCTTTGCCTTGCCATTTGAACAAAAAATTAATCTCGGACTTGACCTTAAAGGCGGAATGCACCTTGTCTTAAAAGTTGAGACTGATAAAATCTCAGAAGATGCACGCAAAGATGCTGTTGTTCGGGCAATGGAAATCTTACGTAATCGCATTGATGGTCTTGGCGTTGGTGAAACTGTTATCCAAAGACAAGGAGACGATCAAATTCTTGTCCAGCTTCCTGGTGTTACAGATCGCGATTCTGCACTTCAGATGATTGGCAAAGTTGCCCAGCTTGATTTTAGACTTGTCAGTGATGATCCTGACCTTTTGAGCAAAGCGCTTGCAGGTGAAATCGAGCCAGGATACCTTCTAAAATATACAAAAGATGATGAAAAAAGACCTCTTTTAATTAAAGAAGAAGTTGCTTTAGGTGGCGATACTATTGCAGATGCACGTGTTGATTTTGATCAAACAGGCTTTGGTCAACCTAATATTTCTCTTTCACTTAATTCTGAAGGTGCTAAGAAATTCGCAGACCTAACAAGAGAAAATGTTGGCAAAAGACTAGCCATTGTTCTTGATGGAGAAGTTCAATCAGCTCCAAATATTCGCGAACCGATTTTAACAGGAAACGCTCAGATCAGCGGACTTTTTACTTTTGATGAAGCAAATCTTTTAGCTTTATCTCTGCGTTCTGGCGCACTACCTGCTCCAATGCATATCGAGGAAGAAAGAACCGTTGGCCCCTTGCTTGGAAAAGATTCTATTGACGCAGGAATCAAAGCAACAATTATTGGTTGCGCTCTTGTTTTAGCGTTTATGTTTTTATATTATTTTATATCCGGATTAATTGCTGATATTGCTTTAGTTTTAAATCTTCTAATCATCGTTGGAGCCATGGGATTTCTTAATACCATGATGCCCGGCGCTCAAGCAACTTTAACGCTTCCCGGTATCGCGGGTATCATCTTAACCCTCGGGATGGCTGTTGATGCTAATGTTCTAATCAATGAACGTATTCGAGAAGAAATTGCCAATGGACGACCTTTACAGGCAGCTGTTAGCAACGGCTTTAATAAAGCCTTTAAAGCTATTATCGACTCTAACGCAACAACCTTAATTGCAGCTTTCATGCTTTTTCAGTTCGGATCTGGCTTGATTAAAGGTTTTGCCGTTACCTTATCCATTGGTTTAATTGCAAGCTTATTTACAGCTTTATTTGTTACGCGAACGCTATTTGATGTTCTTATCCAATCGCGAATATTAAAATCCTTGCCAAGTCTTAAATTTATTCAAAATACAAAGATTGATTTTGTTTCTAAAAGATATTTTTGCTATGCTCTATCGGCCATCTTAATTATCATTGGAATGTTTGCCCTTTGGCAAAAAAAGGATACGGCTTACGGAATCGATTTTGCTGGTGGTCAAATTCAAGAATACAAATTTGAAAAACCAATTGATGCCCAAAAACTACGAGAAACACTAAAAGATGAAGGCGTTGAAAACTTTGTTATTCAACAATTTGATAAAAATCCAGAATCTGTTATTATTCGATCTCCAGAAGATATTTATGATCACGCTGTTATTGCCTTTGAAAAAGATTTTCCAGATAATAAATTTGAAATTATGCGCATTGAAAAGGTTGGGCCTGTTGTTGGTCAAACTCTTCGAAAGCAGGCACTTTTTGCTATTTTGTTTGCTTTAAGTGGAATCTTAATTTTTGTAGGATTCCGTTTTAAACATTTTGATTTCGCCACAGCTGGCGTCATCGCGCTGTTGCATGATGTTATCTTAACGTTAGGATTATTAGTTATGGCAGGTCGTCAAATTGATCTTCTGGTAATCACAGCGCTTCTAACAATCGCAGGTTATTCAATTAACGATACAATTGTTATTTATGACCGTGTGAGAGAAAATCTTTTAAAAGCAAAGCGAACAACGCTTCGAGATGTCATTAATCTTAGCATCAATCAAACTCTGGGGCGAACCTTGCTAACAACAATCACAACGCTTTTAGTTGTTGTTTCCCTATATTTTCTTGGTGGACACGTCTTGAATACATTTGCTTTTTGTTTAATAATTGGATTTATCTCTGGAACATATTCAACTATTTTTATCGCTGCACCACTTGTTTTAGCTTGGCAAAAAAAGAAGAAATAATTCTTTCGATGTTTAAATCGTTAAAATTTCTTGTTGGCCAACACATTTCTATCGACTCTGTCGTTGCGCACTTAATCTCATTCGGTTACGAGCGCAACGACTTTGTTTATGCTGAAGGTGACTTCAGTCGACGCGGTTGCATTATCGATGTTTTCCCAGCAAATTTTGACTCACCAATTCGAATCGATCTTGACGATGATAAGATTTGCCACATCTCAAGCATTAATATAAAAACCTCTAAAAACATCTGGCAACACAACATCGTCATCATCCTTCCAAAGAAAAAATTCAAGAAACAAGCTTTTTCCTCAGAGACACCTTTAAATAATTTTGTTGATATCGAAAAAGGGGATTATGTTGTTCACAATAATCATGGAATTGGAAAATTCTTAGGCATTGAAGAATTCAATTTTGGAAAAATAAAAAAAGAGCATCTTGTTTTTGAATACAAGGGAGGAGACAAGCTCTTTGTGCCAAAATCAGATATTCATTTAATTCAAAAATATATTGGATTCACAAAGAAACCTCCCCGTCTTTTTAAGCTTGGGTCAGGCGAGTGGAAGAAAATAAAATCGCGCATTCAAAAACGCATTCAAAGATTTGCAGCTGAGCTCTTGCATGTTCAAGCTATGCGCGCAAGCTTAGGAGGATTTCAGTTTTCAAAGAATACAGAGTGGCAAAAAGAATTTGATAAAAATTTTCCTTTTAAAGAAACGCCAGATCAAATCAAATCCTGGGATGAAGTTCGATCCAACATGGAATCTAAAACACCCATGGATCGCCTAATTTGTGGAGATGTAGGATATGGAAAAACTGAAATCGCTATGCGTGCAAGTTTTAAAGCCGTTATGAATAACAAACAAGTTGCGATTCTTGTCCCAACAACAATTTTATCTGAACAACATTTTTATAATTTCAGCAAGAGACTTAAGGGATTTCCCGTTAAAGTAGCAATGCTCAATAGATTTCGCACAAAATCTGAACAAACACAAATCGTTAAAAATCTTAAAGCTGGAAAAGTTGACATCGTTATCGGCACGCATCGCTTACTTTCAAAAGATATCGCGTTTAAAGATCTTGGGCTTGTTATAATTGATGAAGAACAGCGCTTCGGCGTCCGCGCCAAAGAGCACCTTAAACATCTTCGCTTTATCGTCGACGTCCTAACCTTAACCGCCACACCTATTCCACGCACACTCTATATGTCTTTGTCAGGTGCTAAGGACATGTCTGCAATCAACACCGCTCCTCAAAATCGAATTCCAATATCAACACATATTGTTGAGTTTGATGAAGATCTCATTCAAGATGCTATTAAACGTGAACTTAGAAGAAAAGGGCAAATCTTTTTTCTTCATAATCGCGTTGAAGATATTGAAAAAATCGGAAACATCATAAAAAGACTTGTTCCAAAATCTCGCATTTGTGTTGCTCATGGACAAATGCCTGGTCGCCTTTTAGAGAAAATTATGCTACAATTTCTAAAAGGTGAAGTTGATATTTTAGTTTGCACAACGATTATTGAATCTGGAATTGATATTCCAAATGCCAATACGCTGATTGTCAATCGTGCAGATCGTTTTGGACTCTCTGATCTTCACCAGCTAAGAGGAAGAGTTGGGCGCTTTGATCATAAAGCATATGCATATTTTATTGCGCCTCCAAGAAAATCGCTCTCATCCCAATCAAAATCAAGGCTCGATGCCATAGAAAAATATAACAGTCTTGGCTCAGGGTTTAATATTGCTTTTGAAGACTTGCAAATTAGAGGTGCCGGAAATCTCTTGGGCGAACAACAGCATGGATACATTTCATCTGTTGGATTTGATTTATACTGTCGGCTACTAAAAGAATCCGTTGAAAACATTAAAAAAGAATCTGGAGACAAATAATGAAATCTTTTAAGAAAATATTATATATCATTTTAATCGCAGCGATTTTACTAACAGGGTCATCCACCGCTTACTGTGAATTTTCCGATGGTATTATTGCCGTTGTCAATGACGACATTATTACAATGCATGATTTTCGCCAATTTTTATCACTCATTTATATCAATTTAACCTCTGCAGGAAAAAGCAAAGAAGAGATCAGCGAAATAATGACTTATTATCAAGAAAATGGTCTTGGACAACTTATTGATGACAAATTAATCATCGATGAAGCAAACAAAAGAGATCTCATTATTCGACCAGAACTTATTGACAAGAGAATGGATAAAATCAAAACCAAATTTGAAACTGAAAAAGATTTTCTAGATGACCTTGTTTCGCAAGGCTTAACAGTTTCAGAAGCACGCAATAAAATTATTGAAGACCTAAAGAAAGAGTACATAGTTAACGCTGAAATTCTTTCGAAAGTTTTTGTTAGCCCGCAAGATGTTACAAATTTTTATGAAGAAAATCTTGATAAGTTTAAGACATCTGAAAGCGTCGAGCTTAATTCTATATTTATTGAAAACGATAAAGATAATCCAAAATATGCAGCACAACAAGCTAGAAAAACTCTAAAATTGCTTACCAATAGAACTAATCAAGTAACATTTGAAGAGGTTGCCAAGGATTTTTCAAATTCTTCATCCATTGGAAAGATCGTCAAAGGCCAAACTTTACCAGAAATTGAGAAAATTGTTTTCTCTCTAAAAGAAGGAGAAATTTCATCAGCCGTTGAAGTAGATACGGGAATTTACATCTTCAAAGTTAAAAAGAAAATTTCTAAACATGTTGAACCTCTTGAAAATGTTAAAGAGCTCATCAACAACATGTTGACTAAAGAAGCTATTAACAAGAGACAGAAAGAATGGATACAAAAACTACGTGACAATGCCTACATCGAAATTAAAAAATAAAAAGAATCAAATCATCGGAATCACCTTCGGCGATCCTTGTGGAATCGGTCCAGAAATTATCGCTAAAGCACTTTCTGAGCCTTCCGTAAACAAGCTTGCAAAATTTCAGATTATTGGAGATTTCTCAGTTTTCAAAAAGTATCTAAGAAAACCTTTAAAAAACTGTTCTTTCCTTGATTTAAAGAATTTTGATAATAAAAAGATTCTCAAATATCCAAATAAAAAATCAGGAGAGGCATCGATTGCTTATCTTGATACAGCGTTAAGCCTCTTGCGAACAAAAAAACTTTCTGCACTTGTAACCGGCCCAGTCTGCAAAGAAGCCGTGCAAATGCTTGATTCTAATTTTAAAGGACATACTGAATATCTAGCAAATTTCTTTAGTGTAAAAAAGTTTGAAATGATGTTTGTTACAAAGAATCTAAAAGTTGTTATTGCAACCCGACATATTCCTCTTAAAGATATCAGTCGATCTATCACTCAAAAAAAGCTTTTAAAAACAATCAGCCTTACGCTTAAATCGCTACAGAATCAATTTAAAATTAGAAATCCAAAGATTGCTATCTGTGGACTCAATCCTCACGCGGGTGAAGGTGGAAAAATTGGAGAGGAAGAGAAGAAAATTATTATTCCAGCGATTAAGCAGGCTCAAAAACTTGCAAAAGGAATCGAAGGTCCTTTTGCAGCTGATACTTTATTTTGTCCTTTTAATATTCAAAAATACGATGCTATTGTTGCCATGTATCACGATCAGGGACTTATTCCCATCAAGGCTTCTAGTTTTAACGATCTTGTCAATCTAACCATAGGGCTTCCAATCGTCCGAACATCTCCAGCTCATGGAACCGCGTTTGATATTTCTGGAAAGAATAGAGCTGACCCTTCATCAATGATCGAATCAATTCGACTTGCCGCACATCTATCTCAATGAAAAAAAAATCCAAAAATTCTATTTCTCCGAAAAAATATTTAGGACAGAATTTCTTAATCGACAAAAATGTTATTAACAAAATAATCACTTTTTGCGAACTCGATGAAAGAGATCATGTTCTAGAAATTGGACCAGGACTCGGTGCATTGACAGGAGAAATAGCAACAAGGGTTTCGTCTCTTGTTGCCGTTGAAAAAGATTTCTCTTTAGCTCAAGAAATTTCTAACCTTAATCCCGATTTAAAAATTAAAATTTTTAATAAAGATATTCTAGGATTCGATTTCTCAAAACTAGAAAAAAAAGTTAAAGTTGTTGGAAACATTCCTTACAATATTTCATCGTTAATCATTAAAAAGCTTATCGAGAACTCAAAATTTATTCACTCCTCATTTTTAACTGTACAGCTCGAATTTGCAAATCGGCTTGTTGCAAAACCAAGCACAAAAGACTACGGATCGTTGACATGTTTTATTCAATATCACGCCAATCCTCGATTACTTTTTAAAATTAAGAATTCTTGTTTTCGTCCTATCCCAAAAGTGCAGTCTGCTTTTATTTGTCTAGACTTTAACAAAAAATTGCCGACTCCAGCTAAAGACAAAACATTGCTTTTTAGCATTATCCGCCAATCCTTTCAACAAAGACGAAAAACAATCCTAAATTCTTTATCGTCAAAATATGAAAAGTCTGAAATCGAATCCGTATTTGCTCAATGCAAAATCTCTCCGAAGCTAAGAGCAGAAAACTTAACTCTCGAAGAATTTATTAATATCTCTAATTGTTTTTTAAAATAAAAGAAGAGGCGGCAATCTGGCTAAACGCCTTCATACCATTTTTCTTGGAATCGACCTTTTTGAGATTCAAACGCACAATTGAAAATCATTTCCTGAACTTTTTCGCTAATGTCTTCAAAGCGAACTCCAACAAGAAAATCTTTTCCATCAATCTTTTCCCACATTGCACGACCTTGAACTTGAATAGAGATGCCGTCAGAAAGCTCGACGGTCATTAAGACTTTTTGCTTAGGCTGAATTTTTTCATACGTCCTAAGACAAATACCTGTATTGCTAATATCGCGACTAACACAATCATGAAAGTTAACACCACTTTCATGCTTATAGGTTATTTTATTTGCAACTTCCCATCTTGGAAAATACCGATGATCGCCATTAACTTGATGATTAGCTTGCTTAAAATTCATAGAATTGTCCTTGTTTAAAAAGTTAGGATAATATCAAAAAAAATGCCACCGAACTGATTTCTCATTTCCGTGGCTAACTTAAATATATCATATCTATTTTTGTTTTACAAGACTCATTCCCAATATTTTTAATACCTGTCATCTTGACAGAATTCCCCAAAGGTGTTAAAAAATAAGGACTTAAGAATTTTAACACTTATTTAAATACGAAAAATAAAGGCACAAATGGAAAAAAGAATTCACTATCATGATACTGACGCAGGCGGGGTTGTTTACTATGGGACATATTTAAACTATCTCGAAGAGGCAAGAACTGAATTTCTTGAAAACCGCTCTTTAAGTGTTTCTGAATTTTACGAAAAGGGATATATGTATGCTGTTCGAAATTGCAATATTTCTTACAAGAGTCCAGCTCGGTATGGTGAAACGATTGTATGCACAGCTTCCCTTAAAAAAATGACAGCTGCTCAACTTATCTTTGATCAAAAAATTATAGAAAAAGACTCCGACAGGCTCATTGTCATCTCTGAAGTAACGCTTGTCTGCCTAACAACTGATTTTAAACCAAGTCAAATTCCTGATGATTTACGAAATATTCTTGAAAAAGATCTTTTAAGCGATTAAGCCCTCAAGGTTTCTTATTATTTTATCACCGTATTTTCGAGTTTTTATCTTGTCACGTTTTACCTTTAATGTTAGTATACATATCTTAATATTAAATATTTATAGATAGGTGACTTTATGATCAAAAAGGATGATGTTCAGTACATTTCGCATCTTTCAAGAATTTATATAGATGATTCTGAAGCAGAAACTCTAGCAAAAAATTTAGAAGATATTCTTTCGTACATTGAAAAGCTTAAAATGCTTGACGTCAAAGATGTTAAGCCAACAAGCCATGTTCTTCCTCTTAAAAACGTTTTCAGAGAAGATGCCTTAAAAGAATCTCTAGGCCAAGAAAATGCAATAAAAATTGCCGTTGAAAGCGAAAAAGGCTTCTTTAAAGTTCCGCAGGTAATCGAATGAAGCTAAGCGAATTAACTGCCCATGAACTTTTAGACTTACTTAAGGCAAAGAAAGAAACTGCCGATTCCATTTTTTCTTCAGTCAAGAACGTCATTGATGCAACAGAAGCCAAGATCAATGCTTACGCACATATATCAGACAAGCCGATTCAATCAAAGAATTCATCCCAAAAATTCCAAATCCCTATTGCCATTAAAGATAATATTTGTATCAAAGATTATCCAACAACATGTTCATCGCATATTCTAAAAGATTTTAAACCACCTTATAATGCAACGGTTGTTGATAAGCTTTTGAATTCTGGTGCTCTTATTACAGGACATGCCAATATGGATGAATTTGCTTTTGGATCATCAACTGAAACATCATTTTTCGGCCCAACAAAGAATCCATGGAATCTAAATTGTGTCCCCGGAGGATCAAGCGGAGGGTCTGCAGCCGCTGTTGGAGCACATGAAGCCATCTGGGCTCTTGGATCAGATACAGGAGGCTCTATTCGTCAACCAGCATCATTTTGCGGTGTTGTTGGCCTTAAGCCAACATATGGTCGTGTTTCTCGATATGGTCTAATTGCTTTTGCTTCTAGTCTTGATCAAATTGGCCCCTTAACAAAAGATGTTGAAGATTCAGCACTTCTTTTAAACTTAATTGCTGGTCATGACAAGCTCGATTCAACTTCTGCCAATATTCCCGTTCCTGATTACACAAAATCCTTAACCGGCGATATTAAGAATCTTAAGATTGGAATTCCAAAAGAATATTTTATTGAAGGCATTGATCCTGAGATTAAAGAAAGTATCTTACAAGCCATTGAAGTCTTAAAAAAGCAAGGAGCTTGTTTTGAAGAAATTTCATTACCACATACCGAATATGCGGTCGCAACCTATTATATTTTAGCAACAGCTGAAGCCAGTTCTAATCTTTCTCGCTTTGATGGCGTTCAATATGGCCTGCGTTGTCATCCTAAAGACAAAAGACGTACATCTCTTATTGACATGTACGAAGAGACGCGTCATCAAGGCTTTGGACAAGAAGCTAAAAGACGCATTATGTTAGGAACATATTCTTTGTCTTCCGGATACTATGATGCGTACTATTTAAGAGCTCAAAAAGTTCGCACCTTGATTAAAAATGACTTTAATGAAGCTTTTAAAGAATTCGACGCCATTTTAACACCAACATCACCAACAACTGCATTTAAGATTGGCGAAAAAGCATCTGATCCTTTATCAATGTATCTTTCTGATATCTATACAATTTCAGCAAACCTAGCAGGCATTCCTGCGCTTTCGCTTCCATGTGGATTTTCAAAAGAAGGGCTACCAATCGGCTTGCAAATTATGGCAAAACCATTTGACGAAGAAATGATTTTTAAAATTGCACATTCTTACGAACAAAATACAGAATGGCACAAAAAGAAGGTCGCCTTATGAAACAATACGAAACCGTCATTGGGCTAGAAGTTCACCTTCAGTTAAACACCAAAACAAAGATTTTCTGTGGATGCTCAACAGATTTTGGAAAAAGCCCAAACAGCCAGACATGTCCAATTTGTTTAGGACTCCCAGGAACACTTCCTGTTTTAAATAAAAAAGTTTTAGAATCTGCCATGAAAATTGGCCTTGCTTTAAATTGTAAAATCAATTCACTTGTAAAATTTGATAGAAAAAATTATTACTACCCGGATCTTCCTAAAGCGTATCAAATCTCTCAATATGATTTTCCGATTGCGCACACAGGATATCTTGATGTTAAAACAGGAGAAAACATTAAAAGAATAAATGTTCTTCGAGCTCACATGGAAGAGGATGCCGGCAAGCTTATTCATGACTCATCAATCAAAAGCAGCCTTGTTGATTACAATCGAACAGGAACACCTCTTGTAGAAATCGTAAGCGATCCCGACATGAGATCTCCGCAAGAAGCTTATGATTATTTAACAACGCTAAAACTTGCCATGCAATATCTAGATGTATCAGATTGCGACATGGAAAAAGGGAGCTTGCGCTGCGATGCCAATGTTTCTATTCGAGAATTTGGACAGAAAGAACTTGGAACAAAAGCAGAACTTAAAAACTTAAATTCTTTTAAAGCTGTGAAAAGTTCTCTAGAATTTGAAGTTAAACGACAAATAGACCTTGTTGAACAAGGAGAGCGAGTTATTCAAGAAACTCGACTTTGGGATGAAGGTAAACAGATTACAGTTTCAATGCGTAGCAAAGAAAAGGCTCATGACTATCGATATTTTCCAGAGCCAGATTTAGTGCCCTTTATGGTTGACGCAGAAAATATTGAAAGCGTTAAAGCAACTCTGCCAGAATCCCCTGCAGAAAAACAAAGTCGCCTCATTAAAGACTACGAGCTTTCTGATTATGATTCTAGCGTTCTTGTTCAAGATAAAGAAATTGCTGATTTCTTTGAATCTTGTATAAAGAAATATAATCAACCAAAAAAAGTTTGTAATTGGATTACTGGCGCGTTTAAACAGGAACTTAACGCTCGCAAGCTCAATTTAAAAGATGCAAATATAACAGAGGATGACCTTGTCTGCTTAATTGAAAAAGTTGAACAAGGAACCTTAAGCAATTTAGCGGCCAAAGATGTTTTAAAAATTAAATTTGATGAAAAGAAAAGCATTGATGACATCATCAAAGATCATGGCTTTTCCCAAGTTTCTGATGATGAAACCTTAAAAAAAGTTATTGATGAAGTTATTTCTGAGAATTCAAAGGTTGTCGAACAAATTAAATCTGGAAAAGAAGGGGCTATTGGTTTCTTAGTTGGACAATCCATGAAAAAGACACAAGGAAAAGCAAACCCTAAAAAAATTGGTGAGATGATCAAAAGGAGAATTATTGATGGCTAAGAAAATCTTTATTATTATTATTTGCATATTTTCTATTCTTGGAGTTTCAAGAATTGCAACATCTGAAATTGACAAGGAAGAAAATATTCCAGATGACCTATATGCACAGATTGAGCTTTTTAGCTATGCGCTAACAACGGTTCAGGCTGCATATACCGAAGAGCCATCGCCAAGAGATCTTATTTATGGATCTTTAAAAGGCATGCTTAATTCTTTGGATCCTCACAGCCAATTCCTAACACCAGAAGATTTTAAAGATCTAAAAACAGAAACTGAAGGTAAATTTGGCGGACTTGGGATTGAAATTTCTATTCGCGACAATCTTTTAACTGTTATTACGCCTATCGAAGGAACTCCCGCTTGGAAATCTGGTGTCAAAGCTAAAGATAAAATTGTGCGCATTGACGATGAATCAACTAGAGATATTTCTTTAAGTGAAGCCGTTAAAAAACTACGAGGAAAACCTGGAACAGAAATTGAAATAACAGTTTTTCGAGAAAGCGCCGGAAAAATTCTTAATTTTACAATCACCCGAGAAATCATTCATATCCAAGACGTTAAAAATGTCATGATTCTAGATGACAATATTGGCTATATTCGCTTAACAGAGTTTCGTGAAGATTCACATAAGGAATTTAAAAAAGCACTTAACGAACTTAAAGATCAAGGTGCAAATAGTTTAATTGTTGACTTAAGAAATAATCCTGGCGGTCTTCTTAATATTGCAATTGACATTACGGCAGAATTCTTACCCGAAGGAAAGACAATTGTAACAACAAAATCACGCAATCCTTCACAAAACAGTGTCGAGAAATCACAAAATATTAATGGAGATTTCATTAATTGGCCCATTGCTGTCCTGATCAACGAAGGAAGTGCCTCTGGAAGCGAAATTTTTGCTGGCGCCCTTAAAGATAATAAACGAGCTATTATTATTGGAACACAATCGTTTGGCAAAGGATCAGTTCAATCTGTTATTCCGCTTCCAGATGGAGCAGGATTAAAATTAACAACTAGTAAATATTTTACACCATCCGATATTTCAATTCACGGGATTGGAATCACGCCTGACATTATTATTGAATACAAATCAGAAAAAGATGAAAACACCCCTGAAGAAAAAAAAGCAGAAGAAATATTTGACAATGTCGAAAATGGCAACAAACCAGCTGATGATAAAGAAACAAAGAAAAACAATACCAAAAAAAGACTTTTGTCAGACAATCAAGTTCAGTCAGCTTTAAGCGTCATTAAAGGCATTAAAATTTATCAAAAGAATTCATAAAAAATGAACAAGAACGTTCAACAATTTATCGCAACAAGCTTATGTGCTTTTCTTCTTATTTCAACAATTGGCACAGCTATTTACATCTTCGCAAACAAGCCTTTTGAAAAACATAAACCTTTGATGCGAAAAATATTTCGCGAATCTTATGTTGGGCAAATTGCTATTATCATTGACGACTGGGGATATAACAAAGAAAGTTGTGAAATCTTAAAGGATATCGATATCCCTTTAGCGATTTCAATATTGCCTGATCTTCCTTATAGCGAATTTGTTGCCGAAATAGCTCATCAAAACAACAAAGAAGTCATGCTTCATCTTCCACTAGAGCCACATCGCTTTACTGAGCACTATCCTGAAAATTATGTAATAATGACCTCTATGAATGAAAATCAAGTAAAAGAAAATATCGATAATTTCTTAAAAACTGTTCCTTACGCCAAAGGGGCAAACAATCATATGGGCTCTAAGGCAACCCAAGATAAAGATTTTATGAAATTAATTCTTCGGCATTTAAAATACAAGAAAATGTTTTTTGTTGATAGCGTCGTCAGTCCTGATTCCGCCTGCAAAGAAGCTGCCAAAGAAGTTTCAATTCCCTTTACAAGAAGAGATGTATTCTTAGATAATCTTTCAAACGAAGAATACATTAGAAATCAAATTAAAAAACTTGCTGAACTTGCTAAAAAACAAGGATACGCACTTGGGATTGCTCATAATCGACCAACCACGTTAAAGGTTATTCAGCAAGAAAGTCAAAAGCTAAAAGATCAAGGCTTCGAATTTGTTAACGTGAAAACCCTAACAAACTATTAACTTATAAATGAATATTCTTGGCATTGAAACATCTTGTGATGAAACATCGGCATCTGTTGTGAAGGATGGTAAAATCATTTTGTCTAACGTTATTGCTTCAAGCCTCAAAGATCACCAGAAATATGGTGGTATTATTCCAGAAATTGCTTCACGCAAACAGCTAGAACTCATCAATCCCGTTGTCGAAAAAGCTTTAAAAATATCAAAAATTCCATTAAAAAAGATTGATGCCGTTGCCGTAACATCAAAACCTGGACTTATTGGTTCTTTACTTGTCGGACTTTCCTTTGCGCGAGCATTGTCGTATGCCATCAAGAAACCTCTCATTGAAGTAAATCACATCGAGGCTCATGTTTATGCAAACTTTCTTAAAAAAATAAATTCAAAAATAAAAACAAAGAAAATGCCAAAACTTCCAGCTATAGGTCTCATTGTCTCTGGTGGACATTCTAATATTTTTTATATTAATAATTTTAAAAAATTTATACTACTAGGAAAAACTCGTGATGACGCCCCCGGTGAAGCATATGATAAAGTCGCGCGAATCTTAAAACTTGGTTATCCTGGAGGACCGGTGATTGATCGTCTTGCACAAAAAGGTAAAAATAGCGAAATTCAATTTTCATGTGCAAACATTAATCAAAGTTTTGACTTTAGTTTTAGTGGTATCAAAACAGCTGTTTATTATTACGTTCGAAAACAAAAGAAAATCACACGTTCAGATATTTTAAAGATTTCTTATGCATTTCAAAAAAGCGTTGTTCAAGCACTTGTTAGAAAATCTATTGCAGCTTGCCAATCAAAAAAGATTAAAACGCTTATTATCGGTGGCGGCGTTGCTGCAAACTCTGAATTGAGAAACAAGCTTTGCTCTGAAGCAAAAAAAGAAAATATTGATATCTTTTTTCCTGATCTTGACCTTTGCATGGACAATGCCGCCATCATCGCAGGATTAGGTTATCATTTAATTAAGAAATAAAAGGAGGCATCATCAATGCAAGAAACTCTGATCGAAATTTTATCTATAACTTTTAAAGTTTTGTTAACCATGTTACTTTCAGGCATAATCGGAATTGAACGTTTTATACGTCACAAAGAAGCAGGATTAAGAACACATATTTTAATTGGTGTAGGATCTGCTTTGCTTGTGTTGACTTCGTATCATGTTTTTGATATATATAAAGATATGCATATCGTTGATCCTACGCGTATCATCGCTGGCATTGTTACCGGTGTTGGTTTTTTATGTGCTGGTACCATTATTAGAGGTGGTAACGGCATTACTGGGCTTACAACTGCGGCAAGCATGTGGATTGTTGCAGGAATCGGAATGGCCGTCGCCGCTGGACAATATTTAGCTGCAATTATTGTTACCCTTGCTGTTTTCTGGACTTTAATTGGACTAAGATCCATTGAGATAAAAATTTCAAAATATTTTGACCAAAAATAGGAGGAAAAAATGGCAATTAGAGATAAACGAAATCAAAAAGAGGACAGTCAAAAAGTTATTGAAATTAATGCAGAAATGCAAGGAACGCTATCTTTTACAGATTCCGTTAATTTAAGAATTAATGGAAACTTTGAAGGAACTCTTCAGACTAAGGGAACTCTAACCATCGGTGATTGCGCAACTGTTGATGCTCGCATTACAGGTGAAAATATTATTGTTGCTGGAAAAGTTAAAGGAGATATTATAGCAAGCACTATGCTTGTTTTAATGCCAACATCAGAATTATCTGGAAACATTACAACTCCAAAATTAAATATCGTTGAAGGTGCAATATTTCAGGGAAAATGTCAAATGCTTAGTGAAAGCTTAGATATTGATGAAGTCTCACGATACCTTGATCTTGATATTCCATCAGTTGTTGAAATGGCAAATGCTGGTAATATTCCTGCAACACGTCATGGCGATGATTGGAAATTTGAGCGTGGAAAGATTGATCGTTGGATCGCCGTTGAAAAGGCTAAAGGCTAAAAATGTCGGATCAATTTATTTCTGTACGTGAAGCAGGACAACTCCTTGGTATTTCTGAAAAGAAAATTATGGAGCTTTCAGAGGAAAATGAGCTAAAAATTTATCGAATTGCTGGACAATTTATTCGGTTTAAGAAAAGTGACGTCCTTGCGATGAAAAATGCCGGATCAGTTGTTTCTGAGAGCACTCACTATGAATACACACAAAGTGAGCGAATAAAAGATTTTTTTTATTTTAATGACTTTTATTTAATATCTCTAGGTATTGTTGTTTTCTTTTTGTATATAATTTTTCAAAATTCTTAAATCTTCTTTTTCAGAAAACTCTTGAAATTTTATCTCCTTTAACGTACAATGCACCTCTTATGGCGGCGTAGCTCAGCCTGATAGAGCGCTCGGCTCATACCCGATCGGTCACTGGTTTAAATCCAGTCGCCGCCACCATTTCTCTTGATACGCGCTCATCTCTTAAATGCTTACGGGATGAAAAAGTTCTAAATATAATAAAAATATTCAATTATGATTAATATATATACTTTATTATTACTTATTGGCATTACTTTCTGTGGCCTTTCTGGCTCTGCTTTTGCTCAAGATAATCCAAAGAAAAAACTTGCTAGCTCTGAAGACTTTGAGATTTGGAGACTCAAGCAGAAAAATCTATCAGAAGAAAACAAAATGCACCTAGATAAAATTATTGAGAAATATGATAAGGCGAACGAGAAAGAAGCGCGCGCTCAAGAACGACTATCTAATGCTAAAAATAAACTTTCAAAATTTAAGCTCTCAAGAAATACAAAAATAGAAACTCAATCCAACAAACTACATAGCCAAATCGATCATGCAAAAAGAAAAATAGAGAAATACAAAGAACTAGTTAAAGCCTCTGAAGACAAAGTCAAAGAACTTGAAAGCCAAATTGATTGGAAAAAAGACAATTTAAAAGAAAAACTTGATAAAAAACAAAAATCTTTTGAAGAAAAAGTAAAACGCGAAGAAAAAAAATATGAAAAAACAAAGAAAACTGCCAATAAAACCAAAAAAGAATTTAATGAATTTAAATCCTACCTATTTAAAAATAAAAGTTTTTAAAACTTCCTTCTTCAATATTTTACTTATTAGCTTCTGCCTGCTATCTATTTTCACTAAAATTTCATTTGCAGATAACAGCAATCCTTTATTCTTAAGTCTTTCAAAAAAAGACAACACAGCAATCGTCAAAAAAGTTGTCAATTCTGGCTTAGTCGTTCTCGATGACAAGCGGCGGATTCGCCTTATCGGATTACAACCCATCGATCCCCCGAAAAGAAAAAAACTAAAAACCAATCAATTTGATATTATCATTGAGCAAGATCAAGAACCAACAACTACGGTTGAGGAGAGGGCTTTTGAATACATAAATAATCTTCTAGAAAACAAAAAAGTTAGAATTGAATTCGATCAGCAATATCGAGATAAAGGCGGATACATTCTAGGATATATTTTTCTTCCCGACGGCAATCTTGTAAATGTTGAGATCTTGCGTCAAGGATTTGCCAGCCTCAGCATTGCTCCTCCGAATACAAAATATGCATCTGAACTTCGCAACGCCTATATTGAAGCACGGCAACAAAAGAATGGAATTCATAGCAATTAATTTCTTGAAAATCAAAGATTATTTTTTTCTTTACCAACAACTAATTTTATAAACAATGACATTCTTAAAGAAAATAGAATCATTTTCCAAAGAAAAGAATCTTTTTTTCCCTGGAAATAAAATTTTAATTGCGATTTCTGGAGGGCCAGATTCCGTATCTTTACTTTGTGCCTTAAATGAGCTTCGCCACAATCTTGGAATTAATCTCTACGCTGCTCATCTTAATCACGGAATTCGAAAAGATTCAAACAAAGATGAGAAATTTGTTAAATCTTTATGCTCTAAGCTTAATATATCTTGCACAATCAAACGAATTAAAATCAAAAAGAAATCTCAATCTCTAGAAGAAGCTGCTCGCGAACAAAGAATTCAATTTTTAATCAATACAGCAAAGAAATATAAAATTGATTCTGTTGCTATAGGCCACACTTCAGATGATTTAGCTGAAACTGTTCTTATGAGAATTATTCGAGGCGCTGGATTATACGGCATTCGTAGCATCTTACCTAAAAGACATCTCAACGGAACAATGTTTATCAGGCCAATGCTCACATTGACTCGCAATGATGTTTTAAAATTTCTCAAGAAAAAACAGATAAAGTTTTGCGTTGATTCAACAAACAAACAAAAAGTGTTTATGCGCAATAGAATTCGCTTAGAACTCATTCCAGCGTTAGAAAAAAAGTATAATCCGAATATCAAAAATACCTTAAAAAATCTTTGCTTGCAATCATCAATAGATTATGAATTCTTAGAAGAAAATGCCAGAGATGCTTTTATTAAATTGGTAAAATTTTCTAATCGATCAAATAACTTTTCAATTAAAATAGATAATTTCTCTAAATATCATACTTCAATCCAAAGACTTGTTATTCGTTTTGTTATTGAACGCCTGTCAGGAAGCACGAGAAAGCTAACATTTTCTCATATTGAAGAGATAGAAGATCTTATTTTAAATCGCCCAAATAAATCAATTGTTAATTTACCAAATGCAATTGTTGTAGAAAAGAAATCATCAATGATTATCTTTTATATTCATTCAAAAACAAAAAATTCTCAGCTCAAAAAGCCAAGGAATTCTTGATTAAATTCTTAAAATCGTTATAATATGAGGACTTTTCTAAATATACTTTATAAAGGGGTCTAATTTTATGCAGAAGAAAACAAAACTACCAAAAAAGAATCCAAAACGCAATTCAAAGAAAAAACAACCTTCTAGTAATTTTTGGTTGTGGATCGGACTTATTTTCGTTGCTGTAATTCTCTCAAGTCAATCAAGCTTTACCGACACCAAAGCTACACAAGAAATATCATATAGTAAATTTTACGAACTCCTTAAAAGCAACAAAACAACGAATGACATTCGGTCTATCTCTTTAACAGAGAATGAAATTACAGGGACTCGATCAAATGGCTCTGAATTTAAAGTAACTATTCCTGCGCAAGATGAGGTCATCCTTGATCTAATTCGTAATAATATTTCAGATTTTAAAGTTGTTGTACCAAACACATTTTGGACTAGCTTACTATTTTCCATTGGCCCAATTCTAATTCTAATTTTATTTTTCTGGTTTTTATCAAACCGAGGCTCACAGATGGGAAACAAGCTTTGGTCTTTTGGTAAATCGCGTGCAAAAGTTAACGATGGAAAAAACAAGAAAATGACATTCGCTGATGCCGCAGGCGTTGAAGAGGCCAAAGAAGAACTTCAGGAAATCATTCAATTTCTAAAGGAGCCTAAACGCTTTGAGCGATTAGGGGGAAAAATCCCAAAGGGTGTTCTTTTAGTTGGCAGACCAGGCACAGGAAAAACGCTTTTAGCCAAAGCTGTTGCTGGTGAAGCCGATGTTCCATTCTTTTCTTTAAGCGGTTCTGATTTTGTTGAAATGTTTGTCGGCGTTGGGGCTTCTCGTGTTCGTGATCTTTTCGAACAAGCACGAAAAGCTTCTAAAACATCTGGCAAAGGATGTATTATTTTCATCGATGAGATCGACGCTGTTGGACGCCTACGTTTCTCTGGAATAGGAGGAGGAAACGATGAGCGCGAACAAACGCTAAACGCTCTGCTTGTTGAAATGGATGGGTTTGATACGCACGGAGGGCTAATCGTTATGGCTGCGACAAATAGGCCTGACACGCTTGATCCGGCACTTTTGCGACCAGGTCGCTTTGATCGTCAAATTGTTGTTCCTCTTCCTGATATTTTAGGGCGCGAAGCAATCTTAAAAGTTCATACTAAAAATATAAAACTTGCTAAAAATGTTAATCTTAAAAGGATTGCCCAGCAAACAGTTTATTTCTCTGGTGCAGATTTAGCCAACGCTTGCAATGAAGCCGCTCTTTTAGCTGCCCGAAAAGATAAAGATTTTGTTGAATATGAAGAAATGCAAGAGGCTATTGAGCGCGTAACCATGGGGCCAGAAAAAAAGAGTCATATCGTTTCGAAAAAAGAAAAAGAAATCACAGCTTATCACGAGGCTGGTCATGCACTTTTATCCTTATTGGTTGAGGAGGCAGATGATTTCACAAAAGTCTCGATTATTCCTCGAGGCATGGCAGGCGGATACACGATCACACCTCCGATGGAAGACAAGCACAACTGGGGCAAAAAAGAACTTATTGCGAAAATCACAGTTGCTCTCGGAGGACGAGCTGCTGAAGAAGTCTTTTTAGAAGATGTTACAACTGGTGCGCAAAATGATCTGCAACAAGCAACAGCTATCGCACGTGCAATGATCTGTGAATATGGCATGAGCGAAAAACTTGGCACATTAGCTCTAGGCAATCAACACGGACAAGTTTTTCTCGGCCGAGACATGATGGAGCAAAAGAATTATAGTGAAGATACTGCTAAGGCCATCGACAAAGAGATTCGATCGATGATTGAAGATGCTTACAAAAAAGCAAAAAAACTTTTATCAGATAACAGAGATCATGTCGATGCTTTAGTTACCAAGCTTAAAGAAAAAGAAATCTTAGATGCTGATGAAACTAAGATTTTGCTTGGGATCGCTCCCAGGAAACGTGAAGACACATCAGAAACTATAGAACCTGAAAACACGTCAGAAACCATAAGACCTGAAAACACATCAAAAACCATAGAACCTGAAAACACATCAGAAATTGCAGAAAATTCTGAAAACAAAAACTCTGATCAAAATGGCACCTCGTAGCAAGAATTCCCTATCTTGTTGTCGAAAGAAATTTATTGTTAAAGCCAAAAATCTTCATCTTGAACTTGGCGCTACAACTAAAATAATGGGCATTCTTAATATGACCCCTGATTCATTTAGCTCAGATGGCCTTCTTAAGAAACAGCTTAATCACTGCGTTTCACACGCTTTAAAACTTATTAAAAATGGCGCTGACATCATTGATGTTGGCGGCGAATCAACACAGCCTGGCGCAAAAAAAATAACTGTTGATCAAGAAATTTCTCGTGTCATTCCAATCATCGAGAAACTTTCTAAAGAAACAAAGATACCTATTTCCATTGATACATATAAGCCTGAAGTCGCTAAGAAAGCTCTTGAAGCAGGAGCATGCATTGTTAATACCGTAATGGGGACAAAAATAACAAAGGCTATGCTTCGCGTTATCCAAGAAAAACAAGCTGCAATTATTTTAATGCATATCCAGGGAACACCAAAAACCATGCAAAAAAATATTCGATATCACAATCTCATTACTGAAATATCTTTAGGACTTAAAAAATCAATTGAAAAATGCTTGGAAAACGGGATAAAATCAGATAGAATGATAATAGATCCTGGTATTGGATTCGGAAAAACAGTCGAGGATAATTTAGAGATCATTCAGCGTTTAGCTGAATTTAAGACCCTCAACAAACCCATTTTAATTGGAACATCGCGAAAATCGTTTATTGGAAAAACACTTCAAAAAAGTGTTTCAAATCGCTTAATGGGCACTGCTGCTTCTGTTAGTGCATCTATTTTAAATGGTGCACATATTATTCGCGTTCATGATATCAGCGAAATGCGAGATGTTGCCGACCTAACAGATGCAATAATAAATGTATAAAGAAATATAATTTATGATGCTAACAATTCTTACAATTTGGTCACTTATTAAACCTGTCGTTGAAATTTGCGTTTTATGGTTTGTTTTTTATCAAATTTTAGTATTTTTTGAAGGTACGCGTGCGTTTCAAGTTCTCAAGGGTCTTATTTATCTTCTTATAGGGTTTCTTATATCCCAACTTTTTGGCCTAACAACATTAAACTGGCTTTTAAAGAATTTCTTTGCAATATCTATTCTTGCCGTTTTAATTATCTTTCAACAAGAATTGCGTCAAGGGCTCGCACGACTTGGCCAACAGCATTTATTTAACATTGATCTTGAAGAATCAGAAGTTGTTGCCATCATCAAAGAAATATCAGCAGCCGTTCACAAGCTAGCTCAAAGAAAAATTGGCTGCATTATTGCCATTGAAAAAGACGCCAAATTAAAAACCTTCATTGATAGTGGCGTTTCTATAGATGGCAAAGTTTCATCAGAACTTTTACAAAGTATTTTTGTAACAACATCACCTCTGCATGATGGAGGCGTTATTATTCGCAACGAAAGAATTCTAGCTGCATCATGCCTTTTTCCTTTATCTGAAAATGCAAATTTAAGTAAAATTATTGGAACACGACATCGCGCTGCTTTAGGCATCACAGAACAAACTGATGCCATTGGTGTTATTGTCTCTGAAGAAACCGGTAATATTTCTATCGCTGCGGATGGTCGCTTTATTCCGATTGTCAATAAAGAACGATTCATCAGCATTCTTAAAAACTTATTATTAGGGCAGGCCAACAAATGAAGAAATGGCTAACCCATAACCTAGCTTTGAAACTCATCGCACTAGGCCTTGCCATTATTACATGGCTATATGTTAACGGAGTTTTAATTCAAAGTTAATTCCGAAAGTCATTTACTATGCCAAAACTTGGAATCAATATTGACCACGTAGCAACTGTCCGTCAAGCAAGAGGAGAGACTTTTCCAAATCCTGTTGATGCGGCAAAAGTATGCGAACAAGCAGGCGCACACAGCATCGTTGCACACTTAAGAGAAGATAGACGCCACATTAACGATCAAGATGTCATCAAGCTTAAAAAGTCTGTCAAAACTCGTTTTAATCTTGAGATGTCAATCAGTGAAGATATTGTTAAAATTGCATGCCGTTTAAAACCTGATCAAGCAACGATTGTTCCGGAGAAACGAAAAGAGCTCACCACCGAAGGAGGACTTGACGTTTTACGCAATTCATCTAAATTAAAAAAGATAATTAAACGTCTTAAAGAAAAAGGAATTCTTGTAAGTTTGTTTATTGATCCAATTAAGAAACAAATTAAAGAATCGAAGAATGTTGGAGCTGATTCGATTGAGCTTCATACTGGACAATATGCAAATGCAAAAACAAAACTTACAAGAAATAAAGAACTAAAAAAAATATCAACAGCAGCAAAATTTGGAAAAAAGATTGGCATTGCTGTCAATGCTGGTCACGGTTTAAATTATAAAAATACACGGCCAATTGCAAAGATTAAAGAAATTGAAGAGCTTAATATTGGTCACTCAATTATTTCTTATTCAATTTTTTATGGCCTTAAAAAAGCTGTCAAAGACATGCAGGAGTTAATAAAATAAAATGATTTTAGGACAAGGAACTGATATTGTCGAAGTCGATCGTATTTCAAATGCCGTTAAGAAATGGGGAGATGATTTTCTAAAGCACGTTTTTACAAATCAAGAGATTGCCTACGCTAAAAAAAGAAGATATCCTGATCAACATTTAGCTGCACGTTTTGCCGCTAAGGAAGCTGTTTTAAAAGCTTTAGGGGAAAATGCGCACGTTGGATGGAAAGACATCGAAATTATTAATCAACATAACGGTAAGCCATCTTGTATTTTTCATATCAAAGAATTTAACAAAAAAATATTTATTTCTTTGTCACATACAAAAAATTATGCGGTTGCCAACGCCATTATTACGACGTAACCAAGAGGCATATAAAAATACTTTTGGTCACACCCTCATTATCGCTGGTTCACAGCGCATGCTCGGAGCGGCTGCTCTTGCTAGTCTTTCTGCAATACGTTCCGGCTCAGGACTTGTCACGCTTGCCATTCCAAAAAGCTTAAATCTTATTGCTCAAAAGAAAATCTCTCCAACTATTATGACTTGGCCACTTAAAGAAACAAGAGAGCAGAGCATTTCATTTCTTGCCGCCAACCAAATTAAAAAAGAAATTTCAAAATATAAAGCTATCGCCCTTGGCCCTGGATTGTCTCAAAATTTACAAACACAAAAATTCATTTTAGAAATTATATCTTCAGTAAAGATTCCCACTGTTATTGATGCTGACGGTCTTAACGCACTTTCAAATAAAATTTCAATATTAAAAAAGAACAATAACATTAAAATTCTTACACCTCACATCGGAGAAATGGCAAGATTAACAAGAGAAACAAAATCGTATATTGAATCTAATCAAAAAGATATCGTAAAAGACTTTGCAAAAAAATATAATTCTATTGTTGTTTTAAAAGGACACCGAACTATCGTTGCATCACCATGCGGTAACATTTACGGAAATAAAACAGGAAATGTTGCTCTTGCAACAGCTGGAACTGGAGACGTTCTTACGGGCATGATTGCAGCATTCTTAGCACAAGGCTTATCTGGCTTTGATTCTGCAAAATACGCTGTTTTTTTACATGGAAAAGCAGGAGATATTGCCGCTAAGAAAAAAACTAAAGTCTCTGTTATCGCAACTGACATTATAGATTTTATTCCAAATGCATTTCGCGCGACAACAAAGAAAAGCTAAACTTTTATGATATACTTATAAAAAGAGATAATTAATCATGGATACAAAAAAAGGTTTTACATTATTGCAGATTACGATAGCTGTTCTTATCGTCGTTATTTTAACAGCGATTGCTGCTCCGCAATTTTTAAATACAATAGAACGATCTCGAGCGACTGAAGGAACAACAATTTTATGGAATGTCTTAGCCTCAATGAATCGCTACGATATTGAGCATGGATTTTATCCTAATAATCAAGCGAGCCTTGATATCACAATCCCAGCCTTAAATCACTTTAACACTCCTTTAATAGTTGTAGGAACTTGTGGATCTGGAGGAACTTGCGCTGCAATTGCCAGAAAGAATGGATTGTACGGTCTGCGTATTCTAAGAAACGGAAATATAGTTTGTCAAGGCGGAGGATGTGCTGCGGCAGGATTTTAATTTTAAACTTTAGATATAATAAAAAAGAGCTCATGAGAATTTCATGAGCTCTTTTTTATTAATCATTTCCTTTTTACAAATGTCGTTCAATTGGCGCTTCAACCTTTTCAAAACTAGGCTTAATCTCTGGCCTTGGGCGACCAAAACAAATGCCAAGCGTTTCATGCAAAGAAACCGTATCTAAGTCAACATGGCGTTGCTCAATAGCCTTTTTTGTGTCCATGTATCGAACTTTATCACCATTAACACCAACAACTGTAACGCCATTAATACCCTCACAAAGAAGAAGGACCGCCGATGCACCAGCTTCTTTACCAAAATTTGCATCATAAGCAGATGAACGTCCACATCGAACCAAATGCCCTGGAGTAACTGCGCGAACCTCTGGAGCTTCATATAAACCTTCAACGAACATTTTTTCTTTCTCCATAAACTTCTTGATTTCTTCATCCTTCTTAAATCTTTTGGTAAGCTCCTGACAAACATATTTCCCAGAACCTGTTAGTTTTTTATGTCCAAACGCATCAACCCCGGCCAATCCATCAACAAGATCTTCACCATTAGAATTTTTTAATCCTTCAGCAACAATAATCAGATATGTACCAGCGCGGACATCGCTTTGCTCAATGCGTCTCATAAAACGCTTCTTAACATGTTCATAGAGCACATCGAAATCAGCTGGAATTTCTGGGATAAGAATTGCATCTGCATCAGCTGCAACACCGCCACGAAAAGCTGTATGCCCTGCGTATCGACCAAAAACTTCCATAACAATAATTCGATTATGTGTTCGTCCGGTTGTTTTTAAATCTTCAGCAAATGTTGCAATGCGACTAATGGTTGAGTCAGCTCCAACGGAATAAGTTTGAAGATCTAGATCCATTGTTTTTGGAGCATGAACACATTTAATGCCATGCTCAGAAAGATCAACAATAACACTTCCCGTATCATCGCCACCACTGATTACAAGCCCATCAATAGCAAATTTTTTAAGACCTTCTTTGATGCGATCGTATTTCTTTTCATTATTAATTTTTTTAATTTTAACACGAGAATGTCCTGCTTCAGAACCAGCTAAAGCAGAGCTTACGCAATCAACGCGCTCTGGTGTAAGCTCAACAAGACTATCAAAATCCACTAAATTATAAAGCCCGGCATACCCATTTGGAATAACATAACAAGAAATATTCTTCCGATTTGCCATCTGAGCAACACCCTTAACAACAGCATTAAGACCCCCACAATCTCCACCACTTGTAATAATTCCGATTTTTTTCATCAAAATCTCCTTGTAATTATTTAAGTTAAATTCATATCTTTTAGAATAGAAGGTAGATTAACACAATCATATATCAAAATCAATTGTAAAATAGAAAAACAGGGAAGCTTTAAGAGAAAAAAGAGACTTTCAATTATTAATATAAAAACATACTTTACAGCCCGACAGAAATCTGGTATAAGTAGATCTCGTTTTAAAAGAATATAGACAGCAATATAATTTGCTGGCGTAGCTCAGCTGGTAGAGCAACTGACTTGTAATCAGTAGGTCGGGGGTTCGAAGCCTCTCGCCAGCTCCATTTCTTTTTTTTGGGTAGATACTCAAGCGGTCAACGAGGGCAGACTGTAAATCTGCTGCGCTTGCGCTACGAAGGTTCGAATCCTTCTCTGCCCACCATTAAAATTTTGCGAGAGTAGTTCAGTGGTAGAACTTCAGCCTTCCAAGCTGATAGCGAGGGTTCGATTCCCTTCTCTCGCTCCATTTTTTAAAAGGAGCTCATAACCTAATGAAAGTCACCTTATTTATCCCAACGCTCAATGAAATTCAAGGCATGAAAGCAATTATGCCGCGGATTAAGAAAGAATGGTACGATCAACTTTTAATCGTTGACGGCCAATCCACAGATGGAACCATCGAATACGCAAGAGAGCAAGGATGGCCTATAATTGTTCAAAAGACAAAAGGCCTAAGGCACGCTTACATAGAGGCATTACCGCACATTGAAGGTGACGTTATTCTTACCTTTAGCCCAGATGGCAACAGCATCCCAGAGCTCATTCCAGACTGTATCAGCAAAATGAAAGAAGGCAATGACATGGTTATTGTCTCACGCTATGCAGGAAATGCAAAAAGTTACGATGACGATATCGTAACAGCGTTCGGAAATAAAATGTTCACAACATTTATCAATTTCTTTCATGGTGGTCATTATACTGATGCAATGGTTATGTTTCGTGCTTATAAAACAAAGCTTATTTATGACCTTGATCTTCATAAGCACAGCAGTTATGAAACTGAAGAAAGATTATTTCATACCGATATCAGCTGGGAACCTCTTTTATCAATTCGTGCAGCAAAAAGAAAATTAAAAGTTGCAGATGTTCCAGGGGATGAACCTGCCAGAGAAGGAGGAGAACGCAAACTCCAAATTATTCGATGGGGTTCAGCCTACATGTTTGAAGTTTTCAGAGAAATCTTTTTCTGGAAATAACTAAATCCTTCTTTTTTATCTATTTCCTACCATTAAGATTCAAGACATTTCTCTTGCAACCATATAAGAATATTATATAATACTTAAATATATTAATATTAATAAAGATAATTATGAAACAAGAAAGAATTTCGATTATTGGTGATGGTGGCTGGGGAACAACCCTAGCGGTTCATCTATGCAAAAAAGGTCACTTAGCTTCTCTTTGGGGTGCTTTTCCGGAGAATATAAAAGAAATAAAGAAAACTAAAATTAATCAAAAGTTCCTTCCTGGCATTAAAATTCCAAACAATCTTGTTTTACATGAATCTCTTAAAGAGGCGATTGCTTTCTCTGATTTAATCGTTTTAGCTGTTCCTTCGCAATATTTAAAATCAATTTTAAAGAAAATCAAAAAAACCAATATCTCCCAAAAAACATTCTTAAGCGTTGTTAAAGGAGTTGATACATCATCGCTTGAAAGAATGTCTGAATTAATTTATAAAGAGCTCGGATCTGTTAAATTAGCAGTTTTATCTGGTCCAACAATTGCAATTGAAGTTGCCAAAGGCATCCCTTCAACCGCTGTTATTGCTTCGCATAATACTAAGCTAGCAAAAAATATACAAAGTATTTTTAACTCTACAACCTTTCGAATTTACACAAACTCTGACATTGTAGGAGTCGAGCTTGGAGGAAGCATTAAAAACATTATTGCCATTGCCTGTGGCGTTTGTGATGGATTGGGCTTTGGCACAAACACAAAGGCAGCAATCGTATCTCGTGGTCTTATTGAAATGTCAAGACTTGCAAAAGTTCTTGGAGGAAAAACAAAAACACTTTCGGGCTTAAGCGGATTAGGCGATCTCGTTACAACGTGTTTTAGCCCAAAAAGTCGAAATCGCTTTGTTGGTGAACAACTTGGAAAAGGAATAAGTTTAAAGAAAATTATGTCATCTATGTCCATGGTTGCTGAGGGTGTTCCAACAGCTAAGGGAATTTATCGCTTAAGCGTAAAACACAATATCTCCATGCCAATTGCAACTGAAGTTTACAAAATTATATATAGAAATAAAAAACCTTCACTTGCAGTCAAAGACTTGATGAGTCGAAGAATGAAATCAGAATAAAGATTTCGGAGCGTAGCACAATCTGGATGAGCGTACTTGAATAGGGTTTGAGAAGTCGCAAGTTCGAACCTCACCGCTCCAACCAATCTTAGAAGAAGGACAAGATAATGAATAATGATTCTGAAAATTTAGCTCAACAACCTGAGCGCCGAAAACACATACGAATAGAAAAACATTTTATTGTAACTTTTTTTGATGCAGATAAACCAGATGCTGACCATAACATTTCTCAAATAAAGAACATAAGCCGTGGCGGACTTTTATTTTCAAGTAATTTCATGTACCCTCAAGGCCATAAGCTTCAGCTTGTTATTAAAACTCCGTACATTTCAGCAAACTTAAAAGTCAAAGGAATTGTTTTAGATTGTGTCGAAAAGATTCAAAATGTTATTTATGAGATACGTGTCCAGATTGTTGATTTGAATATTGAAGCAGAATTAATTTTAAAGAAAATAGAACAAAGCTTTTTAGAATCTAAACAAAATTATTAATTTATAAAGGATTTATTAACATGAATAAAATTCAACTTGGTTTAATTGGTTACGGCACTGTTGGTGCCGGTGTTGTTAAAATTCTTAAAAAACAAAATAATTTATTTATAAAAAAGTTTCAAACAGAGTTTATAATTAAAAAAATCTGCGATAAAAATCCTGCTGTTTTTAAAAAATCAAAGCTGGCAAAAAATCTTTACACTTCAAACGCAAATGATATTCTTAACGATAAATCTATTGATGTCGTTGTTGAACTTATCGGCGGAATTCATCCTGCCAAAGAATTTATCTTGCAAGCCTTAAAATCAAAAAAACATGTTATCACGGCCAATAAAGCTGTGATTTCAAAATGCGGTTCTGAACTTTTTAAAGAAGCTATTAAGCAGAATAAAAATATCTATTTTGAATCTTCTGTTGGAGCCGGCGTTCCTATTATTAATGCAATCACAGATGGGCTATCCGCTAATAATTTTTCAAGTCTCTACGGAATCATAAACGGGACTTCCAATTTTATCTTAAGCGAAATGACGCAGAGCTCCTGCAATTTTTCTGACGCCCTAAAGAAGGCACAGAAAAATGGATACGCAGAAAGCAATCCGACGCTTGATGTAAACGGAATGGATGCCGCACACAAATTAAGCATCTTAACTCGTTTGGCTTTTGGAAAAATCGTTGATGTTAAAAATATTCATGTCGAAGGAATCGCGCAAATTTCACATGATGATATAAAATATGCCAAAGACCTAGGACTCACCATCAAACCTTTAGCTATTGCAAAAAATGCCAATGGAGCACTGGAACTACGCGTGCATCCTACACTTATCGATAAAAATCACCCCTTAGCATCAGTCAACGGCGTTTTTAACGCTATATTCCTTGAGACTGATCCCTTAGGTGATATTCTACTTTACGGGGAAGGCGCTGGTCAGCTTGCTGCCGCTTCTGGAGTTGTTAGCGATTTAGTCAATCTCGCCACCAAAGGTAAAAATATTGCTTCTACTCGAATGAAAAATATTGTTTACGAAAATAAGTCAATCAAATTAAGAAAAATTGATGAAATTGAAACAAAATTTTATATTCGTTTACTTGTCAGCGATCAACCAGGCGTCTTATCAAAGATTTCAGGAATTCTTGGCAAGCATGGCATTAGCATTGATTCTGTTAATCAAAAAACGCAAATAAAATCATCGGCTATTCCACTTGTTATGTTAACGCATTCAGCAAAAGAGAAGAAATTTCGCATTGCTCTTGAAAAAATTTCAAAATTATCACTTGTCAAAAGCAAACCTGTAGCTATTCGAATGGAGAATCTCTAAAATGAAATGGGAAGGTATTATAAAAAGATATCGTGATTTCTTACCAGTTACAGATAAAACACCAATTGTAACTTTGCAAGAAGGCAACACGCCGTTAATTCTCTCTAACTACTTAACTAAAATTATTGGCTTAGATGTTTACCTAAAATATGACGGTGCAAATCCAACCGGATCCTTCAAGGATCGCGGTATGACCATGGCCATATCAAAAGCAAAGGAAAATAATGCTACGGCTGTTATGTGTGCGTCAACTGGAAATACATCAGCCTCTGCCGCAGCATATTCCGCACAATGCGGCTTAAAATGTATCGTTCTAATTCCTGAGGGCAATATTGCTTTAGGAAAGCTTGCTCAGGCTATGATTCACAATGCGCACGTTATTGCTATCAACGGTAATTTTGACCAAGCATTGACACTTGTTAAAGAAATCACATCAAAGTATCCAATTGAACTTGTAAATTCTCTTAATCCGTTTCGCATAGAAGGACAAAAGTCAGCAGCCTTTGAAATCTGCGATTTTCTTAATAATTCGCCTATGTTTCATTCTATTCCTGTTGGCAATGCTGGAAACATCACAGCATATTGGAAAGCCTATAAAGAATATAAGGGCGCAGGAAAAACAACTCGTCTCCCTAAAATGCTAGGATTTCAAGCAGCAAAATCAGCACCAATTGTTGATGGACATATTATTGAGAATCCAGAAACACTAGCAACTGCTATTCGCATCGGAAATCCTGCAAGCTGGAAAACAGCCGAAGCGGCAAGAGATGAATCTGGTGGACTTATCGACAAGGTTACTGATGATGAAATCTTAGAAGCATATAAAATCTTAGCTCAAAAAGAGGGCATCTTTGCAGAACCTGCATCAGCGGCTTCAGTTGCTGGAATTTTAAAATTACAAAAACAAGGTTTTTTTGAAAATCAAAAAGGAAATATTGTTTGTACTCTAACTGGTCATGGTCTCAAGGATCCAAATTTAGCAATACAAAATATCAAAAAACCGTCGGTTATTGAACCCGACTTAAAAACCGTCTTGGAAAAAATTGGCTTTAAATAGACCCCTACAAAATTTAAAAGTACTCGTTACCTGCGGACCTACATGGATTCCGATCGACCAAATACGAGTTATAAGCAATTCCTCAACAGGGGAAATGGGTCATCGTATTTCTCATCTTTTATGTCGAGAAGGAGCAAAGGTAACTCTCATTCAGGGTCCAGTTACACATTCGCTAAGACATCTTCCTGAAAAAGTTTTAAAATTTCAATTCTTTGAAGAGCTTTCTAAAATTTTTCTTTCTGAATTAAAAACAACGTCTTACGATGTTGTAATCCATTCAGCTGCTGTTTCTGACTACAAGCTTCGAAAACCCTACGCCAAAAAACTTAGCTCAAATATTTCTGAATTTAAGCTCGATTTAATTCCAACAAAAAAACTTATTGAACGAATTAAAAAGATTTCTCCAAATACTTTTTTAGTAGGATTCAAATTAGAAGCTGATACAAAACAAGAATTCTTAGTTAAACGCGCCAAAGCACTCATTCAAAAAACGAAATGCGATCTTGTGGTTGCTAATATTTCATCAGAAAAAAATTATAAAGGTTTTATTGTTGATCGCAATGGAAAAATCTTTTCACAAAAGAATTCAAAAGAACAAATGGCTAAAAGTCTTGTTGAAATGATAGGAAAAAAAATATGAAATATATTGTTGTCGTACCTGATGGAATGGCAGATTACCCAATCAAAGAGCTCAACAATAAAACACCTTTGGAATATGCCAATACTTCTAATATGGATTTTATTGCTCAAAATGGGCTCATTGGATTTGTTAACACAATTCCTAAGGGCTTGCCGGCAGGATCTGATGTTGGAAATCTTTCAGCTCTTGGATACGATCCGAGAAAAATATTCTCTGGACGAGCTCCGCTGGAAGCTGCCAACCTTGGCATCGATCTAAAAGAAGACGAAATCGCATTTCGATGCAATCTTGTTACAATCGAGAATGAAAACATGATTGATTATAGTGCTGGGCATATTACCTCCGAAGAAGCTCACACACTTATTTCCTCTTTAAACGAGCAAATTAATATTCCAGGCATTAAATTTTATCCTGGAAAAAGCTATCGGCATCTTTTAGTTATTAAATGTCGAGATCCAAAAACTCTTTCAGCTATTCAATGCACGCCTCCACACGACATTTTAAATAAAAATATACAATCATATTTACCAGCCGGAATAGAATCACAAATTCTTTTAGCTGTCATGGAAAAGGCTAAAAAAGTTCTCTCAGATCATCACACAAATCAAGTGCGCATTGATTTAAGCCAAAACCCAGCAAATAACATTTGGCTTTGGGGTCAAGGTACGCGCCCAAATTTGCCATTGTTTAAAGATAAATTTGGATTAACAGGATCAGTTATTTCTGCGGTTGATTTAGTTAACGGTATCGGAAAGCTTGCTGGTCTTGATGTTATTAGCGTTCCAAATGTAACCGGATATTACGATACAAACTTTATTGGAAAAGCCGAATACGCGCTTGAATCATTAAAAATTAAAGATTTTGTTTTTATTCATATTGAAGCGCCTGATGAAGCAAGCCACAATGGAGACTTGAAGATGAAGATTGAATCACTTGAACGAATCGACAAGGAAGTCATTGGAACAATTTTAAATCATTTTGGATCTAGTGATGATTTTCGTATTTTAATTCTGCCTGATCATCGAACCCCGGTTGAAAAAAGAACACACACAAGCGAACCTGTTTGTTTCGAAATGTTTGGCAAAGGTATTCCAAAAGAAAATCATACAAGCTTTGGCGAAAAAAAAGCTGAGAAGTCTGGACTTTCGTTCGAAACAGGCGAAAAACTAATGGATTACTTCATCCAAAGACATTTAAGTGCATAGTTTTAAGCCATTATCTATATAAATTTTACTTGTATTTATCTATATACTTCTTATAATAAAAATTCTACTTTGACTTAAAAATTTGAATGATTTTAAACATAAAATGAGGGAATAAGATGAGTAAAAAACTTATTGTACAAAAATTTGGTGGATCATCTGTTGCCAACACCGATCGGATCAAAGAAGTTGCCAAAAGGGTTGTTTCCTATAAAAAACATCATCAAGATGTTGTAGTTGTTGTTTCTGCCTTAGGAAAAACAACAGATGAACTTGAGAATTTAGCATTTTCGATCGATAAAACACCTCCTGAACGTGAAATGGACATGCTAATGTCCACAGGAGAACAAATCTCTTGTGCACTTTTAGCAATGGCGGTTAAAAAGCTAGGACAAGATGCTATTTCTCTTACAGGTGGTCAAGCTGGAATCAAAACAGATAAATCTCACACTAAAGCAAAAATTATTAACATTGATGCTAGAAGAATTCAAAAAGCTTTAGAAAAAAGAAAAATTGTCATTGTTGCAGGCTTCCAGGGTATTACTTCGGACCTTAAAATTACAACCTTAGGGCGTGGCGGTTCAGATTTAACTGCTGTTGCTCTTGCGAAAGCCTTAAATGCTGATGTTTGTGAAATTTATACAGATGTAAAAGGTATTTATACCACTGATCCAAGAATTGAAAAGAAAGCAAAAAAGATTTCAAAAATTACCTATGAAGAAATGCTTGAAATGGCAGCATTGGGAGCACAAGTCATGCAATCACGCTCCATTGAATTAGCTAAAAAATATAATATTCCAATGCATGTTCGATCTAGCTTTTCCAAGGAGGAAGGAACCATGATTATTAAAAAAGATGAAAAAATGGAAAGCGTCTCAGTTAGAGGCGTTACGTGCAACAAATCTGAAGCCAAAGTAACAATCTGCAATGTTGCAGATAAGCCAGGTGTTGCAGCAAGAATATTTACAGAAATCTCAAAAGCAGGCGTTAACGTTGACACTATTGTCCAAAATGTTAGTCACACACGGCAAACCGATATCTCTTTTACCGTTCCAAAAGTAGAGCTTAGCAAAGCACTCAAAACTGTAAAGAAATTATCAGAAACAATAAAAATGGACAATGTTCTTTCTGATAAAGATATCGCTCGCGTTTCCATTGTTGGCTCTGGAATGCGCTCACATAGAGGCGTTGCGGCAACAATGTTTAAAACTCTTGCAGACAATAAAGTCAATATCGACATGATTACAACATCTGAAATTAGCGTTTCTTGTATTATAGATCGTAAATTTGCCGATAAAGCTGTTCGCATTCTACATAAAGAATTTAATTTAGAAGGGACCAAATAATATGTCTACTATCACAATTTATGATACGACATTACGAGATGGCTCACAAACTGAAGGCGTTTCTTTCTCCGTCAACGATAAAGTAAGAATTGCAGAAAAACTTGATGAGCTTGGCGTACATTATATCGAGGGTGGCTGGCCTGGATCTAATCCAAAGGATAAAGAATTCTTTAAGATTATGAAAACAAAGAAACTAAAGAATTCAGTTATAGCTGCTTTTGGATCAACACGTCGCGCTAAGATTAAGCCATCTGAAGATAATAATCTAAAGGAACTGGTTAAATCTCAAGCCAAAACAATTACAATCTTCGGAAAAAGCTCAGACTTCCATGTTTTAGATGTTCTAAAAACAACTTTGGAAGAAAATCTAAATATGATCTCAGACTCTATTCAATTCTTGAAGAAAAAGAAAAGAGAAGTCTTTTACGATGCTGAACATTTCTTTGATGCTTACAAAAGAAATCCGAAATATGCGCTTAAAACATTATTAGCTGCACAAGCAGCTAAAGCTGATTGTATTATTCTTTGTGATACTAATGGCGGAACACTTCCTGAAGAAATCAAAGAAATCATCACTACAATTAAAAAAGAGATTAAAATTCCCTTAGGAATTCATTGTCACAATGATCTTGATTTAGCTGTAGCAAATAGTCTTGTAGCTGTTGATTGTGGTTGTACGCAAATTCAAGGAACCTTTAACGGTCTTGGAGAGCGCTGCGGCAACGCAGACTTAACAACAATTACGGGAATTTTACATACAAAGACAAAACACAAATCAATTCCAACATCTAAAATGAAACATTTAACAGAGGCTTCATATTTTATCAGCGAAATGAGCAATGTAAAACTTCCCGACAATCATGCCTTTGTTGGTCATTCTGCTTTTGCTCATAAAGGTGGTGTTCATATCGATGCTATGTTAAAAAATAAATCAGCATATGAACATATTGATCCTGCGGTTGTTGGAAACCGTAGACGTTTTGTTACATCTGAACTTGCAGGAAAAATGCCAATTATTATCAAAGCTGAATCTATGAACGTCACTTTAGATAAAAAATCTCCTGCGGCAAAGAAAATGCTCAAAAGTTTACAGGCCAAAGAACACAAAGGCTATCAATTTGAAGCTGCTGACGCTTCCTTTGAAGTTTTTATGAAACGCGAACTAAAAAAATACACACCATTTTTTAGTCTTGAAGGATTTAAGGTTACAACAGAAAAACGATACGATGGCAGAGTGTTCGCTGAAGCTTCTGTTCGAATTAAAGTAAAGGGAGAGGAAGTTTTTAGTGCTTCTGATGGTGATGGTCCAGTTGATGCGCTTGATTGTGCTTTACGTAAAATTTTAACAAAATTTTATCCTGAGCTTTCTAAAATGCGTTTAACCGATTACAAAGTACGCGTTATTGATTCAAAATCAGCTACCGCGGCCAAAGTACGCGTTCTAATTGAATCTCAAGACGAAACCGACTGTTGGACAACTGTTGGTGTTCATGAAAATATCATCGAAGCTAGCTGGGAAGCTCTAATCGATAGCATTGAATATAAATTACTGAAAGATTCTAAGAAATAATGAAAGATTTACCGCCACGCTATACGCCAAAAGAGGTAGAAGACAAATGGTGCCAAAGCTGGGAAGATAATAATATTTTCCATGCCCAGGAAAATTCAGAAAAAAAACCATATTCTATTGTTATTCCGCCTCCAAACGTTACCGGCATCTTACACATGGGTCATGCGCTTAACAATACGCTTCAGGATATTATTATTCGATACAAGCGAATGAAAGGCTTTGAAACTCTTTGGATGCCAGGAACAGATCACGCTGGCATTGCAACACAAAACGTAGTTGAAAGGCAACTTGCCAAAGAAAACAAAACACGACATGATGTTAGCCGTGAAAACTTTCTCGAAAGACTTTGGTCCTGGAAAAAGCAATACGGAGATACCATTATCCACCAGCTTAAAAGGATTGGTTCTTCTTGCGATTGGCAACGTACACGCTTTACCATGGATGAGAAATATTCAAAATCTGTTAAATCTGTTTTTGTTAAACTTTTTGAAAAAGGCCTTATCTACAGAGGTCAATATATCATCAACTGGTGTCCTAGATGCCATACAGCACTTTCTGATGAAGAAGCTGAGCATCAAGACATCAAGGGATCTCTTTATCACATCAAATATCCTTTTAAAGATAATCCAGATCAATATATTGTTGTTGCCACTACGCGACCTGAAACCATGCTGGGAGATACGGCTGTTGCCGTTAATCCAAAAGATAAGAGATATAAAGACCTAGTCGGAAAAACTCTTATTTTGCCGTTGATGAACAGAGAAATAAAAATTATTGCTGATGATTTTGTTGATCCTGAATTTGGTACAGGTGCTGTTAAAGTAACACCTGCACATGATCCTAATGACTTTGAAATTGGACGACGTCACAATCTTGACTTTATCAATATTCTTAATCCAGATGCAAGTTTAAACAGTAACGTTAATGAATTTGAAGGCCTGGATCGATTTGAAGCGCGTAAGCGTGTTATTGATGAGCTTAAAAAGAAAGATCTTTTTCTTAAAATTGATCCGCATTCTCATGCTGTCGGACACTGTTATCGATGTCACACTATTGTTGAGCCATATCTATCAAAACAATGGTTTGTTAAAATGAAACCGCTAGCCGAGCCTGCACTAAAAGTTGTTCAAGAAGGAAAGATTAAGTTTCATCCAGAACGTTGGACTAAAGTTTATACAAATTGGATGGAAAATATTCGAGACTGGTGCATTTCTAGACAAATCTGGTGGGGTCATCGCATTCCAGTCTGGTATTGTAAATCATGCGGTGAAGAAAAATTTATTGTTACCGAGGAGAAACCGAGCTGTTGTCCTGAGTGCAAAGGAAAAGATCTATATCAAGACGAAGATGTTTTAGACACATGGTTTTCTTCTTGGCTATGGCCGTTTGCTACTTTAGGCTGGCCAGAAGAAAATAAAGATCTAAAATATTTTTATCCAACACAATCTTTATTTACAGCTCCAGAAATTATCTTCTTCTGGGTTGCTCGCATGATCATGGCAGGCATTGAATTTACAGGAGACATTCCGTTCTCAGATGTTTATCTTCATGGAACAGTACGCGATGCAGAGGGAAGAAAGATGTCAAAATCTCTTGGCAATGCGCTTGATCCACTTGAAATCATTGATCAATACGGCGCCGATGCACTTCGCTTCAGCCTTATTATGAATTCTGGACAGGATTTATTCATATCAAAAGAAAAATTTGAAGTTGGAAGAAATTTTGCAAATAAAATATGGAATGCATCTCGATTTGTTTTTATGCATACATCTGATGTTGATCTGAGTGCGATGGATAGAAGTTTTCAAAATAAAGACATTCCTATGCCTTGCCGATGGATTCTTTCAAAAATGCAAACAACGCTTATAGATCTTGAGGATGCTCTTGAACGATATCGATTTTCAGAAGCCGAAAACCTTGTCTATGATTTCATCTGGAAGAGTTTCTGCGACTGGTATCTTGAAATGATTAAAAACAATCTTGATCAAAAAGAAGTTAAGGAAGTGACAATTTTTGTTCTAGAGCAAATTATAAAAATGATTCACCCATTTATGCCTTTTGTCAGCGAAGAAATCTGGAGCAACATTTATCCTGAAAGCAATTCTATTTCAAAACAATCTTGGCCAGAAATAAATAAAAACTTTATCAGTTATTCCATTGAATCAAACATGACTGAAGTTTTTGATCTCATTACATGCATTCGAAATGTTCGAGCTCAATGGCGAATTCAATCTTCAACAAAAATTGATTGTATTGTCGATGGATCAGATAAAGTTTGCCAAAACCTAAAAGAAAACTCTGAAATCATAAAGTTACTTGCACAAATTACCAATCTTAACTTTAAAAAAGAATCTATTTCATTAAAAGATTTCGCGTGCGGGATTTCTGGAAGAATAAAATTTCATATTCCTCTTTCCGGCATTATCGATTTAGAAAAAGAAAAGAAGAGGGTTGAAGATCAGATTTCTCAAAATAAGAAAGCACTTTCAGGGCTTTCTACTCGCCTAAAGAATAAAGATTTTCTTAAAAAAGCACCAAAAGACGTTATTGAGAAAGAAACACAGCGCCTTAACGATCTTGAAAACAATATTTCTGAACTTACAACCATCATAAAGGATTTGGCTTAAAAATGAGCAAAAAACAAATTAAACAACTTATCGATCTTACAATCAATGAAGATCTTGGAACAAAAGATATCACAACAGATATTTTTATTCCAAAAGATATGATTTCTGAAGCTTATATTATAACGCATCAAAAAGCAACATTTGTTGGATTCGAAATTGTTAAATCCATTTTTAAAAGATTTGACAAAAACATACAAATAAAATCACTTTTTAAAGATGGCGATATCATTAAACCAGAAACAAGAATTATCAAGTTAAAAGGAAAAACACGAGCTCTTTTAACGGGTGAAAGGATTGCTCTTAATTTCTTAAGCCATTTATCTGCTGTTGCAACAAATACAGCCGAATTTGTTAATGCCATTAAACCTTACAAAGTAAAAATATTAGATACTCGAAAAACAACACCGGGTTTGCGTTTTCTAGAAAAATTAGCTGTTAAAAAAGCTGGAGGGACCAATCATCGATTAAATCTAAGCGAAATGGTGCTAATTAAAGATAATCATCATATTGCATGCCCTAAAATGCCCATCAAAGATATGCTCATCAAAGCTAGAAAAAAAACAAAAAAGATAATTACCGTTGAAGTTGAAGACTTTGAACATTTCAAAGAAGCTTGGATTGCAAAACCCGATATCATTTTAATCGACAACATGAATTTAGCTCAAATTAAAAAAATTGTTCACTTTTGCAAAAAAAATAAACATAAAAGCAAAAATCCAGAACTTGAAGTTTCTGGTGGAGTTAATTTGCATAATGTTCGCTCCTATGCACAAACAGGAGTTGAACGAATTTCTATTGGAGCATTAACACATACAAAGAAATCAATTAATGTTTCTATGGAGATTGTTTAATATAATGAAAAAGAATATTTGTTTTATCACTCTTTTAATTCTTGCCTTGCATATTTTTTCTCCGAACATAGCCTTAGGACAAACTTCTCAGCATGGGATCTTTGATGATCAAAAACTTTTAGACGGTTATGCTAAGAAATACACCGATGAACCAAAAGATGTCCTTCTGGCAATGATTTCAGATGAAACTATTTCTCAATATCAAGTCGCAGCTGCTGTTCGCGTTTTTCGAGAGAATTTTGCTCAAATTATCTTTTCCAGAGAGAAAAAACTTGCCATTCGAACTCTTATCAGGCGACTCAGTCGAACCAATTCTATTTTTATTCGCATTGAAATTATGTGCACACTTTGTGAAATGGATCGATACAAATATTTTAAATCCATGATGCCAAATTTAATTCGCGATCTTGACCATTATAATCGTACAGCCAATGCATTGGCGTTTAAATATATCAACCAAATTATCGAATCTGGTCAAAATCGACCACGAGAAGCACGGATTATTTTTACCACTCTTAGAAAATTATTATTTTTATCAAGAAAAAAAATTCGAAACATAAACAAACCAGACGAGAGACTAAAGCAAAAAATTGAACTTTTACGTTGGTCAATGAAGATTTTGGGCAAACAAGAGCTCAAAAGACTTCCCCCTGAATCGTTGCATCTATTTTAAAAGGCTTTAAATCATGATTATAAAAAAGAACGTATGGATCGGATTTTTATGTTTTGCAATGATCGGTTCGTTTATTTGGTTTGAAACAAGCTATAAGCAAATCTCGTTTCTAAATCTTTCCGTTACAAAAAAACAAGCCCTCACAATCGCACAAAATTATATTCACACTAAGCATAATGTAAATTCTGACGAATTTACTCATGCTGTAATTTTAAGATCACGCAATGACGCTGATCGCTTCTTGCAGCGAACAATTGGCTTTGATAAAGAAATTGATTTCATCAAAGAAAATGATTTCAATCTTTTTTATTGGGCAATTCGCTTCTTTAAAGAAAATCAAAAAGAAGAATTTTTCGTAGGAATCAATCCTAAGAATGGTGAAGTTATTTTATTTAATCATGTCATCTTAGATACAGACAAAAGGGCAAGCATTAATCTTGAAACATCTAAAAAATTAGCTCAACAATTTTTAAGAAAAACTTTCAATTTTAATTTCAAGAATTATACCCTTAAAGAAGAATCGACTGAAAAATACGATAATCGAACAGACTATTATTTTTCATGGCAGAAAAATAATATTGAAATTCCATGGAGTAATGAAAAAGATTCTGGAACTGCAAAACTTATTACAAAGCTTACAGTTTCTGGTAACGAAATCTTGTCATTCCAAAGAAATACACTTGATATTCCTGATCGTTTTTCACGCATGATAGAGAATTCAAAGCAATCTGGACGAATTCTTACAGCGCTTTTTGTCATGCTTTACTTCTTAATGTTAATGATGTCTGTCTATCTTGTCATTATTCAAAAAAATAGCACTGCTATGCATGCAACAAAGAAATTCTATATAAAAATGCTCGGATTTGTATTTATTTTAATGATCATTTTTAACTTAAACAATATTCAGAACTTCCTCTTTGACTATTCAACAGCATCAACTCTGAAAGTCTTTTTCTTTGAATTATCTCTTTATTTACTGATTAGCGCATCATTTTTTGCTTTTACTCTTATTCAACCTGGCCTAGCAGGAGAGGCAATTGCTGAATCAAATCAAGGAATAAAACAAAAAGGGTTTTTAGATTATATTTCATCGAAATTTTTATCTAAAGATGTTTTCTCTTTAGTTGTCCTTGGATATTTATCTGCCTTAATTATGCTTGGCATTCAATCTACTGCATTCTATTTTGGACATCAGTTCTTTAATGTCTGGACTGAGCGCATGCAGATACCACAACTTTCATCAGCTTTTTGGCCATTTTTAACTGTATTTATTATTGCGGTTCGCGCTTCATTAAGCGAAGAAATCATGTTTCGATTCTTTGGTATTCACATTGGAACAAAAATATTCAAAAACGTTATCGTGGCAGCAATTTTATCTTCTATTATCTGGGGTTTTGGTCATACACATTATCCAATTTTTCCGGCATGGTTTAGAGGCCTTGAAGTGTCTCTACTAGGATTCTTTTTATCATTTATTTATCTCCGTTTTGGAATTATTCCTGTTATCATTTGTCATTATCTTTTTGATGCCTTCTGGGGAGCATCAGGTTTTATATTTGGGAAAAGTCATCCGTTTGATTTTGCAACATGTCTTTTGGTACTGCTTCTTCCGTTCATTTGGGGCATTGCAGCATTTTTCATTAATCGTAAAAAAACTAAAAAAAATATTTTTAAGCTCGATCCTAATCAAGAATATAACTTAAGAATTCTAAAAACATTCTTACACGATTCTGAAAACTGGGATCAGAAATCAATAGAACAAATAAAAAATCATCTTTTAACATGCGGATGGGATGCCATCATCATCAATCAAGCTGTAGATGATATAAAAAATACAACCAATTAAAAATTTACAACATTACAATGCTATTAAATCCTTTTACATATCACAGCCCTAAAACCATCGAGGAAGCGTCAAATCTTTTTGGTCAACTCAGTCGTGCTCGCTTCTTAGCAGGTGGGACCTTTTTGATTAACAACCTAAAATCATTAAAACGACGAAATCTTGCGACACCAGATCATATTGTTAGCCTAAAAAAAATTTCCGGACTTCACGAGATAAAACTATCATCAAACAAATTAGATATTGGCTCGATGACAACCCTCGATCAAATTATTCAAAATAAAGATATTGAACAAAAATACCCTATCCTAAAACAAGTCGCTGAGAATATCGCCACAACACAAATTCGAAACATGGCAACCATTGGCGGCAATGTTTGTTGTCGCTACACCTGGGCAGAATTTGCAAGCTGTTTAATTGCCCTAGAGGCAACATTATGTTTTCATGAAAAAGGGGAAGAGATAAAAGTTTTAGCAGAAGACTTTTATAAAAATAGTGCAAAGTCTAAAGGAATTCTAACGAAAATATCAATCAATCTTCAAGAAAATGCAAATATTGTTTACCAGCGTGCTTCGAAAACATCTGGTGTTGACGTGCCAATGCTTACAGTTTGCATAAAAGCACAAATTGAAAATAAAAAAATTAAAAATATTTTCTTTATTATTAACGATGGATCATCTTTTTCAAAAAGAGATTTAAATGTAGAATCTGCACTTAAAGATGCCGCAATCCAAGAGTTAGAAGAAAAAGCTATTAATAGCATCGATTTTAGTTCATACGCACTAGATACAGATTATAAAAAAGATCTTTTAAAGGCTCATATAAAATATGCAATTCAAAAACTAAAGAAATAAATTCATGACAACACTTAATATCAACAAAAAAACATATAATCTCGATCTTTATGGAAACGAAACTCTTCTAGAAGTTCTGCGTGACAACCTTAAGCTAACAGGCACAAAAACTGCATGTGATGAAGCTCAATGCGGTTCTTGCACAGTTCTTATCGATGGGAAATCTTTTTTGTCCTGCATCACTCTTGCTAAAGATGTTGAAGGAAAAGAAATCACAACCATTGAAGGACTTAGTAGCGAGGAAGATCTTCATGTAATTCAACAAGCATTCTTAGATAACGGCGCTGTACAATGTGGATTTTGCGCACCTGGATTTATCTTATCAACAAAAGCTCTTTTAGATAAAAACCCAAGCCCTAATCTTGATGAAATAAAAAAATCACTCGATGGACATATCTGTCGATGTGGCGGTTACTTAAAAATATTCGATGCTGTTAAAGATGCATCTAAAAAAATAACCAATCATGACACTTAAAAATAAAGATTTTTTAAATCCCGTAGGAAAAAGCGTTCCTCGCATTGATGGTAGAGGGCTAGTTACAGGACAAACCAAATATGTCTTTGACTTAAAGCTCCCTGGGATGCTCATCGGAAAGATGTTACGAAGCCCACATCCTCATGCCAAAATCATTAGTATCGATACCTCTAAGGCGAAAAAACTTCCCGGCGTCAAAGCGATTATTACCGCCAAAGATACCTATGGCATTAAATTCGGATCCAATGAATTCTTTTTTCCGCAAACAGCAGATCAACAAGCTCTTGAATCCGATAAAGTTCGATATATTGGTGACGAACTCGGAGCCGTAGCTGCCACTGATGAAGAGACCGCTGAAAAAGCGCTAAAGCTAATTGATGTCAAATATGAAATCTTACCTGCAGTTTTCAAGATGATGGAAGCAATAAAACCCACTGCACCTCAAATTCATAATGCACGAAATAATATTGCCTTAATTCTGCCAACTAATTTTGGCAATGCTGAGCGTGCTCTTAGAGAATCAGATTATGTGCGCGAAGATACTTTTTATTTACCTTCAGCTGCTCACACATGCATGGAACCCCATGTCTGTATTGGCCAATTCGAAGCTTTTTCTGACAAAATTACCCTCTGGACTTCAACGCAAGCTCCATTTAAAGTACGCGAAACACTTGCGAAATGCTTGAAAATGAATCTTAATAATGTGCGCGTAATCAAACTTGCCGTAGGCGGTGGTTTCGGTGGAAAGCTAGAAATGCTTCCAATGGATTTCGCATCTTGTCTTTTATCAAAAAAAGCAGGTGGATATCCAGTTAAGATCACTTACTCACGAGAAGAAGAATTTTCTTTTTCCCGTCGCAAGCACCCGATGATTTATAAGCTTAAATCTGGCGTTAAAAAAGACGGGACCCTCATGGCTATTTCTGGCGAAGTATATGCAGATGGCGGCGGATATTGTAGCTACGGACCAACTGTTTTAGCAGCTGCAATGATGCGCATTTTGTTGGTTTATAAAATTACAAATATGAAAATTACCGGCTATCGCGTCTACACGAACAACCCTATTAGTGGTGCTATTCGAGGCTTTGGTGGAGTTCAGTCAGGATTCGCAGTTGAATCGCATATCGACATGCTAGCCGAAGGCATTGGTATGGATCCAATTGAATTCAGACTTAAGAATATTACAACGCCTAACATGATTACAGCAAACAAAATGCTTTTAACCACCAACGGTTTAAAGGAATGCATAGAAAAAGCCGCCGAAGCCTGCGACTGGAAGAATAAAAGAGGCAAACAAAAGAATATTAAACGAGGTTTTGGTATTGGTATTGCTGCAGATGTTATGGGATCAAAAATGTATAAATCTCACGAATCAGCCGGATCAATTATTAAGATTGAAGAAGATGCATCAATATGTTTTTTGACAGGTGCGGCTGATACTGGACAAGGGTCCAATACAGCGCTTTCACAAATTGCAGCGCAAGAACTTGGCGTTAGTTACGAAAGAATTAAAATTACATCAGCCGATACAGGCATCACGCCATTTGATACAGGAAGTTTTGCCTCACGTGTCACATTCATCTCCGGCAACGCGACAAAGCTCGCAGCCCATGATGCCAAAATGCAAATTCTAAAAGTTGTTTCTCAAGAAAAAAATATTCCCATCAACGATCTTAGTCTCGTCGCTGAAGAAGTTATTAACAAAAAAGATTCTTCTGTACTTATGACATTTGAAAAAGCGATTGAACTTTGTTATTCATTTAATTACGGCCAACAAATCATAGGTCGCGGCAGCTATAATCCAAAAACAACCCCAGTTGATTTTAGAACAGGAGAGGGCAATGTTTCAGGAAGCTATGGATTTGAAGCACAAATCGCTAAAGTTGAAGTCAACACCGAAACAGGAGAAATTAAAGTATTGAAAATGTGGGATGCGCATGATATTGGAAAAGCCATTAATCCTCAATCTGTTAGAGGTCAAATTGAAGGATCTCTGTTTATGGGAATTGGATATACTTTATCAGAAAATCTACAATTTAAGAACGGACGAGTTGTTAATGCCAATTTTGCAAACTATCGACTTCCTCGCTCCGCAAATGCTTGTCCTGTTGAATCAATCCTAATTGAAACCAATGACCCCGAAGGACCTTTTGGCGCTAAAGGAATGGGAGAGGCAGCTCTTTTACCAACAGCAGCAGCGATTGCCAACGCTGTTTATGATGCAATTGGTGTGCGCATTAAAGATCTTCCAATCACGCCAGATAAGGTTCTTGCCGCGCTTAAATCGCAACATGATTAATTTTATCTAGTTCTTCCAAAGTATTAAATGTTCTAATAACTCCAGAATCTATTACCTCAAAAAGAAAAACATCTTTTGAGTACTGGTGCTGAATCAAGTTAAGCCCCTGATCATCTGAAAGACTTAGAAATTCATTTTTAAATTTAGCATTGAAGATCGGAGGATGTCCTTTACGATCTCGGTAGGAAGGAATCAAAATTCCTGGATTTTGTAAATAAAATTTATTAATCAGCGAATCAAGTGTTTCCGATTTAACAAGTGGAAAATCAACAGGAAAAAGCATAACACCTTTAGCGTCGGAATTTACAAAATTAAGTCCAATTTTAAAAGAAGATGTCTGCCCTAAATTATAATCTTTGTTATAGACAACCTTAACCTTTTTATGCTTTAATATATAAGGTTTAATTCGCTTAGATTCACTACCTAGAACAATAATGATCTCATCGACACTTGAATCGATAAGTGCTTTTTGTGTTCGCTCAATAACAGTGACATGATTAATCAAAGCCAGCGCTTTTGGAGAACCAAAACGTGAACTTAATCCGGCTGAGAGTAAAATGCAAGAAACCATAGATTTATTATAAAAAAACTTTGACTTTTGTCAAACAAGAATTAATTTTGCAGTACGAAAGGAGCTTTTCGTGTTCACAATTTATTTAGGAGTTTTAATTGTTGGCATCATTACAATTACTCTTATCGCTTTAAGCGATAAGAGAAATCGCAGACCAAAACCATCTGAACTTCTTGAAAGTCTTGAAATCGATGAGCCAACTGAAGAAAATACTTCAAATCAAACTAAAAAAAATTACAATGAAGGATCAAGCTTTTTAGAGCGTTTACGCATAGCTGAATCAAAAGCTAAAGAATCTCGAAGGAAATCTGAAGACACTGCTAAACAATCTAATCACAAACCAATTACAGCTGCCGATGTTGCAAAAGAAATCGAAGAAAGTTCTCAAAAACCTCGAAAATCTTTAAAAGAAAAAACTGAAGATTATCAGTCAATATTAAAACCAAAAATCACTGAGGAAAAATCTGATATTGATTTATCTTCTAATTCATCAACAAATCAGGATGAAGAAATTAATCTTACACCTAAAAACGTAGAACCTGCTTATGAACCTGATCCACAACCCAAGCCATTTTCTTCTCGATCAGAGTTTAAGTCGGAATCAGTAATAACAAAATTTGAACCCGAACCGATTTCCGAACCAGCATCAGAACCAAAAGCTGTTAGCGAGCCTATACAAAAACAAGAACTAACACCAGAATCTACATTGCAGAATGAGAACGCTGGAACTCTTCGTCTTGATGAACCAGAACCAATTTCTGAACCAACACCAGAACCAGAAGCCATAAGTGAACCTGCACCAGAACCTAAATTGCAGAGCGAAAATGTTGGAACGCTTAACCTTGATGAACCCGAACCAATTTCCGAACCAGCATCAGAACCAAAAGCCATAAGTGAACCTGCACCAGAACCTAAATTGCAGAGCGAAAATGTTGGAACGCTTAACCTTGATGAACCCGAACCAATTTCCGAACCAGCATCAGAACCAAAAGCTGTTAGCGAGCCTATACAAAAACCAGAACTAACACCAGCATCTACATTGCAGAGTGAGAACGTTGGAACGCTTCATCTTGATGAACCAGAATCAATTTCTGAACCAACACCAGAACCAGAAGCTATAAGTGAGCCTGCACCAGAACCTAAATTGCAGAATGAAAACGTTGGAACGCTTCGCCTTGATGAACCCGAACCGATTTCCGAACCAGCACCAGAGACAGAGTCAGCACCAGAACCAGAAGCTATTAATGAACCTGCGCAAGACTCAGAATCAATACCAGAACCACAGCAACAGAATAAAACCGAATCAGATGAAATAAAACTAACTTCTTACGAGGAACATACAGATCCAAACAAAGCCGATTCTAACGAAGAAGAAAATAAACAAGAATAAAAAAATAAACTTAAAATCTTATATTAAAAAAGGACCAAAATGTCAAAACGATTTCTTTTATTTCTTTCGTTCCTATTATTACTAATTCTTCCTACAAAAATTTACGCTCAACAAGGAGTCAAACATATGGACAATAAAATTATTATTCTTGAAACAAGTCAAGGCAATATCGAACTGAAGCTCTTTCCAGATATAGCTCCAAAAGCCTGTGAAAATATAATCGGCTTGGCCGAAAAAGGATACTACAACGGCACAATTTTCCATCGAGTTATTAAAGATTTTATGCTTCAAGGAGGAGACCCAACTAGAAGCGGAAGAGGAGGCGAAAGCCTTTGGGGATTTCCTTTTCAAGATGAAGTCACCGAAAACATTGGATTTGATCGCAAAGGACTTTTGGCAATGGCTAATGCCGGACCAAGCACCAATGGCAGCCAATTTTTCATCACAACAAAACCGGCTCCATGGCTTAACGGAAAACACACAATCTTTGGAGAAGTTATAAGCGGATATGATGTTGTTGAGAAAATCGAAAATGCTGAAACCGGCCCACAAGATCACCCGGTTAAAGATCAAGTAATTATCAAAATTTACATCAAAGAATAATCAATACAATTATAAGTATCTGAAACAAAACAACTTAAATCCCTAGTCAATATTCCTCAGTATTGTCGATGTTCTTTCCTTTTTTGGGAAAACTTGACATTACCTTCTTCAGGTGCTATCTTTGAGAAAGAAAGCGCTTTCTTTTTCATTATTTTTCATTATATTCACACCTTTTGCTTTAAATAGTCCTACAATGCAGCTGTTCCCGCCACGGAAACATAGATATCTTTGTTCACCATACCCTTAGAATAACATCTAAAAGAAAAAGGAGAAATATGAAAAAGTTTTCTCAAATATATTTTTTGTTCCCTAGAATTTTAATTTCTATATGCACAATTTTAATCCTATCGTTACTTATTCCTCTAAATTCTAAAGCAGCAGTCGATCAAAACAACTTCTTAAGTCTACCATCTCAAAGTATAATCGCATCTCATCAATATGATTTTGCGCGTCCGCTTGAAATGAATTCTAAACTTAACAATAAAGGGAGAGGGCGTCTTCAGATTTCTCTTCAGTTTCCAAAAGAGTTTCCTATTATTTCTATCCAAAATAAAAATAGCCGAACACAAAAAGTTCAATTTGCTCCTAATGCTGAATATCAGCTAAGCTCTAAGCCGAATCAAGCATCTGTTCCGTTTTATACTATTAATATCATCGTGCCGAAAGATGCTAAAAGATTTAGAATTTC